>Ga0192658_1159_pt1 | contig 21834 bp, 19 predicted proteins | sample LauGreSBDMM110SN_4_FD_133055 | JGI IMG/M metagenome (GOLD analysis project Ga0192658, IMG submission 133055)
TGGTTTCCGGTCAACATCATCGGCAACCTGTACGTCAGCAACGGCATGGCCGCCGGCAACACTCCAAACGAAGCGCGCGCGCAAGCCTTATCTGAAATCTTTGAGCGCCACATTAAGTACCGAATTATCGCTGAAGGCCTGTGCCTGCCTGAAGTCCCTGACGCAGTGATTGCGCGCTACCCCGGCATCCAAGCCGGCATCAAAGGGCTGCGCGACGCTGGCTTCGGCATCTTGGTCAAAGACGCTTCCTTAGGTGGCAAGTACCCCGTCATGAACGTCACCCTCATCCATCCAAAAGACCAGGGCGTCTTTGCCAGCTTCGGCGCACATCCCCGTTTTGAAATCGCGCTTGAACGCGCGTTAACCGAGTTACTGCAAGGTCGAGCACTTGACGCGCTAGAAAATTTTCCTGAACCCGGCTTTGATATGGATGAGATCACCGCGGTGTCTAACCTTGAAATTCACTTTGTGGATTCAAGTGGGGTAATTTCGTGGAATTTTATGGGCGATGAGCCCGACTACGACTTTGTCGACTGGAACTTCAGCACCACCACCGAGCAAGACTATCAATGGTTGTGCGATGCCGTACACGCCGAGGGCTTTGAACTTTATATTTCAGACTTTTCTGAACAAGGTGCCTACGCGTGTCGTATCTTGGTGCCAGGTATGTCAGAGATTTACCCCGTGGGCGATCTTGACTGGGAGAACAACAGCATCGGCAACCAAATTCGCCCGCAGTTGGTGAGGCTGCATGACTTAAGTGACGATGAGTGCACCGAGTTACTGGCAGACTTACAAACCTTGAACTTAAACGACGAGCGCCCCTTGTGGGAGATTTTAGGTTTAGCGACTCCCAACGGTTCAACCTGGAAAGAACTACGCATTGGTGAATTAAAAACCTTGTTGGCACTTGCGGTCAACGACGTCGATGCCGCCCTTGAAGGTTGCGACTGGATTCATCACTACAAACAAATGAACCCGGCGCGTCGCTTGGTCTATCGGTGCGTTGAAACGGTACTTAATCTTGAAGACGCTGAGCCTTATCTGCATTCATTAAGTTTGATGTTTGGAGCAGAGACCTTGCGCCAAGCCCAGGCGTTGATCTCGGGCGACGAGCGCTTTTTTGGCTTGGATACCTTGGGCGTTGATATGCAAGGTAGCCCCATGCATAGCAATTTACTGGCGGCATATGACAAGCTTTTTGCGGCTTCGAACTAATTGGACAATCTGCCGCCCACACGGAGGGGCGCCAGAATATCTTTTAAGCCGTTGTGGTCAATTTCTTGCATTAGCTGCAACAGGCGCCCGATCTCGCCCTCGGGAAATCCCTCACGCGCAAACCAGTTCAGGTAATTGCCTGGCAAGTCGGCCAACAGCTTGCCCTGATGCTTACCAAAGGGCATCTTCCAAGTCACTAATTTTTCTAGATCCTGGGGCTGCATACTGAGCTTAAGCGCCTTGGGTGATCAATATTGCATTATGCTTGAGTGATTATGATTTTGGATAGCTTTCATGACCAAGGCCACACTTCACCTTTCGATCCCAGTCAGCGATATCGCTGCCTCTGTGTCGTTTTATCAAGACCTGCTAGGTTGCCGTGTGACGCGCGTGATTGCAGATCGCGCTGACATTGATTTTTATGGTCACCATCTTGTGGCACAACTGTCGCCACTCGAGGCCTCGCACAAGTCGGTCAATATCGGAAAAAATCCTTATCCTTTAAGGCATTTTGGAGTGATCGTTGAAAGTACGGTCTACCAGAAAATGCTAGCTGCCTTACGTGCAGCCAACACGCCTTTCGCCATGAAGCCTGACCATATCTTTATAGGTACACCGCGCGAGCAGCATGTGTTTTTAGTGTTAGACCCGTCGGGCAATGCCGTTGAAGTCAAAGGCATGGTCAAACCTGAGCAAGTATTTTCTGAAGCTTAATTTTTCGCAATACCATTTCGCAATATTACCCAACTTGCAGGATCATATCCTGCATGAAAAAAACGAAATTTCCAAAGGACACTTATGAAAATAATATCAAGCGGTTTGAAAAAACTCATCGCACCCGCAATTGCGGTGCTCGGCCTGTTGGCGTTATCGTCTGGCGCCCAAGCGCAATACCCGAACAAACCAATCAAAATGATCATCGGTTATACGGCAGGCGGCGCGGCCGACAAACTGATTCGCCCCATCGCCGAGCGCACATCTAAAATCATCGGTCAACCATTTATTATGGAATACCGCCCCGGTGCGGGCGCCTCGATCGCGCTTGACATCACGTCTAAGGCTGACCCTGACGGCTATACCTTGCATATTACCGACTCAGGTCCCATGGTGATCCTGCCAAACATGCGCAAGCTTGCCTACGATCCACTTAAAGACTTTACCAATATCGCCATGATTGCGGGCGGCGGCACCGCCATTGTGGTGCGCCCAGATTCGGCGGCTAAAGATATTAAAGGCTTGATCGCGTTGGCCAAAAAAGATCCTTCAAAATGGAGCTATGGCACCTCAGGGATTGGTGGCGTCGGTCACTTAGCAGGCGAGCAATTGAACAAGCTTGAAAACCTTGGCATCACTCACGTACCTTACAAGGGCGGCAACCCGGCCGTGGTTGAAGTCTTGGGCGGGCACGTACCCTTTTTATTCTCGTCGTTAGGTGCAGCGGCCACCCAGATCGAAGCCGGCACCCTCAAGGCACTGGCGGTCACGTCTCTCAAACGCAGTGTGATGTTGCCTAATGTGCCAACCCTCGACGAGTCAGGTTACAAAGGCTTTGATGCCACGATCTGGTTTAGCATCGTCGGGCCTAAAGGACTGCCTGCTGAAGTCATGGCTAAGCTCGTGCCCGCGTTTAACGAAGTGATGAAAGACCCAGCGGTGATTAAAGGCATTAACGTGGATGGCTATGACATGATGCCAATGACACCTGCACAGATGGATGGGCTCGTTAAAAAAGATCTGGCACACTGGGGCAAAATCATTAAAGACGCAAACGTTCGCGACCAATAAGCCACAATTCAGTTGACCACGCTTCTGTCGCTATCTGTGCGAAAGAGGCGCACAACCGCTGGCCACCCGTCTAACCCTTCAACGTTTTTCCGGGATGAAGAGTTTAGGTGGGGGTTTAGGGGTGAGTGGCAATAGCGCTTTAACTCGAACGCCTAGAAGCAAACAGCAGTAATCCTGATAGCGCCGCCAAAGCACCGACGCAGCCGTACGCAATGCCATAGTCATCAAAAAATGTCACCGTGACAGAGAAGATTGAAGGCATAATCATCACGCCGGCAAACATGATGCCCGAACCTAAGCCAGTCGCCTCAGTTCGTTTCGCACCGCCCAAGCGCGCCCATTCTGCATACGCTAAGCCTGTAAACCCACTTGCTGTCGCGCCAGCCACCGCACAGACGATTAGAACGAAAGGCTGCGACCAACTCTCGGCAAACTGGCCCGCGAGCACTGCCGCCACACACATTATCAAACCCTGCACAATGAGAAGTTGTCGCGCCGTCACACAGGTATCGGCCAACCACCCCCAGAGCGGTCGGGTACACACAGCAGAGAGTTGATAGACGGCAAGTGCCTGCCCCGCTTGCACCAAATCAAAACTGGTTTTGGTTGTCAGATGAACTGTCAAAAATGAAATGAAACAGAGCTGCACACCGCTATAGACAAAGCTAGCAAACGCAAGAGACCTGATTGCACTGCTTTCATCCAATATCTTTACCGGAGACAGTACGCCCTTAGCAAACACCTCGGTTGCAGGATCACGATCGCTGTCCCAACGTTCGCGAGGGATTTGCAGTAATAGCAGGGCGAGCATCACCGGTATGGTCTGACACAACAATGCTAACTGCCACCCCAGATGCAAGGTCAACGGCGCCATCACTAGACCTGCCAACACGCCACCTAGAGGCACGCCAATCTGCCGAATCGACAGCACCAGATTAATGACCCCAGGGGGAGTACGCGGTACAAGTAAATGGGTGCTTGAGGGTGCCGTCGCACCGTACGCCAAGCCAAGTAGCGCGGCGCCAATGACCACTGAAAGCACACTGCCTAACGAACAAGCTAACAACATCGCGAGCGTAGCGATCAGTACGAGCTGGCTCACTCGCACTGCACCATAACGACGAATAAAGCGCGGCGACAGCAACGACGAAATAATGCCAACACCGTAGACGGTAGAAATAAAGAAACCGACTAACGTGCCTGGCACCTGAAGATCTTTTGCAATCACAGGGGCCACAACCGGAAATGAATAAGCAGCCATGGTGGCCAAGCTTTGTGTGGCGAGTGTTGCTGCAAGCGGCCACACCGGAAAACTCGCAGGCAAGTCAGCTCGCATATTGCCTGATTAATTCAAGTGTGAGCCGCAGGTTCGTTAAGCTTATTTACTCGCTTAACTTAAGTGTTTGTTTTGCCTTCGTAAACATCGCCTTTTGATCGGCCACATACGCGGCATACTCTTTGGGATCCAGCAAAGCGGGCTGTGCGCCCATCGCACTCAAGCTGTCGCTAATCTGCATCTGATATTTTTCACCCGCTTTTTTAGCTGCTAAAAAAATCGCATCGACGACTGCTTTAGGTGTATCTTTGGGCGCCAAAATACCGTACAACGCGCGGGCTTCAACTTTGTAGCCAAGCTCTTTTAAAGTTGGCACATCGGGAAACGCTTTCAAACGCTTATCACCAAACACCGCGAGCGCCCGCAAAGTGCCTGCACGCACGTGAGCCAACGCAGGGCCAATTGCTGCAGAAGATAATTGAACGTGTCCACCCAGCAAAGCGGTGACGGCTGGGCCGCTGCCTTTCTCAGGAATATGCGTCCATTGAATACCTGCCTCATTCGCAAAAATCTCGGCCACCAAGTGCGTGACACCCATCGCACCAGAGGTCGTGTAGTTGATTTTTTTAGGATTCTTTTTGGAGTATTCGATCAGCTCTTGCATGGTTTTCCATTGCGAATCTGCCTTCACGACCAGAATAAAACCACCCTCAGAGATCGATGCGATGGGCGCAAACGACTCGGTTGAATACTTAATCGCATTATTAAAAGTTGGCACGACCACAATCGACCCTTGCGAGGTACCGACAAGCGTGTAACCATCGGGCGGGCTCGATGCAACCGACCCTGCCCCAATGCCACCACCTGCACCCGCCTTGTAAGTCATGATGACCGACTGCCCTAAAAACTCGCCCATCTTGTCAAGAAAGGGTCGCAACATGTTGTCGGTATCGCCTGGCGCAAACGGAATGACCACTTGTATCGGTTTGACCGGAAACGGGTCTGCGGCGTGTGACGCAGGCAACGCGAACATACTGAGCATCAGCGCACAGGCTGAAATTATTGTCTTTTGAATCATTGAAGTCTCCAGGTAATTTGTGCCAAATAGGCCCTTGACTCAGCTGCAAGGCGACTGCGCAACCGAGTTGTTAACGGTTAAGTTTAATACAACTGTGTTTGGCGTGGACGACGCACCCTTGTCTAAGAAGCAGTTGCTAACAACGCATTAGACCGAGCCAGTGCTTTTTCTTTAAACCGGTCTTTTGTTGCGCACGCCTTGCCCCATTCAAGGGTTTTAACGGCAAGCTCGTGCTCATAACAATCGACCACTTTCCCATTGACGGTTGTCACCGATTCACCCGCCAGCGTAAGTTCTTGATACGTCTCTAAAACGACCTGCGCCCATGACATTTCATCCGCAGCGGGGGCAAGCCCGGTGCATAAGGGCTCGATAAAATTTGGGTGAAGCGCTGTGATCTGACGCACGCCAGCCGCGTGCAAGATTTCAGCCTCTTGAACAGCGTGATCGCGTTGATCGACTCGGCCTGTTGGATTGTGTACAAAAACCCCTCCAGAAGATTCAATCCCGAGGCTCATTGCGGCTAATGCCACATAAGACGAGGTGTATGCGTACTGATCAAAGTCTACGAACATCTCAATGCCCAGGTTCACGGCCATGTCATAGCCCGTACCGCCACCCATTGACCAGATTTTTCTGGGCGTGGCGGTAAGAATCTCATAAATATTCACGACACCCAAGGCAGTTTCGATCATTGGAGATAGTTCGATATACCCCATTGGCACGCCGTGATCCTTTTCAAGTTGGGTGATCAAATCATGCGCGTATTGCATTTCGGCTGCGGTATCAACCTTAGGCAACATGATGCGATCCACACCGGGCCACACTGAGCAAGGTAAATCAGCATCCACAAATGGTTTGTTGATACGAACATAAATGCTCGCGCCGCCTTTGTTAGCCTTTGCAATGGATTCACGAATCAAGCCACGACAACGAGCTTTCTCAGCCAAGGGGATCGAATCTTCGATGTCTAAAATATAAGCGTCGCCGCCTCGTGTCCACGCTTTATCGATAAACCGCGGATTGGTTGGGGTTACAAACATCGTGCAACGTGCCACTCTGTGCGCCATGGTGTTTTTTCCTGAGTCAGGTCTTCTGTAGATTTCAGCGGACAGGCTGCTAGTGTTTAACTTCGGCTAAGCCTGTATCGAAAGCATCAATAAGTAATATCGGGTTTGCGTAATCTCGCGTTTACGTAATATCAAGTTTGCGTAATCTCTAGTTTGCGTAATATTCAGTTTGCGTCATGTCGAGTTTGTTTAGGTAACAGCTTGTACCGGTTGATGCGCTCGAATTTTTTGTTGATCGCGCAAAGCAACTCGATCGGCCCACTCAAGATACACCTCAGCACGCAAGTCAACCGGTACATCAATCATTTTGCCGTTGAGTGGCACAGAGGCTAAGCCGCGCTTTAAGCCCTCGGCAAACACCGTGCGAACCTCTTTGTAGTACTCGACTTCATCGGCGCTTGGCCGAAAGCCCTCATTGCAGTGTTTGACCCACGAGGGATAGGCGCACAGTGCGCCCTTAAAACCAGTGTCGCGAGCGCGAAGAATCGCTTTCTTTAGCGTTGCTTCATCGGCCTCTTTTTGCGTGATGCACAGCGGATAACTCATGCCTTGCGCCTGTCCATTCACCGCGGTCGCCACGGTGATGAGCTGACCTTTAATGAACTCAATGGGCTCGACCTCAAGTGTGTCTTCAAAAGGAATATCGAGATTTTGATAAAGAACTTGTTCGTTAATCGCCATTGTGCCTAGTCTTGAACTTGCACGCGCGATTTCTAGTGAATTCCAGACCCCTTGGGCTGTGGTGATTTCAAGATCAACCTCAAGCGTGCCTTGAGGGATTCCTCTTTCGCGTTCAAGTTCATCAATCTTTGCACAGGCAAGTGAAAGCTCGGATGCCTCAGCCACCCCAACGAATACCACGCCCGTCAAACCTACAAAGACGGTCGCCTCAAGCTCGGCATACGCTGTCTGCGCATTCAAGCGAACAAAAACCTCAGCCCCCCCGCGAGAGGCCGCTGTAATCGCGGCGGGCATCTGAGCCTTCAGCGTCTGCTGCCAGTCTTGCGCAGAATCTTTCACAATGTCCAGCACAATAGCGTCTGCCCAAGAATCAAAGGCTTTATCTGCTAGTTTGGGATCATCAATCGAAAGCGCGATTAATGAACGACGAATATAAGGTGGCATCGCGAGGTATCCAGAGAAATAATGCGCAAAAATTTAGGTTTCTAAGTTCAGTAACTTAGACAAAACCAACATGAACAGGTTCGACTTGCTCGGCTACTGCACACACACAGCCGCTAAAGCCCAAGAGCCTTGCCTCACGCGCTGCACGAAGCGTATCAGCCACTGAAGCCAACCCACCGCGCGAACCTGGTCGCCAAAAAGCCCCAAGGGGTTGCTTGCCCAACATACGTGCTGCCACGAGTGTGCGAGTCATTAAAAACCGATACAAGCGAAATTCGTTTTGCGGCACCGCGCCCAGCATCATCGACAAATCAATCCGACCCACACCCATCGCTGTAATTCGGCTACTGGCTCGGCCTAAGGTATCGGCATTCCAAAAGCTTTTTGCAGACTCAAGCATTAAGACAATTTCGGTTGAGCCGACTTCAACGCCGCGTGCTTTTTCAAGCTCAGTGATTAAGGCGTCGATTTCTACGATATCAGCGGGTTCTTCGGGGGATGGCAACACAATACCGGTCAAGCCACGGCCGATCGCGGCCCGCACATCTGCCCAACGGGTTGCTCGATCGACACGCACAAACACTTGTGCGGAAGCTGCAGCGAGCTGCGCAATCTGGGCGCTTAGGCCGGCACGTGCGCTTTCTTTGTTTTTTGGAGGTACGGAGTACTCAAGATCAAGCACGATCACGTCAGCACCTTGCGGTTGAACTGACGTCAACGCATCAGCCTGATCAGCCGGCACAATCAACCAGGAGCGCCTTGAGTTTTTATTTGCCGTCATGACTGTCGCCTTTAAATGATCTTTCGTTCTTTTAAGCTCAATTGCATTTGAGCATCGACACCAATCCTTCCGAGTAACTCGGCCGTATGCTCGCCAAGTTCAGGTGCGGGTCGACGAATCGCCCCGGGCGAGTCTGATAAGCGCGGCACAACGGCATGCATTGGAACCGAGCCCATCTCTTTATCAGGCATATCGACCACAATTTGCCGAGCAATCACATGCGGATCTTTAATGAATTGATCGACTGAATACACGGGTGCGGCAGTGATCTCATTTTTTTCAAAAAAGGCCATCCCCTCTTCAAGCGTATGTGTTGAGATAAAGGCCCGAATTGGCGCCTCAGCCTCATCTGCATGGGCGACGCGATCTGCATTGGTACGAAAGCGCGGATCGGTCAACATTTCAGGCACACCCAAGGCGGTATACAAGCGAGTCACCATGACTTGCATCGACGCCGACATCGAAATCCAGCGTCCGTCTTTGGTCGGAAATACATTACGGGGGCCAGCAGTATTTGAGCGGCTTCCCATGCGTGGGTCGATCTTTTGAGTCAACTTATACACAGCTGCCGAAGGGCCTAACACCGAGTACATTGGATCAAGCAGGGGCAGGTCAATCACCTGGCCACGACCGGTTTGATCCCGATGTCTAAGCGCTGTCATGACAGCAAACGATCCATACAAACCGGTAATCATGTCGGCCATCGCTAAGGGTGGCAACACCGGTTCGCGATCTTCAAAACCATTTTTAGCGGCAAAGCCCGACACCCCTTCAACAAGTGTTCCAAACCCTGGCCGCAAACGATATGGACCGTCTTGCCCCCACCCTGAAATGCGTACCACCACAATCCCTGCATTTCTTTTTAAGAGGACATCTGGTCCAAAGCCCATCGTTTCTAACGTACCTGGCCTGAAGTTTTCAATGAACACATCGGCCTGTTCAACAAGCTTTAGCAGCAACTCTTTGCCTTCATTCGCACGCAAATCAAGCGTTAGGCTCTTTTTGTTACGACCATACACTTTCCAGTGCACGCTAAAACCTTTTATCCGCCAATCGCGTAAAGGATCCCCCTTACCAGGCTGCTCGATTTTGATCACCTCAGCGCCAAAATCTGCAAGCTGTAGGCTTAACATGTTTCCTGCCACCAAGCGAGTCAAGTCTAGAACAACTAAGCCGTCAAGGGGGCACGCTGCATCGGACGAAAAGGGAGTCATACTTTAATTAACCTCTAAATTTTGGATCAAACCAATCGCGCAACGAATCGCCAAACAAATTGAAAGCAAACACTGAAAGAGAAATGGCCAACCCCGGAAAAACAATCATCCAAGGCGCCTCGCGATAAAAGTCTGTTGCACTACCCGATAACATCAAACCCCAAGCCGCTGTCGGCTCGGTCACGCCAAGCCCTAAAAACGACAACGAGGCCTCAAGCAAAATTGCCTGGGCAATATATGAGGTTAAAACAATTAGATACGGCGCGGTCACATTGGGTGCAATGTGAACAAACATGATTCGCCAATTTGAATAACCCGCAGCCCGAGCGGCATCCACATAAAGCATTTCGCGAACCGACAATGTGGCAGCACGCACCACCCGTGCAGCCCTCGGAACAATCGGCAACGCAATCGCTAAAATTAAATTCAGATCAACTCCCGCGACGACCTTAGAACTTAACATCGCCACCACCACCACGGCCAACACGATCACTGGAAACGACAACAAAATATCAATCAACCGTTGCACCAGTAAATCTGTTTTACCGCCAAAGTATGCAGAGGCGACTCCAATTGCAGCACCTAGGGTACAGCCTAAAAATGACGACCAAAAGCCAATTGAGAGCGCGGTGCGAGCGCCATATATCAGACGCGAAAAAATATCACGCCCAAATTGGTCTGCGCCCAACCAGTGCGACGCACTCGGCCCAGTCAACATGGCCGAAAAATCTATCTCAACCGGATCATAGGGCGCCAGCCATTGTGGTGCACAGGCGGCAATCAGTATCAGCAAAATAATTAAAAAACCCACAGCCCCTAAAGGCTGCGTTTTTGCAAAGCGCATCATGCTATTCATTTTTTGCGCCTCACTTGTACAAAATCCGAGGATCTAAGACACCATACAGTAAATCCACCAGCAAATTGATAGTAATGAACATCACGGCAATCAACATCACTAACGCTTGAAGTAGATTGAAATCATGATGCGCCACAGCATCGACAAACAACCGACCGATGCCGTTTAAGTTAAACACCTGCTCGGTCACCACAAGCCCACCAAGCAAAAAAGCGAACTCTAAACCGACCACCGTGAGGGCTGGCAACAGCGCGTTACCCAGTGCATGACGAATGACCACAGTGCGCTCAAACAAACCTTTTGCGCGAGCCGTACGAATGTAGTCCTCAGACATCACCTCAATCACCGACGAGCGCACCAATCGAGCCACAACGGCTGAATAACGATAGCCTACGGCAAGTGCCGGCCATATCAGTTGAGACATGTTTGCAATCGGGTCGACATAGAATGGCGTATAGGTCACCGGAGGTGACCATGAAAAGAGCGATAACAAGCCTAAGACGATCATCATCCCTAACCAAAACGACGGTACGGCTAAGCCAGCAATGGTCACCACGCGCAAACAATAATCAATCCAAGAATTGCGATATAACCCCGCAAGCACGCCCAAGGGAATCGCAAAGAACACCGCAATCACCGCCGACATGATGGCAACTTGCAAGGTCAAGCCGACACGAATACCGATTTCTTCTACAACCGGGCGATTGGTCCAATACGAAATGCCAAAATCTAGAGTGACAAGACCTTTTAGCCAATAACCAAGCTGAACGTAGAGAGGTCGATTCAAACCTAAGCGTTCACGTTCTTCTGCCACGACCTGTGCCGATACGTTTCCGCCATCCCCTCGTAATTTCAATTCGATGACATCACCCGGCACCACACGCAACATAAAAAATACCAGCACCGCTACCCCGAGTAGGGTCGGAATCACTAACAACAAACGTTTCAGAAGATAAGAGCCCATGTCTTTGCTCGCCTAAAGTTTGATACAGGCTGCAAAATGCCCGGGTCTGATTTCACGCAATTCAGGGATGTTTTCTTGACACTCGGCGCTTGCGCGTGGACAACGCGTATGAAACACGCAGCCCGCCACGCGTCGCAAGGGCGAAGGAATTTCACCGGCAATCGTTTTGCGCAAACGCTGACGTTCGAGAGTCGGATCAGGAACGGGCACCGCCTCAAGTAAAGACATCGTGTAAGGATGTAAAGCGTTACCGTAAAGGTCATCACGGTCAGCAACCTCCATGACGCGCCCTAGGTACATGACTACGACTCGATGAGCCAAATGTCTGACGACTGCCAGATCATGCGCAATAAATAAATACGCAATATTTTTTTCACGCTGAAGCTCATCAAGCAAATTAATGATCTGGCCTTGGATAGATACATCAAGGGCAGAAACGGGCTCGTCACACACAATCAATTTAGGCTCAAATGCGAGGGCACGTGCGATGCCGACCCGCTGACGTTGCCCACCAGATAGTTGATGTGCATAGCGTTGCGCCATCTCAGGTAAGAGACCCACTTGTACGAGCAACTGGTCAACACGCTCTCGGGTTGCTTGAGGCGTGGTGGTTTTTTTGTAAACTTTTAGCGGTTCGGCTATCAGATCGCCCACTTTAATTCTTGGGTTAAGCGAACTATACGGGTCTTGAAAGATTACTTGAATCTGTGTGCGCAACGCTTGTATCTGAGCTCCAGACGCGAGCGCCAAGTCTTCGTCTTCAAACAGCACCCTACCCGCACTCAATTGCTCTAACTGCAAAATCATGCGTCCAATCGTTGTTTTGCCACAGCCAGATTCACCGACCAGGCCCAGGGTGCGACCCGCTTGAATTGAAAAAGAGACATCCTGAACTGCTCGCACAACCGCGGGCTGGCTAAACATACCCGCTTTCACCTTAAAGTGCTTAGTTAAAGAATCTACCGTTAATAAGGCGGTAATCCCGTCACCATTTGAATCCGCGCCAACAAGGTCTGACCGAGCCCCCTCTCGTGCAGCCACGCTAGCGCTAACAGGCGCCAACAGCTGGTCTTCGTGATGACAGGCAGAAAAACGTCCCTCTGGCAGCGCGATGAGTTGCGGCGCCACCGCACAGACCGCTGTTCGATAAGCGCAACGTGGGGCAAAGGCACAGCCAACACCTAATTGACGCATATCAGGCGGTTGACCCTCAATCGTCTCAAGTTGTCGCGCGCGAGGTAAATCTAAGCGGGGCACTGAACGCAGCAGGCCTCTTGTGTAGGGGTGGCGTGAATTAGCGAATATCTGCGTTGCTGTTCCTTGTTCAACGGCAGACCCAGCGTACATGACAACGACCCGTTGCGCATAACGGGCAACAATGCCGAGGTTATGCGTAATCAACACGAGCGCAATACCCAAGCGTTCAGTCAGAGATTTCATCAACTCTAAAATCTGAGCCTGAATGGTCACATCAAGTGCCGTAGTCGGTTCATCCGCAATCAGTAGTTTAGGATTACAGGACAGGCCAATCGCAATCATGACGCGCTGTCGCATGCCGCCAGAAAAATTATGCGGATACTGTTTTAAGCGCTGCTCTGGATCTGAGATGCCCACAAGCGTCAATAACTCGATCGCTCGTGCGTGCGCCTGTTCGACACTCATTTTTAAGTGCAACCGTAATGGTTCCATGATCTGTCGTCCAATCGTCAGGATCGGATTCAGGCTACTCATCGGCTCTTGGAAGATCATCGCAATATCGCGGCCACGCAAAGCGCGTAAGTCTCGCTCAGCCATGCCCGTCAATGTCTGACCATCGAAAACGATCTGGCCATTTGAAATGCGGCCAGCGGGTTTGGCCAACAAGCCCATGATGGCCAACGCACTCACAGATTTGCCGCTGCCAGACTCACCCACGATTGCCAGCATCTCGCCTGGCGCAATCGCCCAACTGACATTTCGTACCGCCTCGATGGCACCACGCTCGGTACGAAACTCAACCGACAAGTCGCGTACCGACAATAAGTCAGTGCAGCGCTTTGACGTCATTTTTTGGCTGGACTCAGCCACAGATCGCCCAGATCTTGGTAGATCATCTGAGACGGAGATATCGTCCAGCCCTGGACGCGACTGCTTAGCACGACGTTACGACTCATGTGCAGAAAGGGCACGGCATACGCTTGGGCCATCGCTCGGGCTTCAAACTCGCGCACAAGTTGACGGCGCTTCACGGGGTCGAGCTCTCGGCCTTGTTGATCAAACAAAGAGTCAAGCGTCGGGTCGACTGCAAACGTCGCGACTTGGCTACCTCGCGCGGCTGACAAGTACTTTGACAAACCCGTTGTAGGATCTGTACTCACATCGACAAACGAATCGACCAAGATATCAAAATCTCCACTACTTCTTGCAGCAAACCAACCTGCAGTTTCATGCTGTTTATGCTGAACCTTGACACCAATCTGACGCCATTGATCAATCATATAAATCCCAACCGTCACAAACGGCGCGATATTGCGATTACTCAAGGTGAAGGTCAGATTCTCGACGCCCGCCTCTTTTAGCAATCGACGCGCCTCGGCGCGATTGGCCTCGATATTTTTACCAAAGCCCGGCCACTGAACGACTTCAGCCTCAGTCGCCGCCCATTTTCCGCCTGGCATTAACACACCGCCGACGGGCCCAAGCGACGACACTTTACGCAAGGCGGTTGAAGCACCCCAGCGATCAATCGCTAAAGACAACGCGCGGCGAACGCGCTCATCATCAAAAGGCTTCTTCTTGGTGTTGACACTCATCAACATATGAAACAACCAATCGCTTTCATAGACTTTGACCTTATCGCCCATGGTTCGCACCAGACGATCGCGCTCGGGTGGTGCAAAACCGCGAAACTCGGCCAGAATATGCTCACCTTCCATCGCATTCAACATGGCAGACGTACCCAAAGTAATGGCGCGAAAACCATCAAGATAAGGCTTACCCTTTACGAAATAATCGTCAAATTTCGCGCCAACCCAGTGAGAGCCCGCGACATGCTCAACGAATTTGAAAGGGCCAGTGCCCATGACGTTGCGAGTCGGAAAACTCGGGTCGAGTTTGAGTTTCGCTGCACTATAAATACAGTTCCACGGTGAGGCAAACCCGCTTTCCACGATCGAAGAGTCAACCCGTTTCATTTTAAAAACAATGGTTCTAGGGTCTGGAGTCTCAACACTTGCGACGGTCTCAAAAAGATCTCTGCGCGCAGAAACCACCCCAGCGGGCGGCGACATAATTCTGGCGTACGTGGCCTTCACATCCTCAGAAGTCAACAGCGTGCCATCGTGAAACTTAACGTTTGGCCTGAGAATAAAAGTGTAGGTCATCGCATCTGGCGAGGTCGACCAAGATTCTGCTAGGTCCCCAACAACTTTTGGATAGTTGTGCGGTTCATACTTTAGCAACGTCGAATAGTGCGGCCCCACGCGCTGGATGACTGCAAATGTTTGCATCGCGTGGCAATCGTATGAGGGTGGTTCTGCAACGATTCCGTACGATAAGGTTCCGCCTCGCTGGATCTCTTGAGATAAGACCCCACCTGACCCAAGCAGCACCATTGCGGTTGCTACCCAACGACACACCATCACGCTTATCTGCATGTTTGTCTCTCTGTTTTAAACTGCGTTGTCTTTTTGACAATCTGTACTGCTTAACTTTGAATTTACTACATCAAAGAGATTTCTGTGCAATACATCATTGCATAGTCCCCAAAATAACGAATGACGCCTAAGGGCGCATCAATCAGGCCATCGCTTTAAACGACTTTAGTAAGCCAGCGCAGCCAAGGCCATACCGTTAAAAGCATTCAACAAGCGCGTGCGCCATTGGGCGACGGGGTCATCTGCTGCCAACAGTTCAAAATCACTGATTGCACGTGCCCACTGAAACTGGCCAAAAATGGCGTAATCGGCATACAAGGGGGTTTCGCCACCAAAAAATGGTTGTACCTTGAGTACGTTTCTTAAGGGCCCTAGGCTATCTCGAAAGCCTTGCAGTTTGGCATCGCGGTCGAGCCCAACTTGTTCTAATGTCATACCGAAGCGCGCCTCGCGACTTTCGCGAAAGTAAGCCTGATTCACAGCATCAAGGTGCTTATATATATCCAGCAAGACAAAGCGTACGATTTGCCCAGCATGCACATCGCCCAAGTTTGAATAGACCCGGCTCAGGGCTTGCCCCTGAGGCCCGCCAAACAACGATGGCCGGTCCGGAAACTGCGCCTCAAGATACTTGGCGATTTCCCACGACTCAAACACCCACTTACCGTCGTGTACCAACACTGGCACTTTGCTCTGCCCACTCGGCTCAATAGCCGCCTTCTCTAAAAAACGCCAAGGCACCAACTCGGCATCGAGCCCTTTATGGGCAAGCGCCATACGAATTCGCCAGCAATAGGGGCTGAAGGGCCGATTGCTCTCAGCGCCAACGAGTTCAAATAACTTAAGTGCCATGATGTGCTCCGGGTTTTTCTATCGGTATTGGCGAGGGCTTTTCCAGCAATCGCGTCTCGTGTAGTTAGCACCTTAACCCGAAGCGGGCCTACGATAAAGCCCGCTGGGCTTGCTCTGATAGCCATAGGACTGGGCTGCAAGCTCAGAGTTGAGAGCTCAAAATCATGCCATAAACAAATCCTTAGCCTCGATCTTCCCCTACGGAACCTGCATTTTGTTACAGTTTCACTTGGTCCACTCAAGTTAGGCGCGCTTGCGCCCATTTTGATGGTCAAACTCCGGCGCCAAACATCGCTCCGGCACCACAAAATCCCCAATCTGGAGTCTGCTTTGACCTCTACCAACACCTCTGCACCCACCCAATCACGTTCATTTACGCCGGTGGCCGTTGTCACCGGCGGGGCAAGGGGCATCGGGTTGGCATGTGTGAAGTGGTTTCTTGCCCACGGCTATCAGGTTGCTATGCTCGACACCGAAACCGCCACGCTCAAGCAAACCGAACAGGCACTCAATGACGGCGCGCGGGTGTTGGCGTTGCAGTGCGATGTCTCGATTCCGGCACAGGTACATGCCGCGATTGATCAGGTTGAAAAAAAGTTTGGTCGCATCGATGCGCTGGTCAACAACGCAGGCGTTGCAGTATTCAAGCCCATTGGCGAAACCACCTTTGAAGAGTTTCGTTATGTGTTGGGCACCAACCTTGACGGTGCGTTTTTGTGCTCACAAGCTTGCATCGAAGTCATGAAGAAAAACCACAGCGGCTCGATCGTGAACATCGCCTCGATTTCAGGTTTGCGTGCCAGCACCCTGCGCGTGGCCTATGGCACCAGCAAGGCAGCCATCATTCATCTGACTAAACAACAAGCGGTAGAGCTCGGCACGATCGGCATTCGCGCAAACGTCATCGCACCAGGCCCAGTCGATACCGAAATGTCGAAGCTTGTGCATAGCGTTGCGATTCGCTCTGACTACTACAACACCATCCCCATGAATCGCTACGGCACACCTGAAGAAATCGCGAACGCAGTGGGATTTTTATGTAGCCCAGAAGCCGCCTTTATCAACGGCCAGTGTCTGGCGGTCGATGGTGGCTTTGATGCGTCGGGCGTTGGCATCCCAACCTTGCGCAAGCACCAAGACGGCTCAATTTAATATTTATTTCTTTACAACTAGGACACGCTCATGAATCAACCTTACATCGTCGGCTGGGGTCACACACCCTTCGGCAAACTCGACAACATAGATTTTGTGCAATTGATTCGTGATGCTGCCTTGCCAGCCATTGAAAGCGCGGGTCTGACACCTAGCGATATCGACGGCATTTTCGTCGGCCATTTCAATGCCGGTTTTGTGCAGCAGGATTTCACAGGCTCTTTAATGGGCGTGGCAATCCCCGAGTTTCGTCATACCCCGGCCGTGCGCATGGAAAACGCCTGTGCCACGGGTTCTGCTGCGATCTGGTCCGCACTCGATGCGCTGGCCGCCGGACGCTTCAAACGTGTACTGGTGCTGGGTATCGAAAAGATGAACACTTTGCCCAATAAAGAGATCGGCGAGATCTTGCTCAAAGCCTCTTTCGTGCAAGAAGAAGGCCATACCGAAGGTGGTTTTGCTGGCGTGTTTGGCCAAATCGCTAGCGGCTATTTCGAGCGCTTTGGCGATCAGTCTGATGCGCTTGCCGCCATCTCGGCAAAAAATCATTCAAATGGCGTGCACAATCCTTACGCCCACATGCGCCGCGATTTAGGGTTTGATTTCTGTCGCAACCCTTCTGACAAAAATCCTTTTGTTGCAGGGCCTTTAAAACGCTCAGACTGTTCACTCGTCTCTGATGGTGCGGCAGCCCTTGTGCTCTCTAGCGAGCCCCTACCCGGCGCCAAGGTGCCTGCAATACGCTGGCGCTCACGCACACATGTCAACGAATTTTTACCGCTTTCGCGCCGCGATCCAACGCGTTTTGAAGGTGCGGCACTGGCCTGGCAAAAAGGACTGGCCAGCGCGCAGCGCACACTAGACGACCTGCAATTTGTCGAAACACATGATTGCTTCACCATTGCCGAAATGCTTGAATACGAGGCGATGGGTTTAGCGCCTCACGGTCAGGGCGCACGTGTCATTCTCGATGGCGTCACTTGCAAAGATGGCAAGCTTCCCGTCAACCCCTCGGGCGGCCTAAAGTCGCGTGGGCATCCGATTGGCGCCACCGGCGTATCGCAGCATGTGATGGCCGCGATGCAACTCTCAGGCCAAGCCGGTGATATGCAAATCAAGGGCGCACATACTGGCGCCGTCTTTAATATGGGTGGCGCTGCGGTTGCTAACTACCTGAGCGTGTTGGAAGCAACGTGAACGCAGCGCAAGCCATGAACTTAGGGCGGTTGCTCACGCACACCGCCATGCTCTACCCCGAGCACACCGCGCTCATTCAAGGCGAACAAAGCTGGACGTGGTCTGCCATTAACGCGCGCGTTGACGCCATGGTGGCGGCCTTGCGCGCACTGGGTCTCAAAAAGGGCGACCGCATCCTTCTGCAGTCACGCAACAATCTGCAGACCTTTGAGAATAGCTGGACTGCTTTCAAGCTGGGGTGTGTCTGGGTACCGACTAATTTTCGCCTGACGCCACCCGAAGTCGCGTATCTAGGAGCGTCAAGTGGCGCCGTGGCAATGATTGTTGAAGACGTCTTTGCCGGGCACACTGACGCCGTCAAGGCCGAATCTAAAACGCTTAAGCACATCATTGTGATCGGGCAGCCACGTGCAGGCGAGTTGTCGTATGAGGCCATGATCGCGCAGCATTTAGGCGTGGTCAGCGAAGAAGAAACCGTTCACTACGACGACCCGCTTTGGTTTTTTTATACCTCGGGCACCACTGGCAAACCCAAGGCGGGCATCCTCACCCATGGGCAGATGGCCTTTGTAGTCACCAATCACCTTGCCGAGATTATCCCGGGTACCACTGAGCGCGACTGCTCAATTGTCGTTGCACCGCTGTCTCACGGCGCCGGTATTCATGCGCTGCTCAACGTGGCGCGAGGCGCTGCAGCCATTCTCATGTCAAGTGAGAAGTTTGATCCAGAATTGTTTTGGCAATTGGTTGAACGCCATCGTGTCACCAACCTATTTACCGTACCAACGATTGTCAAAATGCTGGTCGAGCACCCTGCCGTCGATCAGTACGATCACAGTTCATTGCGCTACATGCTTTACGCCGGCGCCCCAATGTACCGCGCTGATCAAAAGCGAGCCCTCGAGAAACTCGGTAACGTCCTTGTGCAATATTTTGGTTTAGGCGAAGTGACGGGCAACATTACCGTGTTGCCCCCTGACATGCACAGCGCTGATGATCTAGATCCAAATGCAAATATTGGGTCCTGCGGTCGCCCGCGTGTTGGCATGGAAGTCGCTATTCTGAACAACAAACACGAGCGCGTGGCCACCGGCGAAATTGGTGAAATCTGCTGCCGTGGCCCAGGCGTCTTTGCCGGCTATCACGGTAACCCCGAGGCCACCGAAAAAGCGCTACGCGGTGGCTGGTTTCATACGGGCGATTTAGGCAAGCTAGATGCCCGTGGTTTGCTTTACATCACGGGTCGCGAATCCGATATGTATATCTCGGGCGGCTCAAACGTCTACCCGCGCGAAGTTGAAGAGGTGTTGCTCACTCACCCAGCCGTGGCTGAAGTTGCCATCGTTGGTATGCCCGACGCCAAGTGGGGTGAAATCGGCGTCGCAGTCGTGGTGAAACGTCCAGAGTGCGAAGCTGTTCAGGCTGCCGAACTTCTTGGGTATCTTGAAGGCCGTTGCGCCAAATACCGTTGGCCCCGCCACATCTTCTTTTGGGACGTGATGCCCAAATCAGGTTATGGCAAGATCGTTAAAAAGGATATCAAAGTGCTGCTCGTTGAGCGCGGCGAAGTTCATAGCGTCGCTCAGTAACATCTTTAGTGTGTCGATCAATAGCATCATTGAAAACGTGACTGAATCACACCACTCAAGACACGCCTTAGTCACGCCATTTCAGGCGCGACTGGACCATCTCCTTCAGGGCTTCGCTTAATAAACGCAAGATGACAACAATTCAATTACAACCCTTGAATATTGCTTTTTTAACGCCGATGGCGCAAGTCACGCTTGAGGCTATACGCAATCTACTGCCCGCGGGATGCACCATCACCTTTGCGCAAACCTCAAGCAAAGCAGAGCAAAGCAAACTCTTAGCTGACGCTGATGTTGTCATGATAGTCGGCACCTTCCTCGAAGGCGACGTGATTCGCCAGGCCCCACGGCTCAAAATGATTCAGAAATGGGGCATCGGCGTCGACAAAATTGACTTGATTGCCGCCAAAGAATGCAACGTGCTTGTGTCAATCACCTCGGGCGCGACCTCGATTCCGGTATCTGAACACACACTGCTGCTGATGCTTGCGGTGTCACGACGTCTGCCTTTGGCGCACCGCAGCTTGGGTCAAGGTCAATGGATCGCCGCTGACCTGCGTACCGTTTGCAGCAAACTCGACGGCAAAACAGTTGGGTTGTTTGGTTTTGGTGGCATTGCCCAAAACGTTGCCAAGCGCTTAACAGGCTTTGATGTTGAGGTGATTTATCACACACGCAATCGCGTCGCGCCTGAAATCGAAAATAAGCTGCGGGCACGTTACGTTGATTTTGATACGCTTGTCGCAAACAGCGATATCTTGAGCTTGCATGCTCCGCTCTCTGCGCAAACCCATCATCGTTTCAACGCTGAAATTTTCTCAAAAATGAAACGTGGTGCAATCCTAATTAACACCGCGCGTGGTGAGTTGATTGATGAACCGGCTTTAATTCAAGCCCTGCAGCAAGGGCAGCTTTCGGGGGCCGGCTTAGACACCTTTGAGGCCGAACCTCCAAAGGCAGACAATCCGTTATTTCACATGGATCAAGTGGTGGTCACCCCGCACTCAGCTGGCGGGGTGTATGACAACCTACCCAATCTCGTCGGGCATATGTTTCGAAACATCGAGCTCTTTCGGCGCGGGCTGCCGATCCCAGAAGCTGATCTTGTGGTAGCGCCACAAACATCGAAGGCTATCGCCCTAAACTAACCGCCCACGGCTATCGCAAGACGCAAGCTAGCTCGCGTGACAGCATGACGTATGAGCCGCGCACTGATAATATCGACAAAATCGCCTAGGAGACCAGCATGAGCCAAAAATTTTCAACCCAGTTCGAGCCCTTAAAAGGCAAAGTCAGCCCTGAAGAATGGGAGACCCGTGTCACGCTCGCCGCCTGCTACCGTTTGATGGATAAGTACGGCATGACTGACATGATCTACAACCACATCACGGCGCGTATCCCTGGCACTGAAGATCTGCTGATCAACCTCTATGGCTTGCTGTACAAAGAAATCACCGCCTCAAGTTTGGTACGCATCACCGTTGAAGGCGAGATCGTACGCAAGCCTGATACCGACTACGGCATCAACGTGTCGGGCTACGTGATTCACGGCTGTATCCACACGGCACGGCCAGATGTCGCTGCGGTCATTCACACCCACACGCGTGCTGGCATGGCGGTTTCTTCGATGAGTTGTGGCCTGTTGCCCATGACCCAAACCGCAAGCCGCTTTAATAATCATCTGGCGTATCACGACTTTGAAGGCCCAGCAGTCGATCTAGCCGAGCGCGAATTACTAGTGCGCGATCTGGGCGATCACAATGCAATGATCCTGCGCAACCATGGCTTACTGACCAGCGGTGCATCGGTGCAGCAAGCGTTTAACCTGATGTATCAACTTGAGATGTCTTGTCGCGCGCAGGTCGATGCGATGGCTGCGGGGACTGCACTGAGCCTGCCCAGCAAAGAGGTGCTTGAAAAATCAGCGCATCTGTATCAACCAAATGTTCGGCGGCCCTATGGTGAACTTGAATGGCATGCCATGCTTCGCTTGCTTGAAGCAGAGCCAGGCGGCTTTCCGCACTACGCTTCATAAGGCGGAA
>Ga0192658_1132_pt1 | contig 20650 bp, 22 predicted proteins | sample LauGreSBDMM110SN_4_FD_133055 | JGI IMG/M metagenome (GOLD analysis project Ga0192658, IMG submission 133055)
CGGGTGAGACCGTCCAGCGCCACATGGATTCTTCGGCTTCTGCCTTTGGGTCTTCAAGGTGACGACCTTCAAAACTAATGTGCAGCAGGTTGGCGTCCATCGAGTATGGCGCACCGCCTTGCTTGTGCTTCATGTCGATGGCGATGCCAGCATCCTCTGCGTATTGCAAAAGCTTTTCGCGCGAGACTAAATCCCATTCGCGCCAGGGGGCAATCACCTTGATGCCTGGCTCAAGTGCGTAGTACCCAAGCTCAAAGCGCACTTGATCATTACCTTTGCCAGTTGCGCCATGCGAAACCGCATCAGCGCCGACTTGACGTGCGATTTCAATTTGGCGCTTGGCGATTAACGGCCGGGCAATCGACGTGCCTAACAGGTATTCGCCCTCGTAGACGGTATTGCAACGAAACATCGGAAATACAAAATCTCGCACGAATTCTTCGCGCAAATCATCAATAAAGATTTGTTCAGGCTTGATGCCGAACTTGATCGCCTTGGCGCGCGCGGGTTCGAGCTCTTCGCCCTGACCGATATCAGCGGTGAAAGTGACGACTTCGCACTGGTAGGTATCCTGCAGCCATTTAAGAATGACAGAGGTGTCTAAGCCGCCTGAATAGGCCAAGACTACTTTTTTGATATCGCTCATAAGATGCTCTAAATTGGCTGAATGTTTAACAGAAGAATATATTTTAGCGGAAGGTCACAAGCGTGATCCTAAACGTAAAGTCGAGGGTCGGTTTCAACGTCTAAACGTGAACCCAAAGGTCGGTTGCAATGTTTAGATGTGAGCCTAGAGGTCGATTTCAATGTCTAGACGTGAGCCCAAAGGTCGGTTGCAATGTTTAGACGTTGACGCTAGACCGTGTTCTTTAACCCAAACGCCCTAGTAACAAGAACTCCATCAGCGCCTTTTGGACGTGCAGACGATTTTCGGCTTCGTCCCAGACCACGCTTTGTGGCCCATCGATGACCTCGGCGGTGACCTCTTCTCCGCGATGTGCCGGCAAGCAGTGCATAAAGAGGGCGTCGGGCGTTGCTTGCGCCATCATGTCTTGATCGACACACCAGTCGGCAAAGGCCGCACGGCGCTCTTCGTTTTCGGCCTCGTAGCCCATGCTAGTCCAGACATCGGTCGTGACCAAATGGGCGCCTTTGCAGGCTTCGTTGGGGTTCGCAAATTCTTTGACCACGCCGGGTTTGACTGGAGTCAATCTGGTCGGAGCAAGGACATAGCCGGCCGGGGTAGAGACGTGAAGCGTAAAGCCCAGCAGTTCGGCGGCTTGAATCCAGGTATAGGCCATGTTGTTGGCGTCACCGACCCACGCGACTATTTTGCCTTTTAGGCTGCCGCGGGCCTCAATATAGGTAAAGACATCGGCCAAAATCTGGCACGGATGAAACTCGTTGGTTAACCCATTGATGACCGGCACGCGCGAGTGCGCGGCAAAAGTTTCAAGACGGGTTTGCTCGAAGGTTCGAATCATCACAAGGTCAACCATGCGCGACACAACGCGAGCAGTGTCTTCAATGGGTTCAGAGCGACCTAATTGCGAATCGGTAGTCGTCAGATGAATGACTGAACCACCCATTTGATACATGCCCGCTTCGAAAGAGACACGAGTCCGGGTGCTAGCTTTTTCAAACACCATCGCCAAGGTACGGTCGTGCAAAGGGCGATGCGGTTCGTAGCGCTTGAATTTGTCTTTGATCAGTTTGGCGCGCTCAAGCACGTAGAGCAGTTCGTCGGTGCTGAGATCTTGCAACTGTAGAAAATGCCGAAGCGAGCCGGCGATGGGTACGGCGTTTGACATGAGAGACTCGATAAAGTTGTCAGGCCTGAGCCGCACGACCTGACGCTATGTTTGAGCGTCAGGTCGTGTCAGTGCAGGTTAGGCGGTTTCGGCGTTAAACGCCTTGATCAGTGGCACCAAAATCTTGACGATTTCGTCGGCCTCTTGGGTGGTGAGGATGAGGGGAGGTAATAGACGCACCACGCGGTCGCGCGTGACGTTAATCAGCAAGCCCGCCTCAAGCGCACGCATGGTCAACACGCCGCAGGGCTTCTCGAGCTCGATGCCTAGCATCAGGCCCTGGCCTCGCACTTCACGCACGCCTGGAGTGCCTAACAAGGCTTTGCCCAGCGCGGCTTTCAGGTGTGCGCCAACCGTTGCAGCATTTTCAAGAAGTTTTTCTTCTTCGAGTGCGCGCAGGACAGCTACGCCTGCGGCGCTGACGAGGGGGCTGCCACCAAATGTTGTGCCATGGCTACCTGGGCCTAGAACGCCTGCAGCAGGGCCACACGCGCCGATCGCGCCAATGGGTACTCCACCGCCCAAGCCTTTTGCAAAGACGACGACATCAGGCAGAATATCGGCCCATTGATGCGCTAACCACTTACCCGTGCGACCGATACCTGACTGCACTTCGTCGATCATCATGAGCCAGCCGCGCTCATTACACAGGGCGCGCAAGTCTTTTAGATTTTGTATATCGGTGGGGCGAATTCCGCCTTCACCTTGTAAGACCTCAAGCAGCACGGCCACCACGCGTGGCTCGGCGTCGCCAGCCGCTTTGATGGCGGCGAGGTCGTTATAAGCGACTTTGATAAAGCCACCAGGTAAAGGGCCAAAGCCCGTGCGTGCTTTCTCGCTGTCGGTTGCAGCGAGCGTGCCGATCGTGCGACCGTGCCATGAGGATTCCATGGTGATGATGGTGGGCAGATCGTTGCCTTTTTTGTAGCCGTAATAGCGTGCCAGTTTGATGGCCGCTTCGTTGGCTTCGGCGCCGCTATTGCCAAACACGATCTCAGTCATGCCTGACATTTTGATCATGCGCTGAGCGAGTTCTTCTTGTTCTGGAACTTCGTATAAGTTTGAGACATGAATGACACGTGCAGCTTGCTCACTGATTGCAGCAACCAGTTTGGGGTGAGCATGCCCTAAGCATGACACGCCAATGCCCGCCATCGCGTCGAGGTAGCGTCGGCCCTTGGTATCCCATAGCCAAACCCCTTTACCGTGGGTAAAGGCGACTGGAAGGCGGGAATACGTATTGGAAAGGGCAGATGTCATGGCCAGGGCTCCGTAAGATACCCGTGATGCAGGAGCGCATGTCTGGGTGTAAAACATCAATCATATACAATCTTGGCGACAGAGGCGTGAATCAGAAGTTTACGGGCTCTGAATCGGCGACACGGGTTGTGCATGACAGCAGAAGTTCGTTATTTTGTCATATATGGTGTGACAGAAACAGGCAGTACATTTAGGCCCAGCGACTGGGCTGAGCGGCTTGCCGGTGTACTGGCGCCTTACCGCCCACCAGGCACACTTGGCGGTTACATTTCGTATTCGCCGTACGCCGTGCCCTCAACTCTTGAAGGGCAACGCTGCGTTGTCGTAGATGGCCGATTACGTGATCTTGAGCCTCTTGCCTGGCAGTTCGTACACGACTTTGCGCACGACAATCAGCTCCAAACGAAAGCTGATTTGCTCGAAGACCCCTTAGTGCGACATTCTGCTTAGCACGCTTTAAATATTGAGGGGCGTCACGAGCTTGCCGTGTGTGAACATGCTGTGCAGGTTCTCAAGTACGCAGTCGGTCATGGCGCGGCGGGTTTCGTGCGTGGCACTTGCCACGTGTGGCATCAATACGACATTGTTAAGCGTTTTGAGCTGATCGGGCACTTTGGGCTCGTTGTCGAATACATCAAGGCCTGCGCCGCCCAGTTCGCCAGACGCTAACAGACGCACCATCGCGGGCTCGTCAATCACCGAACCGCGCGCAATATTAATCAGGCGGCCTGAGGGGCCCAGGGCACGCATAATCTCTTCGTTGACTAAGTGCTTGGTGCTGGCGCCACCCACCGTGGCAAGTACTAAAAAGTCGCTTTCGCGTGCCAGTTCGAGCAACGAAGCTTGATAGGTGTAAGGCACGTCGTTGCGCGGCTTACGGTTGTGGTACGAAACCGCCATGTCAAAACCCAGGCCACGGCGTGCAATCGCTTCGCCAATACGTCCTAAGCCAACGATACCGAGTTTTTTGCCGCTGACGCGTGCGCCCAGCGGTAGCGTGCCGGTTTTGTTTTCCCAGTGGTTTTCGCGTACGAAGCGATCACCCCAGCCAATGTCGCGTGCGCAGGCCAGCAACAAGCCCCAGGCGATATCGGCCACGCAGTCATTTAGCACATCAGGCGTTGTGCTGACTTGAATCTTGCGCGCAGCGGCGCTCTCAAGATCGATTTTGTCATAGCCGACACCCCAGGTACAAATAGCACGCAGTTTGGGCAAGGCCGCGATGATTTCAGTCGTGCAGCCAAAGTTAGCCGTTGTGGCAACCACTTCAATGCGGTTGGCATGCTCACGTAAGAAGGCGTCTTTGTCGGTGGCCTTCCAGTATTCAAGGACTTCGTAGCGTTCGGCGAGTTCACCATTGGCGGGCGCATGGCCGGCGAAGGATCCAATTTGTAAAATCAGCGGTTTAGTCATGGGGGCGGACCTATCGTTTGAGATTGAGTCGTGAGTCTTGCTGTGTGTTTGAGTCGGTAACGATGCTAGGCACTACGCTTCGCGGCACCCTTTTTAACAGTAGAACAGGCAGACTGCTGTTATGTAAAGAGATTAGGTTTGTACGCGCTACGCGTTTGGCCTTGTTGAGGCAAGCTAGAAAAGCAAAGCAGCCCAAAAAGGGCTGCATAGGCAAATCAGTTACCGCAAATTTGCTGGCTGGGCCAGAGCAATCTTACAAACCCTATTGGACTGTTACTGAAACCGCTACCGAAACTGCTACTGAAATCGTTACCGAAGCCACTAGCAATGCCACAGACCGATACGTTAAAGAACGTGACCGGTCAGTGAAGGTCTTAGGCCAGTGCTTTAACGGCAGCAGACAGACGGCTCTTATGACGTGCCGCTTTGTTTTTATGGATGATGTTTTTATCAGCCACGCGATCAATCACGCTGGTTGCTTTTTGCAAGATATCAGCAGCAACTGACTTGTCGCCAGTTTCGATCGCGGTACGCACGCGCTTGATAGCGGTACGCAGCATTGAGCGCAGGCTTGAGTTGTGCTTGTTCAGCGCAACAGATTGGCGTGCGCGTTTGCGGGCTTGGGCGGTATTGGCCATGTTCTAAATTCTTTGAAAGAGTGAAAGGTGCAGCAAAGTCCATAATTCTAGCACTAAGCCTCTGTTTTGCCAACTGTATTTGTGGTCGTGTTGGTGCAACGTGAGAATGTCCGGGATCTGCTGAGTAGAAATGTCGGGTTCAACCGAGTTTTGCAGTCGGTGCGCGCCTAAAGTGCCTGGGGCGAAGCCCAGTAAGTGCTAAAACGGCCAAATAGACCAGACCGCCCACCAAAAAGACTGCTGCAAGGGTGGCGATCCGCACCCCCGGTGTCGTGTGTAAGCCGAGCCAGTCGATATGGCGAGATACCCACCAAAGTAGGCCTGCCAGTGCGGCAAGTGCCAGGCCTTGTTGCACTAAAAAACGCCACCAGCCCTTTGCAGGTTGATAAATACCTTTGCGACGTAAGCCGATCAAGAGCGCCAAGGCGTTGACGCAGGCGCCTAAGCCGATGGCCAGGGCCAGCCCTGCATGCGCGAGCCAGGGTACGAACACCAGATTCAGTAGCTGGGTCAAGAGCAAGACCACAATCGCGATTTTGACAGGGCTGCGGATATCTTGTTTGGCGTAAAAACCGGGCGCTAGGATCTTGATGCTAAGCAGTCCGACCAGGCCAACCGAGTAGGCCATCACGGCAAGACGTGTCTGCTGCACATCCGCCGCCGAAAACGCACCATAGTGAAACAGCGTGGCCACTAACGCGTCGGCCAGCATAATCATGCACAGCGCTGCTGGTAAACCTAGCAACAGCATTAGGCGCAGCCCCCAGTCGAGCAGGGCGCTATAGCGTTCGGTGTCTTGGTCGGCGTGCGCACGTGTCAGGCTGGGCAACAAGACGGTGCCGAGTGCAACCCCAATGAGTGCCGTCGGAAACTCCATCAAACGATCGGCAAAAGACAGCCAAGTGACGCTTCCGGCAGTCAGCCAGGTGGCAATGTTCGTATTAATCAGCAAGGAAATTTGCGCGACGGACACGCCTAGCGTGGCCGGTAGCATCTGACGCATGACGCGACGCACCAGCGGATCTTGCAGGGCTGGCTTGACCGGGCCTAACAAATGGGGCCGCAGGTTTAGGCGAGACAGCGCCCACCACTGCACGGCAAATTGTGCCACGCCACCTAGCATGACGCCGGCGGCAAGGGCGTAAATAGGACGCGTAAAAAAGTCCGATAAAAAAATGCTTGCGCCAATCATCGACAGGTTCAGCAGCGCAGGCGTGATCGCTGGGATGGCGAAGCGACGCCAGGTATTTAAGACCCCTGAGGCAAAGGCCACAAGCGACATGCAGATAATGTACGGAAACATCAACCGGGTCATCCAGACGGCCGCATCAAAGTCACTGGCGCGCGAGGCTTCAGTTAAGCCGCTGGCCATGGCCGCGACCACCAAGGGGGCGCCCAAGACGCCGAGCAAGGTGACGACGCACAGCACCAAAAATAGCGTTCGCGCTACTCTGTCTAAAAGCTGTTGGACGGCTTGCGGTTCGTGTTGATTGCGCGCCTCACCTAAGATCGGCACGAAGGCTTGCGCGAAGGCACCCTCGGCGAACAGGCGGCGTAACAGGTTAGGGATACGGAAGGCTACCCAAAACGCATCGGTCAGCGCGCTGGCCCCAAACGCACGCGCAATCATGACATCGCGCACCAAACCTGTGATGCGCGATAATAGGGTGAGGCTGCTGACTGTGGCAGCGGCCCGAAATAAACTCATTTTGGCGGCATGCGAATCGCACCGTCTAAGCGAATCGTCTCACCGTTCAACATTTCGTTGGTCATAATTTGATGGACAAGTTTGGCGTAGTCTTCGGGGCGACCCAATCTTGATGGAAAAGGGATGCTGGCGGCGAGCGAGTCTTGCACCGCTTGAGGCATGCCAAACATCATTGGGGTGCCGAAGATGCCGGGTGCGATGGTGCAGCAGCGAATCCCTTGGGGTGCCAGGTCGCGGGCGATCGGTAAGGTCATGCCGACCACACCCGCCTTAGAGGCAGCGTAAGCCACTTGACCAATTTGCCCGTCGTAGGCGGCGACCGAGGCGGTGTTAATCAGCACGCCACGCTCGCCGGTCGCTTCGGGCTCGTTTTTGCTCATTGCCTCGGCGGCAATACGAATCATGTTGAAGGTGCCGATCAAATTGATACTGATCACTTTTTGAAACATATCAAGCGGATGCGCGCCTTGCTTGCCCACGGTTCGTGCGGCAGGCGCAATGCCGGCGCAATTCACTAGGCCAAAGAGCTTGCCTAACGATAGCGCGTGCGCGACAGTAGCGCGCGCATCTTGCTCTTGCGTGACGTCGCAGTGGATGTAATGTTGGCCGAGTTCGGTTGCCAAGGCTTGGCCAGCCTCGTCTTGCACATCAGCCAGCACAACACGAGCGCCGTGTTGGGTCAGCATTTTGGCTGTACCGGCCCCTAAACCTGAGGCGCCACCTGTGACGATGAAAACTTTATGTGCGATGTCCATGATTTAACTCTGTGCGGATTGAAGCAGATCCTGCGCCGCGGCGCAGCGTTGTGAAAATTACCGGAGTACGGCAGCGATACGCGCTTGAATGTCTTGCACCGAACCCAGACCGTGCACTTTGCGATAATGCGGTGCGGTGGCGTCAGCCTCGGCCCAACTTGAGTAGTATTCAACCAGCGGACGCGTTTGGTTTTGATAGACGGTCAGGCGATGGCGAACGGTCTCTTCTTTGTCATCGTCGCGCTGCACCAGGGGTTCGCCGGTTAAGTCGTCTTGTTCGGCGACTTTAGGGGGATTAAACGAGAGGTGGTAGCTGCGCCCGCTTGCGGGGTGCACGCGACGACCGCTCATGCGCTCGATGATGTCTTGCTCTGGTACTTCAATTTCAACGACAAAATCTAGTGCAACCTTGGCATGCTTGAGCGCATCGGCCTGTGGAATCGTGCGCGGAAAGCCATCAAACAGGTAGCCCTTGCGACAGTCTGGCTGTTGCAGGCGGTCTTTGACCAAGCCAATGATCAGTTCGTCTGAAACCAGAGCGCCACTGTCCATAATCTTTTTAGCCTCAAGCCCGAGGGGCGTACCGGCTTTAACCGCTGCACGCAGCATGTCACCCGTTGAAATTTGCGGGATGCCGAAGTGCTGGGTGATGAAAGCCGCTTGTGTGCCTTTACCGGCGCCTGGCGGGCCAAGCAGAATAAGCCGCATGAGAACTCCTGGTGACGTAGATGAGTCGTAAAACTGCCAACATTATGCCGCATCGTAACCGACCACGCCCTGCGTTGGGTGCAAGGCTTACCCTACGAGGCTCAAGGCGCAACCTTAAGTACTGTCGGTGGTCTGCTGAATGTTTATCGGGTCAATAACTGCCTGACCCTAAGAAGGTCTTCGGGGGTGTCAACGCCCGCTCCAGGATGCGAGGCGATTTTCATAACAGAGATGGCATAGCCGTGCTCAAGCGCGCGTAACTGCTCAAGCATTTCAAGGCGTTCAAGTGTCCCGGTGCTGAGCGCAGGAAAACGCTTTAAAAACTCGACGCGATAAGCGTAGAGACCAATATGATGCAAGGCCGGAAAATCCACGGCGAGCGAGCGCTGTTCGGCGTTAAATTTTTCGCGATCCCAGGGGATCGGGGCGCGTGAAAAATACAACGCACGACCGCGTTGATCGCAGACGACTTTGACAATATTTGGGTTGAATAAGCTGGCCACTTCAGTGAGCGGGCTCGCACAAGTCGCAATTGCCGCGTCGGTATCGTGGCTGAGTTGTTGCGCGACGCGATCGATCAGGTGCGGATCCATGAGCGGTTCGTCGCCTTGCACATTCACTACGATCGTCTCGTTTGGCAGGCCTAGTTGTGTGACGACCTCGGCCAGGCGGTCGGTCCCCGAGGCATGATCCACGCGGGTCATTAGCGTTTCGACCCCGGCCGCACGGGCGGCGTGCGCAATGTCTGGGTGGTCGGTGGCGATGACAACCCGCGCAGCCTTTGACGCTAGCGCTTGCTCGGCAACGCGCAGCACCATCGGCTTACCGGCTAAATCGGCCAACATTTTGCCAGGTAATCTGGTCGAGGCGTGACGCGCCGGGATGACCACAATAAAGGGGGCTGAGGCATCAGTGGCGAGCGCGGCTCGGTCGTTCACGGCAGTGTTGCCTTGGCTTAGCGAGAGGGGTTGCCAGGGGGCGGCAGATCGCCGCTTGGCTCAGGTTGCAGCGCGGCACTGATGTCTTCGTCTGCGTTCAAGCTGCGCGCCTGATCCTCAAGCATGACGGGTACCCCGTCGCGCACCGGAAAGCCCAAGCGATCGCCCCTGCAGATTAACTCTGTACGGGTCGAGTTGACGTAGAGCCGGCCTTTGCAAAGCGGGCAAACCAGCAGATCGAGTAAGCGTGTTTCCATGCCCGCATTGTAATCACTCAGAGGGCGATCTTGCATGGTGCGGCAGGTGTTTGATGAGTTTAGTTGCCCACAAGGTGTCAGAAAATACAGCCTCGGTGGCGACGACCCAAATTCTTGGGTCGTGCAGCGCTTGGCATTTAACCGCATCCTTTGAGGTGATTAGAAGCAGGTCGGCTGCTTGGGCGTCGAACAAAGCCGCCGCAAGAGGGTGATGGTCAGGGAGCCCCACGCAGTGTTGACACAAGATCTCCAAATCGTCTAGCGTTTTAAAAAATCTATCCGGTTCGCTTATTGCAGCAATTGCATTTGTGCTCTTGTTTTGTTGAAAGTTTATAAATTCTTTCACGGATAGGTTTATTGTACGATCGAGCGAATGTATATGCGTCACTTGCAGCCACATCGACAGTTCAGACGGTTGTTTGATTACGAATCGTGCCGCAGTCGCGTGGTTGAGTGAACGAGGTGCTTGCTGTCTAGCTTCAGCTTCGGCTTTAGCCTCAGCTAAGTCGATTGGCGTCGATGGCGCACTGTGCGGCGGCGCTGTTGCCAAGCGGGTGATCACGAGCTCAACGGTGCGAAGTCGGCTGGGCGACTCGCGCAGTGGCCCCGCGGGCAGCAGCCAGCCGTTACCGATCTGCCGTTGGTCTTGCACGATGATTTCAAGATCACGCGCCAGGGCAAGGTGCTGCAAGCCATCATCTGACACGATGACATCAACCTGAGGGTGCGCGGCTAACAAGGCTTGGCAGGCCAGTCGGCGATTGGGGTGCACACTGACGGGTGCAGCGGTTTGTTCGCTGATTAAAGCGGGTTCGTCGCCCATCGTGCGTGGCTCAAGCTTGCCTTGGCCAACCCGCGGGGTCAATCCGACGTTGACGCTATAACCACGGCTAATCACACCGGGGTGATAACCCATGGCCAAGAGTTGTTGAACAAGAGCGATCACGACCGGTGTTTTGCCGACCCCGCCCACATATAAATTGCCCACAACGATCACAGGCACCGGTGCGCGATAAACCCTGTGGGAGTTGCTTTGGTACCAAACGCGTTTAGCCCAAACGTAGCCAAGCACCAAGCAAGAAAAGGGCCACATTAACCGCGCCCATGGCCCACGCTTTTGCCACTGCCGATGCAGCCAACGTGCCGCAGCGACCTTGACGCGAACGGTTTTCAAGTCATCTTGAAGACGGCCCGACTGCAAACGAGCCTCGGGGCTAGCCGTTTTCACTCGCCGGCCTGGGTGGCGAAATGGACGCGAGCAATCCCTGCCTGTTGCGCGGCTTGCATACCTATGACAACCAACTGATGCGCGGCATTTGCGCCCGCCCGTATCAAGATGGTTGGTTCTTGTTGCCCCTCGCTCGCTTGTTGTAGGGCTTTTGTCAGCGAGGCAAGATCTGGGCGCTCGATTAGCACGGCATTGACGGCAAAGCGCCCTGACTCGTGGATGCTGAGTTCGATCGCTTGAAGCGGCTGGGCCTGAGCGGACGCCTGGGGCAACGTGATGCTTAGGGCTTGCTGGCGCATGAAGGTGGTGGTGGCCGCCAAAAAAATCAGCATGACAAGCAAGACATCAATCAACGGAATCAGATTGATTTCAAGGGGCTCGTGATCGGGGGTGCGAAAGCGCATGGCGTAGCGGCCTTTTAGTCTCGGAGGCTGTCACGCAAGCGTCGTGCCGACTGCTCAAGGCGTAGCAAGAGGCCTTCGACGTGTGATTTGAAGTAGCGGTGCGCCATGAGGCAAGGTACCGCAATTAAAATGCCTAAGCCCGTGTTGTAAAGCGCAATCGAGATCCCACGCGCGAGCTCGGTTGGATCAGAGCCATCTGGGCGATAGGCGGCAAAAATCTCGATCATGCCGACAACCGTGCCAAACAGCCCCATCAACGGCGCGACGGTAGCAATCATGGCCAAGCCCGGGAGGTAGCGATTGAGCGAGAAAGCGACATCTTGTGCCACATCTTCGACACTGCGTCTGAGTTCGTCATCGGGTAGGTTGCGGTGGATCAGCACCTGCGCCAGAATACGCCCCAAGGGTGAAGAGGCTTTGAGTTTGGCAAGCGCCTGTACGTCGTCGGCCTCGGCGCGCACCAGTTGCAGTACCTGCGTGGTGAGCTCGGGTGGCGCTATTCGGCGTGTTTGCAGGCTGAGCAGGCGTTCGATGATGATGGCGAGCGCCGCCACAGAAAGCGCTAAGAGGGGCCAGATGGGCCAACCAGCCTGGGTAACAATCGATAACAAAACAAACCTCGCGAGTGGAGGGCGCAGAATACACGATGACTGAGTAGTCATCATCGCTGCACGCGGTATCATCGTACGAGGCATTGATCGTGCTTGGCAAGTCGATTTAGGCCGGATAAAACTATCCACAGCAGCTGTGGATAATTCTGTGTGCATCTTCGAAGAGCGTGGAAAATACTAGCGTTAAGCCGTTTGCTCAAAAAACGATCATCATTTTGTCATATTTTGAAATGTACTTTAAAAACATAGAGTTAAATAAGTGCATTGACCTATAACTGCACGTGTATTGATTATTTGTTATTTCACAAAGACTTAAATCACATTTACTTGCGCTGTGGATAGAAACCTAGTCGGAAGCCTTATGACAATTGAGAGTCAAGACACAAATGCTGCAGCCACGCGAGATATCCTCACGGTCGCGCAGTTAAACCAAGCCGTCAGCCATTTGCTTGAAGACAGCTTTGATGCTTGTTGGGTTCGCGGCGAAATCTCTAATTTCACCAATGCCTCGTCTGGGCATTGGTATTTCACACTTAAGGATGACACAGCCTCGGTGCGGGCCGTCATGTTTCGCAGTCGAGCTGCCACCACAGGGTTTACCCCTAAGGCGGGCGATTCGGTCGAGCTCAAGGCGCGCGTGACGCTCTACGAGGCTCGGGGTGAATATCAGCTGCAGGTCGAGCAATTGCGAAGGGCAGGTTTAGGCACACTGTTTGAAGCATTTGTTGCTTTAAAAAACAAGCTGTCCGCTGAGGGCCTGTTTGATAGCGAAAATAAGCGCGCGCTCCCACAGTACCCCAAAGCGATCGGCGTGATCACCTCGTTAGGTGCGGCCGCTTTGCACGATGTGTTGACGGCTTTGGCACGCCGGGCGCCGCACGTGCCGATTGTGATTTATCCCTCGCTGGTGCAGGGCGCGGGTGCGGCATTGCAATTACGTCAGGCGCTGGCGCTTGCCAACGCGCGCCAAGAAGTTGACACCCTTTTGTTGGTGCGAGGGGGCGGCAGCCTTGAAGATTTGTTTAGTTTCAATGACGAAGCTCTGGCGCGCGATATTGCGGCAAGCCTGATCCCAGTTGTGTCGGGCGTGGGGCATGAAACCGACTTTACGATTGCTGATTTTGTGGCTGACGTGCGGGCACCCACGCCGACTGCTGCGGCCGAGTTAGTCTGCGAGACCCGACAGTCGCAGCTCGAACGCGTATTGGGGTCGGCGCAGTATGCCCAACAGTTACTCGTGCGCCAGCTCGAGCGCCTCGCGCAGCGGGTCGACCGAGCGACTGTAGGTCTGGTGCCACCTAGCCAACGGCTAGCGCATCAGCTTGAAAAGGTCGAAGGGTTCGGACGCCGCGTGCGCTCAGCCTTTGACAAACAGTTTCAACGCGCGCGCGCTCGGCATGCCCACATGCACCTGCGCTTTGAGGGATTGATGCCAGAGTTGAGTGCCTTGCGCGCACGCTTGACGCATGCCAGTGCAGAGCTGCAAGCGGGCCAGCAACGCCTGCTCGTGCGTGAGCACGCCCGACTTGAAGGTGTTGGTGCCCAATTAAGGGCGCTGAGCCCCGAACACACCCTCGCGCGCGGCTACGCCATCGTGCGCACCCACGACAAAAAAATCCTAAGAAAATCGAGCGATGCGCAGCTTGGCGAAGCGCTCGAAGTGACCCTTGCCGAGGGCGTGCTCAACGCGACCGTGACCTAAAGAGGCTTTTAACCCTGTTTCTAGCAGGGCTTGGCTTGCCGTTCGCCATGCGTCCGATACAATAACGGTTGTTATTTGTCTGACCCACATACAAAAAGGATTTTGCAGCAATGGCCCATACGCTCCCAGCTTTGCCCTATGCCATCGACGCTTTGGCACCGATCATTTCAAAAGAAACGCTCGAGTTTCATCACGGTAAGCATCATCAATCCTATGTCACAAACCTGAACAATCTGATTCCAGGTACAGAATTTGAAGCGGCTTCGCTCGAAGACATCATTAAAAAATCTTCGGGTGGTGTGTTTAACAACGCAGCCCAAATCTGGAACCACACCTTTTACTGGAATTCGCTGGCACCAGCCTCGGGTGCTGAGCCAACCGGCAAACTCGCTGACGCGATCAATGCAAAGTGGGGCAGTGTGGCCGCTTTTAAAGAAGCATTTAACAAGTCTGCCGCGGGTAACTTCGGTTCAGGCTGGACATGGCTCGTTAAAAAGCCTGATGGCTCGCTCGACATCGTCAACACCAGCAACGCTGCAACGCCGCTCACAACGACCGATGTGCCTTTGCTGACCTGTGACGTTTGGGAACACGCCTATTACATCGACTACCGCAATGCACGTCCTAAGTACCTTGAAAGTTTCTGGACATTGGCCAACTGGGCCTTTGCCGCTAAAAACTTGGGCTAAGTTCAGTCAGGTCTAAAAAAAGCCGGCCTGTGGGTCGGTTTTTTTTTGGGCTAAAGTAGCGGTGACAACAACAAACCGAACACACTCGTACAAGGAATTTTGCTATGGCTAACCAAGCCTTTATCTGTGATGCGTTACGCACGCCTTTTGGTCGCTATGCCGGCTCGCTCGCCCCAGTGCGCCCTGATGATTTGCTGGCGGTGCCGATTCGCGCGTTGGCCGAGCGCAATGCCAACATCAACTGGGCCGAACTCGACGATGCGTTGATGGGCTGCGCCAATCAGGCGGGTGAAGATAACCGTAACGTGGCGCGCATGGCCACCTTGCTGGCCGGGCTGCCTGTCGCGGTGCCAGGCGGCACGATTAATCGCCTTTGTGGCTCGGGGATGGATGCGGTGGGTACAGCGGCTCGCGCCATCCGCTCTGGGGATGCCTCGTTCATGCTGGCGGGCGGGGTCGAAAGCATGTCGCGCGCCCCGTTTGTGATGGGTAAAGCTGACACGGCTTTTTCGCGTAACGCTGCGATTTTCGACACCACGATTGGTTGGCGCTTCGTGAATCGTTTAATGAAAGCGAAGCATGGTGTTGACTCGATGCCAGAAACGGCAGAGAACGTAGCCGATCAATTCAAGGTTTCGCGCGAAGATCAAGATCTGTTCGCGATGGCGAGCCAAGAAAAAACCGCTGCAGCGCAAAAAGCGGGCTTCTTTGATAGCGAAATTGCAGTGGTCTCGATTGCACAAAAAAAAGGTGACCCGCTGGTGGTGAGTCGTGACGAGCACCCTCGCCAAACGAGCCTTGAGGCCCTGGCAAAACTAAAAGGCGTGGTGCGCGAAGGTGGTTCAGTCACGGCGGGTAACGCCTCGGGCGTAAACGACGGCGCTGTCGCCCTGTTGCTGGCTAATGAGGCGGCGGCCAAGCGTCATGGATTAACACCGCGCGCGCGCGTCGTTGCCATGGCCACCGCAGGTGTAGAGCCGCGCATTATGGGTATTGGCCCCGCGCCCGCCACGTTAAAAGTGTTGGCCTTGGCTGGGCTGACCATTGACCAGATGGATGTGATCGAATTAAACGAGGCCTTCGCAGCGCAAGGCCTGGCCGTGACACGTATGTTGGGCCTTGCGGATAACGATCCACGGGTCAATCCAAATGGCGGTGCAATTGCCTTGGGCCATCCTCTGGGCGCAAGTGGCGCTCGGTTGGTCATGACAGCGGTGCATCAATTGCACGCGACTGGCGGGCGCTATGCCTTGTGCACGATGTGTATCGGCGTCGGGCAGGGCATTGCCATGATCGTTGAGCGTGTCTGAGCTAGCTCGATCTGTTGGGACTTAAGTTGCGGTGGGAGACAGCGACGCAAGTCGCTGTTTAGGTGGAGCTCAAGCAACCACGTTGCTTGGATCCCCGCGTTGAGCGGCGCTTTAGGTGAACCCCACCTGAAGCGCTTTGATGTACTACTGGATGCCGGCAATCTTTTTGCCGGCAGTGATGCCGCGCTTCGCGAACCAGCCTTGCTCCATCTCGAGGGTGTAGCGCACCGGCGCGGTCGAGCAATGCGAGGTTTCTGTCATCGGCGCCATGTCGGCGATATTGGTAATCGTGCCGTCATCCAAAATAAAAGCGATTGATAACGGCAACGGGGTATTGCGCATCCAAAAGCATTGCACATTGGGCTGCTCAAAAATAAACAGCATGCCGTGATTGGGTGCGAGCTCTTTGCGAAACATCAGCCCGCGCGAGCGCGTGGTGTCGGTGGCGGCCACTTCGGCCTGAATCCTGTGCATGCCCGCTGTCAGTGTTTTAACCGGCAAAGAAGGGTTAGAGGCTGCTGTTTGGCAAATGGCCTCGGGTACGTACGCCACCCCGCCGAACACAAAAACAAACAGCACAGCCATAAGACTGCGCTGCTTCAAAAGCACGAGCATCTGTCGCATCTCTACTATCCAAGGGGTTATTCACCCAGGTAGTTTAAGCCGCGGTTATATTTGTTGCTTGCTTGCCTTTTGGGCCCTGAGTCACTTGAAAAGCCACTTTTTGGCCTTCTTTCAGAGTTTTAAAGCCGTTCATTTCGATGGCTGAGAAATGAGCAAAAAGATCTTCACCGCCGTCATCTGGGGTGACAAAGCCGAAGCCTTTTGCATCGTTAAACCATTTAACTGTACCGGTGACCTTAGGTCCATTGTTTGTAGCTGAATCCGACATTCCGCCTGCCTCTTTATGCAATGTATAAACCGAGCGAAGGAACTATGATTTTTTTGACTTGTTATCATGATTCTTTCGGCGCTTCTATACCCAAATATTCTTGAGTATTGCAAGATATTGAGCAGATTTGCATAAGACGTCAAGCTCCAAAGCCTAAACCAAGGGTAATACAGGATACGAAAGAGCCCAAGTTGTCACAAAAATGAACGTTTTAGCCGGGATGTTGTTATCTGATCATGTCTACACGTACTTCGCTGCCCCCAGATCTTGTCGTTGAGAAACTCACCGCAAAAACGGCGCCCCCGCCAATGTTTAAGGTGATTTTGCTCAATGACGATTACACGCCCATGGAGTTCGTGGTGCATATCCTTGAGAAGTTTTTTGGTAAGTCTGCCGAAGACGCATTTAGAGTGATGTTGCAGGTTCACCATGAAGGTAAAGGGGTGTGTGGGGTGTATCCCTTTGATATCGCCTCAAGCCGGGTGGCGCAGGTCGCCCAGTATGCCCGGGCGCGGCAGCATCCTCTGCAGTGCTTACTCGAGCCAGCGGATGATGCCTGAGTACCATGCAGAAAGTGGGCAAAAAAATACAGTTTGAAAAGTTTTTTACGAGTTGTAACGCTTACGCCGCGGAAAGCATAGAATATGAATCAACGGTGTCATTGACGCAAGAAGGACGGAGGAATTGTGATTTCGCAAGAGCTTGAAGTTAGCCTACATATGGCGTTTGTCGAGGCACGTTCAGCTCGCCACGAATTTATTACGGTTGAACACTTATTGTTGTCACTGCTTGATAATGCTGCGGCGATTGAGGTGTTGAAGGCCTGTGTGGCCAACATAGACGAATTGCGCAGCCATCTGCGTAAATTCGTGACGGATAACACCCCCGTGATCCCAGCCGGCACCGAGGTCGACACGCAGCCCACGCTCGGGTTTCAGCGTGTGATTCAGCGCGCGATCATGCATGTTTCGGCGGGCGGTGCTTCCAAAAAGCCAGTCACTGGCGCGAACGTATTAGTTGCGATTTTTGGCGAAAAAGAATCGCATGCCGTGTATTACCTCCAACAACAGGGCATTTCGCGCTTGGATGTGGTGAACTTTCTGTCGCACGGCATCAGTAAAGCGGCAGCTGCCGAAACGCCTGCGGCCAAAGAGCAACCTGGTAACGGCGAAGAGCAGGGCGGCGACGCTCGCCAGTCACCACTTGCACTCTATGCACAAGACTTGAACGCTGAGGCTAACGCCGGTCGTATCGATCCGCTCATCGGACGTGAGCATGAAGTTGAGCGCGTCATTCAAACCCTCTGCCGTCGACGTAAAAATAACCCTCTGTTGGTCGGTGAGGCCGGCGTCGGTAAAACCGCGATTGCTGAAGGCTTGGCCTACCGTATTACGCGCAGTGAAGTGCCTGAGGTTTTGCAAGACGCACAGGTCTATTCGCTTGACATGGGCGCCTTGCTGGCCGGCACCAAATATCGGGGCGATTTTGAACAACGCCTGAAGGGTGTGCTCAAACAGTTACGCAATAACCCTCAGGCAATTTTATTTATCGATGAGATCCATACTCTGATCGGTGCGGGCTCAGCCTCGGGCGGTACCCTCGACGCTTCAAATCTACTGAAGCCTGCGTTGTCGTCTGGGCAGTTGCGCTGCATCGGCGCCACGACCTATACCGAATATCGCGGAGTCTTTGAAAAAGACGCGGCGCTTTCTAGGCGCTTTCAAAAAGTCGATGTGCCCGAGCCGAGTGTGGCGCAGACCATCCAAATCTTGCGTGGGCTGAAAGGTCGCTTCGAAGAGCATCACGGCGTGAAATATTCAAGCGCTGCGTTGACTGCTGCCGCTGAGTTGTCAGCGCGTCACATCAACGATCGCCATTTGCCTGATAAGGCCATTGATGTGATCGATGAGGCGGGGGCGGCACAACGCCTCCTACCACGCTCGAAGCAAAAGAAAGTGATTGGTAAAACCGAAATCGAATCGATTGTTTCTAAAATTGCGCGTATCCCACCCCAAACGGTATCAAGCGACGACCGCAGTAAGTTAGCCACGCTTGAACGTGACTTAAAAACAGTGGTGTACGGTCAAGATGGTGCGATTGAAGTGTTGGCGTCTGCTATCAAGATGGCGCGCTCAGGTCTGGGTCGCCCAGAAAAACCGATTGGTGCCTTTCTGTTTTCAGGGCCAACCGGTGTGGGTAAAACCGAAGTGGCACGCCAACTGGCGTTTACGCTGGGCATCGAGCTGTTGCGCTTTGATATGTCCGAGTACATGGAGCGCCATACCGTGTCACGCTTGATCGGCGCGCCTCCGGGGTATGTCGGCTTTGATCAGGGCGGTTTGTTGACAGAGGCAATCACCAAACAGCCGCACTGTGTGTTGTTGCTGGACGAAATTGAAAAAGCGCATCCGGATGTCTTCAATATTCTGTTGCAGGTTATGGATCACGGTACGCTGACCGATAACAACGGCCGTAAAGCCGATTTCCGTAATGTGATCTTGGTGATGACGACTAACGCTGGGGCTGAGGCCTTGAACAAGCCAAATATCGGCTTCTCAAACACGCGTGCTAGTGGCGACGAGATGGGCGATATCAAACGTCTGTTCTCGCCAGAGTTCCGTAATCGTTTAGATGCGATCGTGCCGTTTGCCCAGCTTGATCAAGAGGTCATCTTGCGCGTGGTCGATAAATTCTTGATGCAACTCGAAGACCAACTGCACGATAAACGTGTTGAGGCGAGCTTTACCGATGCCTTGCGCGCTCACTTGGGTAAAAATGGTTTTGACCCCTTAATGGGGGCACGGCCCATGCAGCGTTTGATTCAAGACACGATTCGTCGCGCTTTGGCAGATGAACTGTTGTTTGGCAAGTTGGTTGACGGTGGGTCGGTCATTGTGGATATCGATGCTGAGGGTAAGGTAGCGTTGACCTTTGGGCCGCGTGCCGACAAGTCGCAAAAATCAGTGTCAGGATCCGATCAAGAAGCCGAGTTGGCGCACTGATTTTTCGCGAGGTATGACACCTTCAAGTTTTATGTTGGCCTGTCATCACTGTGGCGCTGCCTATCAGCGCCCAGTGCTTGAACCGGGCCAGTGGGCGCAGTGCGAGCGCTGCGATCACGTGCTTGAAACCTACTCGGTATTTACCCCACGCGCTTGGTTGGCCGTGATCCTCGCGACCTTGGTTTGTTTTGTATTAGCCAACGTGTACCCGATCGCCACGCTTTTAATTTCGGGGCAATCACAAGCCGCCTCGTTTTTTGATGCCATTGTGATTACGTGGCAAGCGGGCTACCCCGAGGTTGCGGCTGTCTCGTTTGCTGCCGGGTTTTTGCTTCCGGTTGTGCAATTACTACTTCTGCTTTGGGTCTTTTTGGCGCTTTCGCTTGGCCGCTTACCCTTGTTCTTTGAAGAACTCATCCGCCTGATCGATCTGCTCAAGCCCTGGTGCATGGTGCCGGTGTTTTTGATGGGTGTATTGGTGTCAGTCGTCAAGTTGGTTGGGTTAGCGTCTTTGGTGCCAGGCGTGGGGCTCTTCGCAACGGCCGTTGCAGCAATTTTTGTCACAGCCTTAACTCGGCTGTCGGCTCAAAAAATTCGCTGCCTTGCACATGACATGGGCTTACCCGCGCCGTTCGAGCCCTTGCCTAAAGCGCCATCTCCTGCCTTGTTCAATCGTACCTGGGCGCTGATCGTCGCGGCAATCCTGATGTATATCCCGGCAAATCTTTTACCAATCATGCAAATTAACTCGATCGCGGGCAGTTCGGCGCACACGATTTTAGGCGGTGTGCTCGAGTTGGTTTCAATGGGGTCGTACAGCATCGCTGCAGTGGTTTTTATCGCCAGCGTGGTGGTCCCTTTGTTCAAGCTCGTCTGTTTAACGGTGTTAGTGTATCTGGCCCAGAAGCGTGCCGAGGGTGCGCTCAGAACCCGCACGCATTTGTACGAAGTCGTCGAGTTCATTGGCCAGTGGTCGATGCTGGATGTGTTTGTGGTGATTTTGCTATCGGCCCTCGGTCGTTTTGGTGCTTTGCTAACGATTGATCCCGGGGGCGGAGCGGCCGCCTTTGCTGGGGTCGTGATTTTGACCATGTTGGCGGCGCTAGGCTTTGATCCTCGGCTGGCCTGGCGGCGGGCGGGACACCGCAGGCATCTTATGCCACAGACTACGAAGATCACGACTTGACCGTGGTGTTGGCCCGATCCTACGAGCACAACGACTTGAATCTAGTATTTGCCAGCCCTTACTCCAATACTCCCTAATATTTAGTTTACAAGTGATCGCGCAGGTAGTGCGCCGCATCATACAATCCATCGACCCGCT
>Ga0192658_1170_pt1 | contig 20431 bp, 14 predicted proteins | sample LauGreSBDMM110SN_4_FD_133055 | JGI IMG/M metagenome (GOLD analysis project Ga0192658, IMG submission 133055)
TCGCGTTGCACTGCATCCATCTGGGATTGCGTACGAAACAGCTGCAAGGTGCCCCCGCAGCGTTGTTCGTATTGGATCCCCGTGTCTGCGCGCAACGTGTCGAGGCAATGGCGGCTGTACTCAGCGACACGCATCATGCGTTCTTTGTTGAGCTCGTAGCGGCTAGCCGTGCAATTGCGCAGCATGTTCGCCATCCAGCGTAATTGCCAAAGGCTGCCGTCAAGCTTGATGGCTAAAGGGGCATGCTTTGTGAACATCCATTTAAAAGCTTTAAAGGGGATGCCTGGAGCGGCCCAAGGGGTTGAGTAGCCGGGTGAGATTTGCCCAGCGTTGGCGAAGCTAGTTTCGTTTGCAACACAGCCTTGGCGATCAACGACGGTGACGTCAGCACCCGCCCGTGCGAGGTAATACGCGCTGGTTGTGCCAATGACGCCTGCACCTAAAACGATGACTTTCATTACGTGTCCCTGTTGTTCAGCCAATACTGAAAGTGTAGGGATAGTTACCTAGTGTTTTTTTTTGAAATTGGTAGGATTACTTGCAGAAATCACTTTTTTTGTTGCTTTCATACCCAAAATGTAGAGAAAACCACGATTTCAGGGATTTAACGACAAAAAACCGCTGTAAGTGTTTGACTCTAGGGCACTTCACCTCTACACTTTGCCTGCAAGATTCTCAAGCGACGCGGTTTTTGTCCCTAGTCGGTCGCCCTTAGTGGTAATCAGTGGTGTCTATCCCTTCCTTGACCATCTAGCACGTTGGGCGTTTTTGCCCGTTATTTATCTATCAAGGAAGTTGAAATGGCAACTGGTGTCGTGAAGTGGTTCAATGCCGAAAAAGGTTATGGTTTTATTATGCCTGACGGCGGCGGCAAAGATCTGTTCGCTCACTATTCTGAAATTCGCTCGAGTGGTTACAAAACTCTCGAAGAAAACCAGAAAGTTAGCTTTGAAATTGGTCAGGGCGCTAAAGGCCCATCAGCAACCAACATTCAAGTGCTGTAATATTTATTGACCCTGTCTGCTTCGGCAGGCGGTCAGTAACTAAGCCCTGTGTCACTTCTGTGATGCAGGGCTTTTTGCTGAGTGAATTTTTAACGAAGCGGTTTTAAGGTCGCTTCGGCTAGTTATTGTTTAATCTGACTTGAAATAGTTTTTCTTCTGTTAGTTTTTTCAGTTCTCAATAATTGAAGGTGTTAAAAAATGACTTCGCTCGCAAACGCTCAGTTACTGACCACGCGTCGTTCACAAAAACTCGTACAGGCGCCAGGGCCTGACGTTGAACAGCTGCAGCAAATGCTTGCGGCGGCCGTCTGTGCGCCTGATCACTCTGCGCTACGTGCCTGGCGTTTTGCGCTTGTGATGCAACCCGAGGTCGCAGCGTTTACGGATCTTGCGATTGACGCTACACGTCGCTCGGGTCGCGAGATTACGCCGCAAAAAGAACAGAACACACGCAAGTGGCTATCAACAGTGCCGCTACTGATTGGGCTTGCGTACAAGATTTCGCACGACAATGAAAAAGTGCCAGAAATTGAACAGACATTGTCGATGGGTGCGGCCGTCATGAATATTCAAAACGCTGCACACTTGATGGGGTTTTCGAGCTACTGGAGTACGGGGCTGGGCACCTACACCGATGAGGTACCCGAGGCGTTGGGGTTTGATGCGCTCGATTATCGTTTCGTGGGTTTTTTGGCGGTCGGTACGCCGATTACACCTGCCAACCCGGTGCAACGCCCTGATGCGATGACGTTTGCGACGCGGTGGCGACCATAGCTTGAGACGACGTTTAAAACGCGCTAGCGACCATAGCTTTAGACGACGTTTACGACGCGGTGGCGACCATAGCTTTAGATGACGTTTAAGACGCGCTGCCAACTGTTGTTTTATAGCCTTTGAGTCGCAGGGCGTTGGCCACCACAAACACACTCGAAAACGCCATGGCGCCTGCGGCAAACATGGGCGACAGCAGTATCCCAAATGACGGGTACAGCGCCCCGGCTGCAACGGGCACGAGTGCAGCGTTATAGGCAAAAGCCCAAAAAAGATTTTGTTGGATATTGGTGAGCGTCGCACGCGATAAGCCAATGGCCGTGGCCACGCCCGACAGATCATCAGACATCAACACGACAGAGGCTGATTCGATGGCAACATCGGTGCCGGTGCCGATCGCGATGCCGACATCTGCCGTGGCCAAGGCAGGGGCATCGTTGATGCCGTCACCTACGAAGGCGAGTACTGCACTTGAGCGCCGCAGGGCTTCTAAAACTGCGACTTTGCCCTTTGGCAACACCTCAGCATGCACCTCATCAATACCCAATTGTTGCGCCACGGCGCGCGCGGTGTATTTGTTATCGCCCGTGATCATCACGGTACGAAGCCCAAGTTGCTGCAACGCCTCGATGGCGCCGCGCGCACTGGGCTTAAGCGGATCAGCGACTGCCATCAGTGCAGCAAGTTTTCCGTCGACTGCTAAGCAGATGGGTGTTTTACCTTGCTGGCCCCATCGCTCGCTGTAATGCGCAGCCGCCGAGATGTCGATACCTTCTGTCTGCATAAAGGCTTGTGCCCCCGAACTGACAGCATGGCCGCTGACGGTGGCGCGCACGCCAGCGCCGCTGATGGCTGTGAAGCCTTGCGCCGAGAGGGTGGGCAGATGATCGGCGAGGGCTGCCTGCACAATTGCGTGGGCGATCGGATGTTCAGAGTGGGCCTGCATGGCTGCCGCCCAGGACAGCAGCAGCGCCCGATCATAGGCAGACTCTAGGACAACAAAATCGGTTAGTGCTGGTTTGCCGAGCGTGAGTGTGCCAGTTTTATCAAAGGCCACCACCTGCACATCGCGTAAACGTTGCAACGCGTCGCCCTGGCGAAATAAGACGCCGAGTTCGGCTGCACGACCGGTACCTACCATGATTGAGGTCGGAGTGGCCAGACCCATTGCACACGGGCAGGCGATGATCATCACGGCCACGGCATTAATCAACGCATGGCTCAAACTAGGCGCGGGGCCTAACCAATACCAAAGCACAAAGGTCAACAATGAGCACAGGATAATGGCCGGCACAAACCAAGCGGTGACCCGATCGACCAGAGCTTGAATTGGCAGCTTGGTGCCTTGCGCAGCCTCGACCATGCGAATGATACGTGCAAGAACAGTATCACCACCCGTGTGCGTGGTTTTAAAGGTAAAGCTGTTTGTGGTGTTTAAGGTGCCACCCGTGACGCGATCGCCTACGCGCTTGGTGACAGGAATCGGCTCACCCGTGATCATCGCTTCGTCAACGTAGGGTTGGCCTTCGGTAATGACACCATCGGTGGCGATTTTTTCGCCTGGTCGCACCAAGATCAAGTCACCGGGCTTAACCGCATCGATATCAATGTCAGTGGGTTGGTCGTTGATCAAGACGCGTGCCTGCCGCGGTTGCAAACCAATGAGATGTTTGATCGCGGCGCCAGTTCGCCCCTTCGCGCGTGCCTCAAGTGTGCGACCCAACAAGATCAGCGTCACAATCACCGCCGCCGCTTCAAAATACACAAAACGTGTACCGTCAGGCAAGGCCTGAGGCCAATAGGTCGCCATCATCGAATAAGCCCACGCGCTACCAGCCCCTAAGGCAACCAGCGAGTTCATTTCAGGGGCAAGGTGCCACAGAGCCGGTAGACCCTTGGTAAAAAAGACTCGCCCAGGCCCGACTAACACCAGCGTGGTTAAAATTGATTGTGCGATCCAGCTGCGTTGCATACCAATCGTTTCATGCACAAAGTGATGAACGCCGGGTATCAGATGCCCACCCATCTCGACCAAAAAAATCGGTAGTGTCAACGCCAGCGACACCCAGAGTGCTCGCAGCAAGCTCTTGGTTTCAATATCGCGTGCATCAGCCTCAGCCGATGAGGGGGCTGCATGCTGTTCAAGCACTGAGGCCTCGTAGCCGGCTTTGCGCACGGCTGCCAATACCTTCAGGCCAACGTCTTGCGTATCAGATAACTCGGGATTCCAGTTGATGCGGGCGCGCTCTGTTGCCAAATTGACCGTTGCACCCGATACACCGGGCACGGTCTTGAGGGCTTTTTCAACCCGCAAGACGCACGAGGCACAGGTCATGCCTTGAATAGAGATATCGAGAGCGTCTTGGTGGTTACTTGTCGGAAGCATCGTTGCTATCAGCAATCAAAAGTGATGGATAGCTAACCTTAACATTGACTGGTGAAGCAGGGGGTTGACCCACACCAAGGTACAGGATTCTAGGTGCTAAGTTGCTGTGGGGCAAAAAGGCTGATTTTAAGAGGCCGACCACTATTTTCTTTGGTCACTTTTCGCGCGTCGTTTGGATCAGGCGCCTCAGATCTGCGGTGACCGTGTCGATGGCTTCGGTGTCAGAGGCTAGTAAACGGGCCTTGCCAAAGCGATCAAAAATAAATACGCCACGGCTGTGTGTGACATCGTAGGTTTCAGTGTTGTCGCCGGGTTTGGGTTTTTCAATTTGGTAGGCGATGCGATAGCGTCTGGCTAGGGCGGCGACTTCGTTTTCGTTGCCGGTCAGGCCAATTGCATTTTTGTTGAAGGCGTCAACGTAGGCTTGCAACATATCCGGCTTATCGCGGTGAGGGTCGACGCTTATAAATAAAATGCGAACGTCGCGGGCGTCATCACCCAGTTTAGCGAGCACTTCAGTGAGTTGCGCCATTGTTGTGGGGCACACATCGGGGCAGCTGGCGTAGCCAAAAAAGACTAATACTGTTTTGTTTTTTAAGTCGGCCTGAGTGACGGTTTTGTTGCCAACCCCTTTTAGCGAAAACGCAAGATCGGGTAAATGACCACCCACATCGTAGAGCGACCATTTATAGTCGGGTTCTGAACAGCCCGTGACGGCCAGCAAGCTCACCATGCTCAGGATACGCAACAGCCGACTGAGTAAAGTCTTCATTATTTTTTTTGTGTCAACTGGCCGCTTGCGGTCATTCGAGGCGAAAGCCACGAGACTAGAAGCGAACGTTCGTCCAACCAAACAAAGCGGAAGTCATTGGTTTGCGGCAGTGACCAAGCAAAAGAACTTCGGGCAATCGGTTCAGCAAACATCTGCATCAGGCTGCCACCGGCGTTTCAGCGTCTGACATGCCACTGTGTCGCAACAGGGCATCGATTTGAGGTGCCCGACCTCTAAACGCTTTAAACGAGTCAGCAGCTGAGCGTACGCCGCCCACCGCAAGCACTTCGCGTTTGAAACGTTCTCCGGTGCCGGCGTCAAGCGCGCCGGTGCCCTCTAGCGTTTGGCCTGCAACATGCGCATCGTTTGCTGCACGTTCTGCAGCTTCTTCAAACGCTGCAAAGGCATCAGCGGATAACACTTCGGCCCACTTGTAACTGTAGTAGCCAGCGCCATAGCCGCCGGCAAACAAATGCGAGAAACTGTGCGGAAACCGGTGCCATGACGGTGGGCGTATGACAGCAACCTCATCACGCACTTGATCGAGCTGCGTTAACACCTCGGCAATCGAAAGACCTTGGTTGCGGTTATGAACCAACATATCAAACAATGAGAACTCAACTTGTCGTACGGTTTGCATACCACTTTGAAAATTGCGGGCCGCAGTCATGCGGTCGTAAAGCGCGCGTGGCAAAGGCTCTTGCGTATCGACGTGCGAGGTCAAGCGTTGTAACACCGACCATTCCCAGCAAAAGTTTTCCATGAACTGTGAGGGCAGCTCGATGGCATCCCACTCAACCGCTGAAAAGGCCGAGGCACCCGGCTCGTCGACTTCAGAAAGTAAGGCGTGCAAAGCATGGCCGCTTTCATGAAAGAGGGTGATGACATCATCGTGCGTTAGTAATGCAGGACGGCCACCTTGCGGGCGGGCAAAATTACACGTTAAGTAAACGACTGGGGTCTGTACCTCGGTAGACTGACCAAGGGCCGTGCGCCTATTGGTTGCCTGAAGCTTACTCGCTGCCTGAGGTTCAACGGTTGTCTGAGGCTTACTTGCTGTCTGAAGATCGCTGGTGGGCTCAAGCTTACGACGATTACGTTCGCTATCGACCCAGGCGCCGCCTTGTTTTGCAGGGCGTGCATAGAGATCCATTAATAGGTAGCCCAGCGTGTCGCCCTTTGCATTGTGGACTGAAGCGGCTCGTACATCAGGATGCCAGCCATTCACTTCGCAAGTTTTCAGCTCAACGTTAAATAGCGTTTGAACCACATCAAATAGCCCGCTCAGTACGCGGGGTTCAGTGAAGTATTGTTTAACTTCATCATCAGAATAAGCATAGCGTGCCTCGCGCAGGCACTCAGAGGCAAAGGCATTGTCCCAAGGCTCTAGTTCTGCCAAGCCAAGTTCAGTTTTTGCGTAGGCTTTGAGCTCATGCAGATCGCGCTCGGCAAAAGGTTTAGCGCGCTGCGCCAATTGCCGCAAAAAGTCTGTGACCTCTCGGTCGCTATTGGCCATTCGGGTTTGCAGGCGCAGGTCGGCAAAATGCTTAAAGCCTAGCAACTTTGATTCTTCAGCGCGCAAGGACAACGCCTGCTCAATCAGTGCAGAGTTATCAAATTCTTTGGCACCTTGTTCTGAGGCACGTGTCGCGTAGGCTTTGTAAAGCGTTTGTCGTAACTCGCGATCTAGCGCGTATTGCATCACTGGCAAATAGCAAGGCATCTTTAAATTAAGCGTCCAGCGGTCGGCCTCTGGGTCTTTGAGCGAGGCGATGACGTCATCGGGTACGCCGTCTAAGCGTTTACGATCTTCAATCACCAGCGACCAGGCATCGGTTGCATCTAAGACGTTTTCAGAAAACTTTTGTGAAACTTGCGACTGCTGGTCAGATACTTCAGCGTAGCGGGTACGTGCCTCGCCTTGCAGTTCGACTCCGCTGAGTTTGAAATCGCGCAACGCCAGTTCAATCACACGTTTGCGCGCGGGTGACCAGTCTTTAAAATCAGAGCAAAGATGCAGGCGCTGATATTGGGTATAAAGACCCATATGCAAGCCCACCCAGGTCGAGAACTCTGTGATTTGCCCGAGCATTGCGTTGTAGACATCGCGAAGTTCGGGCGTATTCACGACTGAATTCAAATGACCAGCGACTGACCAAGCGCGCCACAAGGGCTCTGAGGCATCATCAAGTGGCGTCACGATGGCGTCCCAACTCGCGTCAAGCGCTGGGTTCGCGGCTGCAGTGACGGCCTCACGCGCCGTGCCAAGCAATTGTTCGACAGCGGGGGTGATGTGTTCGGGTTTGATCGCTGCGTAGTCGATCAGCGTATCCATTGAAACAAGCAAAGGGTTCATCATTTGAGGTCGATTGTACTGAGCAGTTAAGCTCGATTATGTTTAGCTATTGAGCCCGCTTATGCTGAGCGCGTTCGGCGGCCTCTAGCGTATTGACTAACAACATTGCAATAGTCATGGGCCCCACGCCACCAGGCACTGGAGTAACCGCACTGGCCACTTGAATGACGCTGTCAAAATCAACATCGCCACACAACTTACCGTCGGCACCACGGTTGATACCCACATCAATCACGACAGCACCTGGTTTGATCATGCTGCCATCGATCATGCGCGGCTTACCGGTGGCCACTACCACGATATCCGCGTGGCGGGTATGCCAACCAAGATCGCGGGTCTTTGAGTTGCAGATCGTGACCGTCGCACCTGCGCTTTGCAGCAGCATCGTCATTGGTTTGCCAACGATGTTGCTGGCGCCAATCACCACGGCGACCGCACCACGCAATTGCACGCCCTCAGACTCAAGCATCTGCATGACCCCAAAGGGTGTGCAGGGGCGAAACAAGGGCTTGCCGGTCATCAGTAAACCCGCGTTGCTGACGTGAAAACCATCCACATCTTTTTCGGGGGCGATGGTTTCGATCACTAAATGCGAATCGATATGTGCAGGCAAGGGCAGTTGTACCAAGATGCCATGGATGGCTGGGTCGGTGTTGAGGGCGCGAACGCGGTCAAGCAATTCAGCTTGCGTCATGCTGGGCGGATATTGCTCGAGCACCGAATGCAAGCCCGCTTTTTGACACGCCGCAATTTTGTTTTTTACATACACTTGCGACGCTGGATCGCTACCGATTAATACAACCGCTAAACCGGGCTTGGTGCCGGCCGCAATGAGGGCTGAGGTGCGTGTGGCAACTTCTTCGCGAATCTTAGCCGCTAGCGCGACCCCGTCAATGATGCGACCCGTCATGCACTGATCTCGGGTTTGGCGAGAGCCACTTTCATGAGGTCAGCAACAGTGGTGACTTGGAGCTTTTCCATAATGTTGGCGCGGTGCGCTTCAACCGTTTTGATGCTGATGCCTAGATCATCGGCAATTTGTTTATTGAGTCGACCCGCAACGATACGTTCAAGCACCTGTTGCTCACGCGAGGTGAGGCGCGCCAACATGGCTTCATGCTGACGCACAGCTTTCGCTTGGGTTAGACGTTGATTGGCTTGCTCGAACATGCGGCCCACGATTTCGCGCAGGGCAGTCTCATCAAACGGTTTTTCAAGAAAATCAACCGCACCTTTTTTCATGGTGGATATCGCCATGGGGATGTCGCCATGGCCGGTGATGAAGACCACAGGCATTGTCGATTTGCGCGCAATCAATTGCTCTTGTAATTCAAGGCCGCTCATGCCGGGCATACGAACATCGACAATCAAGACGCCAGGTTGTTGTTCGTCGTATTCGGCTAAAAAAGATTCGGCGCTGGCGTAGGCCCGCACGCGGTAGCTGTTGGCTTCGAGTAGCCACCTTAATGAGTCGCGTACCGCCTCGTCATCGTCAACGATGTAAACGGTGCTGGCTATTTGGGGCAGATTCATGCAGGTAACTCCTCGGACTGATTGTCTAGCTGGATCGCGTCAGGATCAACGCAGGGTAGTGTAAAGCGAAAGATAGTACCGCCTTCTGGATTGCTGGTCGCCCACAGGCGACCGTGGTGCGATTCAATAATGGTACGACAGATATTGAGCCCCATGCCAAGGCCCTCGGATTTGGTGCTGAAAAAAGGCTCGAATAGCCGCTCTGGGTCGGTGAGGCCATGACCGTGATCAATGACGGCGAGTTCGATCTGATTGTCATGTACGGTGACTTGCAACAAGAGCGTATCAATCGCGCTTTGATCCATGGCTTCAAGACCATTTTTTAGTAAGTTGAGTAACACTTGTTCGATCAAAATTGGGTCAGCGAGTACGTCTGGCAAATTGTCTGGGATGTTGGTTGCAATGGCCACGCGATGCTTACGCGAATGAATTTCAGCCAAACCCACTGCGTTATCGATCACGGTCTGTAACTGCAGCGCCTGGCGACGCGGTTCGCTGCGTTTCACAAACTCACGGATGCGGCTGATGATTTTTCCGGCGCGCTGTGCTTGGGCCGCAGTTTTTTCAAGCGCGGGTAGCAGGGTGCTCATGTCAGTATTGCCGGCCTTAACCATGGCGACGATGCCCATGCTGTAGTTCGTAATCGCCGTTAAGGGTTGATTGAGTTCGTGCGCTAACGAAGACGCCATTTCACCCATCGTTGTTAGGCGACTTGTGATTTGAATTTTTTCTTGTTGAATTCTGGAGGTCTCTTCGTGTTGACGACGCTCAGTGATGTCTCGGGCGACCTGCAACCTGACCTTGCGGCCATCGGTCCAGGCAAGCATCCGATGCTGCACTTCAAACCAACGCTGTACAGAGCTAGAAAATATTTCGACGGACTCCTCTGTGTAACGTCCGCGGCGCCCGGCTAGTAATTCGTGGTGGCCACTGGTCTGAGCACCAAAAAAACGCCGATAGGTGCGGTTAGCAAACAAGAGCTCGAGACCGTCTTCTGCATCGGCGGTCACAGAGATCGCATCGTCAAGACCTTCAAGCACTGTCATAAAACGCTCGTGCGCCGCAGTCAGAGCCTCGCGAATGCGCTTGGGCTCAGTGATGTCGGTCATCGACGTCATCCAACCGACTTGTGTACCTTGCGGGTCGAGCAGAGGCGACACGTACATGCGCGCGTTAAAACGCGAGCCGTCGCGACGCTGGGCCTCGAGTTCGATGCCAGAGCTTGGGGCTTTACCTAGCATCAGGTTATCTAGCGTTTGTTGATGCGATTCGTAACGCCCGGGTACCCAGTATGGAAACGGTGGTAAGCGGCCAATCAGGTCGGCTTCGTTCCAGCCAATCATTCGACAAAACGCCGGGTTGACGTAAGCGATGCGGCCCTCGAGGTCAATCACACGCATGCCTGTTGACATCGAGTTTTCCATGGCGCGTCTGAAACCAGTTTCGGCGATGAGTGCTGCCTCAGCTTCAGAGCGATAGCGGGTGTAACGCCACAACATGAGCAAGGCGATCACAATCACAACTGATAAGGCCACGACCACCCAGATCAAACGATGCTGGCGTAACTCTTGATCAATCGTGACGAACATGACGCTGCCGTCATGAATACGCTGCAGCCAAAAGAACACCCCCATGACGCAGGCGTACAACACCAAGACCAGCATGGGCGTGAGCCAGTACCACCTGCGGCGGCGCAAGCGGGCTTGATCAAGAAAAGGGGTGGCGAGTACCGACTTTGCGGGGTTAGACATACGTGCAATCCATAAGGTGGACATTTTAGTCGGGTTAGCCCGCGTTTTCGCTTGACAAGCCTCCTGTTAACTTAAAGTGTCTAGGTATTTTCATAATATGAAAAGCTATACCGCAACATGAAATAATTCTTGCCGCAAGCGCCAGGAGTACCTAGAATGCCGCAAATACCCAAAAAACAGGTAGCCTCACACATCAATCAGGCTAGCACCACGGAGATTGCCATGGCACCACAAGTTGCCGCACTCAATGCATTAAACGATGCAGATGCGCTCGAAACTCAAGAATGGCTCGACGCCCTTGCGGCCGTGCTCGATCGCGAGGGCCCAGAGCGCGCGCATTATTTGCTTGAACGCTTAACGGATTTAGCGCGCCGCTCGGGTGCGCATATTCCGTTCTCGGCTAACACGGCCTATCTCAACACGATTCCGGCTGGGCAAGAACCTGCGCACCCAGGCAATCTAGAGCTAGAGGCGCGCATTCGTCACTACATCCGCTGGAACGCGATGGCGATGGTGGTTCGGGCGAATAAACACAATCCTCCTGATGGCGGAGATCTAGGCGGACATATTGCCTCGTTTGCTTCGCTGGCCACAATGATTGGCTGCGGTCAAAATCATTTCTGGCATGCCGACACCCCCGAGCGCGGTGGCGACTTGGTGTATTTTCAAGGTCACTCATCACCCGGTGTTTATGGTCGTGCCTATCTTGAAGGTCGCTTAACTGAAGACCAACTGAATAATTTCAGACAAGAAGTGGGTGGCAAAGGTTTATCGTCTTACCCGCACCCCAAATTGATGCCCGAGTTCTGGCAATTTCCGACGGTGTCGATGGGCTTAGGCCCGTTGATGGCGATCTATCAGGCCCGTTTTTTGAAATATCTGCATGCCCGTGGCATCGCCGATACCAGTCAGCGTAAGGTTTGGGTATTTTGCGGCGATGGTGAGATGGACGAGCCCGAGTCTTTGGGCGCCATTAGCTTGGCTGCGCGCGAAAAGCTCGACAACCTGATCTTTGTGATCAATTGCAATCTGCAGCGTTTAGATGGCCCGGTGCGTGGCAACGGAAAAATCATTCAAGAACTTGAAGGCGATTTCCGTGGCAGCGGCTGGAACGTCATCAAAATGATCTGGGGCGGTTACTGGGATCCTTTGCTTGCAAGCGACAAAGAAGGGATCTTGCGCAAGATTATGGAAGACACCGTCGATGGTGAGTATCAAGCTTACAAAGCAAACGACGGTAAGTTTGTACGCGACCATTTCTTTGGCAAGCATCCAAAGCTGCTCGAGATGGTGTCGCGCATGAGCGATGAAGACGTTTGGCGTTTAAATCGCGGTGGTCACGATCCGCACAAAGTGTATGCAGCGTTTGCAGCAGCCTCAGAGCACAGGGATCAACCGACAGTAATTTTGGCCAAGACGATTAAAGGTTATGGCTTAGGGCACATTGCTCAGGCTAAAAACCCATCGCATCAGCAAAAGAAATTAGACATTGACACCATTCGCGAATTTCGCGATCGTTACAATATTCCGGTGCCTGATAGCAAGCTTGAAGAACTGCCGTACTACAAGCCCGCCGAAGACTCACCAGAAACTATATACCTGCACGAGCGCCGTAAAGCGCTTGGTGGCTATCTGCCTAAGCGTCGCACACGTGCCGACGAAAGTCTGAAAGCGCCTTTGCTTGAAGTGCTTCGCCCAGTGCTTGAGCCCACTGCTGAGGGTCGTGAAATCTCGACCACACAGGCTTTTGTACGTGTGTTAAATCAAGTGTTGCGCGACAAAGAAGTTGGCCCACGCGTGGTGCCAATTTTGGCGGATGAGTCACGTACCTTTGGTATGGAGGGCTTGTTCAGGCAGATCGGTATCTATGCTCCCGAAGGCCAAAAATACATACCCGTTGATAAAGATCAGGTGATGTATTACCGCGAAGCTGCCGATGGGCAGTTGTTGCAAGAGGGTATCAATGAAGCGGGTGCGTTTAGTTCTTGGATTGCCGCGGCAACCTCGTACTCGACCAACAACCGCATCATGGTGCCGTTCTACATCTATTACTCGATGTTTGGTTTTCAGCGTATTGGCGACTTGGCCTGGGCGGCTGGCGACATGCAGGCACGCGGCTTCTTGTTAGGTGGCACCGCTGGGCGTACTACGCTTAACGGCGAAGGCTTGCAACACGAAGACGGACATAGTCATATCTTTTCTTCGACCATCCCAAATTGTGTGTCGTACGACCCCACCTTTGCGCACGAAGTGGCTGTGATTATCCAGCACGGCATGAAGCGCATGATCGAAGATCAAGAAAACGTCTACTACTACTTGACGTTAATGAATGAAAACTACCCACAGCCTGGTCTGACCAAAGGCGACGAGGCGGGCATCATTCGCGGCATGTATCGCCTGAAAAAGGGCGGCAAAAATAAGATTAAGGCGCAATTGTTAGGCTCGGGTACTATTTTGCGTGAAGTGATGGCCGGTGCCGAGTTACTTGAAAAAGATTGGGGCGTATCGGCTGACATCTTTAGTGTCACGAGCTTTACCGAGTTGCGTCGCGATGGTTTGGATTGTGAACGTCACAATATGCTGCATCCTAGTACCAAAGCTAAGATACCTTACGTGACCAGTCTGTTAGAAAAAACAGAAGGCCCCATCATTGCCTCGACTGACTACATGAAGCTTTTTGCCGATCAGATTCGTCCGTTTATGCCAAAGAGTCGTGCTTTTAAAGTGTTAGGCACCGATGGCTTTGGCCGCTCGGATTTTCGCTCAAAGTTGCGCGAACACTTTGAGGTTGATCGGCACTTTGTCGTGTTGGCCACCTTGCGTGCACTGGCTGATGAGGGCACTGTACCTGTTAGCCAAGTGGCCGCGGCAATCAAGAAGTACGGTATCGATCCCGATAAAGCCAACCCCCAATACGCTTAATTAAAGAGATCCATTATGAGTAACCTCACAGCTATTGAAGTTCCAGACATTGGGGATTTCGACACCGTTGAAGTGATTGAAGTTTTGGTCAAAGTCGGCGATGTGGTTAAAGCCGAACAAAGTCTGATTACTGTTGAGTCTGATAAAGCCTCAATGGAAATCCCCACCGCGATCGCCGGCATCGTCAAAGCGATTGCAGTGAAGGTGGGCGACAAGATCAAACAAGGCAGCGTCATGCTGAGCATTGAAGCAGCTGCGCCAAACAGTGCTGCAGCACCGGCTGCGGCAGCTGCGTCTAGTTCGGCAGCGGCTTCGTCAAATAGTGCTTCGACCTCTAGCGCTCAGAGCCCAAGCGCTGCTGCCGCGAGTGGTCAGTCTGCTAGTGCTCAAGGTTCGGTGACTGCCTCGAGTGCTTCAACGAGCGGTACAGCGGTTGTTTCGGCGGCCGCAGTCAACGCGGCTTCAGCGGCTGCAGCAACGCCTGCCACTGCTTCAGCGTCTGCCGCGGTGCCGTCGGCTGGCAAGCTTGAGCTGCCAGCCTCAACAGCAGGTTTGCCGCACGCGTCGCCTTCAGTGCGAAAGTTTGCACGTGAACTCGGCGTTGATCTTGCGTTTGTTAAAGGCACTGGTGTTAAAGAGCGTATCGTTCAAGAAGATATTCAAAACTTCGTCAAGCAAGCGCTGGCGGGTGGTATGGGTACTTCAGCGTCTGGGTCAGGTGCTTCCTTGGGTGGTGGCATTGATCTCTTGCCTTGGCCTAAAGTCGATTTCACAAAATTTGGTGAAATCACCTCTAAACCGCTGTCACGTATTAAAAAGATTTCGGGTGCTAATTTGCACCGCAACTGGGTGATGATCCCCCACGTGACAAACAACGACGAGGCGAACATCACCGAGCTCGAAGCGTTGCGTGTGAGCTTAAATAAAGAGAACGAAAAAGCGGGCATCAAAGTTACGATGCTCGCGTTCTTGATTAAAGCGGTTGTCGCTGCGCTGAAGAAATTTCCAGAATTCAATGCGTCGCTTGATGGCGATAACCTGATTTTGAAGCAATACTTTCATATTGGTTTTGCGGCGGACACCCCAAGTGGTTTGGTTGTGCCAGTGATTCGTGATGCTGATAAAAAAGGTATTTTGCAACTCGCTGCTGAAAGTAGTGAACTTGCAAAAAAGGCCCGCGATGGCAAGTTAGCACCCGCTGAGATGCAGGGCGGATGCATGTCGATTTCATCACTAGGTGGCATCGGTGGCACACACTTCACACCCATCATTAATGCGCCAGAGCTCGCGATTTTGGGTGTTTCAAAGTCTTATATGAAACCGGTCTGGGATGGCAAACAGTTTGTGCCACAGTTGACGTTGCCACTGTCGTTGTCGTACGACCATCGTGTGATTGATGGTGCCTCAGGGGCGCGTTTTAACGCCTACCTTGGCAGTCTGTTGGCGGATTTCCGCCGTATCGCACTGTAAGGGGTTGCTATGAGCAAACTGATTGATATTCCAATCCCTGATATTGGTGACTTTGATACGGTCGATGTGATCGAAGTGTTAGTGGCGGTTGGCGATACGGTCAAGGCCGAGCAAAGCTTGATTACGGTTGAGTCCGACAAGTCGTCCATGGAGATCCCCTCAAATCAAGGCGGTGTCGTTAAGGCCGTGCTGGTTAAGATCGGCGACAAGGTGAAACAAGGTTCAGTGATCTTGCAGCTCGAGGCAATTGCGGGTGCCGCAGCTGGCCCAGCCACCTCGGCTTCGGCGCCGTCTAGTGCAAGCTCGGCGGCTGGCGCAAACTCTTCAGCGTTACCGGCGGGTGCAGCCGCTGCGATAAACTCTGCTGCGAACTCGCTTGGTTTAACGCCGGCTGGTGCTCAGCTCACAAACAACGCGTCAACGGCGGGTGCACAGGCTACCAGTTCAGGTGCTGCGACGACTGTAGGCGCTGCTACCGCGAGTGTTGCACCGGCTGTTGCGATCGCAAAATACGACGGAAAGGTAGATAGTCGGTTTGACCTCTTGGTGTTGGGTGCTGGCCCCGGTGGTTACTCAGCAGCCTTTCGTGCCGCTGATCTTGGTTTGAATGTGGTGCTAGTTGAGCGCTACCCAAGCTTGGGTGGTGTGTGCTTAAACGTCGGTTGCATCCCTTCAAAGGCTTTGTTGCATACCGCAGCGGTGCTCGAAGAGGCGCAAGCCTTGGCTGACCACGGTATCTCTTTCGGCAAGCCAAAGATTGATCTGGATAAGTTGCGTGCCTTTAAGGATGGCGTGATTGGTAAGCTCACTGGCGGTTTGGCGGGTATGGCCAAGGCGCGCAAAGTGACCGTTGTCACGGGTGTCGGTTCGTTTGTCAGTGCCAATCACGTTTCAGTTCAAACTGCGACGGGTGTGCAAACGATTGAGTTTGCCCAAGCGATTATTGCGGCGGGTAGCCAATCAGTGAAGCTGCCGTTTATGCCAGATGATGAGCGCGTAGTCGATTCGACGGGTGCCTTGCTGCTACGCGATATCCCGAAAAAAATGCTGATCGTAGGCGGCGGCATCATTGGCCTCGAAATGGGTACCATCTATTCGGCGCTGGGTTCGCGCCTAGATGTCGTCGAAATGCAAGACGGCTTAATGCAAGGTGCAGATCGTGATTTAGTCAAAGTATGGCAAAAGAAAAATGCCCATCGCTTTGATAACTTGATGCTCAATACAAAAACTGTTGGTGCTGTGACAAAAAAAGACGGTATCTACGTCACCTTTGAAGGTGCTGGTGCACCCAAAGAGGCACAGCGTTACGATTTAGTGTTGCAGGCGGTGGGTCGCACGCCGAATGGTAAAAAAATCGGGGCTGACAAAGCTGGTGTGAGGGTGAGTGACCGTGGCTTTATCGAGGTCGACCGTCAAATGCGCACCAATGTGCCTAATATTTTTGCCATTGGCGATTTGATTGGTCAGCCCATGCTGGCGCACAAAGCGGTGCACGAAGGCCACGTTGCGGCTGAAGTCGCAGCGGGGCAGAAGAGTTATTTTGATGCACGCGTGATCCCATCCGTAGCTTATACCGACCCCGAAGTGGCTTGGGTTGGCTTAACAGAAGACCAGGCTAAGCAACAAGGCGTGGCGATTACTAAAGGGATGTTTCCGTGGGCGGCGTCGGGTCGTGCGATTGCTAATGGTCGCGATGAAGGCTTTACAAAATTGTTGTTTGACGCTGCAACCCATAAGATTTTGGGTGGTGGCATCGTGGGTACCAATGCGGGTGACCTGATTAGCGAAGTGACGCTTGCCATTGAGATGGGTGCGGATATGGTGGATATTGGTAAAACAATTCACCCACATCCAACCCTTGGTGAGTCGGTTGGCTTAGCGGCTGAGGCGGCTGAGGGTCATTGCACTGATCTGCCGCCGGTTAAAAAGAAGTAGCTAGCTCTTTCGTTGATAGAGCATCGTGCGTAAATTTGTTAGCGTGATCCTCGAATAAAAAACCGCTCTCTTTATGCTTTGAAGAGAGCGGTTTTTTTGTCAATATCAAACTCAGGTGATACTGCTATCGTCGACATCCGATGGCTACGACGCTCACAACGGTAAGAACGCTCTTGTCACAGCGCCACCGTCGAAAACCACGGCACCGCGGCAATCGCAATCAACCCAACCAACAATGCAACGATGTAGGGCCAGATCGCCCCCATCACGTCATCGGGCGAGGCGTCACCGATGCGGCAGGCAACGTAAAAGCCTATACCGATCGGGGGCATCATCAGTCCAATATTCATGGCGGTGACGACCACCATTGAATAATGAATTTCATGAATCCCTAGTTTTTTGGCAATTGGAAACATAATGGGTGCCAAGATCAAAATCGCAGGTAAGCCTTCAAGTAAGCAACCCAAAATCAAGAACACCAAGATCGTCACCACCATAAAACCGGCAATGCCACCGGGTAGGGTGGTTAAAAATGTTGATAAGCTTTGCACCACGCCGCTTTGCGTAATGGCCCAGGCCATCGCCGAGGCGGTGCCCAAGATCAACAGGATCGCACCGCTTAACGCGGCAGTTTCGACCAGCATCGTATAGACCTTGCGCCAACCAAGCCCGCCGTACAACAACTGACCAATCATCATGGCGTAGAGCACCGCAATGGTCGAGACTTCAGTGGCTGTTGCGACGCCGCCACCTACTGCGCTACGAATCAAAAAAGGTAACACTAAGGCGGGGCCAGCAATCAACAAGGCCTTCCAGATCATTTTGATGGTTGAGCGTTTGACGTTATCAAGTTGCTCGTGACGGGCTTTCCAGCGGGCCAAGCCAACTAGGGCCAGCAACAACACGCCTGCAATCACGACGCCGCTTTGAAACAAGCCAGCGATTGAGACACCCGCGACTGACCCCAACACGATCAGCACGATACTTGGTGGTACGGTATCTGCCATCGCAGCACCGGTCGCGAGCAGGGCAATCATTTCGCGGGGTTTGTGGCCTCGTCGTTTCATTTCAGGAAACAACGCCGGCGCAATAGTTGCCATATCCGACACTTTTGAGCCCGAGATGCCCGACACAATAAATAACGAGCCAAGTAGCACGTAAGACATGCCGGCTTTAATGTGACCTAACAACGACGCCAAGAAATCGACAATGGCTTTGCCCATACCAGTGGCATCGAGCACGCAGCCTAGCAACACAAAGATGGGTACCGATACTAGAATCAGGCTCGACATGCCTTCATCCATGCGCCCAATCACAACCATCAAGGGCACAGTGGTTGAGAAGGCCAGGTAGCAAAGTGCCCCTGCGCCAAAGCAAAACGCAATGGGCACGCCTGCGACTAAGCACAGGGCAACCAAGATGACCAAGAAAAACAGAATGTTGTAGAGCCCCAGTGACGTCAGCCACCCAGAACCTAACCAGCAGAGGCCCGCAAAGGCGCTCACCAAGACCGCGGCACCTAACAGATTGAGCTTGCTCACCGTTTGGGCTGCATAGGCGACCAGTATCCCAAGCATGGTCAAAATGCCAAACGCCAACGCCGAAACCCTAAAGCTATTGGGGATCCCGAGTGCGGGAGAGGTCACAAACCACTCATCTTGCGCGTATTCGATCGCAGGCGTGACCAGCGCCAGCAGAAACGCAACAATCGTTACCAGTGCGACCGCGTGCACAAACCCACGTAAGCGCTCAGGCATCATTTGTAAAAATAGCGTCAAGCGTAAATGCTCATTGCGATACATGGCGATTGCCGAGCCCAGCATTGCCAGCCACAAAAATGAAATTGAAACGACTTCATCAATCCAGACGATCGGCAGCGAAAAAACATAGCGCGATACGACACCTACTAGCAACATGACGATGATCACAGTCATCAGCGCCGCGCTGATCACTTCAATGGGTTTCAACAGCCGTGACACGAGGGGGCTGGCGGAAAGAGTGAGTTCAGTGGTCATTGTCGAATCGATGAAGGCCTAGATAAAACAAAAATCCGGATGCCGCTTTTAATCAGCGAAGCATCCGGAGTAGGCGTGTGGCGAATTAGTCGTGCTCGCCAGCGCGCAAAAATTACGCTTAAGCGAGCTTACCGCTGTAGCGCTCAAGCATTGACCACGCCTCTTCACCCAGCTTGCCTTTCCACTCGGTGTAGAAGCCACCTTGGCGCAGACGATCGCGGAATGAATCAGGCTTGGTCTGATTAAAGATCATGCCCTTTTCAGTCAGGCCTTTTTGTAAACCAGCGTTCATGGCTTCGACATCGGCACGCTCTTTCATACCTGCGGCGTTGATGTTTTTTGCCACGATTGTGCGCATGTTTTCTGGCAGTCTTTCCCAGGCGCGTTTGTTCGCCAAGAACCAAAAGCCATCCCACATATGATTCGTGATCGAGCAGAACTTTTGCACTTCGTTGAGTTTTGCCGTGTCGATGATTGCCAAGGGGTTTTCTTGGCCGTCGACCACTTTAGTTTGCAAGGCGCTATACACCTCGTTAAAGTTGATCGAAGCAGGCGCCGAGTCAAAGGCTTTGAACATTGAGGTCCAAAGTGGCGACACCGGCACGCGAATCTTAAAGCCCTTCAAATCATCAGCGCTTTGAATAGGTTTGATGGATGAGGTGATTTGGCGAAAGCCGTTATCCCAGATCTTTTCCATGGGCACCAGGTTAGATTTGGCAATCTCTTTGCGCACGTGCGCGCCCAAGTCGCCATCAAGTGCTTTCCAGACAGCTTCATAGTTACTGAACGCGAAACCGATACCGGTAATGGATGAGGCGGGCACCAAGGTGGCCAAAATCAAACCAGACAAGGTGAAGAACTCGACGCCGCCGTTGCGCACCTGGCTCAACATGTCGGTGTCAGAACCCAGCTGGCTGCTTGGGAAAATGCGAATTTCAACGCGCCCGGCAGTTTCAGTCTGGATTGCATCGGCCATTTCTTTGGCGCGAATGTTCATCGGGTGGGTTAAAGGCAGATTATTGGCGTATTTGTATGAAAACTCTGCTTTGGATTGTGCCCAGGCGCTGCGCAAAGGGGCTGCCATGACAATTGCACCGGCGCCAACGCCAGCGAGTAGGTTACGTCGAGTGATTGACATTTGGGTATCCTCTAGTGTGATTTGTATCGTTGCGCATCATAGCAACGAACCTAAAGGTCTCGGCTGTTTTATGTCCCGATGAGAGCTAAAATAGGTGTTTTCCTCTAGCTTGGCCGAGTGTTTAATCGAGATTTAGCGAATGTTTACTTTAGCTTTACCGAATACTCACTGTAGATTTGCCAAATGTTTACTTTAGCTTTACCGAATGTTTACTTTAAATTTACCAAGTTTTAATCGCGATTTATCAACTGTTTTGTCCTAAATTAACCGCTAATTGGTCCTGACTGTGTCCCATATTCTGCATGTGCTCGGCTCGTCCGTATTGTCTCAGTTTCGTCAAGAACGCTTGCTGGCCAAGTTCAAAGCGCAGGGCTTACC
>Ga0192658_1012_pt1 | contig 18653 bp, 19 predicted proteins | sample LauGreSBDMM110SN_4_FD_133055 | JGI IMG/M metagenome (GOLD analysis project Ga0192658, IMG submission 133055)
TTGCAATTTACCGAGTCACTGTTACCGACGGCTCGACTCAAGACGTACCGCAAACAACTCGCAGCTGTGCAAGATATTTTGGGTGAGATGAATGATTTAGCCGTCGCACGGGATCGTTTTATTCTTTTGCGTGATGCACAACCTAGCGCCTGGTTTGCCTGCGGTTGGATTACCTCGCGTCTGGATGCGTTGACGCAAGACGCCTGCGTGGCGTTTAAACAGCTTTCACGCACCGAAACGTTTTGGCGTTGAGTTATTGACCGACTACCGCGGCAGCGAACTCGGCCGCCACAAACGGCTGCAAGTCTTCAATCCGCTCACCCACGCCGATCCAGTACACCGGAATCGGTCGTACGCCTTGGGCACCAGCAGCCACTGCGGCAAGGGTGCCACCCTTTGCGGTGCCATCGAGTTTGGTCACGATCAACCCTGTTAAGCCAACCGCTGCATCAAACGCACGAATCTGCGACAACACGTTTTGGCCTTGATTGCCATCGACCACCAGTAAGACTTCGTGTGGTGCAGTGGGATCCGCTTTGGCAATCACCCGGCGAATTTTTTTAAGCTCGTCCATGAGGTGCAACTGCGTGGGCAAGCGCCCAGCGGTATCCACCATCACCACATCCATGCCACGTGCACGACCTGCATTGACCGCATCAAACGCTACCGCTGCGGGGTCGCCCCCGTCTTGGGCAATCACGTCAACGTTGTTGCGCGAACCCCATTCAACGAGTTGCTGACGTGCCGCTGCTCTGAACGTGTCACCCGCCGCAAGCAGCACGCGGGCGCCCTCTTTTTGTAGACAAAACGCGAGTTTGCCGATCGACGTGGTTTTGCCTGCGCCATTGACACCTGTCATCATCACAACCAAAGGTTTGACGCGACCCACTTCAAAAGGTTTTTCGAGCACTTGCAGGTGCTCAGCCAAGACGTCACGCAATGCCTGCTTGACGCCTGCCGCGTCTTCGATGCGCTCTTGCTTGACCTTTGCTCTTAAGGCCACCAGCAGCGCCCCGGTGGCTTCAACGCCCGTGTCAGCCATAATCAAAGCGGTTTCAAGTTCTTCGAACAGCGCTTCGTCAACACGTACACCAACAAAAATCCCACCAATGCTTTTGCCAGTTTTAGCTAAACCACCACGCAGCTTTGCCAGCCATGATGATTTTTGTTCAGCTTCTTCTGAATCTTCTGACGCTTCTGAATCTTCTGACTTTTCTGCCTCTTCTGAGTCTTCTGCCTGCTCGTCCAGGGGATCGCCTTTCCAAGCGTCACCGATGAGGTCATCCTCCTCAGCCGCCTCAGGGGCTGTCGCCACCGCCTCGTCATCAGCCGAATCCTCAGGCTTTGACTCTACGTCACCACCACTCGGGGGCGGCTCTGGGTTACGCTTGAACCATCGACTCAATAAACCCACACGTGGAGCCTCTGGCTCAGCGTCCTCGGCTGCAGGGGCTGCCTGATCAGCGCTCTGAAGGCCTTCATCGGCAAGTTGTGGATCGCCGTTAGGCAGGGGCACGCGATTGATCCCCACGCCTGGGTCTGCGTTAAAGGCTTCAGGCGCGGGTTGCCCTAGCTCTGAGTCAGGTTGCTGCTCAGCGGCAATTGGGTCAATCGGATCGGGTTTTTTCTTGAAGAAGCGAAACATAGTGAAGAAGTATATTCGGATCGTAGCCGGTCAGTATCGTCGTACACCAATCGAGGTGATCGAGGCAGAGGGTTTGCGGCCCACACCTGACCGGGTGCGTGAAACATTATTTAATTGGCTGAGTTTTTTTTGGGGTGGCGAATTTTCTGACAAACGCGTGCTAGATTTATTTGCGGGCAGCGGTGCACTGGGTTTTGAGGCGGCTTCGCGGGGCGTAGCACACGTACAAATGGTCGAACAGCAGCCCAAAGCGCTTGCGGCCTTGCGGGACGTGCGCGATAAAATCGGGGCCGATATGGTGCGGATTCATGCTGGCGATGCAAAGGTAGTTTTAGACCGCCTCGAGGCAGCTCGTTTTGATTTAATCTTTCTTGACCCGCCTTTTGGGCAAAATTGGCTTGAATTCTTGTGGCCCAAGCTAGGCGATTTGTTAGAACCCAACGGTCTTGTTTATATTGAGGCTGAAAAAACAATAATTATGCCCTCGGGGTACAGCTTATTGCGCCAAGATCGCGCGGGGGCCGTACACTATCACCTCTTACAAATTGCTGCATTGCAAAAATGATCACTGCTATCTATCCTGGTACCTTCGACCCCCTGACTCGCGGTCACGAAGATTTAGTGCGCCGCGCGGCAGGTTTATTTGACCGCGTGGTGGTGGGTGTGGCGCATAGCCGCAACAAAAAACCTTTCTTCTCGGTTGACGAGCGCGTTGAGATTGCGCGCGAGGTCTTGGGACACTATCCCAACGTCAAGGTCGCGAGCTTTGCCGGTTTGTTAAAAGACTTTGTACGCGAACAAGAAGGCCGCGTCATCGTGCGCGGCTTGCGCGCGGTGTCTGACTTTGAATACGAGTTTCAAATGGCCGGCATGAATCGTCATTTGTTACCCGAAGTCGAGACCTTGTTCATGACGCCCTCTGATCAATACCAGTTCATCTCGGGTACCATCGTGCGCGAAATCGCCGAACTCGGTGGTGATGTGAGCAAGTTTGTGTTTCCGTCGGTTGACCGTTGGTTACAAGCCAAGGCCAAAGAGCGCCGCGAACTGGGCATCACACCCCCGCTGGGCACGTAAGCATCATGGCCCTGCGCATCACCGACGAATGTATCAACTGCGACGTGTGCGAACCACAATGTCCCAATGACGCTATCTCGATGGGAGCTGAGATATACGTGATTAACCCAAGCTCATGCACCGAGTGCGTGGGGCACCACGACGAACCTCAATGCAAGGTCGTCTGCCCCGTCGATTGCATTGAAGTGCATCCTGAGTTTAAAGAAAGCGCCGAGGCGCTACTCAACAAATATCACGTACTCACACGTTTGCCGGCTTAATCGCCTGCCGGCCAAATAATAGGCTTTGCCTCAGGGTGCACTTTGACCAACCGACTTGGCTGACCCGTCACGTGGGTGAACCACGCGGCAGCCACCTCACCCTCGTCGACCACATCAACCGTCTGGTTTGCAACCTGCGCCGTTTGACGCACGCTGTCATCGTCTTCGATTACATCCATCGGGATGTCCATGCGCAACATACCAGGCGCTCGCAACACCAAATACCCCATACGGACATCGGTACTGACACCAGCCAGCCCAGGGCATTGCGCCGCACTCAGCCAGCCGCCCTTCGCATCAACCACAAACCAGCGTTGGTGATATTGTGCAGCGTCGCGATGCTCTGAGCCGATACAGCCCACAACGGGGAAAGACATTTCTTTTGACATGAATAGCGCCCTAGCCTGGTTTAACCTAACGCTCAGTCTAGCCCAATCCAAACTTTTTTCTCTGAGACCTTCAACGTTATGAAAATCGACCACCTAGATCATCTTGTGTTAACCGTCGCCAGCCTCGAGCGCACCTGTGATTTTTATGGGCGCATCTTGGGCTTTGAGGTCATTACTTTTTTAGGCGATCGCAAAGCACTTAGGTTTGGACAGCAAAAAATCAATTTGCACCAGGTTGACAACATGTTCGACCCAAAAGCCAAGACGCCCACAGCTGGGTCGGGCGACCTGTGCTTTATTGCGGCAACCCCAGTCGATGACATCGTCAACGAACTAAACGCGGCGGGCGTCACGATCGAACTCGGGCCGGTCGAGCGCACCGGCGCAGTCGGCAAAATCAGATCCGTCTACCTGCGTGACCCAGATGACAATCTGATTGAATTATCGAACTATCAACCCTAGATGTTCTAGGGTTAATCGGATTTCAGACTAAGAGTCCAAGGTTAGTATCTACCGACATCCTCATTTTCCCCTATATCGCAACTTTCAAACTTGCGATAAAGTCGGGCGTTGCATTTATAAACTTGGAGACAAATATGAGCAATACGATCAAAAAGACCGCCGTTCAGGCCTCGCGCCGTAAGCTGTTGCAAGGCGCCGCCGGGTTAGCCGCCATGGGCTTGCCTGCGATTTCGCTGGCGCAAAACAAACCGATCAAAATTGGTATGCCCACTATTTTGTCGGGTCGTGTGGCGATGTTAGGCCTTTCCTCACGAAACGGCGCGATGTTTGAAATTGAAAAATTCAATGCTGCAGGCGGCCTAGGTGGACGTATGCTTGAATTGGTTGTGCGCGACTCAAAAGGTCAACCCCAAGAAGCGGCTCGTGTTGCCCGCGAACTTGTCACCAGCGATGGCTGTGAACTGCTGTGGGATGCCGAGGCATCATCGGGCGCGTTTGCCGTGCACGAAGTGGCAAAAGACCTGGGCGTGTTTGTGATGCACACCAATTCAGAAACCTCTTCACTGACTGCTGATCCCAAGCTGCGCGTGGCGACTGCGTTTCGTTGCGCACGCCAGGGTATCCATGACGCGATCGCGGGTGGTTCTTATGGCGCGCAGGTTGCGAAAGAACTTAAACTCAGGCGTTGGATGAGCATTTCGCCTGACTACGCCTACGGCCGCGACACAACAACTGAATACTTTGAATATCTGAAGCACTTCAATAAAGACATCGAAGTGGTTGGCGAAGTTTGGCCAAAATTGTTTCAGGCAGACTACACCGAAAACATTACACGCATGGTGCAAGGTAAGCCACAAGCGATTTATTCGTGCTTGTGGGGTGGCGATATGACGTCATTTGTTGATCAGGCGGGCATTTATGCATTGTTTAAAGATAAACAATTCTTCTCGCCAAACATTGCTGAATACGCGGTGCTGAAAGCACTTAAAAATGTACCGCCAAACCTGCACTCTGGTAACCGGTACCTCAAGACCTTTCCGAACACACCGGCCAACGCCGCCTGGGCAGAAGGCTATATTGCCAAGTTTAAAGAGGATCCCCTGAACTGGTCATGGGAAAACGCGGTCGGGATGGGCTTTTTAACCTCTGCCATGAAAAAAGCAAACAGCTCAGACGGTAAAAAAATCGCCGAAGCAATGCGCGGTATGAAAATCAACTCGCCCTTTGGCGTCGACGGCACAATTACAATGCGTGCTGAAGACAACACCATTATCAACTACGCCATCGGTTATGGTCCCTTGATCAGCAAAGAGCCGTTTGTCACCAAGCAAACCGTTGGCGACTGGAAGCAGATCCTCGAACTCGAACTCGAGTGGAAAAAACGCAAAGGCTGGGCATAACACTTAGAGAGTATTGCACTGAGGTCTAAAGGCCTTTGCCTGAGCGTTCATGCAGAGGCCTTTTTTTTATACTTGCCTTTTGTTCTTGCTTTAACTGCACCCGTCTGCACAGTCCAGTCAGTTGCGGTTGTATCAACTGTATACCCCCCTCTCGGAGACCCTCGTGGATCCCATCGCCTTATATGAGTGCGTGACCTCAATGTCGTGCATCGTCACTCAAACCAGCACTGGTTTGATTGTTGGCTCGCTGCTGTTTTTAGTCGCAGCTGGCCTAACCTTAATCTTTGGTGTGCTAGGCGTGATTAATTTTGCGCACGGCTCGCTATATATGCTGGGCGCCTACCTGGCCCTGTCAGCCTATCGCATCACCGACAGCTACGTGCTATCAGCCGTGATTTCTGGCGCAGGCGTCGGTTTGTTCAGTCTGATTTTTGAACGCTTTTTTATGCGACGCGTCTATCAGGCCGAGGTCTTACTGCAACTGCTTGTGTGCTACGCCTTGATCCTCATCATGGACGATGCGGTCAAAATCATTTGGGGCGCAGAGTTCCAATCGATGGGCATGCCGGCGGCCTTTCAAGCGCCGCCCCTGTTTATCTTTGACGGCATCGTGCCAGTTTTTTATGTGTTCATGATTTGTGCTTCAGGGGTGATCGCCTTAGTGATGTGGTATTTGCTGACACGCACTCGCATCGGCAAGGTGGTGCGCGCAGCGGCGCACAACCCGACGATGACCTCAGTACTCGGTTTAAACACCACTTGGATCTACGCCGGTGTGTTTGCCTTTGGCGGTGCACTTGCGGGCTTAGCCGGTGCGCTTGCCGCGCCGGTACGCTCGATGTCACCCGGCATGGGCTTTTCGATTTTGATTGAGTCCTTTATTGTGACGGTCATTGGTGGAATGGGTTCGGTGAGCGGCGCGTTAGTGGGCGCCCTAGTCATCGGCCTGGTACGCTCGTTTGGCTCGATCGGGTTTCCGCTCTTTGTTGAAGGCATTATGTTTTTGGCGATGGCGTTGATTTTGATTCTCAAGCCGAGCGGCCTCTTGGGTAAGGAGCCACGTTAATGAACACTGCCTTCAAAAAAGAATTGCTCTTTGGACTCGTCGTACTCGCTCTGTTAGCGGCGCTGCCCCTGCTGTCGCCCGGGCGCGTCACGCTTGACTTTGTGATTCGCCTGGCTGCCTTAGGCGTATTCGCCACCTCGCTGAATGTTTTGGTGGGTTACGGAGGAATGGTATCTTTTGGTCACGCCATGTTTTTTGGCGGCGGCGCTTATACCTTTGGCCTATTAATGCAACGCACTGAGGTCTCGATACCCGTCGCGCTGTTGGGCGCAATTGTGTTTTGCTCATTACTGGCTTGGGTGATCGGGATGATTTGCGTCAAGCTCAAAGAGATCTATTTCTCATTTTTGACTCTTGCGTTTCAGATGTTGATTCACAGTGTGATTATCACTTGGACTTCATTGACGGGCGGCGATCAAGGCTTGATGGGTGGTATCCCACGCAGGCCTTTTTGGGGTGGCATTAATGTGGCCGACCCCAATACCCTGTACTGGTTTTGTGTCGTCATCGGCGTGGCCAGCCTGCTCATCATGCGCTACGTGTTGCAATCACCGTTTGGCTATACCCTGCGGATGGTACGCGACAACGCAGATCGGGCGCGCTTCTTAGGAATTGATGTTTGGCGCATTCGTCTGTACGCCTTTATTTTGGCAGGTGCCTTTGCCGGAATCGGCGGCTCGTTGATGGCGTTATTTGTCTCGGGGGCCTACCCAGAATTTAGTTATTGGACAATGTCAGGCGAAGCTGTATTCATGATCATGATGGGTGGCATCAATGTTTTCTTGGGCCCGATCATCGGCGCAGGTTTGTTGAACATCTTTAACGACATCATCACACGCACGACCGAGTATCACGGTTTGGCGTTAGGCGTAATCGTGCTGATCTTTGCCTTAGGCTTTAAACGCGGCATCACTGACTTTGTGAGGGAGTTGTATAACGCTCTCACTAAGAAGCGTGTGCAATCATGACTAAAAAATATCTCAGTGTGGTCACCGGCGGCTCAAGCGGCATTGGTGCGGCCTGCGTCAGGCATTTAGCTAAGCGCGGCGATTTAGTAGTTGCGCTCGACTTGCCTGGCACCTGGTCTGAAGCAAAAATGAAAGAACTGGGTGTACACGCCTACGCCTGCGATGTCACAGACGAGCAAGCGGTGCGCGACGTGGCCGCAATGATCGAGGCTAAGCACGGTCATATCTCGGCGCTCGTCAACAGCGCGGGGATTTTACAACGCCGCTTAACGCCCGACAAACTCACCATGACCGAATGGGATCGTGTGGTCGCTGTTGATCAACGTGGCACCTACCTCGCCTGCGCGGTCTTTGGCTCTCGCATGGCCGAGCTAGGCGCTGGGGCGATCGTCAATATCGCCTCGATTACCTCGATGCGGTCGGTTCCTTTGCACGCCTATGCGCCTGCGAAGGCTGCTGTGGCCTCAATGACGGCCTGCCTAGCTGCTGAGTGGGGCCGCGCCGGTGTGCGCGTCAACGCGATTTCGCCTGGCTACGTACTCACCGAAGCCTTGCAAGCCGCGATTGATCGGGGCGATCGCAACCCTGAAGACCTCACATCGCAAGCCGCCATGGGGCGCATGGTTACCCCAGACGAAATTGCAGACTCGGTTGGCTTTTTATTGTCGCCTGCCGCCAAGGCAATCACTGGGATCAATTTGCCGGTTGACGCAGGTTGGCTGGCCGGATCGACCTGGCAAACCTATGGCGGCGTACCACCCGCTCAAACCAACACCTCAGGAGGCCACTAATGCTTAAGATCGAAAACCTCTACAAGGCCTTTGGTGGTGTCGTCGCAACCTCTGATGTCTCGATTCACTTTAAGACTGAATCACTCACCGCCGTGATCGGCCCCAATGGCGCCGGCAAAACAACGTTCTTTAATCTAATTTCAGGTGCGCTTAAACCCGACTCGGGTCGCATTTTGTTAGACGGCGAAGACATCGTTGGCATGACGAGCGCCGCGATCGTACATAAGGGAATCGGTCGCGCGTTTCAAGTGGCCAAACTCTTTAAGACCCTGACCGTTGAAGAGTCGCTGCGCGGTGCGTTGATGTCGCCACTGGGGCGCTCAGCGCAAATGCACGGACGGTTTCCGTTAGCGCAGACGCGCGATCGAGCCTATGAAGTCATGGAGCAACTTGGCTTGCATACCAAAGCGCATTTGGTGAGCGGCAATTTGTCGCACGGCGATCAAAAGCTATTAGATATGGCCTTGGCACTGGTATTGAGACCTAAAGTGCTTTTGCTAGACGAGCCCGTGGCCGGCATGGGCCCTGAAGAACGAGAGCAGATGATTGAGACCGTTTATGGTCTCTGGAAAAAAGGTGGCTTAACTGTGGTGCTGATCGAGCATGACATGGAGATCGTCTTCAGAGTCTCGCAATACATCCACGTTTTATCGTACGGCAAGCTCTTGGCTGAGGGTAGCCCAGAGCAAATCCGCAACAACCCGGCCGTCATTGAGGCCTACTTGGGTAAACCCCGCGAGGAGCACGCATGAGCGACCACGTGCTAAAAGTGCAAGACATTGATGTCTTTTATGGCACTAGCCAGGCATTGTTCAACTTATCGTTTGAAGTCAACCGAGGTGAGACCTTGGCGTTGCTTGGGCGAAACGGCGCTGGCAAAAGCACCACCATGAAGACCATCGCCGGTGTGAATCCCACAAAAAAGGGTAGCGTCGAGTTGTACGGCAAGGTCATCACCGGGCGCTCTGCACATTTGATTGCCCGTGCAGGCATTGGCTATGTGCCAGAAGACCGGCAGATATTTCCAGATCTCAGCGTCGACGACAATCTCACCATCGCAATCAAAAAAGGTGCGAAGGGTGAAGACGACTGGAGCCTTGAGCGCGTGTATGACACGCTGCCGCTGCTAGCCCCCCTCAAAGACCGAATGGGCGGACAATTATCTGGCGGCGAACAACAAATGCTGACTGTCGGCCGCGCACTGATGGGAAACCCCGATGTGTTGCTGCTCGACGAGCCTAGCGAAGGCCTGGCTCCCATCATGGTCCAAAAGATTGGTGACTTGATCGCCACCTTGCACAAGCTAGGCAAAACGATTGTCTTGGCCGAGCAAAATCTACACTTTTGTTTGGGGCTAGCCGACCGAGCCGTGGTGATCGACAAAGGCACAGATGTCTTTTGCGGCACGATTCACGAGCTCAACGACAACGCCGATATTAAACAGCGTTATCTGTCGGTTTAACGACTGAGGGGACTGCTATGCATCTTTCAAAAACGAACGCGTCACAAGCTTTTGACATGACCGGTACCCACTTGTGGATTACCGGAGCTGCGGGTGGGATTGGGAGCGCGACAGCTCGACTATGCAGTCAACTGGGTGCGTCACTGGTTTTGACGGATATCGGCCCGATCGCCAAGCTCGAAGCGCTTGCGCACACGCTCAAGGGTTCAGTCGCTGTCGAGTCTTGCGACGTCACGCAACGCGACGCGGTTGAAAGTTTAGTGCGTCGCCACAAACCGTTTACCGCGTTGGCCGACACTGCGGGCATCTGCCCCTTTGAAGACGACTGGATGGCGCCAGACTGGAACGAAGCAGCGTTTATGCGTGTGATGCAGGTCAACGTCTTGGGGCCCATTAATCTGGTGCGCGCGGTGTTGCCCGGCATGATGGAACGCAAGCATGGGCGTATCGCGCTCTGTGGCTCGATTGCAGGCTGGACCGGTGGATTACGTGCCGGCCCGCATTACAGCGCCTCTAAGGGCGGCGTTCACGCCTTGGTGCGCTGGTTTGCGCAACGTGCGGCGCCTCATCATGTCTGCGTGAACGGTGTGGCACCAGGGCCGATTGATACGGGTATGACCACCGGTCAAGGTTATAACGGCAGCGAATACCCCATGCAACGCATGGGCGAGCCCGAAGAGATTGCAAGCATGCTGACCTATCTGTGCTCACCGGCTGCAAGTTTTGTGTCGGGTGCGATCATGGATGTCAACGGCAGCACGCAAATGCGTTAAGTTTGGCTCAAATTGTAATTTTGCCCTTGCATAATTGGTTGATTTAAATTACATTAAAAATGTAGCAAACGCTACATTTTGTGTTCAATTACCTTCATCCACTCCCCTGCGAGGTCACCCGATATGTATGACGTTTTTCAGACCGATCGTTTAATCGATCTTTGGCTGTCCGAAGATATCGGCTCGTGTGACCTGACCGCACAACTCATGATCGATGAAGACGCCGTAGGCACGTTTCATATGAACGCCCGCGAGCCGATGTACATTGCCGGCATCGATGTGGCCGCACGAATCTTTACCCGTTACGATGCCGCACTGACCGTCACCAAACTCGCCAAAGATGGCGACAAGGTTGAAAAAGGCACCAGAATTTTGACCGTGTCAGGCCCCGCTCGCAGCATTGTGACTGCCGAACGCCCTGCCCTGAATATTTTGCAGCGCCTGTGTGGCATTGCCACTGAGACGGCTCGCTACAACGCCGAAATCGCCGGCACAGGTGCGCGCTTAATCGACACCCGTAAAACGACACCAGGGCTGCGCATGCTTGAAAAGCACGCAGTTGCCTGCGGTGGTGGCTTGAATCATCGCCTGGGCCTCGATAACGGCGTCATGCTCAAAGACAACCACATTGCGGTGGCGGGCAGTATCGGCAAAGCTGTGGCGCGCGCCAAACTCAAGCTGCCTATTCTGACCAAGATTGAAGTCGAATGCGACCGGTTTGAACAGGTCGAAGAGTCTTTAGCGGCTGGTGCCGATGTGATCATGCTCGATAACATGTCGATTGCTGACATGACCACGGCTGTGAAGTATGTTGCAGGACGCGCCAAAATTGAAGCCTCGGGCGGCATCAGCATCGCGACGATTCGTAATGTGGCATTGACTGGCGTGGATTACATCTCAACCAGCAAAATCACCCAGGCCGCTCCTGCGGTCGATATTGGCCTAGACGAATAAGTAGGCATTAGGTGGCAAGCGGCAGCTTCTTTTTTGTTGTCGGCCCCAGTGGGGCCGGCAAAGATAGCCTGATTGATGGGGCGCGGCAGCAGCTCGACCCCGCTCAGTTCATTTTTGCCACACGCACCATCACCCGACCGGCCGACTCGGGCGGTGAAGCCCACCAAGCCTGCACGCAGTCTGAGTTCGCTCAGCTTGAGCAGCAGGGCAAGTTTTTAATGACTTGGCAAGCGCACAACCTATCGTATGGCCTGCCAAGCACACTGCTTGATGCCCTTGCTGACGGACGACACGTCATTGCCAACGGTTCGCGCGCAATGGTGGCGCAGCTGAGCGAGCGTGTTCCAAATTTAGTTGTGGTTGAAATCGGCGCACCGACTGAGATTCTGGCGCAGCGACTCGCGCAGCGTGGCCGCGAGTCAGCAGCCGATGTCGCCAAGCGCTTGGCGCGCAAGACTGAGCCGTATCCGGAAGGCACGCACGTACTGCGCGTGACAAATGATCAAACGCCTGCGATCGGTGTGAGCCGCTTTGTTGCTGCGCTTTATACACAGCTTAGGCAAACCCCTGTGCCGCTTGCTTCGTTGTATAAAAAAATTGCAGGGTTTGCGCTAACTGAAGCCGAATATCGGCCCTTGTTAGCCACGATTCACCAAAAACAATTTGCTAGCGCTGAACTCGAAGCTTTTTTAATTGCCTGCACACAACATTTATCTGACGATGAGCTTATCGCAGTCGCGCGTTGCCGCAGCGAACTGATGCCACGCATTTCGTGGGGTCGTGACATGGTGGTCGATAAGCACTCGCTTGGCGGCATACCTGGCAGTCGTGTCACGATGGTGGTGATTCCGATTGTGGCGGCACACGGGTTACTCATCCCCAAAACATCATCACGTGCCATCACCTCGGCTGCTGGTAGCGCAGATGCGATGGAGGTTCTTGCAAAAGTTGATCTGACCCCCGAACAACTTAAACAGTGTGTGGCGCAGACCAATGCCTGCATCGCCTGGAACGGCAAGCTGAATCATTCGGTCATTGATGACGTGATGAACGCGATCACGCGCCCCTTGGCACTTGATACGCGACGCTGGTCGGTGGCTTCGATTTTGTCAAAAAAATATTCGGCGGGGGCAACCCACGTTGTGATTGATATTCCGTATTCAAGTGGCGGCAAAGTCAAAACCCAACCCGCGGCAGAAGAACTTGCTAGACTCTTTGAAAGGGTGGGGGTCGCCTTAGGACTCGTCGTCAAGGCTTTTGCCACGGATGGCCACGCACCGATCGGACGTGGGATCGGCCCCGCGCTTGAGGCGCGCGATGTGTTGCAGGTGCTTGAGCGCGATCCGCTAGCGCCTAGCGATTTACTCGAGAAGTCACTGTTTTTTGCTAGCCAGATCCTAGCACTTGACCCAGCGGTCGGCAGCGTTGCCAACGGCCGGGCCCGCGCACTCGAATTACTGAATACCGGCGCTGCAAGCACCACCATGCAAGCAATCATTGCAGCTCAAGGTGCTCAGCCACGACTCGCTTGGTCAGGCGTGCTCAAACACGAAGTTCGTGCACAACACAGTGGTCGCGTACAGGCCATTGATGGTTTTGTCATTTCAGGGCTTGGGCGATGCGCCGGTGCCCCGACCGACCACCTCGCCGGCGTTGATCTGGCGTGTGGCCTAGGTGCAATCGTCAGTGCTGGCGATTTGCTCTATGTCCTACAGGCGAGTGATCAAGAAAAACTCGCGCAAGCCGCCGCGCTTGCGCAGAGTGACTGCGGCTACCGTCTGAGTTGATAAGAAAACATAGCCTCAGTCGGCTGAACAGACAATGCTTATCTCGCCGACTAATGCGATGACGCTGACATCGGCCGATTTACTCGCCAAAGCCCTTAGAAACAATCACTTCAACTAGATTCGGCACACCACTGGCCATTGCGGCCTTCAGCACTGCCGATAACTGCGCGGGGTCTGTCACGGTTTGCGATGACATCCCCATGTTTTTTGCTAAGCCTGCAAAATCGATTGGTGGATCATTCATATCCATTGCAACGAACGCATCCGTGCCGCGCATCGCAAGTAATCGTTCTTTAATAATGCGATAGCTACGATTATTGATGATGACGTAAGTGATCGGCAAACGTAGATGCGCAGCAGTCCAGAGCGACTGAATACTGTACATGGCGCTACCGTCACCAATAGTGGCCACAATCGGGCGACCCGGTTGCGCCAAGCTCACACCCACAGCACCTGCCATGCCAAACCCCAAACCGCCACTCGCCAGGCCGTAATACGCCTTAGGATTATCCATCGGTAGTGTCGCAGCAATCGCTGGCGAGGCCGTCAGGGTTTCATCCACAACGATTGCATCTTTAGGCAAAACAGCCACCAATTGACTCACCAAATAACGCTGATCAATGGGGTTCGCTGTTGCTGCGGCTGAAAACTCTGCATACGCTTTGTCACGCTTGGCTGACCAGTTATTGGCGCTCAAGGCTTTCACGCGTGCGCTTGCTGCCTTCGCGTAGTCGGCGCTGCGCGTTGCGCGCAACACCGGCAACAAGGCCAACAAAGTTTCTTTGACATCTGCACGCACAGCAGTTTCTGTTGAATAGTTTTTACCGAGTTCCCACTCGCGCTCGGTGATGTGCATCACGGGCATTTCGGGTGGCAAGGGCTCGACCGTGCTCATGGGCGACATGCGCAGCAGATCGGCGCCGAGGCACAACAAGAAGTCGTACTGTTCAAGAATCGAACGCACTTTTTTCTGGTTACGTGACAAATCGCCCATACAGGTTGGATGCGAGGTGGGATAACGCGCGTTATAACTAACAGACTCTTGGTACACAGCAGCACCCAAAAGCTCAGCAAGCTCACAAGCCTCGTTAAAAATACCGGCGTTTGCGATTTCACGGCCCGCAACAATCACTGGGTTTTTTGCGGCCAACAAACGTTCGGCCAGCGCCTTCAGCGAGGCATCGCCCGGACGCACCGCTGCGTCAATCACCGTTGGGAAACCAAATTCAATTTCAGTTTCTTCGTCGAGCACCGAGCCTGGCAAACTAATAAACACCGGGCCCATCGGTGGCGTGCGAGCAATCTTTGCAGCGCGACGCACAATGCGGGGCAAGTCTTCAAGCCGGGTCACTTCAAAGGCCCACTTCACCAACGGCGCCACCATCGGTACCAAGGGTTCGTACAACAAAGGCTCTTGCAGGCCATAGCCCACTTCATACTGACCCGCCGTAATGATGATGGGCGAGCCCGAGAACTTAGCCGAATAGATCGCCCCCATCGCGTGACCCAAGCCCGGCGCGCAATGCAAGTTACAGGCAACGAGTTTTTGTGATGCGCGCGCAAAGCCATCTGCCATCCCAACCACAATCGACTCTTGCAGCCCCAACACATACTTCAACTCAGGAAACTGTGGCACCGCCTCCATGATGGCAAGCTCGGTTGTACCGGGGTTGCCAAACATGTGGGTAACGCCCTCATCGAGCAACAATTTGATGAAGGCCTGACGACCAGTAAGTTTTTGCATTGCCATGAATCAGTCTCTGAAGGTGTGGGTTGAAAATTAACCAGCACCCAACGCAACTTCGCGCCGGATGCTCGAGTGCGATTACGGCTTTAAACGACCCGTTTGAATATAAAAATCGCGCTCTTTCATCGCTGCGGCTTGAATGTCAGCTGCAATATTGGTCGACTTAGCAAAACTGGCATCCGAATAGGCCCCTAAGCGTCGAAACTCAGCCATCATCTCAGGATTTTGCAAGGCGGTTTGAATCATTGCCGACAAGTATGCCTTGCGGTCTGCAGGAGTGCCTTTAGGCACCACAGCAAAACGCATAATGTTCCAGACGAATTGCTTCGCACCAAAGATCTCGTTAAACGTCGGAACGTCTTTCATGTTGAAGACACGCTCTGCGCTTGCAACCGCGATCGGCACCAATTGCTTGGCCTGTAAGTAACTTTCAAATTCGCCGTAAAAGCCTTGCGCGACATCAACGTTACCGCCAATCAAGGCGACGATTCCAGGCTTACCGCCCTGAAACGGTACGCGTAAGAATTTGGCCCCAGTCTGTGCTTCGAGCTGATCCAAGAGGTATTCCCACATCGACCCTGGCACCACTGCCGCGCGCACTGTACCTGGTTTATCTTTTGCAGCCTGAAGGATTTCTTTGGCAGTCTTGCCCTTAAAAGGGCCCTCTGTACCAGCCACCCAAGCTAAAGCGTCGCTATTAATGTAGGCAATTGACTCAACATCGGCGAGCGACCATTTGCCGGGTGCACGCAAAATCGCATCGCCCCAGAAATTACTCGCTAAGATCCCAACCGTATAGCCGTCAGGCTTTGCCTGGGTTGCCAGATACGAGTGCCCAACCATGCCAGCACCGCCAGCACGGTTATTGACCAAGACCTTGTCGCCGCTCGCTTTTTCAACAAACTTCGCCAAGATACGTGCAGTCAAATCCATGCCACCGCCAGCCGGATACACCACGGTGTATTCGATCGGCTGATCCGGAAATCCTTTGGGCTTGAGTTTTGCCAGCGCCGGATCCGTTTGTGCGAAGGCACCAAAACTAAGTGCTGCCAGTAGGCTAGCGAGTACTGTTGAGATCGTTTTCATTTATAAGTCTCCGTGAGGTTGTTTCGACTTGCGTTTCAAAAATACCAAGGCGGCCAAAATTAAGCTGCCAACAATCAACACCGCCGCGATCGGTCGGTGGGCAAAAATCATCAAACCATCGGGCGACATCACCATTGACTGCCGCAACGATTGCTCGAGCATCGGCGCCAGCACAAAGGCGATTAAGAACGGCGAAAACTCGTATTGCAGCTTGCGCAAAACATAGCCCACAATTCCGAAGCCAATCATCACCCACAAATCAAAGATATTTTTGTTGGCCGAATAGGTGCCCACAATCGACAACAACAAAATCAACGGAAACAACACCCGATAAGGGATGCGCAGACACTGCACCCACAAACCCACCAATGGTAAGTTTAGTAGCAACAAGAATACATTGCCAACGTACAGGCTGGCTACTACGCCCCAAAACAAGTCAGGGCGTTGCGTAATAAACATGGGACCCGGCTGCACGCCCTGCATCACCAAGGCGCCCAACAATAAGGCTGTGACGGCATTGCCGGGGATGCCGAGCGTAAACAGGGGAATCATGCCGCCCGAGACGGCAGCGTTGTTGGCCGCCTCTGGGCCCGCCACGCCCTCGATTGCCCCCTTGCCAAAACGCTCGGGGTCTTTTGCGATTCGGCGCTCAAGCGTATACGACACAAACGAGGCCGTCACAGGCCCACCGCCTGGTACGAGCCCCAGAAAAAATCCTAAGAAACTACCTCGCATCATGGGTTTCCACGAGGCCTTCCAGTCGGCGAACGTAGGCCAAAGGCCTTTAATTTTTTCAGCGAGCATCTGATTTTTTACGATCGTTTCGCAATTCATCAGGATTTCAGAGACGCCATATAAACCGATCACCACAGACAAAATCTCAATGCCTGCAGACAGATTGACCGTGCCCAGGGTAAAGCGATCTTGCCCGTTCACGATATCCATGCCAACAATCGCGCCCAAGAACCCGAGCGCGATCATTAACACCCCTTTGAGTGTTGAGCCGCCAATCATATAAAGCGTACACACCAGGCCCAACACCATCAACGCAAAATTTTCAGGTGGGCCAAATTTAAGCGCAACGGAGGCCAGCAAAGGCGAAAAAAATGTGAGCGCCACCAAAGATAAAGTGCCAGCCACAAACGAGCTAATCGCGGCCATCCCCAGGGCTGCGCCGGCTCGACCTTGCTTGGCCATCGCGTGCCCATCTAAGGCAGTCACGACAGACGCGGCCTCGCCCGGGATATTCACCAAAATCGAGGTGGTCGAGCCGCCGTACATCGCGCCATAAAAAATGGCGGCAAGCATACCGAGCCCTGCAACGGCAGATAACTGAAACGTGACCGGCAGCAACAAGGCCAAGGCGGCCAACGGGCCAATCCCAGGCAAAACGCCGACGAGTGTGCCGACAATGCTGCCCAGCAAGCAGAAATAAAGATTTTCGGCAGTAAACAACACCGAAAACCCCATCATCAAGCCATTGATCGCGTCCATCACCACCCCCAGGGGCCGCGCGGCAAATTCATGCCTAGCAAACGCCCAAACACCAGCATAACGACCGCAACCGAAACCACGGTAATGATCAACGACTCAACCAGACGCGAGCGCTCTACGGTTTGCAATAAAACAAAGGTGGTCAACGCGCTTGCCACCGCAAAACCTAAGTAAGGCAAGGTGGCGGCCATTGCGATTAACCCTGCGACCACACCTGAGATTCGGCCAAGCGCCGCTGCGCGCGGCCAGTCTGGGTTGGGCACAGCCTCTTTTGATCCTTTGAAGAGCAAGCCCAGCCCGCACACCGTGATCAAGGCGCCACAGATAAACGGAAAGAAACCGCTTTCAGGCCCGAACGATCCGGTTAATCCGAGTGACCAAGAGTTAACCATGGTGGCCAGACCGAGCAAACACCACAACACATTTAAGATGCGTTCAAACATCTGCGGCACCACCCGACATCTTGTCCCCAAAATTTTATGTGCTGTACCAGCTTTTTTGCGCTGGCTTGTATGACGCTAGCGATGCCGTTTACATACCCGCTAACTTCTTAAACGTTGCGCCATCGAGCCCAAGTTTACTGCAAGCGGCAACCATTTCTTGCCAAGTGTTGTCATCCACCGGCACGCCGTTGGCCAGGCGCTCAGCGCGGGTCAGGCGCTCGGGTTCACCTGCAATGCGCACGCCGTCGGTGCCCGCTTGGGCAGGCGAGGCCTTGACCCACTCAATAAAGGCTTTCATTTCGTGTTCAAAAACCGAGCCATCTGAAAGTTTTTTTGGATCAAAAATAATCGTCAACATGCCGTTGAGCACCCGGCGCTTGCCGTCGCCCTGATCATGGGTGGTCATGCCTGCAGCAAGCGCACCACCAAGCAACTCACAGACCAGTGCTAAGCCGAAACCCTTGTGCTGGCCAAAGGTGCATAACGCGCCTGAAGGGGGTTTCACTGCATAAACCGGATCGGTAGTTGGATTGCCCTGATCATCGATCAAGTAACCCGCGGGTAACTGTTCGCCTTTGTTATAGGCGACGCGCGCCTTACCCTGCGCAATCACACTGGTCGCAAAGTCGAGCAATACGGGCGGTTGACCCGCAACTGGGATCCCAACACAAAAGGGGTTTGTACCGAAGCGGGCATCAGCCCCACTCGAAGGCGCGACGATCGGGCGCGAAATCACGTTCACGAAGTGAACCGAGATCAGATTTTCAGCAACCGCCATCTCGGCCCAGGCGCCAATGCGGCACAAATGATGCGAATTGCCCAAGGCCACAATGCAGCTGCCGTGCTGCT
>Ga0192658_1115_pt1 | contig 18292 bp, 20 predicted proteins | sample LauGreSBDMM110SN_4_FD_133055 | JGI IMG/M metagenome (GOLD analysis project Ga0192658, IMG submission 133055)
CTAACTGCACCGTGCCGACATCCCGCCATCCACCAAAATCTCAGTTCCAGTCACAAACCTAGATTCGTCTGACGCCAAGTACACCGCTGCGTTGGCAGTATCGCGCCCATCACCCATAAAAGGCAAGGGGATACGTGATTGACGCTGTTCAAGTAATTGGCTTACATCGCCACCCGCGCGCTGACCCGCTAGGCGAAACTCAACCATTGGCGTGTGTAACTGACCCGGGATGATGGTGTTGACTCGAATGCCTTTTTTGGCGTACTGCATCGCCACTACGCGCGACAACTGAATCACGCCGGCTTTCGTGGCGGCGTAGGCGACTTGTGCCGAGCCTGTCCAGCGAATACCCGAGGTTGACGCGATATTGATAATGCCGCCCGAGCCCTGCGCCTCCATGAGGGGTAGCACATGCTTGCAGGTTAGAAAGACGCTTTTAAGATTGCTATCCACCTGCGAATCCCAAACCTCTTCAGACATTTCAACCGGGCCACCTGCAGCCGAACCACCGACGTTGTTGACCAAGATGTCAATGCGCCCAAAGCGTTTGATACAGGCGTTCACCGCTTCAAGGATGCTGTCTGTTTTGGTCACATCGCAAAAGCTCGTTTCAATTTCACTATGCGCGGCCTTGACGTTGGCAATGGTCTCGGTCATACGGTCTAATTCACGATCGACGCCGTAAATCTTGGCGCCTTCTTCAGCAAAGCGCGTGGCAATCGCCCGGCCATTGCCCCAGCCTGGGCCCACCGAGCCAGCGCCCATGATGAGGGCGATTTTTCCTTCAAGACGTTTTGACATGTTCTGATCCTTAAGCTGAAAAGCGATACAAGCGTTGTGGGTTATCGACCATCAACTGATGCAGCACGTCAGGCTTGGGCGCAATCGCAGCCAGCGAGCTCACCAGTTCGCCATCATCAGGCACGTGCGTGTGATTAGGATGTGGCCAGTCGCTGCCCCAAACGCATCGGTCGGTATAGTTGCGCACTAAATAGTTGGCAAACGGGATGCCTTGTTGATAGGGCGGTTTTGAATCAATACGGTCGATGCCGCTCACCTTCACCATAAAGCCTGGCAGCTCTAATAACCGGCAAAAATCTTGAAAATGCGGGTGGTCGATCCCAAGATTGGCATCCACCCGACCCATGTGATCCATCACCACAGGTACGGCTGATTGTTTGAGCAAAGGCATTAAGTCTTTGGCATATTGCGCATGCAACTGAAGCTGCAAGTGCATGCCCAAGGGCTCAAGGCGTTTGGTTAATGCAATGATTTGCTCTGGGGTTTCATGCACCTTGTAGCCGGGCATAAAGTGAAACCGCAGACCTCTAAAACCAACACTGGCCAGGCGCTTCAGCTCGGCATCGGTCACGTCGATTTGTACCAGTGCCACGCCCAGATAACGCCCCTTGGCGGCCTGCATCGCGTCTTCAACCACGCTGTTGTCATAGCCATGCAGAAGGGTATTCACGATGACGCAACGATCGATGCCTAGTTTTTTGTGCAAAGCAAAAAGCGTTTCTTTGGGCGCATCCACGGGCGTAAAACCCCGTGATTCGGCGTACGGAAACTTGCTGGCTGGGCCAAAAATATGCACATGCGAGTCAGTCGCACCCGCCGGGAGTTTGATTTTTGCGTCAGACGGGGTGTGCGTAAAGGTCAAAATCGGTTCAGTCATGGAGCGTCTCAATTGTTGTAAGGAGCGTTGGCTTGTTTGTGGCTATTTTGACATAGGGCGGGGCAGCCGATACACAAACAGGGTGGGGCGCACGGTGCGCCAGCAGGCGAGGCTCAGCAAGCTGCGAAGTCAGGCAAAAAATGTTAAGATCTTGGTCTTTGGCGAATTTGCCCAAAAATGGCGCATTAGCTCAGCCGGTTAGAGCGACGGAATCATAATCCGCAGGTCCCCTGTTCGAATCAGGGATGCGCCACCAGTAAAATCAACGACTTAGCCCAACTCACAAGGTTGGGCTTTTTTGTTTGCTACCAACTGAACTACGGTGTGGCTATTCGTCGCTTGAGCATATCGAGCAAATGTGCGCATTGAAGGCATCATGCGACCACTCTCTAATCTGGCGATCGTAGATTGGGTCGTGCTCATCCGCTGCGCTAACTCGGCTTGTGTTATTCCGGCTCGCGCGCGTGCTGCGATCAGCTCGCGCGCGATGGCAAACTCGGGTTGTTGCAATGCGTACTCGGCACTGACCTCGGCATCTTTCAATATGCGAGCTTTAACTTCTTTCAAGCTATTCATTATTTATTCTCCGTAGTCGCTCTGCTGCTGTTTTAAGCGCTCTGCATGGTGTTTTTTCAGTCTTTTTGATGAATACATGCAGCACCACTAACTGCTTACCAGTTTGCGCAACATAAATAGCTCGAGCGATGCCGTCTCGGCCTTTCATTCGCATTTCCCATAACTTGTCTTGCAAAAAACGAATATGCGGTAGCCCAACTGCTTGTGGCCCAAACTCTTGAAGCATCTGTGCAATATGAACAAAGCGCGCTTGAATATCTGCGGGCATTGTCATCAGTTCCGTTTCAGCTAGCGGGATAACTTGTACTGTCCACATCGTTAATTTATCTCTTTTTTGCTATTAATGCAATAGTTTCGTGATTGTTGAAGTTTCAGTGTTCGAATGCTAGGTGCAATTGATCAGTACCAGGGAGTGGCTGGACAATTTCAGCCTACTTTTCGATCTAATGAACTGAGTGGCTTGCCAGATGTCGTAGGCTGATTACTGCGCCAGCCATAGATGGACATCGCCGCCGCGTTCTTTGCCAAGCCATGCCTCAATGCGCAAGGCCATCGCGGGCGAGATTGCAGCACATGCGTTGGTACACCTCCAGATTTTCGACCTAAGTTCAACGCAATCTGGTAAGTTCTCTTTAACCTTTCAAACAACAACAAGCCAAAATGAATAAAAACCAAACAGCGAGCAATAGCAGCGCACCCACCCAAAAACTTGACGTCATCATTGTCGGGGCGGGGCTAGGCGGCATGTACCAACTGTTTCGTGTGCGAGAGCTTGGTATGTCAGTGCGGGTGATTGAGGCTGGCGGCGATGTGGGGGGCACCTGGTACTGGAACCGTTACCCCGGTGCGCGGTTTGATTCTGAAAGCTACAGCTACGGCTACTCTTTTTCGAAAGAGTTGCTTCAAGAATGGGAATGGACAGAGCACTTCGCCCCGCAACCCGAAACCCTGCGCTATGCGGGTTTCGTTGCTGATAAATTCAACTTGCGCCAAGACATTCTTTTCAATCGCAAACTGGTCAGTGCCGAGTGGAACGAAGACACTCGAGACTGGCACTTAACGTTAGATACCGGCGAGCGCATGGTTGCGCAGTTTCTCATTACCGCGATTGGGCCGCTGTCGGTGCCGACCCTGCCAAATATTGCCGGTGTCAAAGACTATACCGGCATCGCTTGCCACACAGCAAACTGGCCGCATGAACCCGTGAGCTTTGCGGGCAAACGCGTGGCGGTGTTAGGAACCGGCGCAACCGGTATCCAAACCATTCAAGAGGTTGCCAAAACGGTCGGGCACCTTACCGTTTTTCAGCGTACCGCTAACTGGAGTGCGCCCTTACACAACGGCCTGATCACTGACGAACAGCAACGCACGATCAAGGCCTCATATTCGGACATCTTCAAACGTTGTCACGAAAATGTTTCTGGCTTTCTGCATAATCCTGATCCACGTCGTGGTGTCGATGTGTCAGAGCAAGAACGTAAAGAGCTCTGGGAGAAACTCTACAAAGAACGCGGCTTTTCTGTTTCAGTCGGAAACTTTCGCGATCTCTTAACAAGTCCGCAAACCAATGCCTGGATGTCAGAATTTATTGCCGACAAAATTCGTCAACGGGTCAAAGATCCTGTCACTGCCGAAAGACTCATCCCTAAAAACCATGGTTTCGGAACGCGTCGTCTGCCGCTTGAGAGTGGTTATTTCGAGGCTTACAACCAGCCCAATGTTGAACTAGTTGATCTACGTGAGACCCCAATCGAGCGAATCACAGCGACTGGGATCAAAACGACAGAGCGTGATTTTGAGTTTGACATGATCATCTATGCAACAGGCTTCGACGCACTGACCGGCGCTTACGATCAGATAGACTTTCGCGGCATAAAAGGCCAATCGCTTAAAGACCAATGGGCTGTAGGTGCCAAAACCTTTCATGGCTTTCAAAATGCAGGGTTTCCGAATTTGCTGATGATACTGGGGCCAATGGGCGCCTTAGGTAATATTCCCCGCAGTCTTGAATACAACGTTGAGTGGGTCTCGCAACTACTCGCCTACATGCAAACAAAAAAGCTCTCGCGCGTAGAAGCGAGTTCAAAAAGCGTTGAGGGATGGATGGACGTCGTTAAAGCTGCTTCTGTCGGCCTTTTAGCCAATGACGTTGATTCGTGGATGACCGGTGTGAATAAGAACGTCGAGGGCAAGTCGGTGCGTGTGCTCGCACGCTACGCTGGCTCAGGCCCAGACTTTCGCGCACGCTGTGATGCAGTGGCCGCGGGTGGTTATGCTGAACTTGACCTGACTTAGTCTGAGTTTTTATCGCATTTCTAAGGGATAACGCTAGAAGGCATTTTCAACTTCAGCCGTACGATTAGGTTGTTGATTCAGATCAACCGCAGGTCAAGCTTAAAACCATTTAAATAAATGAGCTTTGATTTTTGTGCAGTGTTGTAACGGCATCAAGCTCGTTCGTTTTCCAACTATCAGGAGACACACTCATGGCTTTAAATATGAAATTTTCTCGTCGACGTCTGCTGGCAGGCGCAGCTTCTGCCTCCGCACTATCCCTGACCTCACCCTTTATCAGAACAGCACACGCTGCGGGTAACCTTTCGATCGGTTTTTGGGATCATTGGGTGCCAGGTGCCAACGATTCTCTCACCAAGCTTTGTAAAGAGTGGGGAGAAAAAGAAAAGGTGAATGTCAAAATTGATTACATCACCTCGCAAGGTAGCAAATTACAACTGACCGCAGTGGCAGAAGCGCAAGCTAAATCCGGACACGATATTCTTCAATTGACCAGTTGGGATGCACCCAATCAGGCTAAGAACTTAGTGCCCATGGATGACATTGTGAATGCCGCCATAAAAAAGAACGGCAATACGACCGACGTCGTGCAGTACCTTGGAAAAGTCAATGGCTCTTGGATCGGCGTACCCGCTACCAATGGCAGTCAAGTCAAGGGGCCTTGTGGCCGCATGGATCTTTTAGCGAAACATGCCGGTCTAGATGTGGTCAAAATGTATCCAGGGGTCAATGGAAAACCAGACAAGGCCTTGCAAGATCAATGGACGTGGGATGCCTTCTTGTCAGCCGCTGAAAAGTGCCACAAAGGTGGTAATCCTTTTGGTTTAGGGCTCGGCCAGACAACGGACTCGGTGGATTGGGTCGGTGCGCTCTTTGCAGCCTATGGTGCGGTCTTAGTCGATGCTAAAGGCAATATCACCGTAAACTCTGATGCCACCAAACAGGTACTAGAGTATATGCAACGCTTGGTGAAAGTCATTCCGGCTGACGTGTTTGCTTGGGACGACGCCTCGAATAACAAGTACCTGATCTCGGGCCAAGGCTCGCTGATCATGAACCCCCCTAGCGCGTGGGCCGTCGCAGTGAGGGATAATTTAAAAGTTGCAGAGCAGTGTTGGACTTTCCCGTCGCCCAAGGGGCCCAAAGGTCGCTTTGCGCCTGGGTTGCCTTATTTTTGGGGCACCTGGAAATGGTCAAAAAATATCTCAGCCGCAAAAAGCTTGCTCGCGCATTTGTCTGACAGAGACAGCATCGAGAAAATGGTGATTGGCAGTGGTGGCTATGATATCCCTGGTTACTCTAACCTGCGTGATTTTAAAACCTGGGCTGAGGTCGGCCCACCTGTCGGTGTTTCTTACAACTACCCACCACGTGGCGAAGAGATTGTGTCGATTGCGGCGGCGCCTGCGCCTGTTGCCATTGCACAGCAAATTTACGCTCAGGCGACCATGACCAAAATGATTGCTAAGTGCACACAAGGTGGTGATTCAGTGGCGAAGGCAATTGGTTGGGCGTCATCTGAACTTGAAGGCTTCATGCGAACCTAAGTTCTAAGTCGGTATGCCCTATTGAACGAACATGGTCGTGCGCTTGAGTGCGCACGCCATGGTTCACGTATCCGGTTAAAAGTCATTCTGGAAAATTTCAATGCAAAATGACGTGACGAGTTTGCAGGGTTCTGCAGCCCGCAGACCTACCACCATGAAAGTTTTTCTTCGACGCAAATCAACGGTGGCATTTTTTCTAGCCTTACCCTTGATCATACTCGTGACGGCGCTAGTGATTTATCCAGCGTTATTTTCGATGTATTTAGCGACCTTGAATAAATCAATGGAACGCTTCGTTGGTCTGGACAATTTCGTATTCTTATTCAAGCGTGAAACATTTTGGATGGTCGTGAAGCAGTCTTGCCTGTTTGCCGTGACCGCAGTGCTCTTTAAGGCAGCCATTGGTTTTATGCTGGCACATTTTGTGCACACGATCCCCGCCAAAGGCCAGCGTAAATGGCGTGGCATGTTGTTAATCCCCTGGGTGATTCCGCCCGCCATGAGTACCTTAGGCTGGTTCTGGTTGTTTGACCCGACCTACAGCGCACTGAATTGGATTTTTGTTCGTATCGGCATGGATCCAGTGAATTGGCTCGGAGACCCTTTCTGGGCGCGGTTTTCTGTCATCCTGGTCAACGTTTGGTACGGCGCACCTTTCTTTTTGATTATGTATTTGGCGGCTCTAAAGTCAGTGCCCGAACAATTGTTTGAGGCTGCCTCGATTGACGGTGCAAACTGGTGGCAAAAAATTTGGTACATCACCTTACCCATGATGAGAAATATTATTTCTATCACGGTCTTGTTTTCTCTGATCGTCACTTTTTCTAATTTTGATATTGTTCGGATTTTGACTTCGGGCGGCCCTGTCGATCAAACGCATGTCTTCGCGACGTGGGCCTTCAATCTTGGCATACAAGGTAACGATATCCCCTTAGGCGCGAGTGTCTCACTGTTTATGCTCCCAATATTAGGGATCGCAGCGATATTCATTTTGCGTGGTGTTAACAAACGTGGAAACGAGGCCTAATCGTGTCACAACATTCAATCGCAGCAAATAGCAGTGTGGTGCCAGTTCAGCGCAGCATGCAGCGCAGTAGACGTTGGGCCTTGCTCTGGTCTTACTTTTTTCTGGTGCTGTTCTCAATATTTTTCTTGATGCCACCGCTATACATGCTGATTACTTCACTGAAAGACAGTGGTGAAATTTCAGCAGTGACCAACCCCTGGTGGGTTAATCGGCCGACGTTTGATAATTATTTGGCACTGTTTCGCTCAAATGATTACCTGACATTTTTCAGAAACTCGAGTGTCATTGCGGTGATTGTCGTGATCGTCACGATGTTGATCAGTATCCCCGCCGCGTTCTCGTTATCGAGGATGAAGTTTTGGGGCTCGACCACCTTGGCCACCGGCGTCTTTTTGACCTATCTCGTGCCAGATACCTTGTTGTTCATTCCGTTGTTCAAGATCTTCGCCTTTATCAATCAGCTCACTGGCATTGAACTGATTAACCATTGGTGGGCGTTGATTATTATTTATCCCACCTTGACCGTGCCTTTTGCCACCTGGATTTTGATTGCGTATTTCGCTTCGATTCCTAAAGAGCTTGACGAGGCCGCGTTGATTGATGGGGCTGGATATTTTCAGATGCTGACAAAGATCTTTATCCCGGTTGCGATCCCAGGCATCATCGCTGCAATGATCTTTGCCTTTACAGTAGCTTGGTCGCAGTTCTTGTATCCCTTGGCGTTTACGACCTCAACAGACCAGTTGGTGTTGCCAGTCGGGATCGTGACCACCTTGATTAAGGGCGATGTCTATAACTGGGGGCAGATCATGGCGGGTGCCTTGTTAGGGGCTGCGCCACCCTTGGTGATCTACGCTTTTTTGATGGATTACTACATTGCCGGGCTTACGGCAGGCGCTACAAAAGGATAATCAAATGGCTCAGGTCAAGTTACAGCAACTTGTTAAAAACTATGACGATACGCCGGCGGTTCGCGGTATCGATCTAGAAATTGCCGATAAAGAGTTTTTAGTCTTAGTCGGGCCCTCGGGTTGCGGCAAAAGTACAACCCTTCGCATGATCGCGGGGCTAGAAGACATTACGAGTGGCGATATCTTGATCGGTGATCACGTGGTAAACGATGTGCCGCCAAAAGACCGAGACATTGCAATGGTCTTTCAAAACTATGCGCTGTACCCCCATATGACTGTCTTTGAGAATATGTCTTTTGGCTTGCGTCTAAAAAAAGTACCCAAGCCTCAGATCGAAGAGCGGGTCAACGCTGCGGCTAAGATTTTGGATATTTCTGAACTCTTGCAGCGTAAACCCAAACAACTATCGGGTGGGCAACGTCAACGTGTGGCGATGGGGCGCGCGATTGTCAGAGACCCCAAAGTATTCTTATTTGATGAACCCTTATCAAATCTAGACGCCAAGCTACGTGTGCAGATGCGCACCGAGATTAAACGCGTGCATCAAAAAGTTCAGACAACAACGGTGTATGTCACGCATGATCAGGTCGAGGCGATGACGCTGGCCGACAGAGTCGTGGTGATGAATGCCGGACGCATTGAGCAAGTCGGTACGCCGCAAGAGCTTTATCATTTTCCGGCGACTAAATTTGTAGCGGGTTTTATCGGCTCGCCTTCAATGAACTTTGTACCCTGCAGGCTTGAAGACAGCGCGGGTGAATTGACGCTGCGCTTGAATGATCAAATTGCGTTTCCGGTGCCTCAAGAGAAGGTTGCGCGCTACCGTAGCTATTTGAGCCACACATCTTTACTCTTTGGGCTGCGACCTGAGCACATCATGGAACAACGCCCGCACCGTGAGCCCGGGCACCATACCTTTGAAGTCGTGTTAGAAGTCACCGAGCCGATGGGGATGGAGACCATGGTTTACTTCCTGATTCAAGGTGTTGAGGTTTGTGGCAGAGTCAATCCACTTGCTGGAGCCCAAGCGGGGCAAGCCATCACCCTGGTTGCAGATCTCACTAATATGCATTTAATCGACGAGGCGTCTGGCAAAGTGCTTTGATTAGCTAGCTTCGACGAAGACAGTTGGCGTTAGCGCCAAACAAATAAAAAACTTAGAATAGTCATAATTTCTATTTTGGTTATTTTAGGGTTGTCTGGATAAGTATGAAACGTTGGCAAATGCGAAGAAACTGCTCGCTAACACCCAAGCAGTTACTTATGTTTTACATTGCCTTGGTTTGCCTCTCATTGGTCGTGGCGACTGGCTTCTTTCTGGCCGGAGTCTGGGTCATTTCAATTTTTACGGCCCTCGAACTAATTGCAGTCACGATTGGTTTTTTAATCTACTGCATACATGCAGTAGATTCTGAAACGATTGAAATTGAAGATAGACGTCTTTTGATCAAAAAATGTATTGGCCGCAAAGAAACTCTTTATGAATTTAATACTCAGTGGGCAAAAATAGAGCCACCAATTGCGGGCTCAAAAATATTTAAGATTAGCCAAGCGAACGTGCGGGTTGAGCTCGGTCAGTTTCTTCGGTACGAACAGCAGCTTGTTTTGATAGCGCAAGTTCGTGCTCATCTAGGTTGATTGGGTACCGCACAGGCGCCATACGATGAAGGTGCCCAAACGCTCAATAGACCTGAATGTTGACCGTTTGCAGCATAATCGGTCTCACTAAAATCTGATAACTATCGCGATCAAAATCTTGTGGATTAAACGTGGTGACTTGTGTCGCCTGACCGGTCTTTGAGCACCAGGTCTCTAAGTGACACCAGTTATTAATGCGATGCTTTTGTACCCAGCCGTTATTTTCTTCAATTAATTCAACTGGGCCGCTGTACGGCCATACTTCTATCTGCAGGTCTATTAACGCGGTTAACAGCCTGTCGTCATGCGCTTGGCGTTCTTCTTGACCCACACAAGCACCCAGGCACGTTTTGATTTGCAAGCCAAAGCAGCCGCGGGTCGAGGTTTTTTCTAAGCCCAGAACGACTTTACACAGGCCATGCTGTTGCGCAAGCTCGTTGATTTTTTGCTTTGCAGCATGATTAGACGAAAACAAGCCAAACAGTTTAGGGGTTGTGCCAAGGTTGACCGTCTTGCTGTCAACGATTTCGGGCGTTGTGCCTTTGTTTGTTTGACGCAAGCGAATAGAAGAGAATCTTCTCACGCGCCTTAAGCGTTGATTGAACAAGGGGCTTTGCTCTTTAATCATTCTTGATTCAAGCAATAATGCGCCAAGCTCACCCGCCGTCTCAATAAAGTCAATCCGACGTGTCTGGGCGATCATGTTGGCTTCGTCGGGCGTGCGCAAGTGGCTCAAGACACGGCTACGAATATTGACACTCTTGCCGATGTACAGGGGGAGGGTGCCTTGCCCCTTAAAGATATATACACCCGAGCCATTAGGCAACGCTGCCAAATTCTCGGGATCAATTTTGTGCTGCACGCAAAGTGTCCCGTTCGCTAGTGGGGACGGTTTCTGAATTGAATTTCAGTCACCCGTTAATACCGTCTTGAACCGATAGTACCGTATTGACCAGATCATTGACCTGATTGCCAGCTTAGGACATCCGGCAGTGCGCCAATTTCTGTTATTTGCAAGTATATTAAGCAATGGCAAGCGCTACGCTACATTAAAGGCCAAAGAATGAAAAGCTTCGCCTTGCGCGCTTAAATCCCCGCTCTGAACGGCGAGTTTTTACGTGTAAATCAGATAAATTACTGAAGTCACTCGCAGACGCAAAATAGCGCATCGTTGGTGTTGTCATTATTCTTTAGGAGCGATTCATGAGCAATGCTGAAACCGTTTTAAAACCCCAGGTGCCGTCCGGGTGGTTGGATCCGACAAAGTTGCCCAGCAGCTTGATGTCGCACTATATCGACCCCTCGAAAATGGAGTGGGCACCGTCGAAATTTCCAGGCATCACGACCAAGGTTTTGTATGCGGATCCTGAGTCTGGTATGTCAACTATTTTATTTAAAATGGAGCCAGGCGCGATTGTGCCGCTACACGAGCACATTGCCATTGAGCAGACCTACATGCTCGAAGGCAGCTTAGTCGACCAAGAAGGCGCTGCGCTGCCAGGGCATTTCGTTTGGCGTCCGGGTGGTAACGTTCATCAGGCCTATTCGCCAAACGGTGCCGTACTGTTGTCGATCTTTATGAAGCCTAACTTGTTTGCCAACGGCACAGAGTTCTTTGTGAAGTAGAGCTCAACGGCGGCGCTCTGGATGGCACGTCATTGCGACGAGCCATTTTATTTGCGCTATGAGACGTTGTTGTAATCAGCAACAATTCACTTGCATCAAAGACGTCTTACACGCACTATTTCTCTTTCGACAGCAACGCTTGCTCAAAGTTACGAATCTGATTCAACCCTAACGCATTATTCGTTTGCTCAAGCGAAGCCATCTTATCGACCCAGGCGCGCGAGTCACCGGTTTTTTTTAAGTCAGTCAAAAAATCATCAACAGTTTTGATGGTGAGCCTGACCGTGCTACTCGGAAACAGCGCAATCGCGTAACCCATTTGTTGTAACTCTTTGGCTGAGCGCAGCGGCGTTAAGCCGGTTTCAGACATGTTGGCCAATAACGGGCCTGGCAGTTCGCGACCGATCTGCTCAAGTTCTTCAAGTGATTGCGGGCCATCGACAAACAGAATGTCTGCACCAGCCTCTTTAAATAACTGACAACGATCAAGCGCTTCTTTCAGCCCCATTGGGCCTCGTGCATCGGTACGCGCAACAATCAGTGTGTCTGGATTATTGCGGGCCGCGACAGCCGCGCGGATTTTTCTGACGGCAACCTCGCGTGACTCAACAATCTTGTTATCCATGTGCCCACAGCGCTTAGGCCAAGCTTGATCTTCAAGCTGGACCGCAGCCACGCCGAGTAACTCCATGCCTCTGACGGTGCGCACCACGTTTGCCACATCGCCATAACCGGTATCACAGTCAACGATTAGGGGGATTGTCGTGACGCGTCTGATCGCATGCACTGAATCTTCAATGTCGGCATAGGCAATCAGACCGATATCGGGCTCACCGTAACGGGCCGCCGCTGTGGCATAGCCGCTGACATATCCAGCCTCAAAGCCGGCGGCCTCGATTTGCCTGAGCTCGATGGGTGAGCCCCCGCCCGGAATCACCATAATCTCAGCGTTTAAGAGGCGTTTACGTAAGGATTGTGCGGGGCTCATTGTTTGTCAGTCTTTTGTGGGTAATATGCAAATATACTTGACATTTTGCCCGCCCTGAACGGCGAGGGTTTACGCGTCAATCTCATTCATACACAGGCAGCAGCGGCCCGCGCGCGCTGCCTCACCAGGAGATGTCATGGGCTTCACGATGACAGAAAAAATATTCGCAGTACATGCACAATCACGGCAGGCCCGCGCCGGAGACATTGAGATTCTCACCCCTGATGTGGTGTTGCTCAACGACACAAGCGGCACGATTACCGTCGAACAATTAAAAAAGATGGGTGTTGATCGTCTGTTTGATTCTGAAAAAGTCGTGTTGGTGGCCGACCACTTTTCACCCCCCAAAGATGTCACAAGCGCCGACGCCATTAATTTATTAAGAGGCTTTGGTAATAAATTTGGGATTAAAAATTTTTACGAATCAGGCCGTCATGGTATCGAGCATGCACTGTTACCCGAGCTCGGTAAGGTGGGCCCTGGCGGGCTAATCTTTGGTGCAGATTCTCATACCTGTACTGCCGGTGCCTTAAACGCGTGTGGGGTTGGGTTTGGCTCGACCGATCTGGCGGGCGTGATTGCCACCGGCGAGCTCTGGGTCAAAGTGCCACGCTCGATCAGGGTCGATTTCGTTGGTCAGCCCGGGCGTTTTGTCACAGGCAAAGACATCATTTTGAGCTTGATTGCAAAAATCGGTGTCGATGGCGCTTTAAATGCCGCGCTTGAATTTGGTGGCAGTGGTTTGGCGAACCTGAATATCGATGAGCGCATGGCCATTGCCAATATGGCCGTCGAGGCGGGCGCCGACACCTGCGTGTTTGAGTACGACGAGCAGGTGGCGCAATACATCGCTCAGTCTGGGTGGGCCGCTCGGCAGCCCGTGATGCCCGATGCAGATGCCGACTATCTTGCGCGTCATACGATTGATCTGCAGCAGCTGACGCCCTTGGTTGCAGTGCCGCCGTCGCCGGCCAATGGTTTGCCGGTTGCCCAGGTCGCTGAAACCATCGTGCATCAAGTCTATATTGGCAATTGCTCAAACGGCACCATTACCGATTTAAGGCAAGCTGCCCAAGTGTTGAAGGGCCAGACGATTGCCCCAAATGTGAGGCTCATCGTCGTGCCCGCCACCAGTGCGATTTATCGGCAGGCGGCACGTGAAGGGCTGCTTGAGATCTTGTCGGCCGCGGGTGCCGGCATCTCGTTGCCAACTTGCGGCGCGTGCTTTGGTGGCCACATGGGTATCTTGGCCGCAGGCGAAGCTGCGATCTCAACGACCAACCGAAATTTTAGAGGCCGTATGGGTCATGCTGACGCCAAGGTCTATCTGGCCAACGCCTGGGTGGCTGCCGCTGCAGCTGTTGCAGGCAAGATTGTTGATCCGCTTACCATCGCCCCTCTGGCAGGCAGAAAGGAGCTTGCATGAACGGTTCAACGATTCACCTATACGGCGCAAACATCGACACTGATGTGATTTTGCCGGGTAAATATCTAAATCTGTATACGCCCGAAGAGCTTGGCCCCCATTGTCTAGAAGGGCTTGACCCAAGTTTTATCCAGAGGGTACGTACTGGCGATGTCATCATCGCAGGCAGTAATTTTGGAACAGGCTCTTCAAGAGAACATGCCCCCATCGCCATTAAAGCTGCCGGGATCTCATGCATTATTGCCACGAGTTTTGCCCGCATTTTTTATCGCAATTCGATCAATATCGGGCTACCCGTGTTTGAATGTGCAGACATCGTTGCTGCAGTAAAAAGCGGGGATACGATTGAGGCCGACATCGCAAAGGGTTTATTCACGGTCAACGGCGCGGTCTTTCAGGCCAAACCATTTCCGCCGTATATCCAAGACATTATCAATGCGGGGGGGCTCGTGCCTTTCGTCAAGATGCAAAAAAAGACTTGAATCGTGAATAACCAGTACTTGCTTGTTCCTTTCGTCAGCAGGCAACGACGTAGCAGGCAACTTAAACAGACGTGAAGCATTACAAGATATCTGCTTGTTTCTTTCGTCAGCAGGCAACGAATTGGCAGGCAGCTCAAACAGACTTGAATATTTACCAGTTACATTTAAGCTTAAAAAATCAGTCATTCAATAAGGAAACAACATGCTAGAAAAATTCATGAAAACGGCGCTTCGCACGGCACTCTCTTTTTTGGGGCTGACGCTGATTGCTGCCGCTACGCCAGTATTGGCCCAAAACACTTATCCAAACAAATCGATTCGACTGATTGTTCCTTTCGCCCCAGGCGGCGTCACCGATACCAGCGGCCGTTTAATTGCAGAGCAACTATCGCGTCGTATCGGACAATCAATCATTGTTGAAAACAAAGCAGGCGCCTCAGGCAATATCGGTGCGGCCATGGTCGCCAACTCTGAACCCGATGGCTACACCTTAGTGCTTGGTTTTGACGGCACGATCGTGATTAATCCACATGTTTTCACGTCAATGCCTTTAGATACGCTTAAAGATCTGACGCCGATCGGCAAAATCGGCGAAACCATCTTGATTCTGTTGGCATACCCAAAATTCGAAGCGCAAACTCTGCAAGAGGTTATTGCCTTATCCAAACAACCCGGCCAAGTGATTAATTTTGGCTCATCTGGTGTTGCAAGCCCACAGCATATTGCCGTCGAATTGCTCAATCAGCGCACTGGCTCAAAACTTGTGCACGTGCCTTATAAAGGCGGTGGTCAAGCCATGATCGATGTGCAGGCAGGCGTGATCCCACTTGTCTTTACCGCGGTTGCTGGCGGCCTGCCGCATGTCAAAAGTGGCCGACTCAAAGCGATCGCCGTGTCAAGCGAAAAGCGTGCGTCGTCTTTACCTGATGTCCCAACCTTTATTGAAAGCGGAATCAAAGATTTTGTGGCCAGTGGTTGGGTAGGCATTTTTGCACCCACTAAAGTCCCACGCCCTGTGATCGACTATCTCAACAAAGAACTCAACGCAGTCTTATCTGCGCCTGACGTGATCGCTAGACTGAATACGCTTGGGATTGAAGCCTCACCGGGCACGCCAGAAAAATTCAGCAAAGAAATCGCAGCAGATTTCAAACGCTATGGAGATGTGATTAAGGCAGCTGGTATCAAAGCGGAATAAACAGTGCGATTTAATCGAGGAGGTCATCATGTGCAGGTGGGTTGCTTACGCTGGTCCTGAGATTTACCTTGAAGACTTGATCTTCAATCAGGAGCATTCGATTGTGAATCAGAGCTTGGCTGCAAACCAATCGGCTTGGGTCGTAAATGGTGATGGCTTTGGCGTGGCCTGGTACACCAAGCGCACCACACCTGGGTTGTTTAAAGACGTCCTGCCCGCCTGGAACGACAGTAACCTGCGCTCTCTCGCGGCACACATCCAGACAAAATTATTTTTTGCCCATGTCCGCGCCACTACCGGCACTGCGGTCAATCGAAGCAATTGCCATCCGTTTATCTGGCAAAACTGGACCTTCATGCACAACGGTAAGATTGGCAATTGGCAGGACTGCCGAAAAGATGTCGAAGACCTCATTGACCATGTGCACTACTCGCACAGAGAAGGCACCACAGACAGTGAAGCCTTGTTTTTAGTGGCACTTAGTAAAGGCTTGATTCATGATCCCGTCAAAGCCTTTCAAGACACTTTGCGCGATGTCAAAAAAATCATGGAGAAGCACCACTCAAACGAACCAATGCGAATTTCTTGTGCACTCACCAATGGTCAAGAGATCTGGGCCTTTAGGTATTCAAGCGACGACCAGTCTCCTAGCATGTACTTTGGTTCACCTCACACGCGCGCCAGCGAAGACAGCAGTCACACAATTACTACCATCGCCTCAGAGCCCTCAGACTCAGAAGCAGCACACTGGTTCAAGGTCGAAGAGCGCAGCGGTGTGCGTTGGACAGAGCGTGGGTTACAGCATTTCAAGCTCACGATTTGAACCGTTTGCGGCCCTGCGCTAACTACTAAGGAGAAAACATGACAGACGTTACGCATCATCACGCCGATTTAGGCGATGTCATTTTGCATTACATCACTGCAGGCGAGGGCTTCCCACTCGTGTTGTTACACGGAATCCCTCAGACGTGTCATGAATGGCGCTATGTCATGCCAGCGCTTTCTAAAAAGTTTAGAGTGATTGCGCCAGATTTACGTGGGTTGGGTGATTCATCGCATCCTGTCTCTGGTTACGATAAAAAAACAATGTCTGATGATATTTGGCGCCTTCTACAGTCGTTGAATATTGATTCATTCTTTTTAGTCGGTCACGACTGGGGCGGCCCAACTGCCTTCTCGCTAGCAGCGCAACACCCTGAGGCTGTTAAAAAACTGGCAATTCTGGATGTGGCGATCCCTGGCGATGGTGCAGATTTTTCACAAAACGGTCGTCGCTGGCATCACCCGTTGTTTCGCACGCCTGATCTTCCAGAGGCGTTGTTTTTAGGTGGACGCGAGCATTTAATCATTAACTGGTTATTTGATAACTACGGTTATCTTCCAAACTGCATCGGTGAAGAAGACCGCAAAGAATATCTAAGAACCTACGTTAAACCTGGTGCAATGCGGGCGATGTTTAGCATCTATCGAACGTTGCCCCAAGATGCAGAAGATAACGCAGCGATGATCAAGGCAAACGGCAAACTCAAGATGCCTGTGTTGGCACTTGGCGGCGATAAAAGCTTTGGACGAGGCATGGAGGTTCTTGAATCCCTACAAAGAATGGCCGAAAACGTGAGTGGTGGTTTGGTGCCAAATAGTGGTCACTGGGTCACCGAAGAGCAGCCTGAATTTGTTACCAAGGCGTTATTGGATTTTTTCAATCCAACACCAACCACGCAACAAACGGCACCGTGACAACGCTAATGACTGTTGAGGCAACGATCACAGCCGACACGCGTTCAGGATCGGCGCGATAGCGCTGTGCCAGTACAAAGATATGCCCGGCTGAGGGCAGTGAGGCAATCACAATGCCTGTCTGCCACCAAAACGGCTCAAGCCCCAACAGCTTGGCAAGCACCAACCAAACCAGTACGGGATACAGCGCGAGTTTAGCAACGGCAATCGATAACGCCGCAACAAGCCCGGCGCGGTCGATCTTTTGAACCGCTAGGGCGGCGCCGAGTGCAAACAGTGCAGTCGGGCCTGCAGCACTCCCCATGATGGTGAGAAACTGTTCTAAGGGTAGCGGCAGAGTCGTATTTGTAGCGGCCAACGTCACACCAACAAAAATAGCCACAACCACCGGATTTAAGAGCGTACCGCGAAAAATAATCTGCCCAATTTTTGCATGGGCATTTTCGCCAACACTCATCAGCGCACTGCCCAGCGACAACAGAAGCATCAGTTCTACCATGATCGCCATTGAAAGAGGGCCTGCACCGCGGGCACCGAAGAACGCCAACATAATCGAGGGGCCCAGAAAACCAATGTTGCCTAATGAGGCGGTGGTGGCGTGTGCCGCTGCAACACTGGTGTTTTTGTTAACAACACGTGAGATGAAAAACACCAGACAAAAAATGCTAAGCCCGCAAAAAAGGTACCCAAAATAGAAATGCGCGTCGAAGGCCACAGACAGAGGTTGGGTCGAGATCAGACGGACGATCAATGCGGGCAGGGCAAAACGAACCGAGAAGATGCCTAAAATATCGACTGCGCCGGCAGGTACCCAACCTAAGCTCGCAGCAGCCCAACCGGCCGCCACGATGCCAAAGATCGGCAGACTGAGAAGAAAAAAGTCAATCATCGCACTTGTGTTTGTTTGATACGTTTGTTTGATACTATTTCGTGGATAGTATACGAAGACGGTACCAGCAGATGCTGAGAGTACACAACCTTGTTAAGCCCGCGTTAGATCTAGATCAAGTATTGCTCATGCCAAGTATCGAAGAACTTCATCGTAGCGCTTGTGAAAAGGGTCAAGACACCTACATTGATCCTGCATCGGGGTATCAAGTGTTGACAAGCCACGCCCACTTAAAGCGCGGGGTCTGCTGCGGTAACCGCTGCCGGCATTGCCC
>Ga0192658_1134_pt1 | contig 17189 bp, 18 predicted proteins | sample LauGreSBDMM110SN_4_FD_133055 | JGI IMG/M metagenome (GOLD analysis project Ga0192658, IMG submission 133055)
CCAGGGTGTGGATCCTCGCGCGGCAATAAGCGAAACAACAGCTCATTCATATACCAGCACGACATCATTGCCGGGCCGGGCAAGGCATGCACACCCGCGCATTCAGCCCGTGTCAGGGTTTTGATTTCGCTTGCGCCTGTCCAAGACAGCAGTAAGGGCTGAAACAACGACAAGGCTGAACGAAGCACTGAGTGCGGGCGCTTAGCACCCTTAGCCACCATGCTCACCCAGCCATGGTCGCGTGAAAATGCTTGAACAATCAGAGAGGTTTCTTTCCAGGCCGTTGCATGCAGCACATAGCCTGGGGTTTCGTGTACGCGGGCTGCGCGTTTACTCATAGCCTAGATCGCGTAGGCTGCCCTCTTTTTCGGCCCAGCCCTTTTTAACCTTGATATACACCTCAAGGTGAATCGGCTTATCGAGCAACTTGGCGATATCTTGTCGGGCTTCTGACGCGATGCGCTTCATGTGGCTGCCGCCCACGCCCAGCAAAATCGGTTTGTGGCTATCGCGCTCGACGATCACGCAAGCTGCAACGTGCACGCCTTTGTCGGTTTCTTCCCATTGCTCGATCATCACCGTACAGCCGTAGGGTAGTTCGTCACCGACTAAGCGAAAGATTTTTTCGCGGATGAGTTCAGAAGCAATAAACCGAATCGGGCGATCGGTGAGTGTGTCGGCATCAAAGTAGGCTTCGTTTTCAGGCAAGCGCTTGGAGACCTCATCGAGCAACTGATCCAGCTGATGTTTTTTGGTTGAGCTGACGGGCACCACCGCATCAAACTGATACAGCGCAGCAATTTTTGCCACGAAAGGATAGAGTTCATCGCGGTTTTTGAGCTGATCAATTTTGCTGATCACTAAAATTGTGCGCGCCGGGTCATGCAGCAGCGATAACAACTTGGCATCGCCAGGCGACCACTTGCCCGCCTCAACCACAAAGAGCACGACATCAACACCCGCTAGCGTTTGCGTGACCACACGATTCATCATGCGGTTCATGGTGCCACCGTGGCGGGTTTGAAACCCGGGCGTATCGACAAACACAAATTGCTCGTGTTCGCGCGTGAGTACGCCTTGAATACGGTGACGCGTAGTTTGTGCCTTACGCGACACGATGGTGATTTTGCTACCAATTAAGGCGTTGGTGAGGGTTGATTTACCAACGTTCGGGCGCCCAACTACTGCGATAAAACCACAGCGATATGCTGTTTCTGTCATTTAAGCTCCTGGGCAACCGCAACCGGCAGCGTGAGTTGTGCCGTTTTGCGCGCCCGGGTTGAACGCTTTTTAGCGGGGGCTGGGCTAGCTGCCTCAGCCGCAACAAGTGCAAGTTTGGCGGCCGACTGCTCGGCAGCGCGACGACTTGCACCTGCGGCCACCACCTTGATATCGAGCACCGGAACCGAGCACTCAACTTCAAACTGCTGACTATGCGCTGCGCCATGGGTGGCGACAACACTGTATACGGGTAGTGCGTACTGACGACTTTGCAAAAACTCTTGCAACAAAGTTTTTGCGTCTTTACCTAAGGTAAGCGGATCAACGCTGGCCAAAATCGGCACATACAGGCGCTCGATTAACTGTTGCGCTGCAACGTAGCCGCCATCTAAAAACACGGCAGCCAAAATCGCCTCGAAGGTATCGGCCAAAATCGAAGGCCGCCTGAAGCCACCGCTTTTGAGTTCGCCCTCGCCCAAGCGCAAGTATTTTGAGATTTCAAGCTTTTGCGCGATTTCGGCAAGCGAGGCTTGTTTGACTAAGTTTGCTCTGACGCGCGAGAGGTCGCCCTCATCGAGGGTGCCGTAGTGACTAAACAAAAGTGCTGACACCGACACGCTTAATACCGAGTCACCTAAAAACTCAAGTCGCTCGTTGTGACGCGCGCCGTGACTGCGATGCGTCAACGCCTGCTCAAGCAAAGCAGGTTTGACGAATTGATATCCAAGCGAAGTCTCAAGCGCAGAGGGTGACATGTACAAATAAAAATTAACGGTGACTAGAACAATATGAACTTAATGAAAGCGACCGATACGACTCAGCTGGCTAAAGTTCATCCAAATAAAAAATGCTTTACCGACAATATTGGCCTCGGGGACAAAACCCCAGTAACGACTATCAAGGCTGTTATCGCGATTGTCACCCATCATAAAGTAAACCCCCGCCGGAACGGTGCATCGAATACCATTTCTGAGGTATTCACACTTTTCACGATACGGAAAGTTTGAAATTGGCCCTATTTCTTGCGATCTTCGCTCATCCAACAGAATCTGATGGGGTTTTTCACCCAGCTGCTCGGTAAATTGTGCGGTATAGCTCACACGATCTGGTTCAAAATATTGCCCAGCAGCTGTTCTAAGTACTTCTTTACCGTTAATAAATAGCTTTTTATCCAGATAAGCCAATTGATCGCCAGGCAGGCCAACCACACGCTTGATGTAATCAACTGAAGGGTCAACGGGGTAGCGAAACACCATCACGTCGCCGCGCGCAGGCTCACCGAGTGGGATGACTTTTTTATCAATGACCGGCAAGCGCAGGCCGTAGGTAAACTTATTGACGAGGATCAGATCGCCCGACTGCAAAGTGGGCAACATCGAGCCAGACGGGATACGAAACGGCTCGACAATGAACGAGCGCAGCACAAAGACAAACAAAATGACCGGGAAAAAGCTCACGCCATACTCAACCCACCAAGGCACGTGACCAACCTCGGTGCGGATCTGCTCTTCGCGGTTTTGCACCTCGGCGTGAGGCAGGCTCACCCAGCTTGGGCGGGCCAGAGCTAAAGCCTGCTCAACGCGACGTTGACGCGCTGGGCGCAATGAGAATTTGTCGAGTGCGTAGACCGCACCCGTGACAAGCATCAGCACAAAGAGTATCAGGGCAAAATTCCAACTCATCCGCGTAGCCTTGTAGAAATATTATTTATCATCGACTTGCAAGATCGCCAAGAACGCCTCTTGCGGAATCTCGACGCTGCCGACTTGCTTCATGCGTTTTTTGCCGGCTTTTTGTTTTTCAAGCAGTTTTTTCTTACGGCTGATGTCACCGCCATAACATTTTGCCAACACGTTTTTGCGTAAAGCTTTGACGTTTTCGCGGGCAATGATCTCGGCACCGATCGCGGCCTGAATCGCCACGTCGTACATTTGACGGGGGATCAGTTCGCGCATGCGTGCCACCACATCGCGCGCGCGATAACGTGCATTTGAACGATGGCAGATATTTGACAAGGCATCAACCTTATCGGTATTGATGAGCAGGTCAACTTTGACTACATCGGCGGTACGATATTCTTTGAACTCGTAATCCATCGAAGCATAGCCACGCGAGACTGACTTTAATTTATCAAAGAAATCGAGCACGATTTCAGCCAACGGCATTTCGTAATGCAAGTGCACCTGGCGACCGTGGTACGTCATATCCAATTGCTGACCACGCTTGTTATTGCACAGCGTCATCACCGGGCCCACGTACTCTTGGGGCATAAATAAGGTGATCGTGACGATCGGTTCACGAATTTCAAGATACTGCCCAACCTCGGGCATACGCGACGGGCTTTCAATCTGGATCACACTGTTATCGCGCAGCACCACCTCGTAGACCACCGAGGGCGCGGTGGTGATGATGTCCATATCAAATTCGCGTTCAAGACGCTCTTGCACGATCTCCATGTGCAGCAAACCCAGAAAGCCGCAACGAAAACCAAAGCCAAGCGCCTGCGAAACTTCGGGCTCGTACATCAGCGACGAATCATTGAGCTTGAGTTTTTCGAGAGAGTCACGCAACTGATCGTATTCGCTACTTTCAACCGGATACAACCCGGCAAAAACCTGTGGCTTGACTTCTTTAAAGCCAGGTAAGGCCTCACTTGCAGGCTTGGACAACAACGTAACCGTGTCGCCCACTTTAGCGTCAGCAAGTTCTTTAATGCCCGCAATCACAAAGCCTACTTCACCGGCCGACAGATGCGGCCGCGGCTGTGACTTAGGCGTGAACACACCGGTTTGCTCGCACAGATGCACCGCACCGGTTGCCATAAAAGAAATCTTGTCTTTGGGCTTGAGTATGCCGTTGACGACGCGCACCAACATCACCACGCCAACATAATTATCAAACCACGAATCGATAATGAGGGCTTGCAGGGGAGCCGTTGGATCACCCTTTGGAGCCGGAATACGTGCGACCACCGCTTCGAGGATTTCATCGATACCCATGCCGGTTTTAGCGCTTGCCAAAATGGCCTCAGAAGCATCTAGTCCAATGACTTCTTCGACTTCGGCGCGGGCACTTTCAGGATCGGCAGAGGGCAGATCCATTTTGTTTAAGACCGGTACAACTTCAACGCCCAGTTCGATCGCGGTGTAGCAATTGGCAACGGTTTGCGCTTCGACACCTTGCGAGGCATCGACCACCAACAACGCGCCTTCGCAGGCCGACAACGAACGACTGACTTCGTAAGAGAAGTCAACGTGGCCTGGGGTGTCAATCAGATTGAGATTGTAAATTTGCCCGTTTACCGCCTTGTAATGCAGCGCGGCAGTTTGCGCTTTAATCGTAATGCCACGCTCACGCTCGATATCCATCGAGTCGAGCACCTGCGCCGACATTTCGCGGTCGGCTAAGCCGCCGCAGCGCTGAATTAATCGGTCTGCAAGGGTGGATTTACCGTGATCAATATGGGCAATGATCGAGAAATTGCGAATATGCTGCATAACGCCTAAAAAGTAAGACACCAAGCAAAAGGGGCGCTCTGCGCCCCTTTTGCGGCAAACCGCTATTCTAGCCTGTCTAGGGCTACTTAACCGTCAGAAAGGCCTACTTCTCGATACGGACGGCGACCCAGCGGGTTTGCTCGCCGGTTCGCACCATTAGGCCGACAGGACGAGACTGGTCCAACCCAGCCACCACCTTGGCAAATTGAGCGGGAGTGGTGATATCGGTGTCGTTGACCGCCAGAATGATGTCGCCTTCAACCACCCCGGCCTTACTGGCAGGAGCCGCCACGGCGGTCACCTGAACACCACCTTTAATCCGCAGCTTTTTCTGAACGTCTTCTTTAACAGGGGTGACTTCCATGCCAAGCACTGTGGTGACGGGTTCTGCAGCCTTAGGCGTTACAGGAGGCGTGGCCGCTGCAGTTTTGTCAGCTTTTAGCTCAGCCACCGTCACTGTAAGGGTAAGCGACTTACCTTTACGCCAAACTTCGAGGGTTGAGGTCGTACCAGGCTTGGTTTCGCCCACTAAGCGAGGTAAATCAGACCAGCGCCCAATCGGTTTATCGCCAAACTTGGTGATCACATCGCCAGGCAAGACGCCTGCCTTGTCGGCCGGGGCATCGGGCTCAACACCCCCAACCAAGGCACCTTCAGCCTTCGGCAAGCCAATGGCCTGCGCCACATCCTTGCTGAGCTCGCCAATTTGTACGCCGATCCGGCTACGTGTGACCGAACCCGTTGCACGCAATTGATCTACCACGGCCATCGCTTCTTCGATCGGGATCGCTAAGGAAATCCCCATAAAACCACCACTGCGAGAGACGATCTGGGCGTTGATACCAACCACTTCACCCTTCAGGTTGAGCAAAGGGCCGCCTGAGTTACCAGGATTGACCGCAACGTCTGTTTGAATAAACGGCAGATAATCGCCGGTTTCACGTCCCAGAGCACTCACGATGCCCGAGGTCACAGTCGACTCAAGGCCAAAAGGTGACCCAATCGCCATCACCCATTGCCCTTTTTTAAGCAACTTGGCGCTACCAATCGGCAAAAAGGCCAAGCCTTTGGCTTCGATTTTGAGCAGCGCGACATCCGTGCGCTTGTCGCTGCCAATCACTTTCGCTTTGAATTCGCGCGCATCGGTCAGCGTAACAAAAATATCAGTCGCATCCTCAACCACGTGGTGATTCGTTAACAGATAACCATCTTCTGAGATGAAGAAGCCAGAGCCCACGCCACGAGGCACTGTACGCTCTTCAGGCTCAGTACGCGGTTTGCCGCGTGGATTTTGCTGCGGACCGGGACGTGTGCCGCCCGGGGGTTGAAAGTCAGGCCCAAAAAAATGGCGAAACATTTCGTAGGGGTCTTGCCCTTGACCGCCCGAACGCGCAGCGACTTTTGCTGTCGTGCGAATATTGACCACTGCAGGTTCAGACTTTTCAACGATGGTCGTGAAATCAGGCAAACCTGCAACTTGGGCTTGCACGGTCAGGTGCTGCATACCACCTGCAATGAGGATCACGGCCATCAAGAGCGCAAAGGCAGCGCGACGCGCACGACTCATAGACGGATACGCAGAAAAATGAAATTGTTCTTGCATCATGGACTCCAGTAAAACATTCTAAGAAAGCTTGCTAGCGCGAGCCCGCAGGTGGAACGTATTGAATCGACTGCGCTAACAGTTCAAGGGTGGCAGCCGGCACTTCACCCAAAACAGTCAACCAGAAATTTGCAATACGGATCCCAAAGATATTGACAGAACCGCTACGTGAAGCGCCCTGGGATAGATACTCAGACCGCTCTGCGCGATAAGGTTCAATAAAAATTGAAATTGTTGCCAAACCATCAGACAACACCAATTGATTGACCGTGCGTTGCTCAGCAAACACGCGCGCGAGCTGCGAAGTGGGCAGATAGCCGGGCGGTGCGGGCACGCGCCAACCTAATGCGCCTAAATCAATGACCTGTTGTTTGGTGTGTTGTATTGACCAGTCTGTGGTCGGCCAAGAAGGCTGCAGCGCCTGCTCATTGATCGCGTGCCCGATGGTCACCTGCGTAAAGGCAACCTGCTCGAGCACCGCACCTTCGCCCGTTAATGTTTGTGCTTTGAGCAATAGATTTGTGTTGCTGTCCGCGCACAAGCGATAACCATAACGGTGCGCGTCGCGTGGCACAATTTCAATCACGCGACAGGCACGTCCGGCTACGCGGTAGAGCTCGGGCGCTGTGCGCAACTGATAGTGCGCTTCAAGCAAGCTTGGCTCTGACAACAGCAAACCCGGAAACCGATCACCACGTTGTTGCTCGCGCAAAATTATTTTTTGCTCAGGCAACAAGCTTTGCACCTCATCGTTTATCCGTAGATATTCACGCGGTGGCCCATCGAGTACTTCGATGCGTTCTTTTTCGTTTTGGCCATCAAACATATGGACCAGACGCGACGACTCGATCGCCTCGCCCTGCTGAAACGTAAAGACACCTTCGTAATTCAGATGTCGCGCTGCTTGCTGTATTTGCCGCAGCAGTGTGGCTTCTGGTGAGCTCGACACCGGAGCGCTTTGACCGAGCGCCTGCGTTGACATCCCAACACAAAGCCCAAGACAAGCCAATAACAACACACTGTGTGAAGCCGCTGGTGCTAAGCGCCTCAACCATGCGCCGCTGCGCGCTAGCCGCCCGTAGCCCTTACCCATTAGCGCGCAGCACCAAACGAGGCGGGCCGAACGTTTGACGGACCAGACATCTGGCGGTGTGCCGTGACATAATCACGCACAGCCGAGGCCTCGAGATTGGTCGCCACCGGGCTCTGTACATTCACGTTGGCTGTTTGTGCCGAGGGCGCCGATAATTCAGGTACGAACAGAGGCTTGGCAACCCACACGACTGAGGCCACCGCAGCGGCTATTGCAACGCTTGGCCACACCACGCGGCGCAACAGTTTTGACAGTGGGGTCAACTTGCCAGCGGCCTCTGGCGTCGACACAAAGCGTGACAGCTCTGCTGGGTTTGGCGCTGTCGTGATTGGTGTCGAGTCTTGTTGAGGGAAGTCACTCACACTTACGCTGCTCTTTGCAACAGGCGCCCCCTCGCGGGTTGTCAACGCGTGCGCGGACCCGCTGAGCGCAGGCTCGGCCGCCAAGGCTTGCGACACGCGCTGCGACAAGCTCACTTGCGTTGACAGTGCCAAATCGGGTGTACGTAACGTGTCGCCGATCAAGTGGTACACCTGCCAGGTCGCGTGCCCTGAGGCCGTGAATAATTCTGACGGCAAATTGGTTTGTGTATCGCCATCCATCCACGCCGAGATCGTCACCGACACGTCGGTTGAGGTCAAAGTGACCTGTTCGCTTGCAGCGGCGTCATTCAAAAGCCCGTTGCTCGCCTGTGGGGTTGTAGACTGCTCTTTCATAGCGTTATCCTTACCAGCGCCGGTCGCCGGTGTCACCCAGCAAAGGACGCAAACGTAGCGCAATCGCCTCGCGAGCCCGGAAAATCCGAGACCGAACCGTGCCGATCGGGCAATTCATACTTTCAGCAATATCTTCGTAGGTCATACCGTCAATTTCGCGCATCACAATGGCATTACGTAATTCTTCGGGCAAATCGTTGATCGCTTTGTTGACTGTTTCTGCGATTTGGCGGCTTGCCATTTCTGATTCGGGGTTACTTCCATCGGTTAGTACGTCAGATTCACTAAAAGTTTCACCTTCTTCATTTTCAAACCCAGAAGGCGTGCTTGGGGCGCGCTTATTGGCTGCCAGCCAATTGCGTGCGGTGTTAATCGCGATGCGATAGAGCCACGTATAAAAAGCGCTATCGCCCCTAAATTGCGGCAAGGCGCGGTAGGCCTTAATAAAGGCTTCTTGAGCGACATCTTCGATTTCGGACGGATTTCGAATCATGCGAGACAGTAAACGCATGATTTTTCGCTGGTATTTGGTCACCAACAGGTCAAAAGCCTGTTTGTCACCGGCCTGCACCCGCGAGACTAACTCTGCATCGACATCGCGTTCACTCACGCGGTTTCCCCTTTGGATAACGGCGTGCAGTGCGCTTCGTACCAGGCCGCCCAAATATTCAGGCGGCGGAAAGTTTGAGCGGGCAACTGACTGCGCCAGAGCGTCACGGTGACGGCTTCGGGCTTGTTATGGGGGTGATTATGCAAATTCAAACGTAAGGTCAATCCAAAAATATGCGTCCAGTGCTGTTGCAAAGTAACAGGTGTCAAAGTGATCTGACCGGTATTTTTAGAAAAAGTGCCTAAAAAACTACTGGGCGCGGTCGCAAAACGGCCTTGCGACTGTCGAAAACACAAGCAGTGATCTTGTAACCACGCATGCCTGCGTTGTTCAAAGAGATAGTACGCAAGTATGCTCAGCGCAGCCCCAAGCCCGAGCGCCCAGCCCGACAGACCCTGCCAAGCAGCACTGAGTGCTAGGGCCGCCCAGGCAAACCCCAAGGCCAACCAACCCAACGCAAACGCCCAGCGGGGCTGGGTCAGTTGCAATTGCAGAGGTAATACGCGCAGGGGTACCGTGAGGTGCTCTGGCGAGGCACGGCGAAACACTAGATTCGACGTACTGCCATTGAGCCGTTGGTGCCACCAAAACCAAAAGAATTGGATAGCGCCACATCGATTTTGAGATCGCGTGCCGCATTGGCGCAGTAATCAAGGTCGCACTCTGGATCTTGATTAAAGATATTGATGGTAGGAGGAGAAATCTGGTGATGTACCGCCAAGGTCGTAAAGACGGCTTCAATCCCGCCCGCTGCCCCCAGCAAATGCCCAGTCATCGACTTTGTTGAGTTCACCACTAATTTTTTGGCATGATCACCAAATGCGAGCTTCAAGGCTTCGGTCTCGTTTTTGTCACCCAAGGGTGTTGAGGTACCGTGGGCGTTGACGTACTGAATTTGATCAGCATTGATGCCACCATTACGCAAGGCATTGGCAATACCGCGGCGTGGGCCATCACGGTCAGGTGCTGTGATGTGGTGTGCATCTGAACTCATACCAAAGCCCGCGAACTCGCCGTAAATGCGCGCACCGCGCTTTTTGGCATGCTCGTACTCTTCAAGCACCAACACACCGGCACCTTCTCCGAGCACAAAGCCATCGCGATCGCGATCCCAAGGACGCGAAGCGGTGGTGGGATCGTCGTTGCGTTGCGAAAGTGCGCGCATTGCCGCAAAACCACCAATCCCCAAAGGCGATACAGTCGATTCAGCGCCACCAGCCACCATCACATCGGCATCGCCGTACTCGATCATGCGGGCGGCGTCGCCAATAGAGTGCAAACCGGTTGTGCAGGCCGACACCACGGCATAAGAAGGGCCTTTTAAGCCCAACATGATGGTGAGCTGACCCGAAATGAGATTGATCAGCGACGCGGGGACAAAAAATGGCGAGATCCTACGTGGACCGCGCTGTAAATATTCTGTTTGAGTTTCTTCGATGCGCTGCAGGCCGCCGATACCTGATCCGATGATCACGCCTACCCGCTCGGGGTCGGTTTGCGCAATATCCAAGCCAGAGTCTGTCCAAGCTTGCAAACCCGCTGCAATGCCGTAGTGGATAAAGGTATCCATGGTGCGCGCATCTTTGATCGGCATAATCGAGGTGACGTCAAAGTCTTTCACTTCGCCAGCGATGTGCGCATTAAACGCGCTAGGATCAAACCGTGTGATGCGCCCGATACCCGATCGACCGTTCACGATATTGTCCCAAGCCGTGGCAATATCATTGCCCACTGGGCTCACGATGCCAAGACCTGTTATGACGACTCGTCGCTTCACGGATCACTCCTTATATGTGATAACGGCGGCCAAGCCGTATGGCGCAGCACAACAAGGCGTCGTAAGACCCATGTCGCGTTTACACCAGACTTCTTAACCGCCTAACTGACCCTACCCTGCGCAATCTTTGTGAAAGCTCACGCTATTCACATAGACTGACAGCAGCCTATTACTTAGAACGCGAATTGATGTAATCAACAGCCTGTTGCACAGTTGTGATTTTCTCAGCTTCTTCGTCAGGGATTTCGGTTTCGAACTCGTCTTCGAGTGCCATGACTAGCTCGACCATGTCGAGTGAATCGGCACCGAGGTCGTCAAGAAAAGAGGATGCGTTCTTGATCTCGGCTTCGTTTACGCCGAGTTGTTCAGCGACGATCTTCTTAACGCGCTGTTCGATGCTTTCCATTCATATCTCCAAAGGGGAAAAGTTCGCCGAATTATAGCGAACCGGCAGAAAAAAAACCTGTTACATGTACATGCCGCCGTTCACATGGAGCGTCGTGCCTGTAATGTAACCGGCTTGGGGAGACGCCAAGAAGGCTGCAGCGTGAGCAATATCAGCTGCAGACCCAAGGCGTCCAAGGGGAATTTGAGTTAAAAGTGCCGCGGTTTGACCGTCGTCGAGGCCGCTGGTCATGTCAGTGGCGATAAAGCCGGGGGCGATACAGTTGACGGTTACGCCGCGACTGCCCAGCTCTCGGGCCAGCGCGCGACTCATGCCCGCAACACCCGCTTTAGCTGCAGCGTAATTAGCTTGTCCGGGGTTACCACTCGAGCCCACCACCGAGGTGATATTAATAATACGACCCCAGCGCGCTTTCATCATCCCGCGCATCACGGCACGAGACAGCCGAAATACGGAGGTGAGGTTGGTTTGCAATACGGCATCCCAATCGTCATCTTTCATGCGCATTGCAAGATTATCGCGGGTAATGCCGGCATTATTGACCAGAATGTGTGGCCCACCCGACTCTTTGGCTAGTGCGTCGGTGAGCGCGTCGCAGGCTGCAGCGTCGGTGACGTTGAGCACTACACCGCGGCCGCCATGGCCCGCTAGCGCCTCTGTAATGCCGGCAGCGCCCGCTTCAGTGGTGGCGGTGCCCACAACGACAGCACCCCGTGCTGCGAGCTCTAGGGCGATCGCCTTGCCAATCCCACGCGAGGCACCTGTGACTAAGGCGACTTTATCTTTTAGATCCATGATGTTGTCCTTAGGCCGCTGCCAGCGCGTCGAGCGCGGCTTGCATTGATTCGGGATCTGTAATCGACAGCGCAATCAACTCAGGGTCAATCCGCTTGATCATGCCTGACAAGACCTTACCGGGCCCGCATTCAATAATATGGGTAATCCCCTGTGCTTTGATGGCCTGGATCACTTCAACCCAGCGCACGGCGTGCCAAGCTTGCCGCACCAAGGCATCGCGAATCGCATCGGGCGACTGTTCGATCGCCACATCGACGTTGTTTACGACGGCAATCACGGGGGTCGACACGTTGATTTTTGATAGCGCACCGGCTAACACTTCAGCGGCAGGTTTAAGCAAACTTGAATGAAACGGGGCTGAGACGGGCAAGAGCATGGCACGCTTCGCACCAGCAGCTTTTGCGGTCACAATGGCGCGTTGCACAGCGGTTGCATGGCCCGCGATCACAACCTGCGAGGGCGCATTAAAGTTGACCGCTTCGACAATTTCGCCCTCTGCTGCATCGAGGCACGCTTGTTTGACCAAGTCGTCTTCGAGGCCCAGCACGGCGGCCATCGCACCCGTACCGACGGGTACAGCGGCCTGCATCGCATCGGCGCGAATGCGCACGACACGCACGGCGTCAGCCAAGCTCAACGCCCCAGCTGCCGTTAGCGCAGCGTACTCACCTAGGCTATGGCCTGCCATCAGACTCGCCTTGGGGCCGCCGGCTGCACACCAAGCCTCGTACATCGCCACGCCAGCCGTCAACATCGCTGGTTGAGTATTGGTCGTGAGGCTTAATTGCTCGGCAGGGCCTTGCGCCATCAAGGCACCAAGGTCTTCACCTAACGCGGCGCTCGCCTGCTCAATCACTTGCATCGCGGCAGGATTGTCTGACCACACGTCCATCATCCCAACCGACTGCGAGCCTTGGCCCGGAAAAACGAAAGCAAATTTCATAGCGTTTAGTATTTAAGATTTTTAGTGTTGAGTATTTCTGTGTTCTGTATTTTGTACTCTGTGTTCTGTATTTTGTACTCTGTGTTCTGTATTTTTTGCTCTGTGTTCTATGTTTTGTGTTCTGTATTCGAAAGTTCTAAGTTCTGTGTTCTGTGTTCTGTATTCGAAAGTTCTGTGTTCTGTGTTCTGTGTTCTGTGTTCGACGGTTCTGTATTAGGTGATTAGGCTTTACATTTTGACGAGAACAGAACCCCACGTGAAGCCGCCCCCAACGCCTTGCAACAGTACTAGCTGACCGGGCTGAATACGCCCATCACGCCGTGCAACGTCAAGCGCCAAGGGGATGCTCGCCGCCGACGTATTTGCATGCTGATCCACGGTCATCACCACTTTTTCAAGTGGGATATCTAGCTTGCGCGCCAAAAAGATCAAAATACGCGAATTAGCCTGGTGCGGAATCAACCAATCAACTTCAGACAACTGCAAACCGGCCTGAGCAACAACCTCACGCGCAGAACGATCAAGCACCGTAACGGCCTGCTTAAAGACTGCCTGACCATCCATACGCAAAAACGGATCACCTGTTACCGCACCGTAAGCCACGTTACCCGCGGCCGCCAAAATACCCATCTGGCTACCATCGGCATGTAATTCGGCCGACAAGATCCCGGGTTCGGCACTGGCTTTGACAACCACTGCGCCGGCGCCATCACCAAACAACACACAGGTACCGCGATCGTTCCAGTCGAGGATGCTTGAAAACACTTCAGCGCCAATCACTAAGGCACAACGAGCGCGACCGGCACGAATAAAAGCCTCGGCCGTGGTCAGCGCATACACAAAACCGCTACAGACTGCCTGCACATCAAACGCAGCTGCCCCCTTGTTGCCAATATTGGCCTGCACCAAACAGGCTGTGCTTGGAAACACAAAGTCGGGGGTTGAGGTGGCCAAAATAATCAGATCAACTTCAGCCGCTTCGATTTGGGCATCGGCGAGTGCCCGAAGCGCCGCTTCAGTGGCAAGCGTGCTCGTCTTCACACCGCGTTCAGCAAGGTAGCGCTGACGGATCCCAGTGCGTTCAAATATCCATTGATCAGAGGTTTCGATCTGACGGGTAGCAAGATCTGCAGCCAAGTCGTCGTTACTGACGCAACGTGGTGGAAGAAAACCACCCGAACCTACGATGCGTGCATAGGGCATGGCCTGTGTCATGCGGGGTCTCCGGTGACGACGTCAGCAGCTGTAGCATCGGCGAGGGATTGAGTTTGCGTCAACTGTGCAATGGCCTCGGTGGTGCGCGCTAGCAAATGATTTGCGACCGAGGCGCGCGCGCAATCTAGCGCAAAACCAAAGGCAATCGCATCGGCCGAGCCGTGACTTTTAATGACAACACCGCGCAGGCCAAGCAAGGCCGCACCGTTAAAGCGTCGATTATCAGCGTGTGCGCGAAAGCGTCGCAGCACTGGCAAGGCAATCAGGCCAAGCGCTTTAGCCAAGAGATTACGTGTAAACGCCTCGCGCAACATCTGCGACATCATTCGCACAACACCTTCGGCTGTTTTGAGGGCTACGTTACCCACAAAGCCATCACACACGACAACGTCGACGGTACCTTTAAAAATATCGTCGCCCTCAACATTGCCGTAAAAATTTAATGAACTGTTGCGCAGTAATTCGCCCGCCTGCTTGACCACTTCGTTGCCTTTGATCGCTTCTTCGCCAATATTGAGCAGGCCAATTGAAGGATTAGGGTTTTGCTTACCCACCTGCGCAAAGGCGGTCCCCATGATGGCGAACTGTAGCAAGTGCTGCGCCGAGCAATCGACGTTAGCACCCAGATCGAGCATGATGGTGGTGCCACCCAGTTGGTTGGGTAAGACCGACGCAATGGCTGGCCGATCGATGCCATCGAGCGTTTTCAAAACATATTTTGAAATCCCCATCCAGGCGCCGGTATTACCTGCCGAGACGCAGGCATCTGCCTGATTGTCTTTGACGGCTTGGGCCGCGACCCGCATGGAAGAATCTTTTTTGCGGCGCAACGCGATTTCGACCGAGTCGTCCATATGGACGACCTCTGTGGCCGCAACAATGGTCATGCGACTGGCTAAGACGTCGGGATAATCTTTAGCGTGCTCGGCGACAGCCTGCCTGATTGGCTCAGAGAGCCCAACCAAAAGCAGGTGAGTATCAGAAAAACGTTTAGCGAAAGCGAACGCAGCAGGAATCGTGACTGGAAGACCCGAGTCACCACCCATGCAATCGATCGCGATGCGAATCACGGCAGACACGTGAGGATGCAGCGGTGAGTGTGGGGACGAGTAGCCCGTTAACCCGCTTTATTCGTCAGTCTTGGTCTTGAAGATCTTGCGGCCACGATACACCCCGGTTGGGCTGATGTGGTGACGCAGATGCTGCTCGCCAGTGTTTGGCTCGACCGCTGTAGACGGATTGACCAAAAAATCATGCGAACGGTGCATACCGCGCTTTGAGGGGGATTTTTTATTTTGCTGAACAGCCATGACAACTCCTGTGGATCGGCGAATTGTACGCCAACCATCTCAATAATAACTACTGACTTTTAATCTTCAGCTGCCCCAATACCGCAAATGGCGAGGGACGCTGCACCTCTTCGACAGACTCTGCAGCTTGCGCCTCAGTTTCTGCCGCACCTAAGGTCTCAGGACATGTGTCATGCCTGGGCACGTAGGGAACTTCTAAAATCATTTCATCTTCAACTAGATCCAACAAATTAAATGTTGGAGACCCCATTATCTTTTCGGGTGCGTCTAAATCGCTATCTTCAAGATCACCTTGATCGAGATCTGATTCACGCACCACCAATTCAAACACTGTTTGCCGGTCAATCGGGAACAACAAATCACCCAGACATCTTTGGCACTCAAGCAACAGTAAAGACTGAATTTTTACGACCAACTGCAACTTGCCTACCTTACTGCGCCGCCCTTGAAGCGAATACTTGACTAAGCCAGGGTGTTGCGGCGGTTGCTCTAAGGCGATCAACTCTGCAAAAGGCTGTTCTGGCACATCTTCGAGCAAGCGATCTAAGCGATTGACCGACAATACACCTTCAATCAACTGGCCGCGCCGCGCAAATTCGAACACGTCGACGGTTGGCGGTACCCCCAACCTAAAGCCTGGACTAAGATCTTTTGACATCCTCTTATCCTTGCCGCCTTTATGCTTTTAAAACTGAACCGCAGCGCGGTATGACTGCGCCAGCTTTTTCTCTGCAACAAAAGCAGCAAAGCAAGAGATAATAGCGTGTTTTTCGGCCCAACGTCAATAGACGGACCCATAACCAATACCCTCCTGACCGCTCGCTTAATCCCTGCCTCAAGCTCAAATTACCCTCGTGACCCCTCGCCTAATCCTTGCCTCAAGCTCCAAATATCGCCAAGAACTACTCTCTAGGCTAAAAATTCCTTTCTTTTCGGTCTCGCCCGAGTTAGATGAAACGCCCTTTCACGGCGAGCAGCCCGAACAACTTGCCTTGCGACTTGCAATTGCCAAGGCACAGCGCATTGCAGGGGCCTACCCCACCCATGTTGTGATTGGTGCCGATCAAGTCGCCTCGTTAAACGGTCAACCTTTGGGCAAACCCGGTCACGCGGAGGCGGCACATCGCCAGCTGCAGCAACTGTCAGGCCAGACTGTCACTTTTTTTAGCGCAATGGCCGTTGTACTGGGGTCGCAGATACAAAGCGTGGTGGTGCCAACACACTGCATCTTTCGCACGCTCTCTGACGCAGCAATCACGCGCTACATCGCAATCGATCAACCCTTTGACACAGCAGGCAGCGCCAAGGCCGAGTGTCTGGGCATTGCGTTGATGCAAAGCATGAACAGCAGCGACCCGACTTCGATCATTGGGCTACCCCTGATCGAGTTGACTAAAATGCTAGCCCATGTCGGGCTCGATCCACTCGAAGACACCAGCCCATAACAACTGCAGCGATTTCACTTTCAGATACAAGCTCGCTACAACCGCAGCAATTTCACTTTCAGATACGAGCACATGACAACAACATCGAGTTCTTCTGCCGCACGCGGCACCTTGCATTTGATGCCAGTGGGTTTGGGCCCTGCCCCAATCGAGCAGTGGCTGCCGGCAGCCGCACAGGCGCAAGCTGGCTTGCTCAGTTGCTACATCGCAGAAAATGCCAAAACTGCTCGGGCGTTTTTAAAGCTTCTGTCGCTCGCTCGGCCTTTACAAGACATCACCATTCACGAGCTCAGCCCTCGCATCGATGACGAGCAACTGCAAAGCTGGCTAAAACCGCTACGGACTGGCCTCGATATCGGACTTGTGTCTGAGGCGGGCTGCCCTGCAGTCGCTGACCCGGGTGCACGCGCCGTCACCATCGCGCACAACTGGGGAATCACCGTCAAGCCTTGGGTGGGGCCTTCGTCGATCTTGCTGGGTCTCATGGCAAGCGGGCTTGATGGCCAGCGCTTTGTCTTTCATGGCTACGCGCCAGTCGAAGCGACTGACCGCAGT
>Ga0192658_1182_pt1 | contig 16814 bp, 14 predicted proteins | sample LauGreSBDMM110SN_4_FD_133055 | JGI IMG/M metagenome (GOLD analysis project Ga0192658, IMG submission 133055)
TACGCGTTCGACGCAAGAGTGGATCGAACGCTTTGAAGCAGCGAGTGTTGCCTGCGGTCCGATCTACACCATGGATCAGGTCTTTGCCGATGCGCAGACCCGCCACTTAGGGATTGCGACGCCAGTGCACCATCCCGAACTTGGTGACATCGAAGTGGTGGGGCAACCCGTTGGGTTATCGCGCACGCCAAGCGAAATCCGCACGGCCACTCCTGCCAGAGGCGGCGAAACCGATGAGGTGATGCGTGAGTTCGGTTATAGCGCTGCGCAAATCGCTGATTTGCGCACGCGCCTTGTGATCTAACAGTTGAAAACTAAAATAGTGAGGCAAACAAAATGTATGTAAAGACACTCAAGCAGTTCACCTATGGCTTCGCAATGCTGCTTGGTATGGCTGGTACGGCGCTAGCGCAGGATACCTATCCAACTAAACCTGTCAAACTGATCGTGCCCTTGGCAGCCGGTGGCGCAAGCGACGTGGTGGCGCGCATTTTTGCAGCCAAGCTTGGCGAACGCCTAGGCCAGCAGGTCATCGTTGAAAACCGTCCAGGTGCCGAAGGCTTGATTGGTGTGGATGCTGCAGTCAAGGCTGCGCCCGATGGCTACACGTTAGTGCTAGGCTCAAGCACAACGCTGGCCGCGAATTTTCATTTGCGCAAGACCTTGCCATTTCATCCAGTGAAAGACCTCGCGCCTGTATCGATGGCGTTTCAAGGTTTCTTCAATATTTTGGTGATCAACGCGGCGGTGCCAGCAAAGAATCTAAAAGAGTTTATTGCCTTGGCAAAGTCGCAACCCGGCAAACTTGATTACGGCACCGCCACCAGTGGTTCAAAGATTTGTGTCGAGACCTTCAAAGCGATGGCAGGTGTTGACTTACAAATGGTCAATTACAAAAGTTCACCCCAGGCGCTCAATGATTTGATGGGCGGGCAATTGCAGTTGATTTGTGAGCCAGTGGCCACTGCGATGCCGAATATCTTGGCCGGTCGTTTGCGCGCGCTTGGTGTGACCAGTGCCACGCCGCATCCAGCAGCACCGAACTTACCGACTGTGGCGCAAGAGGGGCTGCCGGGCTTTGAATACTCGGCGTGGGTAGCAGTGTTTGCGCCCGCTCAAACCCCGGCTGCGGTGATTGGTCGACTTGAAAAAGAAATCGCCTGGGTGTTGAAAGACCCCGAGACGATTAAAAAAGTACAGGCGGCGGGTGTTGAGCCGATGCCCGGTGATGCCAAAGCCCTAGCCAAACTATTGAATGCTGAAATTGAGCGAGCCGGCAATGTAGTGAAGGCCGCCAAGCTTCAACCCGAGTAGATAAGGAAGGTCATGGCAGGGTTGCAAAAGATTTACTTGATTCACGCCGGCGATGTTTCAATGAAGCCGGCGTTAGCAAGTTTCGCGGCCTTATGGCCCGAGGCGCGCGTGATGAATCTGTTAGAGGATTCTCTTGTGCAGGATGTTCGCGAAGCGGGGCGCTTGCCAGATTCGATTCCGCAGCGTTTTGATCTGCTGGGGCAGTATTGTGTTGCCGCCGAGGCGACGGCCATATTGTTTACCTGCTCGGCGTTTGGCGCAACGATCGAGGGGTTGAAACTTAAATACTCGATTCCGATCCTGACACCCAACGAAGCCTTATTTGAAGAGGTGATCGAGCGTGGTGGCAAGGTCGCGTTGTTGACAACCTTTGGGCCGTCTATCCCGGCGCTTACAGAAGAGTTAAACGAAATGCTGGCGCAGCGTGGTACTAAGCTTGAGGTTGACGCGATGCTCGTTGAGGGGGCGTTCGATGCCCTGCTTGTGGGTGATCAGGCCAAGCACGATCAAATCATCGCGGATAAAGTGGCAACGCTAAAGGGTTACCACACGATCGTGTTTGGTCAGTTTTCGATGGCCTCGGCTGCAGCACAGGCGCAAAAGCTTGCCTCAGTACCGGTATTGACCACGCCCGATTGTGCGGTCCGTAAATTAAAAAAAATACTGCTAGGATGACAGTGTCATTTGAAAGTATTTAATTTTTGCAGCACATGTTAGAAAGGCACCATAGATTAGATGCGCATCACAGAACAGCTACGCATCACAAATTTGGCAAATGATTTCTAGGATATCGAATGGTCTACGACGACTTTCAGTTTTTAAAATTTGACCGGCCCGATGAAGGCGTTTTGTTGATCACGCTGAATCGGCCTGAGGTCATGAATGCTACGAATGCCCGCCTGCACTGGGAGCTCACCAAAATTTGGGACGTGGTGCAAAATGACCCCCAGACTAAGGTTGCGATCGTGACCGGTGCGGGTGATCGTGCGTTTTCAGCGGGCGGTGATCTGGCCTGGGTTGAAACCATGGTGGGTAACCCCGAGCAAATTGCGATCGTTAAGCAAGAGGCGGCCGATGTCGTCTACAACATGTTGGCATGCAATAAACCGATTATTTCTGCAATTAATGGGATGGCTGTTGGCGCTGGCTTGGCGGTTGCCTTGCTTGCTGATATCAGCATCATTTCTGAAAAGGCAAAATTCACCGATGGTCACGTTAAGCTCGGCGTTGCCGCGGGCGATCATGCCGCCATCATCTGGCCCTTGCTGTGTGGCATGGCCAAGGCAAAATACTATTTGATGACAGCTGATTTTATCGACGGCAAAGAAGCTGAGCGTATCGGTTTGGTAACCTTTTGCGTCCCGCACGAAGAGTTAATGCCCAGAGCCTTGGCGATTGCAAAAAAACTATCAGTTGGTAGTCAGACCGCGATCCAGAATACAAAAAAATCTTTGAATAACTGGATGCGTATGGCGGGGCCAATTTTTGATAACTCGCTCAGCTTAGAGATGTTTGGATTTTTAGGGGCTGACGCACGCGAAGGCCTGGATGCAGTAAAGAATAAACGTCCTCCTAAGTTTCCGTCGGCACAGCCCAAGTCATGAGATCACGAAAGCGCTAAGTTCAGTGAGAATCTCAGATAAACAAGATTTCAGATAAACAAGATTGCATCAGCAAAGACCTAAGGAACGCAGAATGAAAGCAGCATGGTACGAAAAAAATGGTGAGGCCCGCGAAGTGTTGGTACTTGGCGAGATGCCCACACCCGAAGTCGGTGCCGGTGAGGTACGCGTCAAAATCAGCGTGTCGGGTGTCAACCCCTCTGATGTGAAATCGCGACGTGGTCGTGCCTTAACTGCTCCGCGCATTATTCCGCACAGCGATGCGGGTGGGGTGATTGAGGCGGTCGGTGCCGGCGTTTCGGCAAGCCGGATCGGACAACGCGTCTGGACGTGGAATGGTCAGTTCGGGCGCCCCTTTGGTACCTGCGCGCAATACATCGTGTTGCCAGAGGCGCAGGCGGTTGCCTTGCCAGACAACACCAGTTTTGATGCTGCCGCTTGTATGGGGATCCCGGGTTTGACAGCTTTTGAGGCCGTGCGTCGTTGTGGTGACCTGACCGGTAAAACTGTCTTGGTGATTGCCGCGGCAGCGGCTGTCGGGCACTACGCCGCGCAAATGGCGGTACTCAAAGGTGCGCGTGTGATTGGCACGGTCAGTTCTGAGAGCAAGGCAGCACATGCGCGTGCAGTGGGCGTTGCTGAAACGATCAATTACAAAACAGAGAATGTCGCCGAATGTGTAAAGGCTCTAACAGGCGGGCGCGGTGTGGATGCCATCATTGATATGGATTTTTCAACCACAGCGGATCTTGTTCGCCAGGGTGCACTTGCACCGCACGGCACCGTGGCTTGCTATGGCTCAAACGAATACGCTGATCCGCTCATCCCGTTTCGCGTGTGTTTGTTCAATACGCTGAGTTTTCAATTCTTCTTGGTGTACGACTTAACACCAAGTGAGCGCACATTCGCCTTGAAAGAGCTCAACGCTTTACTGGCGTCTGGCAAGTTGGCGCACGCGATTGGTGCGCGCTACCCCTTGTCAGAGATTGTCGCCGCGCACGAGGCCGTAGAGCAAGGCAAAGTCATGGGCAATGCGGTGATTGATATCGCCTAGTCAGCCGCGGCAGCTTTGCTTACTGAAATTGACTGAGATTGACTACTGCTTAGTTGAAATCCCAGCTTTCTTGATCACGTCACCCCAGCGCGCATAGTCTTTGAGGTAAAACGCCTCAAAATCTTTGGGGGTGCCGGGCATCACAATGGCGCCGCCGTCTTCAAGTTTTTTCTGCAACTCAGGCACAGCCAAGGCTTTGTTCATGGCCGCATTGACTTTGTCGATGATAGCCTGAGGTGTGCCAGCAGGCGTCATCAACCCGTACCAGACTGAAGCGACCATGCTTGGGTAGCCGAGCTCGGTGAAGGTGGGTAGATCAGGCAATTGGCTGTTACGTTTGACGCTAACAGCGGCGATTGGCCGAAGCTTGCCGCTTTTAATATGGGGCAATAAGGATGGGATGCCGTCAAACATCAGGTCGACTTGGCCGCTTGCGACATCGACCACCGCGGGTGCCGAGCCTTTGTAGGGAACATGCACCATGTTGACCTTAGTCTCTGTTTTAAATAGCTCGCCCGACAGGTGAGGGGCACTACCTGTGCCCGCAGAGGCAAAACTTAGTTGCTTGCCCTGTGCCAACGCGATGAGCTCTTTGACGGACTGCACCGGCAATTGTGCGTTAACGGCCAAAATGATCGGAAACTCAGCGATGGCGGCAACGGAGACGAGGTCTTTGAATGGGGCGTAAGGTAGATTTTCGTAAAAATAGGGGCCAATGCCGTGCGTAGAAATGCCCGCCTGTAGCAGCGTGTAGCCATCGGGTGCCGCACGCGCAACCAGTGCACTGGCGATAGTGCCGTTTGCCCCAGCTTTGTTTTCAACCAGAATCGTCGTACCTAATTCTTTTCCAAATCGCTCTGACAGAGTGCGTGCAACAAAATCAGCAGCTCCGCCTGGTGGGACAGTGACGATGAGGCGAACGGGCTTATCGGGGTAGTTGGCAGCAGATGTCGCAGGTTGTGCCAGGCTGACAGCGCTGAGCATGACAGACACAAGACCGAATAAACCTTTGAACCAGTATTTTGAGCGCGGCATTGAGAACCTTCTTAGTAAAGTTAAAGCATTAGCATGATTATGCATCAACTGCGCACGCAATAGCTGTGCCAGGGGCAGCAACCGCGCTGCTGGTCGCGGTTTAAGACAAAATTCAAGACTGAATTCAAGACCAAGATCAAGATCAAGATCAAGACCAAGATCAAGACCAAGATAGGGTTCAAGACCGAATTCAAGGCGAAGCCTTTCGCCGGTCTGCTCTAAAATTAGAAGAAAGTACACCAACTAGGACTTCCCTTGAATATCATACTTGCTGAAAACTTTCGCGCGGTGTTTTACGCACCCTTTTACGCCACCCACGCTTTAGGGCTGTTTGCCGAGCAAGGGGTGTCGATCACTTTGCTTGATTCAGCTTCACCCGGAGCTGGGATTGCTGAGCTGGCAAAAGGCAATATTGATGTTATGTGGGGCGGACCGCTTCGCGTGATTAAAGAACGCGATCAGTTTGAGCGCACAGAGGGCTCGCTTGTGGCCTTTTGTGAAGTTGCAGCCAAAGATCCGTTTTTTTTGCTGCGCCGTCGGCAGTCGCCACGCACTTCAAACCGATCATCAGATCGGGTAAACGAGCTTAGTCATTCAGGCAAAGAGCCAGTAGCAGACTTAGCGGTCAATCAGAACCAGCAAAGTCAGCCATTCACGCTCAAAGACTTAGTTGGTTTGCGTTTCGCTTCGGTGTCTGAGGTGCCGACACCGTGGCTGTGTCTGCAGCAAGATTTGCGCGATGCTGGCGTTGATCCTACTAAGCTCGATCGTGTCGCAGACCGCAGTATGCAAGAGAATCTTGACGCACTGGTGCGCGGCGAACTTGATGTGATTCAGGTCTTTGAGCCCTATGTCTCGCTCGCCCTGGCGCACGATGACGTTGAGGTCGTGCATGCAGCGAGTCAGCGTGGCTACACCGCTTACACAACCTTTATTTCAACTTTTGAGGGCATGCAGCGTAACCATGCTGGCTTTGAGGCCATGATTTTGGCCATCGAGCAGTTTAGGCCGTGGTTAGCTGCGCATGGGCCTGACGAATTAGCACGCGTCGTGAAGCCGTTTTACCCTCATTTGGATCTTGAGGTCTTGACGCAATGCCTCAAGCGCTATCACGCAGCCGAACTCTGGACCTGCCGCCGCGCGATCTCACGACAGGGCTTTGCGCGCTTGGCCGCGAGTATGCTCGACTCAGGTTACATCAAGCAGGTGGCGCGGTACGAGGATTGTGTGGCGGCAAGTGCCTATGAAGGCTGAATCGAGCCGAGCCTGAAGATTCAGTACAAACACTGAACCCAACGACTGAACAATCTCGACAGCCAGCGTTGGTTGCTGAGCATATTTGTCAGTGCGCGATGAGCGTGTCAAGCGAAGTCAGTGGCGCAAAACTGTCGGCACTCGCCATCGGCCAGGCAATTTGAAACACAGGGCGCTGCAGGTCTCCAGCCAGTAACGAACCAGGTGTAATGCCGGGATACAGCGTTGAAAGCAGGCTGACGTGATTGTCTACGGTGCGGCAAGCAATATGTGTCGTGGTGAGGTCTTTTGGGTGTTGCAGGCCCGAGGCTTGCAATAACTCGGCCAAGGCGTGAAGGGTGTTTTGGTGAAAATGCGCCACGCGTGGCGCCTTATCGACAGGCACCAAGGCGCGTTGGCGTTCGGGGTCTTGCGTGGCGACCCCCGTGGGACAACGGCCCGTGTGGCACTGTTGCGCTTGAATGCAGCCAATCGCAAACATAAAGGCCCGCGCACTGTTGCACCAGTCAGCGCCTAAAGCAAAGGTGCGTGCGATATCAAAGGCGGACACGATTTTTCCGGAGGCGCCAATTTTGATGCGGTCACGCAAATTTAAGCCGACCAAGGTGTTGTGCACCAGACGAATCGCCTCGCGCAGCGGCGTGCCGACGTGATCTACAAATTCGATGGGGGCAGCACCCGTGCCACCCTCTGAGCCATCGACCACAATAAAGTCTGGCGTAATCCCGGTCTTGACCATCGCTTTTGCGATGGCAAACCATTCCCAGGCATGACCAATACATAGCTTGAAGCCAACGGGTTTGCCGCCTGATAAGGTGCGCAGGCGCTGCACGAAATGCAAGAGGCCGACGGGGCTGTCAAACTCAGAGTGCGCCGAGGGCGAGTTACAGTCTTCACCAATGTTCACGCCCCGGGCCGCTGCGATTTCAGCAGTGACTTTACTACCGGGCAAAATACCGCCGTGCCCAGGTTTTGCGCCTTGAGACAGTTTGATCTCAATCATTTTCACTTGAGGCAACAACGCATTGGCGACAAAGTGCGACTCTGAAAAGTGCCCTTGCTCATCACGGCAACCAAAGTAGCCAGAACCGATATTCCAGATCAGGTCGCCGCCAGGTTGGCGGTGGTAGCTGCTGATGCCGCCTTCGCCGGTGTCATGGGCAAAGCCCCCAAGCTTGGCGCCTTCGTTTAAGGCCAACACGGCATTTGCGCTGAGCGCGCCGAAGCTCATTGCCGAAATATTCAGTACAGATAATGAAACCGGCTGGGTACAGGCTGGGCCACCGATCGTTAGGCGAAAGTTTGTGTCTGCGATGGTTGAAGGGGCAAGAGAATGGTTAATCCATTCATATTGTTCGTCGTAAACATTCAGCTGGGTACCGAACGGACGTTTGTCGATCTCTTGCTTGGCACGCTGATAAACCAGTGAGCGACTGGCTCTTGAGAAAGGCGCTTCATCGGTATCATTTTCAAAAAAATACTGACGAATGGCTGGGCGCAAATCCTCAAAGAGATAACGCAGGTGCCCAATGATCGGGTAATTACGCAATATCGCGTGATGCGTTTGCGTCAAGTCGTGGATGCCAAGTGCGCAGAATCCCCAAGCAATCGCGGCCACGAGCCACCAAAGGATTGAACCCCCACCTTGCACTGCAAAATAGGGCCCGAGTACTCCAAAGACGAGCGCGAACCATAAGGCAAGGTATCGAAACAAAAACAAGGCCATCGTGGGCTCCGGTCGTATAATTTTCTGTCTAGGAGAAAGTATGACGCTTCCCGATCATAGATCTGAAATTGCTACCGATCAAAGTGCCCAGTCGAAACAATCTGAGACACGGGCCGAGCTGCAACCAGATTCTTGGCGTTTGCAAATAGGGGATTGGTCGACTTTGCAGCCAAACGCCGCGCCGATTCGACTCGAAGTCTTTGTGCACGAGCAGCAAGTGCCCCTAGAAGAAGAGATTGATGCGTTGGATGCCGAATGTATACACGCTGTGGTGTTTGATGCTCAGGGTTGTGCATTGGCTACGGGCCGTCTGTTGCCCGATGGTCACATTGGCAGGATGGCTGTGCTTAAAGCTGTGCGAGGGCAGGGCTTAGGGAGTGCAGTCCTTCACGCCCTGATGCAACAAGCTCGACAAAAAGGTTTTGTCGAAGTAGTGTTATCTGCGCAGACGCACGCCCAAGCGTTTTATGCACGCCATGGCTTTGTACCCGAGGGCGCAGAGTACCTTGATGCCAATATCCCGCACGTGTTGATGCGCAAAGCGTTATGAGGCGACATCTCGTTACCAGACGAAGACGTGTGATAGAAGGACAAAGTGTTCTAGGGGGATAACGCGTTTTAGCGTGACTGGGCGTTGTGCTGCGGCAAAGCGTGATTGTGCAATGACTTGAAAACAAAAAAGCCTCGAAAATCCAAGATGAATTTTGAGGCATTGTCATAAAAGCCAGGTACTTTATGCTTTACACTTCAGTGGTGCCCAGGAGAGGACTCGAACCTCCACACCTTTCGGCACACGGACCTGAACCGTGCGCGTCTACCAATTCCGCCACCTGGGCCTAACTTGTACTCAAACGCCACGCATTATAAGCGAGATTTTAGCTTTGGCAAAACGCCTCCCACCCAATATCAAGAACACTCGCGCTGCGACTGTATCCCCCGAAAACATCCCTGATTTTGATCCCGATGTACCGAGTCGCGAACAAATCCTAGAAGTGTTGCGTGTCGCGCCTGCGCCGCTCTCAACAGAGGACTTGGCCGCACGGATGGGGTTGACCCGCGAAGAAACCTTGACAGGTTTTGACCGCAGAATCGCCGCCATGGAGCGTGACGGTCAATTGCTACCTAACCGTAAGGGCGTACTGTTGTTGGCGAATAAGCTTGATTTTGTGGCCGGGCGTGTGCAAGGCCATCGCGACGGGTTTGGTTTTTTGGTGGCCGACGCGGGTGGTCAAGATATCTTTTTGTCGCCGCGCGAAATGCAAAAGGTGCTGCACGGCGATCGCGTATTGGTGAAACCGACTGGCGAGTACCGCGGTAAACCCGAAGGCACGATCGTTGAAGTGCTCGAGCGACGCACCAATCGACTGGTGGGGCGCTTTTTAAATGAACGTGGCATGACGATTGTTGTGCCCGAAGATCAACGTATTAAGCACGACGTTTTGATTCCACCGAGCGATACCGGCGGGGCACAACACGGCCAAGTGGTGTCAGTCGACATCATTGAGCAACCGTCGCGTCACAAACAGCCTTTGGGTCGGGTTGCTGAGATTTTGGGCGAAATTGACGACCCTGGCATGGAGATCGAAATTGCGGTACGCAAGTTCGACGTGCCGGTCGACTTTTCTGAGGCCGCTGAACGGCAGGCTGAAAAACTGCCCGACGCCGTGCGCGCCGCCGATTTGAAAGACCGTGTCGATTTGCGTGATGTACCTTTTATTACGATTGATGGCGAAGACGCGCGCGACTTTGACGATGCGGTGTATTGCGAGCAAGTGGATATGGGCGAGGCGCGCAAGCGCCCGGCCTGGCGCCTGCTAGTCGCGATCGCCGACGTTAGCCATTACGTCACGCCCGAAGATGCCCTTGACGAAGCGGCGCGCGAACGCGGCACAAGCGTGTATTTTCCGCGTCGGGTGATTCCGATGTTGCCCGAAAAACTTTCAAATGGCTTGTGTTCGCTTAAGCCCTCGGTTGATCGTTTGGTCCTTGTATGCGATATGGTGATCCCGCTTTCGGGTGCCAAAGCAGGCACGGTGTCGGCGTACCAGTTTTACAACGCAGTGATTCATTCGCATGCGCGTACGACCTACAACCAAGTGTGGGAGTCACTGCAACAGCCTCAAGGGCCGGTGGCGCGCAGTTTTGCCAAGGTCATGCCGCAGATTAATGGGTTGTACGAGTTGTTTCAGCTGTTGTCTCAAGGTCGCAAAGAACGTGGCGCAATTGATTTTGATACAGTTGAAACCAAAATTATGTGCAACGAGTTAGGTCGTATTGAAAAGATTATTGGTGTCTTACGCAACGACGCGCATCGCTTAATTGAAGAGTGCATGCTCGCGGCCAATACGTGTGCAGCCGATTTTATGTTGCGCAGCAAGCACATTGGTTTGTACCGTGTGCACGAAGGCCCCACCCCTGAAAAACTGCAATCTTTGCGTGAATTTTTGAAAACGCTTGGACTGAGTCTGGGTGGCGGTGCCGACCCGACCGCGAAAGACTACGGCGCTTTGCTGGATAAGGCCCGGGCGCGACCCGATTACGGGCTGTTGCAGACGATGTGCTTACGTTCGATGCAGCAGGCGATTTACGGGCCTGATAATGCGGGTCACTTTGGTCTGTCGTATCCCGCCTATACGCACTTTACGTCACCGATTCGCCGTTATCCTGATCTGATGACCCATCGCGTTATTAAGGCCTTGCTCAAAAGCCAGCGTTATCAACCGGTGCTGTCTGGTTTCGCCTCGGCACCTGGTGCGACGCTACGCGAATACGAGCATGATCTATGGGAAAAAATCGGTTTACTGTTGTCGGGTACAGAACGGCGTGCCGATGATGCGTCTCGCGATGTCGAGGCTTGGCTCAAGTGCTGGTTTGTCAAAGAGCGCGTGGGCGAAGTCTTCAGCGGGCGTGTTACTGGTGTGGCAAGCTTTGGTATTTTTGTCACGCTTGACACCTTGCACGTTGAAGGTCTGGTACATGTCTCAGAGCTTGGCACAGAGTATTTTCAATTTAATGACGCAATGCATGAGCTGCGGGGTGAGCGCACAGGCTTACGCTACCGTTTAACCGACGCCGTACAGGTGCAGGTCGCACGTGTTGATCTTGAGGCGAGGCGCATCGAGTTTAGGCTGGTCACGGGCACCACGTTTGACGCCTTGCGCAAGGCCGCCACGCGTGTTGAAGACCCCGCGGGCAGGCGTGTTAAAAAAGCGGCCGCACCCAAGCCACCTGAACTAAAAGGGCAAATCGCCAAAGTGCGTCGCGCCGAGGCCAAAAAAACGGCTAAGCAAGATACCGCACGGGCGCCCAAAAAGGCGGTACGTGCAGGTAAAAGCGCTGGTTTAAAAAAATCTGCCCGTAAAGGGCGTTAGGAATACCTATGGCTGCAACTCAAATGCTGGCGGGCTTTCACGCTGTGATCGCTCGTTTGCGGCAGGCTCCAGAATCGATCCTTGAAGTCTACGTTGAGGCCCAGCGGCGCGACAAGCGCATGCAGGCTTTGATTGCAAGCGTCACGCAAGCAGGGCGACCCGTGCATCCCGTTTCGACCGACCGTTTAGACGGCTTGGCTGGGGGCTCTAGGCACCAAGGTGTGGTGGCCGTCGCCGATGCCCGAAAACTCGCCGATGATCTCGATGAGGTACTCGATGGGGTGCAGGGACCTGCGCTGTTATTGATTCTCGATGGCGTGACCGACCCCCATAATTTAGGTGCGTGCTTGCGTACCGCCGATGCTGCGGGGGTGCATGCGGTTGTTGCACCGCGAGACCGCGCAGTGGGTTTAAACACGACCGTGCAGCGTGTGGCGTGTGGTGCTGCCGAGTCAGTACCCTATTTGATGGTGACGAATTTGGCGCGTACCATGCGCGAACTGAAAGATCGCGACTTGTGGCTGGTGGGCACCGACGACACGGCGACACAAAGCATTCATCAAACCGACGGCAAGCGTTCGATGGCCTGGGTGATGGGCGCTGAGGGTGAGGGCATGCGTCGACTCACCCGCGAAACCTGCGACGAACTCGTCACCATCCCCATGTTAGGCAGCGTTGAAAGCCTGAATGTCAGTGTGGCAACGGCAGTGTGCCTGTACGAGACGGTCCGTCAGCGACAGGGGTAAACTTGAGGCCAAAGATTATTTTTTTAAAGTGAACGTGTCATGACTGAGTCAAAAAAATCGGCCCAACAAGGCTTTACAACCACTATTTTGCACGGCGACCGCAAGTTGTCGGTCGAGCATGGTGCTGTGCACAAGCCTATCCATACCTCAACGCAGTACGCCTATTCTGACGCGCGTGAGCTGGCTGCGGTATTCCAGGGCAAACCGGGCTACACCTACGCGCGTCAAGGCACGCCGACAAGCGATGCGCTTGAAAAGAAAATCAACAAAATGGAAGACGGTGTTGCAAGCTTGTCTTTTGCCACGGGGATGGCCGCGTTGACGGCGTTGTTTACGACTCTGCTGCGCGCCGGCGATCATCTGCTTTCAAGCCAATTTATCTTTGGTAACACCAACAGCTTGTTTGGTACGCTCGAATCATTGGGGATTGAGATCACGCTCGTCGATCCAACCGATGTACAGGCCGTTGCCGCTGCAATTCGCCCAAACACAAAAATGCTGTTTACTGAGACCATCGCCAACCCCGGTACGCAGGTCGCTGACCTGGTTGGTTTAGGGCAGTTGTGCCAAACGCATCAATTAGTGTATGTCGTAGACAACACAGTGACCTCGCCTTGGTTATTCCGACCTAAGGCGGTTGGCGCATCGATTGTGATGAACGCATTGTCTAAGCACATTGGTGGGCATGCCAATGCACTGGGTGGTTCGCTCACCGATACGGGTCTGTTTGACTGGACCGCATACAGCAATATTCTTGATATTTATAAAAAAGGCGCTGCAACGGGTTGGGCGATTACGCAGATCAAAAAGAAGGGCCTGCGCGACATGGGGGGCACCTTGTCTGCCGATGCAGCGCACCGAATTGCCGTTGGCGCTGAGACCCTAGCGTTGCGACTCGATAAAATTTGCAGCAACGCGATGGCGCTCGCCACATTTTTATCCAAGCACCCCGGCGTGCAACGCGTTTCTTACCCCGGGCTGACAAATCACCCCCAGCATACCCGCGCTGCACAATTATTTGGTGGCAAGTTCAGTATGCTGATTGCGTTTGAATTGGTGGCGGGTATCGATTGCCTTGATTTTTTAAACCACCTACAAGTTGCGATCTTGGCAACCCATGTCGGTGATACGCGCACACTAGCTTTACCTGCGGCGCATACGATTTATTATGAGATGGGGCCTGAGCTGCGTGGCAAGATGGGCATTGCCGATGGCCTCATTCGCTTGTCTGTTGGTATCGAAGATCAAGCGGATTTGATTGCTGATTTTGAACAAGCATTTATTGCGTGCGGCGTGAACTAGCCCGGACACAGCACGCGCGCACTTCGCGCTGCGTGCTTTTACTGCAAATTACTCTGCTGTGCTTAAGAATTTAATGTTGCTGCAAAAAATAGTCAGTCGACCTAGGGTAAAACCGAATCGAGCAAATTTTTTTTGCGTTATTAATTGAGAAATCGTAACAAAAATGCGGTTCTCAAGCGGTTTTCTCTTGACACCCGATGCTACGAGTGGCTTAATGATTACGTATATTTATATTGCCTGCGTGAGCAGGCGTTTTAATCTCTGGCTTGCGCGAGCAGGCCGTTTAATGTATTAGAACACCGTTGATGCATGCGTCACACACAGGCAACTGACTCAAGTCTTTTGCAACAGATGATTCTGCTACCACCAAGGAAATAAACAACATGAACAAAACTGAATTGATTGATCATATCGCAACAAAAGCTGATATTTCTAAAGCAGCTGCAGGCCGTTCGCTTGACGCGATGATCGCTGCAATCAAGGCAACACTTAAAAAAGGTAACTCGGTCACGCTCGTGGGTTTTGGTACCTTCGCAGTGTCGCAACGCGCAGCCCGTACCGGACGCAATCCACGTACCGGCGAAGCCATCAAAATCAAAAAAGCAAAAGTGCCAAAGTTTCGTCCAGGCAAGGCACTGAAAGACGCGTTGAACTAATCCGTTTAAATTTGCTAAAAAAATGCGTTTCGCTATAATGCGGCACGCGTTTTTTTTTAAACTTGTTTTAGCCCTTTGGTCACCGCATCGTTTTGTATTCTTGCAAAACGTTCAGCCAAAATCTTAGGGTGCTTAGCTCAGCTGGCAGAGCGGCGCCTTTACACGGCGTAGGTCACAGGTTCGACCCCTGTAGCACCCACCAGTACCCCCTAAGATGTAGAATCGTGTGATGAGAGTCCTCGTAATCGAAGACGACGCGACGCTTGGTCGCGCGTTGCAAGAATTTCTAACTGATCAAGGCTATGCAACCGACTGGTTAGCAGATGGCAAGCGTGCACTCACCGCTTTAGCCAACCACGCTTACGACTTGCTCGTACTCGACATAAACTTACCCCTGATCGATGGTTTGCAGGTGTTAACCACACTGCGCAGCAACGGCAGTGAAATCCCCGTATTGTTATTAACTGCGCGCGATGGCCTGCAAGATCGGGTGGCGGGCCTCGATGCGGGGGCTGACGATTATTTGACAAAACCCTTTGAGTTAGCCGAACTGGCTGCGCGCGTGCGGGCTTTGGCGCGGCGCCATCTGGGTGTTGCGCGTTCACTGATTGAGTTTGGTAATTTGTCTTTTGACACGGCACATCGAGAGTGTCGGGTCGCGGGTCAGCGACTGGCCTTGTCGGTACGCGAACTCTCGGTACTTGAAATGCTGATGGTGCGCGCCGGCAAGGTCGTGACCAAACAGCAAATCGTTCAAGGTCTCTCGGTGCTTGATTCTGACTTCAGTGAAAATGCCGTCGAGGTCTACATTTATCGGCTTCGTAAGCGCCTTGAAGGTAAGGGCGCTGCTATCCAGACCGTGCGCGGCTTTGGTTATCTGCTCGAAGTCGAAGCGAACTGAGGCTTGAGTCATGCTTAAGCTCGCATTCTTGGCCCCGGGTACTCTGGCGCGCAGCTTGACGCTGCGCTTGTTGCCGCCCATCGTGTTGTTAGTCGGTCTTGATTTATTAGCCACGTGGGTCATCACGCATAAAATAGAGATGGCCGATTGGCAATTAGAAGACATTTTTTGGTTGATGGTGTTTGGGCAATTGGTGTTGATTGCCCTGTGTATTTGGGTCGTCGTACGTGGCGTTCGCTCGGGTATGCGGGCAATCAATCAGCTCTCTAATGACATTGCTCAACGCTCGGTCGACGATTTAGGGCAAATAAAGGCCGAGGGTTTACCGCTTGAGCTTGAAGTACTGGTTCGTCATACCAACGATTTGCTGGCGCGCTTGAACGATACGCTTGCGGCGCAGCGCCGCTTCGTTGGCCATGCCGCCCACCAACTCAGAACGCCGCTAGCGGGTTTAAAACTCGAATCCGAGTTGATGCTGGCCAAACCCTTGTCTGCCGATCTTCGCGAGCGTGCTGAGCGTATTAAACAGGTCAGCGATCGCATGATTCGGCTAGGGCAGCAACTCTTGGTACTCGCGCGGGTGGATCCCGAAGCGCGTCCACAAGATCATTTCTTGCGGATTGATTTATGCGAATGGGTGCGTACAAGTGGGGCCGAGTGGTTAACCCGTGCACACGAGGCGGGTTTGACTTTGCAGCTCGAGGCGCCTGATCAACCCGTCTGGGTTGAGGGTGATCCGATTTTGCTCGATGAACTTCTTGGCAATCTGATTGATAACGCGTTGCGCTATGCCGCCGGCGCGCATTACATCCGGCTATTGGTAACCTCAACGCCTCCAACGCTTGCGGTAGAAGACGATGGCTCGGGTATTAGCACTCAAGAGCAGGGTCGTGTGTTTGAAGCGTTTTATCGCTCGCCTGATGCTCCGCAGGGTGGTTCAGGTTTAGGGCTGGCCATCGTGCGCGAAATCGCCCGCGCCCATGGCGCTTGGTGGAACCTCGTGAGCCGACCCCAATTTGCGGGCGCCCGTTTGACCGTAGTGTTTCCGGGTACCCGTCGGGGGGCTCAGTTAACGCGTCTGGATCGTTTCAATCAGCTGCGCTGAGTCGTACCCCGACTCAAGCTCGACACAGCAGTGGGACGCCTGAGTGGCTGCTACAGCTTGCGGCCAGCGCGAGATTCGATACGCATGCGTAAGGCATTCAGCTTAATAAAGCCCGCGGCATCGGCCTGGTTGTAGGCACCGCCGTCATCGTCAAAGGTGGCGATGGTTTGATCAAACAACGTGTCTTTTGAATCGCGCGACACGGTGTAGACGTTGCCTTTGTACAGTTTCAAACGCACCCAACCGTTTACTTCTTTTTGCGTACTGTCGATCAAGGCTTGAATGGCACGACGCTCGGGTGACCACCAGTAGCCGTTATAAATCAGGCTGGCGTAACGGGGCATTAAGTCGTCTTTTAAATGTGCCACCTCGCGGTCGAGCGTGATCGATTCAATGGCGCGATGAGCTTTGAGCAAAATCGTGCCGCCAGGGGTTTCGTAGCAGCCGCGTGATTTCATACCGACGTAGCGGTTTTCAACCAAATCCAGGCGACCAATACCGTGTTTGCCACCCAGTTCATTGAGTTTGGTGAGCACCTGCGCGGGCGAGAGCCGCACGCCATTGAGCGCCACCACGTCGCCATGCTCAAACTCAACGTCGAGGTACTCGGCTTGATCTGGGGCGGCCTCGGGTGAGACCGTCCAGCGCCACATGGATTCTTCGGCTTCTGCCTTTGGGTCTTCAAGGTGACGACCTTCAAAACTAATGTGCAGCAGGTTGGCGTCCAT
>Ga0192658_1206_pt1 | contig 14730 bp, 13 predicted proteins | sample LauGreSBDMM110SN_4_FD_133055 | JGI IMG/M metagenome (GOLD analysis project Ga0192658, IMG submission 133055)
GCGCAGTCTCTGAGTGAGTTCATTGAATTAGCAAGACGTAATCCTGGCAAAATTAACTTGGGAAATGGAGGTACGGGTACCGCGCAACACTTAGGGGGTGTCAGCTTTAGTTTGGCTGCAAATATTGAGTTGAACCATGTTCCATACAAGGGTAGTGCGCCCGCGACGACTGATTTGCTTGGCGGTATCACCGATGCGCAGTTCGATAATATGGTTACGCTTGTGCCTTATGTCAAAAGTGGAAAACTTCGTGCGTTAGCCGTTTCGTCATTGCAGCGCGTAGCAGCAATGCCGGATGTACCTACAATGGCCGAAAACGCCTTGCCAGGCTTTGAGACAGGTACTTGGTATGGCATTGTGGCGCCCAAAAATACTCCAGCAGACATCGTCGATAAGCTCAACAATGAGTTGCGAAAAATGTTGGCCTTGCCTGAAGTGAAAGAAAAGCTAGTTGCCATGGGCCTTGAGGCCAGCCCAAACACACCTGCTGAGTTTAGTGCGCTCATCCGTAGCGAGATCGTGAAATACGCGGCGATCGTGAAGTCAGCCAAAATTAGTGCGAATTGAGCCAAGTGCGCAAAGACTTCAGACAGAAATTTTTGGCCTTTGATCATTACTCAAGTTTGACGCCAGCTTTTTGAATTACGGCACCCCACTTCGCGTATTCAGTATTGATAAAGTTCGCGAATTCTTTTGGGGTTCCGCCGATTGTTAGCATGCCGGTTGAGTCAAGCTTGGTGCGAATCGCGGGGTCGGCAATTGATTGTATGAGTGCCTTAGATAGCACTTCTACACGAGCGGGATCCATCCCGGCGGGTCCGACGATTCCCATCCAGCCAACGGCCTCAAAGCCCTCGAAGCCTTGCGAGGCGATTGGGCGCACACTCGGTAGCGTGTCGATAGGTTTGGCGGTGCTCACAGCCAAGGCACGCAACTCGCCTCGGTTGATGAACGGTATGACTAACGGTGCGGCTTCAAACAGCACCTCGATCTGTCCGCCTAGCAAGTCGGTGACTGCAGCAGGGCCACCCTTGTAGGGTACGTGCTGCATCTTGATGTCCGCCACTTGCTTGAACATCTCTTGGGTCAGATGGCTGGTTGAGCCATTGCCCGGCGAGCCAAAATTTAAGCTGTTGGGCTTAGCTTTGGCTGCGGCGACTAGGTCGGCAAGAGATTTGATATTTGATTTTGAAGAGACAACGAGCGTTTGTGCGACTGCAGCCACGAGCATGATGGGCGTGAAGTCAGTGCGTGGATCGTAATTGGCCTCTTTGAAGAGGTGAGGTGCGATCCCCAGCGGGCCGCTGGCATTCATACTAAGCGTATAGCCATCGGCGGGCATCCGAATCAGATATTTACTGCCGATTGTGCCGCCTGCGCCCGCTTTGTTATCAATAATGACGGGTTGCCCGAGATATTTAGTCAGACCCTCGCCCATCATGCGCGCGAGCGAATCGACCGATTGCCCAGCGGGGTAGGGTACAACCATCGTCATGGGCTTGTCGGGAAATGTATCTTTAGATTGAGCGACAGCGCTGAGGCCAGACGTCGCGAGTACCAGGGTTATAAAAAGTTTTAAAGTGATGAGTTTCATGATTTTTTTGTGTTTGCTGACTAATTGAACCAGTATAGGTCGAGTCTTGTGCGCAGATACAATGTCATCCACAAAAAGATAAAAACACAAGACAACGTTTTGGGGTTTGTTTAACCCTGAGCAGCAAAGCACCCAGGAGACGCAGTTGCAAAAAACAGAAAATTCGGTCAGCCTCGAACTGGCACACTGGGTGAGCGCGTTACAGCACGCGGACTTGAATGCCGAGCTCATCCGTGATGCCAAACGCTACTTATTGGATGCCTTAGCCGTCGCTTGGGCTGGCTCGAGGGCGATGGGGACAGAAGGCGTGCACGCCTGGGTGACTGCGCAAGGCGGTAAGGCTGAGAGCAGAGTCTGGTTAACCAACGAGTATTTGCCGGCGACCTCTGCCGCATTGATCAACGGCATTTACGCAGCAGCACTTGATTTTGATAGTGTCCACGATCAGGCAACATCGCATCCCGATATCGTCATCCTCCCGGCGCTTTTGGCGCTTGCCGATCGGCAACCGATGCATGGCAAAGATTTTTTGACTGCGTATATTGCGGGCGCAGAGATGCATGTGCGCTTGTGTATGGGGATTACTCATAATCCAGGCTGGTTTATGACCGCAACGATTGGGGTGTTCGCCTCTGCTGCGATCTCGGCGCACGTGCTTGGCCTAGACGTGAATGGCATTCATACTGCGATGGGGATTGCATTGAGCCGTGCTGCTGGTACGCAGCAATCTCTGGTCGAGGGCGCATTGGTCAAGCGGCTGCAATCTGCCTTTGCAGCGCGCGATGGGCTTGAGGCTGCCTTTTTAGCGCAGTGTGGCATCACCGCACCCAAGCAAATGTTTGAAGGTGAAAGGGGCTTTAATAACTTATACGAGCCCCTTGATCGCGCCCGAACCTTGGGCGGCTTAGGTCAGTCATATTTGCTGCAAACCCTAACCTTAAAAAATTATCCAAGTTGTTTTTGTAACCACGCTGCGATTGTCGCGACCGAACGACTTGTTGCACAGCACAATTTGACAGTTGATCAATTCGCAGGCTGTACGGTGAGGATTACGCCTTACATGAATCGCTTGGTCGGAGCGCAATTTTCGCTTGGCGATAGCCCTCAGGTTGCTGCGCAATTTAGTGTGCAGTATTCAATTGCAAGTATTCTGTTGCGTGGGTCTTTTAGATTACAGGATCTCGATACCGACGCAGTGCTAGACCCCGCGGTCATGGAATGTGTTCAGAAAATCAAGATTGAAATTGATCAAACCGAATCAGGAAAATTTACCCCGGCGACCGTGATCATTCAAACAAAGTCTGGAGAGTTATTGAGTTGCACGGTGAATGAGATTCCGGGTACGCCTGCCAGTCCTTTAGGCGATGAGCAGATCAGGGCAAAAGCCATGATTTGCCTGACCAGCGGGCCCTATGCAATGACCGAGTCCCAGGCCCGCAAGTTGATTGCACGAATTGATTCAATCGATCAATTTGAAAATATGCAAGAGTTTTGGAGCTTTTTATAAAGAGTGCTTGCTCCTAGGGTAAGCGCTATGTCTTTGGCGTTGACGAAAGGCGACTTGGCTCCTATAGTCAAGAGGGCGTAGCCTGCGCATTTGAGTCTGCACTCAAAGCCACTCTATGTTCTCAACGTGCGGTTCGCTAGAACCCCGACAACAAAACGAGGAGCAGCAATGAACGAAGCATCAAAATCACGTCGCCAGCTATTGCAAGCGGGTTCAGCCGCTGGTGCGATGGCCCTGTTGGGCTTGCCTGCGATTGTCAAAGCGCAGTCTGACAAAATCCGTATCGGTCACTTAACGCCCTTGACCGGCTTTTTAGGCCCGCTCGGTGAGTACGGCACGATGGGGATCAAGCTGGCCGTTGACGAGGTCAACAAAGCGGGCGGCATTACTGGACGTCAGGTCGAGCTCATTTCAGAAGACTCTGTGAATCCAGCCACGGCTGCAAGTAAAGCCCAGCGTATGTTTGAGCGCGATGGCGTGATGTGCTTGCTCGGTGAAATTAACTCAGCTTCAGGCTTGGCGATCAGCCAAGTGGCGCTGCGCAACAAAAAGATTTTCATCAATACCGGCGGCAACTCTGACGAACTGCGTGGCAAAAGCTGCAACAAGTTTATGTTTCACGTTGAGTGCGCAAACTCGATGTACGTGAACACGTTAGGTCGTGCGTTGCTGCAACAAGGGATGGTGAAAGGTAAGTCATGGTATTTCTTGACAGCTGACTATGCGTTTGGTCATGACCTGACACGCGTCGCGAGCCGCTTTTTAGCAGCACAGGGTGGCAAGATCGTCGGCGAAGATAAAGTCCCAACAGACGCCACCGACTACTCAGCTTACATGTTGAAGATTCGTCAGGCTAAACCCGATATCGTGATCTCTAACTTGGCTGGTACGCAGATCACCAGTTTCATGAAGCAGTACTCTGAGTATGGGTTGCCTTTCCCGATCGCTGGTTTTGGTTTTGATACCGCGTTGGCCTGGGGTGCCGGTGCCGATAACTTCTTGGGAACCTGGCCTGTGCCGTGGCACCACGATGTTGATTCGCCGACCTCAAAAGCATTTGTCGCTGAGTTTGTTAAGCGTCATGGCAAGCCGCCTGAAAACCAAGCGTGGGGCGATTACACCGTCATGAAAATTATGGCTCAAGCCATGAACGAGCTGAAATCGACCGACTCAATGAAAGTCATTGAGAACTTTGAAAAAGGTGCACAATTTGACATCATGAAGGGTCGGCCTGGTTACTTCCGCTCTTGGGATCATCAGTTGATGCAACAGATGTACACGCTGACACCCAAGAAAAAAGGTGCAGCCCGTGACAAGTGGGATTTCTTGCAATTGGGCGCCACGGTGCCTAATGCCAATGAATCACTCGAAATCATTGCACCTACGCGCGAAGAGAACCCCTGCAATATTACTTAAGCGGGTTCACACTAGCTCTAAGCCTTTTGTAGGCTGATTCACTCCCGTAATCTGACAAGGTTACGGGAGTCGTTTTATTTTTATGGTTTGAATGTCGATGCAATTCATCTTTTTTTTAGAACAAGTTTTGAATGGCCTCATGATTGGAGGCTATTACCTGCTAATCGCGCTTGGGCTCTCGCTGATTTTTAGCTTGGGCGGAATCGTCAATTTGGCGCATGGTGCGTTTTACGCGTTGGGTGCCTACGGTGCTGTCGTATTGACGCAGTACGTCGGGTTTGGCGGGGCGTTGGTGCTGTCGCCTGTGTTGGTGGGGTTGTTAGGCATCGCGTTCGAGCGTTTTTTGTTGCGTCGCTTTTATCAAAGCGATCCGATTTTAGGTTTGTTGCTCACCTTTGGTTTGGCGATGATCGCCGAGCAAATCATTCGAATGATTTGGGGTTCGAGCCCGTTGGCGTACTCGATTCCGTCAGCGTTAAAAGGTCAGATCGTATTGGGTGATTTTATTTATTCGCGCTACCGTCTCGTGATGTTATTGGTGGTGATCGGTGCCATGATTTGTCTTTGGTTTTTGTTAAATAAGACTGCCTTTGGTCGCGTGGTGCGCGCGGGCACCCAACGCCCTGACATGGTCGCCGTCTTAGGGATTCGTCTAAATCACTACATGACGGGCGCCGTGGTGCTGGGCGTGAGTCTGGCTGCTCTTGCCGGCGTGTTACTTGCCCCTCTGGCCGGTGTGCATCCTGCGATGGGTGCCGAGATCATGACAGCGGCTTTCGTTGTGGTGGTGATTGGCGGCATGGGAAGCTTTTGGGGTGTTGTGCTAGCTGCGGTGTTGGTGGGGGTTGTGCGAGGCATTACAACTTTCTTCTATCCGCCTGCCTCTGAAGCTTCAATGTATGTATTGATGATTTTGGTTCTGCTGTTGCGCCCGCGTGGTTTGCTGGGTGAGCGCATTGAGCGATTTGAATAAGAAGCTGGCATGACAAACGTAAACACACAAAAATATTTGCCTCTGGGCTTAGCCCTGTTGGGGCTGCTGATTTCGCCTTTAATCATGCGGGCACTGGGCTTGACCCCTGGTACTGCCACCGATGTGGTGATCTACGCCATGGCAGCCTTGGGGTTGAATCTGTTAGTCGGTCATACAGGCTTAACGTCTTTTGGGCATGGTGCCTTTTTTGGTATTGGTGCCTACGCTGCGTCGTTATCACAGAAGTACTGGTTCGAAGGGCAGATGGTCATGCCGATCTTGTTCACAATCGTATTTTGTGGGCTGCTTGCCACCTTGGTCGGTGCGCTGATCTTGCGCCGACGAGGCGTGTACTTTTCGCTGCTGACCTTAGCGTTTTCGGCACTGACGTTTGCAATTGCCTTTCGTTGGACAGCGCTGACGGGTGGTGAGAACGGCTTGGGTAATGTTGTTCGCCCTGAAATGGGCGCTTTGCAGCTTGATCAGCCAGTGCCTTATCTAATTGCCGTGAGCATCATCGGCTGGCTTGTCTTGTATCTTATTTGGCGCGTGTCGCGTTCGCCTTTTGGTCATGTGCTTGCGGCTATCCGAGAAAACGAACAACGCGCGCAGTTTCAAGGCTATGACACGCAGCGATACAAATTGTATGCCTTCGCGATTTCGGGCACAGTGACGGCGCTGGCCGGTAGCCTGCTAGCGTTTCATTATCGCTTTGCGTCAGCAGATCCAACCTCGGTCACGTTTTCAGGTGAGCTGCTGGCGATGGTAGTGATTGGTGGCATGCACAGTTTGCTCGGGCCGGTGATCGGCGCATTTTTCTACATTCTGTTTCGCGAATACCTTTCGATCTGGACGCCAAACTGGTTGTTGTACTTTGGCTTGTTGTTTGTCGGTTTTATTATTTTTTCACCCAAGGGTCTTGTGGGGGTCTGGGCGCAAATTAAAAAACGCTTCAAGCCCGAAAAAGAAACTGACGCAGCAATGAGTGCGCGAAAAATTTATCAAGGGTTGGCTTTTCCTTCATTTTTACAACCTACCAAAGGCGACGGTATTGCGCTTGAAGTTTCGGGCATTGCAAAAAGTTTTGGCGGAGTGAAAGCAGTCCGCGACTGTGGTTTGAGTTTGCATTCCGGCATTCACGCAATGATTGGTCCAAATGGTTCAGGTAAGACCACGACCTTTAATCTGATTTCTGGCATGTTCGTACCGGATCAGGGCAAGGTAACCCTCTACGAGAAATCCTTGGCTGGTTTGTCGTCTGACAAAATTAGTCAGCTGGGCTTGGCGCGTTCGTTTCAAATTACCAATTTGTTTAAGGGCCTGACGATTTACGAAAACTTGCGCTTGTCGGTGCAAGCGCGCCACAAGGGGCACTTTAATATCTGGCGCGATATTGACTCTTATCAGCTCGTTCACCTGCAAACTGCAGAGCTCGTCAAGTATCTGGGGCTAGAGGGTATCGAGCATAGCGAAGCCGCCAGCATGTCGTATGGCGGCCAGCGGTTGGTCGATATGGGAATCGCGCTAGGTTGCCATCCTAAGGTCTTGCTGCTGGATGAACCCTTGGCAGGTTTGGCTGCAGCCGAGCGTGAACGGATATCAAACTTGATTCAAACGATTCAGCATCATATTCCGGTGCTGATTGTTGAGCATGATTTAGATCGGGTCTTGGGCTTTTCGCAAAACGTCACTGTGATGAATGATGGCAACGTCTTGATGACTGGTACCCCTGCGCAGGTGCGCAGCGATGTGCGTGTGCAAGAGGTTTATACGGGCAAAGGAACGCCGGCCATTCAGGCTAGAACCGCGGCGTCGAGTAAGGCTGAAGACGTGTTGTTGTCGTTCGATAAAATCAACAGTTTCTACGGCAAGAGTCATATCTTGAATGATGCCTCGCTCAATGTGCGTCGCGGTGAGATTGTGGCCTTGTTGGGGCGCAACGGTGCCGGTAAGTCGACCTTGCTTAAGGCGCTGACCGGGCTTGTTGAGCCAGTCGGGGGCACCATTATGTTTGACGGTCAAAAAATTTCAGGGATGGCTGCACCAGAAATCGCGCGTATTGGTATCGGCTATGTGCCGCAAGGACGAGGTTTGTTTGCGGGTATGTCTGTACGCGATAACTTTGCCCTTGGCAGAATGAATCGCGTCAATCCTGCAATCGGTGGTACGTATTGGACAGAAGAAAAAATCTTTGAATATTTTCCGCGTCTTAAAGACCGTATGGACGTTGCTGCAGATTATCTATCGGGTGGTGAGCAGCAAATGGTCGCTGTGGCTCGGGCGTTGTCAGGCAACATCAAATTGCTCTTGCTTGATGAGCCCTTTGAAGGCTTGGCACCTGCCGTCATCAACGAATTGTTTACGGTGTTCGATAAATTACGAAGCGAAGTGTCAATTTTGATTGTCGAGCACAATCTTGATTTGGTGCTTGCGCTGTCAGATCGTGTCTTCGCACTTGAGCGTGGTCAAGTTTTTCATGAGGGGCCTGCCAAAGCATTGCTAGACGATCTGGATTATCGTAAGAAGATTCTTTGGATGTAAGGTATGTGGGTTTTTTGTGTTTGAAAATGTGTAGGTTTTATCTTTTGAGGAAGCAATGACAGGCGCAATTTCATTTCGGTTAGATGGCCAGCGTGCCTTAGTCACAGCGGGTGCACAGGGAATAGGGCGTGCGATCACTGAAGCGCTACTTGCGCAGGGTGCACAAGTGCACGTTTGTGATATTGATGCTGCGGCGCTTAAGAATGTGCAAGAGGCGTTTCCGCAAGTCACCGCGACCTTGACGGATATTTCGAACGAAGCTCAGGTGGCAGAGATGTTTGCTGGCCTGAAGCAACGCTGGGGCGGCCTTGATATCCTGGTGAACAACGCTGGCATTGCGGGGCCAACGGCGGCGATTGAAGATACCACCTTGGCCGAATGGCAGCAGACGATTGATGTCAATCTGACCGGCACTTTTCTATGTACGCGCAGCGCGGTGCCGCTCATGAAGCCGCAAGGTGGCAGCATCGTCAACATCTCTTCAGCAGCAGGTCGCTTTGGGTTTCCGTTGCGTTCGCCGTATTCTGCCTCAAAGTTTGGGGTGATTGGCTTGACAGAAACCTGGGCCATGGAGCTTGGCCCTCAAGGTATACGTGTCAATGCAATCTTGCCCGGCATTGTCGAAGGCCCTCGTCAAGATCGCGTGCTCAGCGCGAAAGCAAAATCTTATGGGATTACACTAGAACAGATGCGCGCGCGTGCGCTTGAGAGAGTATCGATGCGTACGACAGTGACAGCTCACGATATCGCGGCACAGATCGTCTTTATTTGTTCTAACGCGGGTGCCAAAATCTCAGGGCAAAGCTTGTCAGTTGATGGAAATGTCGAAACGCTTGTTCCGTAAAAGTTTATTTTTGTATTGCCTAATCGACTAAAGCATTTGTCCATAACCTAATTACTCTGCGGAGATCGCTATGCCTAGAAAAGTCATTATTACTTGCGCCGTCACGGGTGCCATCCATACTCCAAGTATGTCGCCTTACATTCCGGTCACCGCGCAAGAAATCGCTGATGCGGCGATTGGTGCTGCTCAAGCTGGCGCTGCGATCGTGCACTTACACGCGCGCGATCCGAAAGATGGTAGCCCCTCACAAGACCCCGACTTGTTCAAGAAGTTTTTGCCCCAGATCAAAGAAAAAAGCGACGTCGTCATCAACTTAACGACTGGCGGTGCACCAACCATGACGATCGAAGATCGCCTGCGTCCTGCGCATTACTTCAAGCCTGAAGTCGCTTCGCTGAACATGGGCTCAATGAACTTTGGTTTATTTGACATGCTGAAGCGTTTTAAAACGTTTAAGCACGACTGGGAGCCCAAGTACTTAGCCGGTAGTGATGATCGCGTCTTTAAAAATACCTTCAAAGACATCGCACATATTCTGACTTCGTGCAGCGAAAACAATACGCGTTTTGAGATCGAGTGCTATGACATTGGTCATCTCTATACAGCAGCGCATTTTATTGATCGCGGCTTAATCAAGGCGCCGTTCTTAATTCAATCGGTCTTCGGTATTTTGGGTGGCATTGGCCCCCATCCCGAAGATGTGCTGCACATGAAACGCACGGCAGACCGTTTGTTTGGCAATGACTATCAATGGTCGGTGCTTGGCGCGGGTCGTAATCAAACCCCGATCGCGACGCAATCAGCCACAATGGGTGGCCATGTGCGCGTGGGCCTCGAAGATTCGTTGTGGGATGGCCCAGGTACGCTTGCGAAATCAAATGCCGATCAGGTGACACGTATGCGTAAGATCATCGAGGGCTTGTCGCTCGAAGTCGCTACGCCTGCTGAAGCACGTGAGATCCTGAAGCTTAAAGGGCGCGATAACGTCAACTTCTAAGCTATTTCGCTGCCTGATCTAAAGCCTGTGCCTTTTTTAGGACGGGCTTTTTTTCATGGTTGACTGTGTCTATGATCTTTAAATCCTCTAAGATTCTAATATTGTTGTTTCGGTACTAAAACTCTATGAATATACTTCGCGGCTGTTGCTTTAGTCTGCTCTTGCTTTTTTGCACAAGCGGTCAATTTGCCCATGCCGTTGAGGTGGGGCAAACGATTCGTGTCTCAGGGCTGACTTCGCTTAGCGGCGAAACGATGACTGCAGAGCAGTTCGCCGGAAAATATTTGATTATTCAAATATGGGCCTCTTGGTGCCCCTATTGCCACAAGCAAAATCTCAATCTGCAAAAACTTGCCCCACAACTTTCTTCAGATAAGGCCGTCATTGTGGCGTTCTCGGTTGATCGCGATGAGTTCAGCGCTAAAAATTACGCTGAGGAACATGCCTGGCCGTTTCTGACCGCGATGATGACGCCAGAGTGGTCGACCACACTTGGCAAGCGACGGGGTATTCCAGAACTCTATGTCGTGAATCCACAAGGCAAGGTCGTACGGAAAGACTTCGGACTGATGGTTGATGCTGATCTGTTTGAGCTAAAAAAATACGGTCGATAAACATTCAGTCAATCAAGCTACGGTCAATCAACATTCAGTCAATCAAGATTCAATCAATCAAGCTACAGCCAATAAAAATACGATCACCAATTTTTGCTATTAAGGCTTGATGTACGCGTACCTGTCTTGAAACTGCAAATCAGCGATACGCACGACCCCCGAAGGTGTGAATTCAGCATCTAGAATAAATTGCTCTTTGTTTAGTTTACGATTTTTAAGTGTGATTTCACAGATTTCAAAGCGTACGCCTCGCGACTTCAGCGCGGCGATCAAGGGCGCATACTCAACGGCATTTTTTTCATCTTTAGCGCCGTCCATCAACAGATCAACCCCTTCAGCATGAGTGACCACGACAATTTTTGTTTTGGGTGCCACATCCAAGTGATTGCGAATGTTACGCAGGCCTTTTAAGCCTTGCGTAGCCGCGTGATCGATGTGATAGACCACGCTAGACTGCGCCGCCGCAGAGCCCATGCTTAACATCCCAAACATCAAGAGCAGGGCGCAAGCAGTTTGTTTAAGTTGTGCTGACATGAGAATCCTTAACGGTTAAAAGGGTGCACAGGAGCTGTACACAGAACTTAGGCATGCTTATATCAAGCATGCCGATAGTTTCAGAGCGAAGCGAGGTTACGCGTACCCCGGATTATTGGCAGTGCCTTTGATTGTTGGCACATTTAACGGACTTGCTTTGACTGTTTTGATATCTTTTAAATACGTCGTCATCAAATCCCAGATTGGTTCACCACCAGCTTGCTTGGCTTCAATAGAAACTGGAGCCCAACCGGCGACCTTATAGGTGCTGTTTGCGTCGATCAGCTTACCGCCCAGGCGCATGTCAGAAATACGTTTTCCGGCCCCAGCGGTTGGGTCAATCGCGTACTGCAGTCCACCCACGCGCACCATGTCACCACCCTGTTGATAATAGGGATCAGGATTAAAGAGATTGTCAGCGACGTCTTCAAGAATTGTCTTGAGCATGTCACCTTTCATCATTATGGTGGTGGTGTAAGGGTAGGTAATGGCCGTTTGATCCATCAAGTGTTCGAAGGTGATCGTTTGACCGGGTAATAGCGATGTGCCCCAGCGAAAGCCAGGAGAGAAAGCAATCGGTGCGTCTTTGACTGCCATTAAGCCATCAAGAATGAGTTGGTCAAAACTGCCGTTAAAGTTACCGCGGCGGTACAACAGACCTTCGGTGACGGCCAGAGGTTGAGCCAACTTAGTTTCGAAGGGGCTGCGTAATTTTTTGATTAAGGCTGCCATGTCTGGATCAGCGGGCAACAGGTCAGAGAACACTGGCATTAATTTGTAGCGCACATCAGCGACTTTACCGGCCTTCACGTCAAAATCTAAAACACCTAAAAATTTTCCGTTTGATCCGGCGTTGGTGACGAGGGTAACGCCTCCTTTGTTGCTGACTTTAATCGGGGCAGGCACGCCATCATGGGTATGTCCGCCTAAAATCACGTCAATGCCTTGCACGCGAGTAGCCATCTTCAGGTCGACATCCATCCCATTGTGCGAAAGTAGCACGACGACTTTTGCGCCTTTGCCACGCACTTCGTCGACCACCTTCTGCATGTTTTCTTCTTCGATGCCGAACGTCCAGTTTTCAACCATATAGCGTGGGTTGGCGATGGGCGTATACGGAAACGCCTGGCCAATAATGGCAACCGACACCCCATTCATTTCTCTGAGGGTATAGGCCTCAAAAACGGGATCCCCAAAATCTGTGGTCTTGACGTTTTGCGCTAAAAATGAAACCTTGTTGTTGAAATCTTTTTCGACGATTTCTTGCACACGCTTTTCGCCCAGGGTCATCTCCCAGTGCGCCGTCATCACGTCAACGCCCATCGCCAGGCACGCATCGACCATGTCTTGGCCGTTGGTCCAAAGCGAGGTGCCTGAACCTTGCCAGGTGTCACCACCATCTAGCAATAAGGCTCCAGGGCGTGAAGATTTCAAGCGCTTGATCAGTGTTGCTAGATGAGCAAAGCCACCGACCTTGCCGTAATTTTTTGCCGCCGCTTCGAAGTCAAGATAGGTAAACGCATAGGCATCGCGACTGCCTGGAGCGATCCCAAAAGCTTTCAGTAGATGCTCGCCGACCAAATGTGGCGCTTTACCCAACTGATCGCCAAAGCCAAGATTGACATTGGGTTCGCGAAAATAAATGGGATTAAGTTGCGCGTGGCAATCGGTAAAGTGCAGCAAATGCACATTGCCAAATTTAGGCAGATCGTAAAAGGCATTTGCTGCGGCTTGGGCTGACGCTGTGCCTGATTGCAACGCCAGGCCGCCTGCAGAAGCAACCGCCAGCAGCTGCATAAATTCTCTACGATTCATTAGTGTGCTATCTCGTTGTTGTTTGGTCTAAGCGTAAAGTCCTACTGTTATTTATTCACCGGCGATTCAGGGTCAAGCAGCAAGGCCATGACATCTTTAATCTGCTGTTCAGTCAGTAAGTTGAAATGCGCCATGCGAGGCATATTGCTGCAAGCGTTATACGCTTTTGAATTGTTGATACGATTCCAGGTGTAGGTCAAAATCGCTTCGCTGGTGCCGCGAGTCTTGCCATAGCCAGTTAACGAGGGCCCGATGTTGCCATACGAAATTTCTTGTTTGCTGATTTGATGGCAGTTGTAGCAGCCACCACCATTGGGTGCTTTGGTCGTATCTGACCAGGTTGCACCCCGACCGCTTTGTGCAACCGCTTCACCTGCTTTCCAGCTACCTAAATACTTTCCGTCTGATGGCGGTTTAATTGCTGCCATCGCCTTGGTCTGTTCTTCAATTAACACCTTTTGTGCCGTAGGAGTATTACGCACGTCTGGATCTGAGCAGAGCGCTTGGATTGGATCTTGCTTGAGCCGATCTAGCCCGGCAATTCCTTGCGCTCTGAAGCCACTACTGAGCATTGCTTCAAACTTTGCGTCAACGGTCTGCGCTTGGGCGCTGAGCGACAGGCAGGTAAGCAACACGGCAGTCGTGCAATAACGAACGTATAGAGTGTTCATAAGTGAAATTATCCTGAGCTGTGTTGTTTGACTTAGCGTTTGAGGCCGGGTGTTTGAACAATACCGCCATCACCTTTGTTTGCCATAAAAATTGACAACGCAATGGTGACATCAGAACCATAAATCGGAAACGGCAATCGTTGCTGTCTAAAGCAATCATTCAGTCGACGTTGCATGGTCCAGAACTCTCCGCTTGAGACGCGATAAGCTGGCCAAGCGCCCCAGCCCAAGGCGGCGCCCGCTTGAGTTGTTAGGTCAGGAAGATCTTGCAGACGGATACGTTGATCTTTGACTGAGTGACACGAGGCGCATGAGAAATCCATTGGCCCGCCCTGAAAGAAAAACATCTTCTTACCTAAGGCCACCATCTCTTTTTCTTTTGGGTGCGTAGCAGGTACGTTAATTTTCATGTCTTTTGAATGGGTCACAACATACGCGACGATCGCCTCAATATTTTTACGTATGCCTTTGGCGAAGGCACCCCCGATCACTTCGGCTTGTGCGATACCTTGCAGAGTCTCCATGCAAGTCATTAAGCGCGACTCAAGGTCTTGCACGCGATCGGTATCTTTAAAGTAACGAGGCAACTGAGCCGAAGCGCCATCAACAACTCCGGGCCCCAAGCCAAGATCGCATTTCTCAAGCGTTGCTTTTTTTGGGCCGGCGGATTGTTTCCAAAGCTCTTCACCCGCCATCTCATAAAGCTCAGCGGGATTGCCCTCGGCAATCATTTCGCGATACTTGGCGATTTCATCGCTTGCACTTTGTGAAAATGCCGGCGCGGTGCTCAGGCTAAGCAAGCTTGCTAAAAGGAAGGATGCGTATTTTTTTTTCATGATTGGATCCTGAGTAGAGCCCGCGTGAGCATCAAAGTGAAACTTGTTGCCGCCCACTCGCTTTAGGTGATTTTTGCTTTATCGCTACGCTTGTCGCCCGAGTTATCCACCCAATCAACAACGATTTCGTCGCCTTTTGCAGCACCCTTGAATTTAAAATTCAGAAATGGATCTTTGGAGACAGCAGGGCCGAATTCGGCGGTAAAAACGGTTTTACCTTTCACTTGGGCGATCACCGTTTTGATAAAAAAAGCAGGGATCGTGGCGCCCGCTGCATCTTTACGTTGACCGGATTCCATGTCGTGCTTCATCAAAACCTTGACGTCGACGATGCCGTCTTTTTCAGCGGCGCGAATGCGCATTGGATCTGCCATGATGATTCCTTTTT
>Ga0192658_1022_pt1 | contig 14608 bp, 16 predicted proteins | sample LauGreSBDMM110SN_4_FD_133055 | JGI IMG/M metagenome (GOLD analysis project Ga0192658, IMG submission 133055)
TTTTACAGACGTTGAAGGTGCCGCAGGGCTACCTTGACTCTGCTAATTTTGCCGCCTTCGTGCACGCTGAGAGCGATCGCTACAGCCGCCTGATTCGCACGCTAGGGGCAACGCAGGTGAAGTCCAATTGACAATTCACCTAACGAGAACGAACTAACAGCCGCCTCGTTTGGATACAACCCATGGCCAAATGACAACACCACAAGAATTCAAAGGCTTCACGGCGTCAGAAATAAGAAAATGGGGCACTATCATTGCCCGATCAAATATCAAACTTGACTAAGGGGTACAGGGATGCAAACCAAAGGTAATAACGGACCACGCTATCGGCATCAAGTGCAAGAGACCAGCGAATATACGACGATAAGTGTCGATAAGCTGACCCCAATCATTGGTGCAGAGATTTCTGGCATTGATTTGTCTAAACCTTTGGCGCCCGAGCAGCAAAATGAAGTGCACCGCGCCTTGGCTGAAAATCAGGTGATTTTTTTTAGGGATCAAGACCTCACCAAAGAACAACATCTTGCGTTTGGTCGTCTATTTGGCGATTTGCATATACATCCGGCAGCGCCGCACGTTGAGGGCCTACCTGCGTTGATGAAAATTCACGCGGATGAAAGTTCTCCTCGCGCCAACGGTGAACGTTGGCACACGGACGTCAGTTGCGATCAAACGCCTCCGATGGGAAGCATCTTACATATTCACACGCTCCCACCTCATGGTGGCGACACACTGTTTGCAAGCATGTACGCTGCCTATGATGCGTTATCAGATCGGATGAAACATTACCTAAATGGGATGACCGCGCTTCATGACGGTGAGGCGAATTACCGTGGCACATACAAAAATTTTGGTGTGGTCGATAAACCAAGTTACCCCTATGCCGAGCATCCCGTTGTCAGAACACATCCAGTAACAGGCCGACAAGCACTCTACGTGAATCGCGGGTTTACGATCCACTTGAATGGGGTCCCTAAAGACGAAAGTGCAGGTATGTTGCATTATCTTTACGAACACATTGAAAACCCACTGTTTCAATGTCGCTTTCAATGGAAGAAAAACTCGATTGCCTTTTGGGATAACCGCTGTGTCCAACACAGGGCGATGTGGGATTATTGGCCTCATACGCGAAGTGGGCACCGGGTGACGGTGGCTGGCGATCGCCCTTTCTATCGCCCAAGTGTGTAGACGCTGAAGCCCCTAACATCCAACTGAGAGTGTTAAGGATTGACTTACCAGCAGCAAGATCGCTTGCGTTTCAAGCCTTAACCTTTCACCCAACACCCAGTCATACGCCTACACCCACCAGTTCAACGATTTTCCCCGCATCCATCCATTATTAATGACTTGGAAGTCGCCGTACCATTTGCAAACAGCCTTCGCCTGTATGATTAACTTCGACCATATGGTTTTCTCGTAATCGGACTCTGTCAACAATTTGTGTGCGAGTTGCAAAAGATCTGACTCCTTGATTCTCGACAGTGCCTCTTAGCAAAGACGAGGATATTCATGCAATCCATCAGTGCCGCTCCGCCCCACGAACAATCCGTGCTGCGCTATGCACTGGAACGCCATGCGCTTGAGCGGCCGGACGCGGTGTATGCGGCGTTCGAGGATGAACCTGACTGGACGTTCCGCTGCACACTAGACAAGGTGCGCAGCACCGCCAATGGCCTAGCCGCGCTCAACGTAGGCCGCGGCGACACGGTACTGCTGATGCTGGGCAACGGCGGTTTTGCGTTGCGAGTCATGTTCGCGCTGCACTACCTTGGCGCCATCGCGGTGCCGGTCAACACCTCCTACCTGGGCAACCTGTTGCGGCATGTTGTGGACAATGCGGGCGCGCGGCTGGCGGTGGTCGAGCCGGAACTGCTGGAGCGGCTAGAAGAAGCCGCCGGCCCGGCACTGGCGTCCATCGTGGTAAACGGAACCGATGTGCAGGCACAGACAGTGGCGCAATCGGCGAGCCGGGCAATATATCCAGCCAGCGTGCTGACCGCACCGGCGCCCACGCCGCTGCCTGACCCCATATTGGCGTCATGGGACACCCAGTTCATCATCTACACCTCGGGCACTACCGGAGCCTCAAAAGGCGTGCTGGCTTCCTATCGCCACAGCTACACCGCGGTCGGCCCGGTCGGCTGGCCATGCGTGCTACAACAAGATCGCCAGTTGCTGCACCTACCGATATTCCATATCGGCGGCGCCTTCATCGCCTCAGCTGCACTTTGCCGTGGCAGTTCGATCGGCGTCACCGCCAAATTTTCCACCGCACGCTTCTGGGACTCGATACGGAGGCTGCAGGTGACCTCCGTATTCCTGCTCGGCGTGATGGCCAGCTTCTTGCTCAAGCAAGCGCCTCGCTCAGATGACCGCTCTCATTCGCTACGCATGGTGTTCATCGTACCGCTGGGCGCGATCGGCTCCGAATTCGCCGCGCGCTTCGGGGTCGAAGTCCACACGCTGTTCAACATGACCGAGATCAGCACGCCGCTGAGCTGTGGCCCGAACCCGTCCAAGCCCCATGTATGCGGCCGTCCGCGTCCCGGTGTGCAATTGCGGCTGGTAGACGAGAACGATATCGAGGTCCTGCCCGGCGCAACCGGTGAGCTAGTGATACGCACCGACCAACCCTGGACCATGAACCATGGCTATCACCGAGACGATGCCGCCACTGCCCGCGCCTGGCGCAACGGTTGGTTCCATACCGGCGATTGTTTCGCAATCGATGCAGACGGCGACTATCTGTTTAAGGACCGGATCAAGGACTGCATCCGCCGGCGCGGCGAGAACATTTCTTCGCATGAAGTCGAGGCCGAGGTGCTGGCCTTCCCCACAGTACGCGAAGTCGCCGCGATCCCGGTGCCGTCCGAATTCGGCGAAGACGAGGTGATGCTGGTGGTGGCAACTACCGAGGGCCAACCACTCGACTCGGCAGCGCTGTTCGCTCACCTGCAAGCGCGACTGCCCCATTTCATGCTGCCACGCTACCTGCGAGTGTTGCCCGCCCTGCCCAAGACGCCGACTGCAAAAGTGCAAAAGCATTTGCTGCGTGAGCAAGGAGTCACGCCTGATACGCTAGACTTGCACCAACTCGGCCTGCGCGCCAGGAGCCCCTCCAACTGACCAAAATGCGCGACAAGCCCCGTTCCTTTAGGGCGGGGAAGATATCAAGCCAACAGATACGAACCGATCGCAACCCTTACCAACCTGTAGCAACCGACAGCATCCCAAACCACCGACCAGAGAACGTATGCAAAAGAAAATCCCGGTACGCGTCTACACCGACTATAAGAGTCCATATGCCTTCGTCGCCAAGGATCCCACTTATGCGCTGGCCGAAAAATACCAGCTAGAGCTGGATTGGTATCCGTACACACTGCGGATACAGGACTATCTCGGTACACTTGAAACCCGCAACGCACATCAGTGGCGGCGGGTGCGCTACAGCTACATGGATGCGCGTCGCCTGGCCAACGTCCAGAACCTGGTGCTAAAAGGCCCTGAGCGAGTCTATAACGGCTACTACGCTAATACCGGTTTGTTATTCGCAAAGCAGAACGGCCTATTCCGCATCTACAACGACACCGTGTTCGTGCGCTTCTGGAAGCGCGAGCTGGACATTGATTCGCTGGCGGCGATGAAGGGGCTGATTGCCGACATAGGCGGCGATCCCACCGCCTATGAAGCTTGGGCCGAAGGGCCCGGCCGCAACGAGCATGAACGTGTGATCGACGAAGCCGAGGCAATGGGTGTATTCGGCGTGCCGATGTTCGTGCTCGACGGCGAGTTGTTCTGGGGTGGCGACCGCGTCGACATGCTGATCGAAAGACTCAACAAGCGCCGTGCTGAGCAAGAGCAGATGGCGTGACGCAAAACCACATATGACTTAACCAACCCGCTGCAACACTTACAGATTCAATGTGGGCGCAGTAAAACTGCCTTTGAGATTTCCGCCGATATTGCAAATACGCGAAAAGACGGCTTCTGCAAGCGGTCCCAATGCTTCTATTTTTTTAATCTCAACATCCGCTGCGGCCGTGCCAAAAGCCTCAGCAATTGTCGGGAGGTGCTCGCCAGCGAGAGCGGTGCGATGAAAGGTTTTTACGAGATTTTATGTAATCGACATAATTATGACGTTTGCATAATTTTTTATAAAATAGAAACGCGTGAGGCATGCCGACAGACAACGTGCCTCCATCGCCGATACCACGCCGTATCAAACTTCAGTCAAGCGAGTTCAAAAGCTTCGACAAGAATCGGCTTGCGAGGGAGAGTCAGAACAATCTTGCCCTCTAGCGTTGTGTTCAGTTTCAGGTGATGATTTGCATCGAAAACCGACCTCATGGAGGCAGTTTCGGCTCGGCGCTAACATGTTATAAACATTTCAAACATAACAGGAGCGCAGACATGACTCGCATCAACCACATCGCAATTAAAGTCGACGATCTACAGGCGGCGACCGATCTTTATGAAAACGTCTTTGGCTTAAAGTACGTTTCTACCGTTCAGTCGGTCGGTCATATCTCTCGCCATCTTAGCGACGGCGTCATGTATTTAACTTTGCTCAAATACGAAAGTGAAGACTCTCCAGAAGCCACCATTGCCGGTGCTGGCCCTTGTATTCACCACTTTGGATTAGAGGTCGAAGATCCTGCCAAATACGAAGCCATGCTCAAGAGCTTTCCGGGCATCGAAATTATCAGCGGTACTGCCGCAAAGTTACCAGTTAAGTTTCGCACCAAGGATGGCATTGTTGGTGAACTTCTTGAGGCCGACACGATCGCTAAAGCCGGGAACAAATAAACATAATGACGACTTCTCAATCACAAAACAAATGGGTAACAATCGCTCTCGCCCTCACGTGTATTAGCGTTTCAGTTCCCACTGCGGCGCAGACTTTTCCGTCAAAGCCTGTGCGCATCGTCGTCGCGTTTCCGGCAGGTGGTGGCGTCGATATGGTTGCCCGGTTGCTTGCCTCGAAACTGAGTGAAAAGTGGGCGCAACCCGTCATCGTCGAGAATAAAAGCGGGGCTAGTGGCTACATCGGAACAAATCTCGTCGCAACATCCCCACCAGATGGTTACAACGTGACGATTAGCGTGCCCAATACATTTACGATTGGGCCTCACCTCATCACCCCGCCCTATGATGCTTTAAAAGACTTCACCCCCATCACAATGATCATTACGTTTCCAAACGTCCTGGTGATTGGTCCGAAGGTCCAAGCAAAGTCGATGAGCGATTTGGTGACGCTTGAGAAAAGCAAGCCCGGCTCACTGAACTTCGCCTCGTCTGGAATCGGATCCACGCAACATCTTGCGGGCGAGATGTTTAACTTGGCAGCCGGAATACGCGTCACACATGTGCCCTACAAAGGCAGCGCTGGCGCCATGCTCGATCTGATTGGCGGCTCGGTGGCGTACAGTTTTGACACCACGACTGGCACATTACCGCACATTAAGGCTGAAAAACTTCGGCCAATTGCGGTAGCGGCAACGTCAAGAATCGCAGCTCTACCCGATGTTCCAACCACTGCAGAACAGGGGTTTCCATCAGTCGTGATGAGCACTTGGTATGGGCTATCCGGCCCGGCAGGCATGCCGCCTGCGGTCACTCAAAAGTGGCGTGATGATGTCGCTGCAGTCTTAAAACTTTCGGATGTTCAGGAGAAGTTTGCTCAAGTTGCGGGCGTGGCCGTTGCCGACCAACCGGCACAATTTGGTCAATATTTGGCAGACGAATACAAAAAAATGGGTGCGCTCATTAAGACTGCTGATGTGAAAGCAGACTGAGCGAAATTATCCAAGAAAAGTCAGTGACGAACAGTCCTCGTTTTTAGCCGCACCTCCCTGGAGTACGTAATGACAGTCATTCAACAAATAGGCAGCGTACTTGTCTCACTCAGTCTCGCTTTAGTGAGTGGAACCGTCTTTGCACAAAAATTCCCTGAGAAGCCCGTTAAGATCATTGTTCCCTTTGCGCCGGGCGGCGGCGCCGATATGCTGGCACGTACGTTGACTTCTGGACTGACTGAAACGTGGGGACAGCCGGTCGTTGTAGAAAATCGTGCCGGCGCAAGTGGAAACATTGGTGCAGAGGCGGTGGCCCGGTCAGAGCCTGACGGCTATACCCTGCTGTTAACAAGCAGCGCATTTGTCATCAGTCCGGGCATGTCAAGCAGTCTTCCTTTTAATGTTGAAAAGGACTTTACTCCTATCACGCTGGCTGCAGAGCTGCCAAACGTTCTAGTCGTTCACCCTAGCGTTAAAGCCACTACGGTTAAAGAGCTCGAGGCCTTGATACGTGCCAATGCGACAAAGATCAGCTATGCATCCCCCGGTAACGGAACAGGCGGTCACTTGGCGGCAGAGCTATTCAAGCAGTCGGCTGGTGTTGAGATTACCCATATTCCCTACAAGGGGGGTGGCGCTGTCATCGCGGACTTATTGGCGGGTCATGTTCAAATGACTTTTGCGACCTTGCCGTCTGTGATTGCGTATATCAATGCCGACAAAGTTCGAGCGCTTGCATTGACGACAAGTAAACGTGGCTTTATTGCGGCGCCCACTATGATTGAGTCGGGATACGCAGGGTTTGATATTTCTACCTGGCTTGGTTTTTTAGGGCCTGCAAACATGGCGCCTGCCTTGGTTCAAAAGATCTACGGCGATATTCAAAAGCTGATGCGCTCAGACGCTATGGCGGAAAAGCTTAAACAACAAGGCATGCTAGAGGTTGGATTATCACCGGTAGAGTTTGAAAAGAAAATCACTAAAGATGTGGATATGTATAAAAATATTATTCAGAAGTCTGGTTTAAAAGCGGGCTAAATATGTCTATCACCAATATCGTCACGCCAAAATGGTTGTCTGCGCACCTCAGCGATCCTGCGATCAAAATTCTGGATTGCACGACCTACATGCTTGCACAACCTGTCGGGCCTTCAAAAATTGAGAGTGGTCGCGCTCAATATCTGAAAGGGCATATTCCTGGTGCACAGCACGTGTGCATGGAGCAAGATTTTTCTGAGCCGGGTGCGCGCTTTGCCTTTACCGTGCCCAGCCCCGACACCTTTAATCGCTTGATGCAACGCCTTGGCATCCATCATGACGATCACGTGGTGCTGTACGGGCATCAGCAATTGTCTGTGGTGACGCGGATTTGGTTTGTGCTGCACGCGATGGGTCATCAAAAAATTTCAATTCTGAATGGTGGGCTGGCCCTGTGGGTGAAGTCTGGCATGGCCTTGAGCACTGAACTGCCCACAGTCAAGACAAGTGATTACAAAGCCGAACCAAAAGTGGGGCGTGTAGCAGGCATCAACGAGGTCAGTCAGGCGATCACTGATCCTAAAAAAGTACTTTTGAACGCACTAAAAAAAGAACAGTTTTTAGGAACAGGCGGCTCCCACTATGGCCGGCCTGGACGCATACCAAACAGCGTCAGTTGGCCTGCGACCGATCTTTATGACTCACAGACAGGCGAGTTTAAAAGCCAAGACGAGTTGACTGCACTGCTCAAGCAACTTGACTTGCAACCTAGTCAGCAGGTGATCAATTACTGCGGAGGTGGCATCGCCGCCACAACAACTGCGTTTGTTCTTGAGACGCTAGGCATTACCAACTGGTCGATGTATGACAACTCAATGAACGAATGGGCCAATACACCGGACAAACCACTACAAACTGGCTAAGCGGCTTAGCCGTTTTTTGCAAACGTTACCACTTGTGAATTTGCAGCGTGATGCCTATTTATCACCCCTGCCACCCACCAACCAAAGTGCCATCGGGCCGATGAGTTTAGAAATGCGATGGCGATGTTTGGCAAAAAGACGATAGCCTAACGCCAGCAAAGGGGCGAGGGTCTTGCGAGACATCACCCAAGCTAGCCGAGGCAACCCTGCACGCCGATAGGCCTCACCAAATACTGCATGCCCTTTGATGACGAGGCCGTTATCAAACTGCCCATACATTTCAGCGAGCGCTTGCGAACAGCTCACGCCCACAGCGCGTTCATCGTAAAGATCAGAGTTGATATCAACAAACGCAAGCAAACCAGCTTGATTTCGGCGCGACAAAAATACAATCTCTGCCTGGCATAAGGGGCACTTGCCATCAAAAAACAACGTCAGTCTCGGCAAATCAGCGGTGTTCAAAAACATTCCTTCGTGACATACGCTAGCGAACTCATTTCTCTTGAATCTTTTGCACAAGTCTGCGACTGCGCGCACCCCAACGTCCCGCGCGAGGCGTTACGGTGCTTTTCACTTACCTCGCCTAGCCCTTCTGCGCTTTACGAGCCGCCTTTTTATCCATGAAGTCTTTGATGATGACGGCATGCTCGGGCGTTTTATGCGCAATGGCCTGATAAGCCGCTGAAAGCTCAAGCAGGTTCGAGAGTGAAGACGTCTGACCTTCGCGCAACAGGCGCTTAGTCATCCGCATCACTGAAGGTGAGTTCACCGCCATCTTGCGCGCAAGCGTATGGGCGGTACTCAGCAGATCTGCTGCCGGCACCACACGCGACACCAGCCCCCAGCTCAACGCCGTTTGGGCATCGATGGGCTCGCCCGTAAACGACATCTCAGCTGCGCGTGCCATACCGATCACGCGTGGCAGAAACCAAGCGCCACCGTCACCTGCCACGATTCCGACTTTGACAAAACTTTCAGCAAAGGTTGCGGTATCGGTGGCAATACGCAGATCGCACATGCAGGTTAAGTCAAAGCCCGCACCAATGGCTGGGCCATTGACCGCAGCGATGGTTGGGACTTCAAGTTGGTGAATCGCCAACGGCAAACGCTGAATGCCATGCCGATACTCTTGGCGCAACACTTCGCTACCAAACTCTGGGCCAATCTGACGCTGCATCTCGTCGATTTTGCCGCCCGACGAAAAAATGGTGCCCGTGGCCGTAATCACCACGGCACGCACTGACGGGTCGCATTCAATGCGATGACAGGCTTCGAGCATCGCCTCAACGATACCCGTGCCCGTGAGCGCGTTACGCGTCTCAGGGTGATTCAGCGTGAGTGTCACTACGCCCAGATCGTCTTGTTCATACAATAAAACTGAAGACATCGCGTTTATCTCCCGGCCGCTTTTGCGGTGCGGCCACCGGCCACACCCACGTCTGTTGTGGGCAGATCAAACAAGATCGAGCGCACGTTTTGACTCGTGACACCGATCGACGCTTCAACCGCGCTGGCCATGGCAGCAATCAGCGCCGACTTCAATTCATCGGTGCGCCCGTGAATCAGGCCCACCGTGATCATGACCATTTCATGACCGATTTCGCCGGCCACAATCACATTTTCAGGCGCGATCTCTTGCAGCACCACGCGGACCGACGACAAGGGGGCACTGACGCTATCGACCACAGACTGGGTCAGCTTTTTTAATAAATCTGTTTTTTGTGCTGAGTTGTAACCCTGCATAATTTGTACATTGAGCATTGGCATGGTGTGCTATCTTCCTTTTAGCAGTGGGGGATCCTTCTGACCCATACGATAAACCAAGTTTGAGAACATGGCCCCACATCCTTCGCCTTACAAAAGTAGCGGCGGTCTTAAACGCATTGCCAATGCCGTCCGCTACTCAATGCAGGGGCTGGTTGCTGCACTGCGCTACGAATCTGCCTTCAGGCAAGAACTCTTGCTCGCTGCAGTCTTGACGCCCGCTGCGTTCTGGGTCGGGCAAAATGCGGGCCAAATCCTGCTACTCATCGGTTCGCTGGTCTTAGTGCTGATCGTTGAGCTCTTAAATTCGGCCATCGAGGCGGTGGCCGACGCCGTCTCGCTTGAAACCAATCAGCTAATTGGTCGCGCCAAAGACTTAGGTAGTGCAGCGGTGTTTTTAAGCCTGTTGCTCTGTGCAATGGTCTGGCTGGTGCTGTTTGCGAATCGTTGGCTAGCCTTTATCTGACACAATAGCGTTATCCGATCTTTCTACTTGCCTGTACCTACATGTCTTTTATTCAAAAACTCAATGCCGCCTGGGCCTCGTCGCAATCACTTTTAATGGTGGGACTTGACCCTGACTTGCCGCGTTTGCCAGCAGAACTGCAGGGTAAATCAACTGCCATTTTTGAGTTTTGCCGTCAAATCGTCGATGCGACTGCACCCTTTGTATGTGGCTTTAAGCCTCAGATCGCCTATTTCGCAGCTGCGCGCGCCGAGGGGCAGCTTGAAGACTTGTGCGCCTATATTCGCGAGCGATATCCCCATTTACCTCTGGTACTTGACGCCAAGCGTGGCGACATCGGCGCCACGGCCACACAGTATGCGCAAGAAGTCTTTGGCCGTTATCAGGCCGATGCGGTCACCGTGAGCCCATACCTAGGCGGCGACTCGGTAGAGCCCTACCTTGAGTGGGAAGATCGCGGCGTGATCGTGTTGTGCCGCACCTCAAATCCAGGCGGCTCTGACCTTCAGTTTTTAGAGACAGACGGCGTGCCTTTGTATTTGCGTGTCGCTGATTTAGTCGCAAATAAATGGAATAAAACAGGGCAATGCGGCTTAGTCGTTGGTGCGACGTTTCCGAATGAATTGGCGGCGGTGCGTAAGGCAGTAGGTGACAGCGTGCCCTTGTTGGTGCCAGGCATTGGCGCGCAAGGCGGTGACGTTGCTGCAACCTGTGCAGCAGGCTGCAACGCACAAAAAACTGGGATGATGATTAACTCGTCGCGTGCGATTTTGTACGCGAAGGGCGAAGGCCACTTTACCGAAGCCGCTGCGGCGGTGGCGCGTCAAACACGTGATGACATCAACGCGCATCGCTAAAGCTAAAGCCATTTACCAAGCCTCAACGCGGGTGACGCAACGAACCTTCCGATTGTGTCAGTGTTGACGCACTGCAAAGCGCCGCACGCACGGGCGGCGCTATCGCTCTGCGCGAACGTCCGGCCGCGAGTGGTGTTTTCTAGAATTTAAAAACAAAAATTTATGCGAAGGTCAACTACCCTGCTCTAAAGGACGGGTCCCCCGCGCAAAATGATGGTAACTTATTAAAAAACTCGTAAAAATTGTATTTTTATAAAAAAATTAAGGGTTTACAAAAAATGATAGCTTTTGTCACTCAGCTCGGACTGCGAAAATCATGACTTCCTTGACGCACCGTTTAGCCAATAAAGTCGGCATCATCACGGCGTCTGGGTCGGGGATGGGGCGAGCCGGCGCTATTCTTTTCGCCAGCGAAGGCGCACGCGTGTTGGTGGTTGATGCTAACAAGGATGCTGCTGACAAAACCGTTGAGATGATCCGTGCGACCGGTGGCCAAGCGCAGGTTTCCGTTGGCGATTTGTGCAACGAAGCCTATTCGCGCGACATTGTCGATGAAGCGGTGAAACATTTTGGCCGACTCGATTTCGTCTGGAATCACGTTGGCCATCCCGGCCCCGCAGGCCTCGAAGAAGTCTCGACCAGCGACCTAGACCTAGCACTTAATCTCAACTTGCGCTCGGTGTTATTCACCACGGCGGCCGCCCTGCCGGTGCTGCGCATAGGCGGCGGCGGCAACATCTTGTTCACTGCTTCAACCTCTGGCTTGGAAGGTTCCAAGTACAGCCCCGTTTACTCAGCCGCCAAGTTCGGTGTGATCGGCATGGCTCGTTCGCTAGCCAAGGCGCACGCTGCAGAGAATATTCGCGTCAACGTCATCTGCCCCGGCGCGACCAACACACCGATGCTCCGGACTTTTGTTCGCCGTCCCGGTCAAGAAGATGACTTGCCGGGCGATATTGAAAAGCTCGTGACGCAGCGCTCGTCACTTTCGCCCATGGGCCGCGCGGCCGAACCAATAGAAATCGCTCGCGCCGCTCTTTTCCTCGTGTCCGATGACGCTTCATATGTAACCGGCGTGGCACTGGCTGTAGACGGCGGTGCGACGGCCTGACCGCGGCATAATAAAAGCGTTTGGCGACCAGTCGGTGGTAAATAACAATAACAACTAAGAGACATAATAATGAGACCTTTCAAAGCGCTGATTTTGCTCGGCTTGGCGGTTGGATTTGCCTGCTCGGGCTTTAATATATTTGCCCAAGAGTGGCCGTCGAGGTCGATCCGCTTGGTTGTACCCTATCCCCCAGGCGGTAGCACCACTGTGCTGGCGCGACTGGTAAGCGAGCAACTGCGTGAGGCTTGGGGCCAGCAAGTGATAGTCGATGCGCGCGGCGGCGGCAATACAGTGGTAGGTACCGAAAATGTGGCCAAGTCGCTGCCTGATGGCTATACGTTGCTGCTCACCACGAACGCACACTCGGTAGTTCCTCATCTCGTCAAAGTACCCTTCGACCCGATCAAGGACTTTGTGCCGATCTCAATGATCGCCACCACTGAATACGTACTGGTGGTCCACCCCAGCGTTGCGGCCAACACGCTGCAGGAATTTACCGCGCTAGCCAAGTCCAAGCCCGGGCAGCTTAATTATGCTTCGGCCGGTAGTGGTTCGGCCAACCATTTGGCGGGCGAGCTGTTTGTCAGCATGACTAGTGCAAAAATCCAGCACATTCCCTACAAGGGTTCCGGCCCCGCAGTGACCGACCTGCTGGGCGGGCAAGTGCAGGCCTCTTTTCAGACGCCGATCGTCGCTATCCCCCACATCAAGTCTGGGGCCCTGCGCGCACTAGCGGTTTCAGGCAACACCCGTTTGGTGTCGGTGCCGCAAGTGCCTACCTTCACTGAAGCAGGACTGATCGGTTTCAATCCCGGAACCTGGTTCGGCATTGTCGCGCCCGTGGGCACGCCCAAGCTCATCGTCGAAAAGATCGCGGACGAACTTAACCGCATGATCGCCAAACCTGAATTCAGGGAAAAGTTGGTAGGTCTCGGTCTGGCGCCGTCTTACTTGCCACCGGCGGATTTTGCTGAGTTGATCAAGACCGACATGACGCGCTTTGGCAAAATAATCGAAGCATCCAATATCAAGCTCGACTGAGCCGGGCTGCTAGATTGCCGTACAAAGTCGCACACACAACAAAAACAGTCGTCAGTTCTCGCGGCGCTTCAGTCAGAAACTTACGTTTCTTTCAGCAGCATCTGCCCAGTCGCCAACGAGAACGCCACCGAGGCTTCGCGTACGGCTTTGCGATCGCCTTCAAATATTTTAGAAATCGCGTGCACCACCACTCCTGACGGGCGGCGCTGTGCAAAACCAAACCATACAAAGCCCACAGGCTTGCCAGGCGAGCCGCCACCGGGGCCGGCAACGCCTGTGGTGGTTAGGGCGAGCGTCGCGCGGGGCGCCATGTTTAAGACCCCCACAGCCATCTGACGCGCAACCTCTTCGCTGACCGCGCCAAACTGCAACAGCGCCTGCGGCGTGACGCCTAATTGCGCTTGCTTAGCCGCGTTACTGTAAGTGACCCAACCTTGGTCAAACCACGCACTTGAACCTGCAATTGCCGTGGCAGCGCCAGACAGCAAGCCCCCCGTGCAAGACTCGGCCGTGGCAAGTAGACCCTTATGTTTTAAAAGAAGCTCACCGAGTTCGGTCGCTAGCTGATCGATCTGTATTGACATATTTTCACTCTGATCACGTTAACAATGCAAAAAGTTTGGCACTAAATCGTCGAAGCCGTCGTCACCAGCCCTAGGATGCAAGCGTATGCACTCGCCTCAACGCACCCCTTGGCCTTAAAGCGCGAGGCTTTTCTATCAAGCGATCGCAGCATTAAAGAACAATGCCAAATCGAATCACAAGCGCCATCACTAAAAGCGTGTAACCCGCGGCCAGCAAATCATCGAGCATCACACCGACACCGCCTTTAAAACGTGCATCAACTTGCCGTATCGGTGGGGGCTTGACGACATCAAAAAATCTAAACAACACAAAGGCGAGCGCTTGGGCCGGCAAGCTTTGGGGCACAAGCCACAGCACCAACCAAAACGCCACGAACTCGTCCCACACCAGCCCGACGTGATCGGGCACGCCAAGTTGCTTAGCAACGCGCTCGGCAGCCCAGCAGCCATACACAAAACAAACCAGCAAAAAAATGCCGATATAAAGATCGCTGACACCAGGCGAGGCGACACTCCAGAGCAACCAAGCCAGCAACGTCGCCCAAGTGCCAGAGCCCGGCCGTAACAACCCAGAGCCCATGCCAAACATCAGCATGCGGCCCGGATCAGAAAACACCCACGCCGCCTTGGGCCAGCTTGTGCGATGTCTTTTTGAAACGTCTGTCATTGTGGGTTAAATCCTAAGGTAATCAGAACAACAGGCAATAAAGTTGCTAAGTCAGAAGCAATCGGCACAAGAGATCGTTAACAGTCAAAGCCTGAAGTGGTCAAAACCACTCGGCAACTCTGGGATCGCAGTGCCGGTCTGATCATAAACGACTAGCCCTGGCTCTTTACGAATCGCGCCGATACAAGTCAGGGCAACACCAAGCGTTTGGCCGATTTTTTCAAGCGCTGCACGCTGCGAGGGCGCAGCGGTAAAACAAAGCTCATAGACGTCGCCACCGGCAAGCACAGCGCGGCGCAGCACCTCTGGCGGCAGCGTGTGCCTCGATAGGCCAGTTAAAGCGTGGTGTAGGGGTAGCAGCGGTTCTTGCAGCTCTGCGCCGACACCACTGGCGGCTAGGATGTGCCCCAGATCTTGCAACA
>Ga0192658_1095_pt1 | contig 14212 bp, 11 predicted proteins | sample LauGreSBDMM110SN_4_FD_133055 | JGI IMG/M metagenome (GOLD analysis project Ga0192658, IMG submission 133055)
TCAACACCAACGGCGAAGGGCTCGATTTCAGGCGCACGTGACTTAGCGAGAACGTAAGAAAAAGGCCCAAAGTACGCCACCTCGATCCGACCAAAGCGCATCGCTTCAATCATGGATGAATAATCCGTGGTGACGATGAGCTCAATTTTTTTGTTCAGCGTGCGCTCTAGATAGGCCTTGAGTGGCTGTGCGTTTTGTATGAGGGTGGTTGCGTTCTCATCGGGCAGTAGCGCAACGCGTAGCGTGGCGGGATCACGCCCCTGAGCCAGCGCCTGATTGGCCATCAGGCAAAAGAAAACAACACCGGCAGAAATAAATGAACGACGGCTCATGGTTAGACCTCTAGTAAGGATGATTGTTGAAAAACCGTTGCGCTTGCCGCAGCGCTGACGGGGCGGGCCTCGACGCTTGTGTGATGTCGATACAAGTCTGTCACTTGATGCGCAGAAAGTTCCTGAGGCGCGCCATCAAAGACAACAGCGCCTTGCTTAAGGCCGATAATGCGGTCGGCAAATTGCCGCGCAAAGTCAACTTGATGCAAGCTCACCACAGTGGTCAAGCCATCAGATTTACAAATATCGTGTAGCGATTGCAGCAACCGAAGCGAAGTGTTGGGATCCAGGCTGGCAATAGGTTCGTCGGCTAGTAAGAGCCGCGGTTGTTGAATCAACGCTCGAGCCATCCCCACGCGCTGTTGCTGACCGCCCGATAATTGATCAGCACGGGCTAAAGCGCGCTCAAGCAAGCCGACACGATCGATGACCGCCAAGGCTTGTTCTTTCTCTGAACGCGTCCAGGGGCAAAACATGCGCCAGCCCGAGTGGTGACCCATTCGCCCAAGCAACACGTTGTTCAGTACGCTTAAGCGGCCAATCAAGTGATGTTGTTGAAAAATCATGCCAGTTTGACGGCGGTGGCGTTGTAGAGTCGACGGGTTGGCCAGGTCACCCAAGCCAGTTGCCTTGACGCTTCCGGCCGTTGGTTGGACTAGACCATTTAACGCCCGTAAAAGTGTTGATTTACCGGCGCCAGACGTACCCAACAAGACCACAAAAGATCCCTGAGTAATGTCGATACTGGTGCTTTTTAGGGCCTTTAGGTTGTTTTTATAAGTGACTTCTAGGCCTGTAGTGCAAATCACCGAGTCTTTCGACCCTGGGCGGCTGTTGGAAGGCGTGATGGCGGGATTCATTTGTAAGGGCTCGCAATTGGTTGTGGCGATGGTTCAAATACTAAACTTAGCGAGTTGGGGTCATCGTTCAACGCTCACCCTCATTCCGTGAAAATTGGTATTATGAAGACTTGAAATGACAACCGTATGACTCCATCGACGTTGCGAAAAAACGGTTGCCTGAATCAATCAATCAACATCGGCCTGCCGGCTCTAAAAGACTTCTAAAAGAGACCCCTCATGAACTTGACTCCCGCACAGTTAGCGCAGTTTGATAAAGACGGTTATTTGTTCTTTCCTGAGTTATTTACCCTAGAAGAAACCAAACACTTGAACGCTGCCGTGCCAGAGCTTTACAGCCGACGCGAGGCCTTCAATGTGCGTGAAAAAGGTAGTGATGCGGTACGTACTAATTTTGCGGCACACATGTATAGCGAGCCCTTTGCCAAACTCGGGCGTCACCCACGCATGATCAAACCAGTTGAAGAACTGTTCGGTGAAAAGCTGTACATGCATCAGTTCAAGGTCAACGGCAAGATGGCGTTTGAAGGTGACGTCTGGCAGTGGCACCAAGATTACGGTACGTGGTTGAATGACGATATGATGCCAACCGAGCGCGCCATGAACATTGCGATTTTCTTGGATGACGTGAACCCCTTCAACGGCCCCTTGATGTTCATCCCCGGCAGTCACAAAAAAGGCGTCATCGAGGCCAAGCACGATCTCACTACGACAAGTTATCCGCTGTGGACAGTCGATAACGCACTGATTACACAACTCGTTGCGCGTGCCGGCGATAAAAATGGCGGCATCGTTAGCCCAACGGGCCCGGCGGGCTCAATGATTCTGTTTCACAGCTGTTTGGTGCATGCCTCGGCCAGCAATTTGTCGCCCTGGAACCGCAATGCTGTTTACTTGAGTCTCTGTGCGGTTTCTAACCATATTCGCCGGCACAAGCGGCCCGAATTTATTGCTCATCGAGATTTCACGCCAATTGAATGCTTGCCTGATGATTGCCTGACCAAGTCGTATCCAATCGACTTGCCTTGGGGTAAAGGCATGCCCGCAAGTGCGCTTGAAACTTCGCTCGAAGAAGTGCTGGTGACTGCATGAGTTTGCATGCAAAGCTTTTAGAGCGCGAAGCAGCCAATCGCCCCATTCGCATTGGCTTAATCGGGGCCGGAAAATTCGGCTCGATGTACCTGTCACAAATCCCACGTACACCGGGTGTGCATTTGGTTGGTATTGCGGATTTGTCTCCGTCGGCTGCGCGCACCAATCTTACGCGTGTTGGTTGGGAGCCAGAGCGCTTGCAAGCCAAGTCGTTAGATGATGCTGCCAAGAATGGCACAACGTTTATTTCTGAAGACTGGCTAGCCTTGGTGCGTCATCCTTCGGTGGATGTCGTCGTTGAATGCACGGGCTCGCCCATGCATGCGGTCGACCACATTCTTGAAGCGTTTGCGTATAAAAAGCACGTGGTCAACGTGACCGTTGAAGCGGATGCGTTTTGTGGCCCGTTACTGGGTGCGCGCGCCTTGGCCGCTGGCGTGGTCTACTCTTTAGCCTTTGGCGACCAGCCCGCCTTGATTTGTGATTTGGTTGACTGGGCGCGAACTTGTGGCTTTCCGGTCGTGGCAGCAGGTCGTGGGCACAAATGGTTACCGCATTTTTCTGAATCGACACCCGAAACTGTTTGGGGCTTCTACGGCTTAACCCCCGAGCAAGCCGAGCGTGGTGGCTTAAATCCAAAAATGTTCAATAGTTTTTTAGATGGCTCTAAGCCATCGATTGAAAGCACTGCGGTTTCAAACGCAACGGGCTTGGGCGTGCCATCTAATGGGTTGCTGTATCCGCCCGCCAGTGTTGAAGATATCCCGTTTGTCACAAGACCCATCAGCGAAGGCGGTGTGCTTGAGCGCAAGGGCATGGTCGAAGTAATCTCTAGCCTTGAAAAAGACGGCCGAGTGATTCCTTACGACATCCGTATGGGGGTCTGGGTCACAGTTGAGGCCGAGACTGACTACATCAAGAACTGTTTTGAAGAGTACAACGCGCATACAGATCCAACAGGGCGTTATTTCACGTTGTACAAGCGCTGGCACTTAATTGGGCTTGAGGTTGGCATGAGCGTCGCCAGCGCGGCCTTGCGTGGCGAGGCGACTGGTGTTGCCACCGGCTGGAACGCCGACGTGGTAGCCACTGCCAAACGTGACTTGAAGCCAGGCGATATGCTCGATGGTGAGGGTGGCTACACGGTGTGGGGTAAGTTGTTACCGGCCTCAACCTCTAAGCGTATGGGTGGCTTGCCGCTCGGGATGGCGCACAGTGTCAAAGTGGTGCGGGCTGTCGCTAAAGGTCAGAGCTTGTGCTGGGATGACGTGCAGATGGATCCTAATACTGCGGCCTTCAAGATCAGGCGCGAGATGGAATCGGCTTATACGTTTTAAATCGTTGGTGATATTTCATGAATGAAGCAACTGGTGATGCACGACAGCCTCAACCCGAGAACGTCGCTGATTGTTTATTTTGTGATGCACAACTCACAGACCGTGCACGTATCGTTGAAGAAAACGAGCTTGCCTACGCGACGCGCGACGCGTATCCCGTGACGCCTTTTCATACCTTGTTTATTCCAAAACGACACACTATTGATTATTTTGGTTTAACCGAGGCTGAGGTCGCAGCGATTCATGCGCTGATTCATTCGCAAAAGAAAATAATTGATGCGCTTGATCCGACCATTGGCGGCTACAACATCGGCATGAATTGTGGCGAAATCGCTGGGCAATCGGTCTGGCACTGCCATGTACATTTGATCCCAAGGCGCTTGGGTGACACAGAGTTTCCGAAAGGGGGAGTCAGACACGTCATCCCCTGGAAAGGGCGTTACGTTGATCCAAACAGCTGATCGACTGGCCAATCAATCAGCGCCGGGTTCTCATCTTCGGGTAAGAAGAATCAATCTGAAGCAAACGCACCGTGTTGCTGTGGTGCAAGGCCTTGGGCGGTAACCTAAGGCTGCTTGTTCACGACTTGTGACTCTATTACACCGCAAAGCTATCGATCTGTATAATATAATTTAAATATATATCTATCTGTTTTTCAGATATATACGTCGATCGTAGTGAGGTGTTTTGAATTTTTGTATTGATTACTTAGGGCTGATAAATGGAACTCAGACAACTTCGCTATTTTTTAGCCATTGCCGAGCATGGCACGTTTTCAAAGGCGGCCAGCAAAGTGTTTGTGGCGCAGTCTGCGCTGAGTCATCAGTTAGCGCAGCTTGAAGACGAGCTCGGTGCGCGATTATTTGAGCGGTCGCGTCGCGGGGTAGAGCTCACTGAGGCGGGCACGGTGTTTCATGCCTATGCGACCTCGATCTTGCGGCAAGTCGAAGATGCTGCGTCAAGCGTCGCAGGGCTAACCGATTCACCTGCAGGTAAAGTAGTGTTTGGGATACCGCATAGTGCTTCGTACGCGCTGGCCTTACCCTTGTTGAAGGCTGTTCGCGAAGAGCTACCCAAGGTGCAGCTTGAATTGACCGAAGAGTTAACGGGCAACTTAACCCGTCAGCTGTTGGCGGGCTCGCTGCACTTGGCGATCTTGTTTGATGACGGCACGCTTGAAGATTTTATTGCGGAGCCCTTGGTGTCTGAGAAGATGTCGCTGATCTATCGCCCAGAGGCGGTTGATAAAAAGGCCAAAGCCAGCATATCGTTTCGCGATGCCTTGGCGAAGCCACTGATTTTGCCTGCGCAGCCACACGGTGTTCGACCACTGATCGAGCAGCAGGCGGCTCAGGCAGGTTTGCTTGCACCGAATGTGGTGGCGGACATCAGTTCTATCAGCATCTTGCGCACCTCGTTGCTTGCGGGTCTGGGGTGCACGATCTTGCCTGTGATGCCCTTAAAAGCCGAACTCGACAGCGGGGCCTTGGTTGCCCTGTCGATTCGTGCCCCGGGTGTTCAACGGGTGGTGGCATTATGCCGCTCGCGCCACATCCCCCTCTCAACCGCCGCAGCCTCGGTAGGTGCGCTCACGGCCAAGGTGGTGCGTGCGCTTTGCCAACAGGGCTTATGGGTGGATGGGCGTTATATTGGTCGCTAAGTCGAGCAAGTCCTAAAGCCTGAATAAATATCGCGACGCTCGGGGGTAAAGAAATTGCGGTACTGCACATGCCGTAACACTGTGTGCGTGACGGCAGCGGCACCGCGTAAAACTTTGCGTGTACCAAACCACGGGGCTGAGTAGTCGGCGTAGGGATGCACCACAAAGCCGTCAAAAGGTTCAAAGGTATCTTGTGTCCACTCCCAAACTTCGCCCCAGTTAAAGTTTGTCAAGGTGCGGGCAGCGCAATCCCATTCGGCCTCAGTGGGCAAGCGGCGCTGTGCCCAGGTGCAATAGGCTTGGGCATCATCCCATGAAAGATGAACGGCTGGGTCTTGCATATTCATACGAGCCCAGACGCCAAAGGTTTGAATCTCGAAGCTTGAACCAGTTTGACGAATATAGAGCGGTAAGCGATGCCCGGTAGCTGCGATAAACGACATATATTGCGCCCAGCAAACAGGCTCTAAGTCGATTTCAAACGTTTTGAGCGCCACTGGGCGAGCGATGAGCTCATTATCAAAACAAAACTGATCTGCTTCAGAACCTAGTGTCCAAGACTGAGCGGGCAGGGTTGCCGTTGTTTTGTATATCCGGGGCTCGTGAGTCTTGGGATTAGCCTGTTTATCAGCTACAGCGCTAGCATGAGGCTGAGAGTTAGGCTGAGCGTAAGCGCGTTCGTTCGCTGTGCTGTTGGTACGCGGGCTTACCCACTTTGGCTCAAAGGGTATTGCCAGTGCTTGTGCCATATAGGCGCTTGCTTCAAGATGCATGGCTTCGTGTTGTAACACCAGCCAGTAAAAATACAGTGTCGAGCCGCTCTCGGCGTCAACCTGTAACAGCGCGAGAGTTTGCTCTAGAGTCTGTTCAGCGTACTTTAGGCAAGTCTCGGGTGCTGGAAGTGCTTGATCCCAGCGCGTCACGTGTTGTACTTTAGCGCTGTCAAACCATTGGTCAGACGTGATGAGCAAAGACGTATGTTGAGGACGCCCGATTTGCCAATCCGTGCCCTCAGGTCGATGCTTGTTGCGACCGATCCAGTATTCTTGAAACCAGGCGATGTGACCGAGCTCCCAAAGCGGTGGATTGAGTTCTGGCTGAAAGGGGATGTGCAGTCGATTGGCGTGCTCATACGCTCGAAACGCGCTAAGAGTATGCATACGCAGTTCTTGTAGTACCGCGGTAAGCTCTTTCGCTTTAGCCTGACGCATCAATTTTAATGACCTTCAATGTTTATAGCCGCTCAAACTCGCAAGCTTAATATCGTTATTGTAAGTCCGGCGCTAGCTAGCGCCAACAACGGTAATTGGCAGACCGCTAAGCGTTACGCCAACATGCTGTCCAAAAACTTTTCAGTACGTATCCTGCAAGAGTGGGATGGCGCTCAGACAGACGATGTATTGATTGCGTTGCATGCGCGTCGCAGCTACGCGTCGATTGCAGCTTGGCACGCTGCCCGCGCTTCTAAGGGTCTGGTCGTGGTGTTAACCGGTACCGATCTCTACCGCGATATCAAGCAAGATCCCCAAGCGCAGCAGTCGCTGCAGTGGGCCGCACGGCTTGTGGTGTTACAAGGGGCGGGCGTAGCCGAATTGTCGACCAAGTTGCGCGATAAAGCTCAGGTGTTATTTCAATCGACAACCACTCGACAGACTTTGCCAAAAACTAAGCAACATTTGCGGGCAGTGATGGTGGGTCATTTACGCTCAGAAAAATCCCCTCAAACTTTTTTTGAGGCAGCTGCCGTATTGGCAACGCACAACGACATTGAGTTGCGTCATATTGGTGGCGAGCACGACCCGGCGCTCGCGCAACAGGCGCATCAAACGGCGTCTCAATATCCAAATTACCAGTTTTTGGGTGCGCGTAGCCATGAACAAACCCGCCGATATATTCAACGCTCGCACGTGCTGGTTCACGCCAGTGTGATGGAGGGTGGTGCCCATGTGATTATGGAGGCCGTTTGCAGCGGCGTACCAGTGCTCGCCTCACGTATCGCTGGCAATATCGGGATGCTAGGCGAAGACTATGCGGGATTTTTTACAGTCGGTGACGCGCACGAATTGGCGAGCTTGTTATTGAAGTTTAGAAAGGAACCAGCGTTTGTGGCCCAATTACAAGGGCAATGTGCCGCTCGTGCCCCTTTATTTGAGCCTGCTCACGAACGTGGTGGATTGATTACAATCGTGCAAAACCTCTTACCCTAGGAATCTACATGGCTAACAATGAACCTCGTCTGACCTCACTTTCGCATGGTGGCGGCTGTGGCTGCAAAATCGCGCCTGCAGTGTTGTCTGAGATTTTAAAAGGCACCTTGCAAATGCCGATTCCGAAAGAGTTGATGGTAGGGATTGCCACGGCCGATGATGCGGCCGTTTACAAAATCAACGATGAGCAAGCGTTGATCGCAACAACTGATTTTTTTATGCCGATTGTTGATGATCCTTATGACTTTGGTCGCATCGCGGCAACCAATGCCATCAGTGATGTCTATGCCATGGGCGGCAAACCGATTTTGGCGCTTGCCTTGGTTGGCATGCCGATCAATGTGTTATCCACCGACACAATCGGAAAAATCCTTGCCGGTGGTGCCTCTGTGTGCAATACAGCCGGTATTCCGATCGCTGGTGGTCACACGATTGATTCAGTCGAACCCATTTATGGTTTGGTGGTGCTGGGCTTGATTCATCCTGATCGCGTCAAACGTAATGACGGTGCGCGCAAGGGCGACGTGATGGTGCTTGGTAAACCCATTGGTGTTGGGATTTTATCGGCTGCGCTCAAAAAAGAAGCGTTAGATGCAACCGGTTATGAATCGATGCTTTCTAATGCAACCAAGCTCAATACCCCAGGCCCTGAACTCGCCGAGTTGTCGGGCGTGCACGCTTTGACCGATGTCACTGGCTTTGGTCTGGCTGGCCATGCATTAGAGATTGCGCGTGGCGCTAAGTTAAGCGCGCACATCAAGTGGGCAGATGTTCCTTTGCTGCCTAACGTATCGGCCTTGATTCAAGCTGGGATGGTGACAGGTGCCTCGGGTCGTAATTGGGAAGGCTACGGCAACGAGATCAAGCTTGCCGCCGGCTTGCCTGCTGATTGCCAAACTTTATTGTCTGATCCGCAGACCAGTGGTGGGTTGTTAGTTTGCTGTTCACCCGAGACCGTGCCTGAAGTGTTAGCGGTGTTTAGCCGACACGGGTTTAATGATGCGGCCGTGATTGGCAACATTGGCGAGGCGCAAGCAACGCGTCTGTTGATCGAGTAATGCACAAGCTTTGGCAATTGGCGTTTGCCACAAAAATGACGCCTGCCTGTGCACCTGTGGCGCGACGAGGCATGCTCACGCTTAGCGCTTGGCTTGGGCGGCTTGGCTGTTGTGTCGTGTTGGCGTTGTTGCTGGCGCAGGTCTCGCTTGCTCAGCCCTTGGTGGTTGGCTCAAAGCGCTTTACCGAGTCATATATTCTTGGCGAGATTGTCAGTCAAGCGGTCACCGCAGCCGGCCACGATCGTGTGGTGCTGAAGTCTGGTTTGGGTAATACCGGTATTTTGTTATCGGCTTTACGCAGCGGTGAAATCGACCTCTATCCTGAATACACCGGCACCATTACACGCGAGATTTTGAAAACTGAGCAGGTCTTATCGCTTGCAGAGATTAATGCGCGCCTCTTGCCAAGTGGGCTACAAGCCGGTGTCCTGCTTGGCTTTGATAACTCGTATGTCTTGGCAGTTCGTCGTGACGTTGCCGAAAAATTGCAACTGCGTACTATTTCTGATTTAGCGAAGCACCCCGAGCTAGTTCTAGGTTTGTCGCATGAGTTCATTGGTCGTAGCGATGGCTGGAAGGGCTTGGCGAATAGATATCAATTGGGCAAACTCTCACCCAAGGGCTTAGATCACGGCCTGGCGTACGAGGCGATCAGGGCCCGACAAATCGATGTCATGGATGCCTATGGCACCGATTCGAAGTTATTGCGCGATCGACTCGTCGTTCTGCAAGATGATTTGAATTTTTTCCCAACGTACGACGCACTTTTGTTGTACCGCTCAGATGTGCCAACTAAGTTTGCGAGCAGCTGGAAAGTACTATCTGCTTTACAGAACACAATTTCTCAACAGACGATGGGCGAGTTAAACGCCCGGGCTGAAGTCGATGGTCAGCCTTTCACTGCCGTCGCTCGCGATTTTTTGCGAGGGCAAGGCCAGGGGCAGGCGCAAGGGTCAGGGCAAGGTCAAGATCAGGTTCAGGGTAAAAAAAGCACACCTAGGGTAGAGGGCAGTGTGCCGCACACCGAGCGCCCTTCGGCTCAGGAGTCCTTTATACAGACGTTGTTCGGCTCTGATTTTTGGCGATTAAGTGCACAGCATCTGTTCTTGGTACTGGTGTCTTTGCTCTTAGCGGTCGTAGTAGGAATCCCCTTGGGCGTGTTAAGTTTTTATCGGCCAGGGGTGGGGCAGGTTGTGCTGTCTGTCACCAGTGTGATTCAAACGATCCCCTCACTTGCACTGTTGGCCTTTTTAATTTCTTTGTTTGGTTTAATCGGAACGATCCCCGCAATCGTGGCCTTGTTTTTATATGCGCTGTTGCCGATCATACAAAGTACGCACGCTGGCTTGAGCGAGATCTCGCCTTCAATGCGTCAAGCAGCGACTGCCTTGGGGCTTGGCGCTCGCGATCAACTCTGGTTTATTGAATTGCCCTTGGCGCGCACCATGATTTTGAGTGGCATCAAAGTGTCAGCAGTACTGAGTGTCGGTACGGCAACGATCGCCGCTTTTGTGGGGGCTGGCGGCTTTGGAGAACGTATTGCGCAAGGCTTGGCATTAAATAATACGTCGATGCTCTTGGCTGGCGCAATACCCTCGGCGGGCTTGGCGTTGTTGATGCAATATGGGTTTTATGTGTTTGAACGTAGGCTGAATCGACACACCAACTAACGATATGCGCTGGCATCCACCTCGTTCGGGATGATGTCAGCGCCTCCAAGTCGCCTCGCTGCTACCCAGCGGCCCAGAGGGCTGATCCCATTGCATGTTGACCCCTGATGCTTCGACGGGCCAGTGCAACCGACGCGCACTACCCCAGAAGGTGCTTTCAATTGCGGGGGACTGATCTGCCTCGGTTTCTTGTGCTAAAGCCTGATTGCTTTTTTCTGAGTGGTTAAGGGTTGTCATCAAAAGGGCGCCCGTTCGCGCAAGTGAGGTGCGTGCGATGCTGCCCGTACCCGTTTGTAGTCGCATCTCAAGGCCGCGCAACGCAGCGGTAGCCAAGATATAGCCAGTCGCGTGATCAAGTGCCTGTACCGGTAAGGGTTTTGGTTTAGCGCTGCCTGCGAGTTGTTGGCCCGCGTGCGCAATGCCCATACTCATTTGCACCAGGCTATCAAAGCCGCGACGATTTTTCCAGGGGCCAGAAAAGCCGTAAGCGTCTAGAGAGACATCTACTAAGCCTGGTCTGATTTTTTGTCGTTGCTCGGCATCGAGCCCTAAAGTTGCTAAGGCATTGCTGCGATAGCCGTGCACAAGCACGTCGGTCTCGCTCAGTAAGTTGAGCCAACGTTCGCGTTCAGAAGCGTTGCGTAAATCAAGACGCGTGCAACGTTTACCGAGTGTCATTTCTGGTGCGAGTGTGGGCTCATCCCACCAAGGCGGATCGACCCGCAAGACTTCAGCGCCTAACCCCGCGAGCATACGGGTGGCAGAAGGACCTGCCAAGACGCGCGTCATATCAAGCACCTTGAGTCCTTGCAAGGGACGACTGCGGTTGAATGACCATAGTGGCTTTGCGATCACCGCGCCAGATTGCCAATGCAACAGGGGTTCGCTCAGTACGGCTTGACCGTGAGGATGTGCTTGCCAGTCTTGCCACGACCGCATTGTCGCGGCGCAGCCACCCTCGGCTAAAACTTTTGCCTCCAGCGCGTCAGCATTCCAAGTGGCAACCGCTTGAGTAATGTCTGCGCGCCCAGAGGGTGCAGTGAGCTTTAACGCACGTAGGGCTGCCGCGCGATGATGTGGAGCATTGGTATGTAGCCGGATCCAACCGTCACTTGTTTCGTAATCGCCCATCACGAAGTCTTCGGCAGAAGTTGGTGCCCAGCCGATGGGGCGCAACGAGTACGCAAACCAAAAAGAGGCGAGGCGACGGTCGACAGTGACTGTTTTTATTGAGGTGGTGCGACTTGTTGGTGTCGCACTAGGCTTGAATGCTGCTCCTCCCCCAGCGAATGCTGACACCATGTCAGTTGAATCACGCATCACCGTCGAATCCATTGCATCCAGCAAAGAGCTGAGCGCAAGCCCGGCAGCGCCCATAGAAGCGGCTGCCAAATCCGTGACCGCGAAGACCGAGGGTAGTTCGCCCGCGCCTTTGAATGTCACTCGATTCAACAGGTGTTTGTTGCCCTGTGCTGCATGCCAGATCGCCTTGAGCAGCTGCGTGGCTATCTTGTTTGAGTTTGCGGTGCTCTGCATAGTGTGTGGTGCCAGATCTGTATCAAGGTTGAGAAAGGCGAGACGTATGAGAACGATATTGATGGCAGAGCCTTCACTATAGAACTACTGGTATCATTTGAAATAATAACAATTCTCATTAAACGGCCAGCGTTCGGGCATATCTTGCCACATTCATCACCTATCGAGTTGCGTTAGCCTTATTTTGAAAAACGTCATTGTTTTCATCCGCAGTATGCAGTTTTTAGGCACACAAATTGTGTCTTATCCGCTGCTCTATCAAATTAAACAGTTTTGGCCCGCTTGCCATCTGCGGGTCGTCGCACAAGACGCCGTGAGTCAGCACTATCTGACCTTGCCATGGGTCGACGCGTTTACGCAGGCAGACAAGTTACCTGAAGTGTATCGGACGATGGATGGCAGCGCAGACTTGGTCATCGCTTTGCACTTTGCTAGCGAAAAATACGGGATCGCCGCCTTGCTTAAACGGCCTAAGTTTCGGCTTGGTTTTAAAAACAAACGCGTCACTGATTTTGTCTGGACGCACTCACACCGTAAAGACTTTTTTGAATACATGGGGCTCGCAAATTTGCATGTGCTAGCCGCCTTTAAAGATTTTGATGCTGCGCAAGCGGCGCGACAGTGTGTGCAAGTCTTGGCCTCGATCGAAGACAAGGTGTCCACCGTAAGATCGTCTGAACTCACACACGCGAATGATGCGTCTGATAGTCGTTCACGACTCAGCGAATCAAGCACTAAGCGCCCCAGTGCTGGTGACGCAAAAGCACAGCAGATCGTCTTAATGCCAGGGGGTGGTGCCGGTGATTACAAACGCTGGCCGATCGGGCATTATGTTGCGCTGGCTGACTTACTGAAGTCGACGCTCATGCCTCAAGCCAGTTTTTGTTTTGTGCTGGGGCCAGACGAAGCTGAGCAATATCGCTGGTTAAAAAGCCTCGGGCGAAGCGATTTTGTGTACCTCATGACTCGGCCCTTATCTGAAATTGCCAAAGCGGTGCTAGGCGCCAAACTTGTGGTGGCAAATGATTGCGGCCCGTCGCATTTGGCGCAATTTGCGGGTGTGCCTTACGTAGGCGTTTTTCATGAAAGTAACCGCGAATGGTTTTGGACGCGTGAAACCAGCGCCGATGTGTTACCGCTAGACGGCACCTACGAGATTAAAAACGTGACGCCCGAGCAGGTGCTTGATGCTTGTCAGCAGGTGCTGAATTTTGTCATCTCAAACGACACGCATAACCGTTCCGAGAGCTGATGCAGCCTCGTAGTCGCGTGTGCACAACGCCCCTAAGAAAAAGTCATCAGACTCTCGTGTTTGGTTGAGCAGAACAGATGCCAAACGATGCAAAGTGTCGTATAAAGGGCAGGTAGTCAATATAAGACGCAAAAACGAATCACGAGACAGCGCACGCTCAAAGACTTGATCTTTGTCAGGAACCCGATGAATACGCCTAAACTCATTCCTACCCCTTTGACTGTGACGGGGCTCAATGTGCACGAGTCAGTGGGGCACGCGATCGTGCGCGCCCTCAAACGGCATGGTGTTGAATGCACCTTTGGCCAAAGTCTGCCCACCATGTTTCAGTTATCTGCTGAAGCAGGTGGTATCAAGCAGATTGTGTATCGCACCGAAAACGCCGGTGGTTATATGGCTGATGCGTATGCCAGGTTGACCGGCAAGCCCGGTATTGTGACGGCACAAAATGGCCCCGCCGCAGCGTTGTTAGTGGCCCCGCTTGCAGAGGCGCTTAAGGCGTCGATCCCTGTGATTGCTTTGGTGCAGGATGTGAGTCGCTTACAAACCGATAAAAATGCGTTTCAAGATTTAGATCACATTGGCATGTTCAGCGCAGTTTCAAAATGGGTGCGTCGCGTCAATGAACCCAGCCGCGTTGACGACTACATTGATCAGGCCTTTACGATGGCTTGTTCAGGGCGCCCTGGGCCTGTGGTGTTGTTGTTTCCGAGTGATCTGCTGACCGAACCTTTGGTGCCTTCAACGCGTACGGCGTGTCTAGGGCAGTATCCCTTAGACCCAACGGTTGCCTCGCCCGATACGGTGCGTCATGCTGCCGAATTGCTAGCAAAAGCCGAGCGTCCGCTAGTCATCGCCGGGGGCGGTGTACATCTGTCGCATGGCCACGCTGCGCTGACACGCCTCATGGACGAAGGGCACTTGCCGGTGGCTACCACCGTGATGGGCAAGGGTACGGTTGATGAGCGTCATGCACTTGCCGTAGGTGTGGTCGGCTATTTCATGGGGCCAAACGGTGCCACGCGCTATCAACGCAAGCTAGTCACCGAAGCCGATGTGATTCTGTTGGTGGGTAACCGTACCAATCAAAACGGCACTGACTCGTGGCAGCTATATCCAAAAAATGCACATTACATTCACTTGGATATTGATGGCACTGAAGTGGGTCGCAACTACGAGGCAACCCGTTTGGTAGGTGATGCGGGGCT
>Ga0192658_1232_pt1 | contig 13986 bp, 11 predicted proteins | sample LauGreSBDMM110SN_4_FD_133055 | JGI IMG/M metagenome (GOLD analysis project Ga0192658, IMG submission 133055)
TTATTACTCATCCGATTGTCGACGGCTCTGAATAAATTTTTATTTTTTTTCTGATCGCTCGTCATCATGATCGGTGTAGTCCCTTTGTGTATTATTCGGCGTGTATCGAATGCGACTTTCACTTTACGACTAGACTTTATGCAAACCACTGCTGCGCTGAGCAATTTACAACGTTGGCATGTTGAGTCTAATAGAGTCTAAATATACAACCTATTTATTAAACTCGAACAACTCTGGCATGACGCCAACTCCTCGACATAGCGCCAACAATCATTCTAGGCTAGCTCTTTTTAAATAGTTGTCCAGTCTCTGCAAACCATACAAAATCTAAATCGCAATTGAGAAGCGTTCGCATAGCATCTTCAGGCGTATCAACCAAGGGCTCGCCAGCCAAATTAAAGCTAGTATTTAATAACAACGGGCATCCCGTCATTACTTTAAATCGAGCCAAGATGTCATGGCAGATGCCGTCACGAGCAGTCACTGTTTGAATGCGCGTCGTGCCATCGGCATGAACCACACCGCCAATTTCTTTAATCTTCTCTGGGCGAGTGTTGTACGACAAGGTCATGAAACGACATTCTTCAATGTTTGCAATTTTTTCAAAATACTCGTGCAAATCTTCTTGCAGGATCATTGCCGCAAATGGTCGATACCATTCTCTTTTTTTAATGACGTTCACAATATCTTTGGCGTGCGGGTTACGTGCATCGAAGAGTATCGAGCGATTACCGAGCGCCCTGGGACCCGATTCGGCAAGACCGTTAAATACGGCAACACTTTTCTGTTGAACCAACAAATCAACTACAAAATTAACATCAACGATCGTTGACTCAACATTTTCAAAGTTATTGACAACTGATAAATCGTGTTTAACGCCGTTAATAAACGTATGCTCAATTTTTCTGACGGTACGGTCTTGAGTCATCTTGTGATAGTGATACATTGCACCACCTATCGAATTACCCGAGTCATCTGCGAGTGGTTCAAAATAAAACTCGACATCGGGAAACGCCTCTGCGACAAAGGTGTTTGCGACAATATTTAAACCATAACCGCCAGTGAGACACACTTTTTTGATGTGTGTTTTGGCAAGATGTTCACCGATAAGCTGTTTAAGAGCTTCTTGCGTTTCTAGTTGCACATTAAGCGCATAGTCTGCGTAAGGCTGATAGTTTTCTGGCGTGACTTTACCAATTGATAGTGAATCAAGCTCTGTGTTGATTGCCACTGACGAATCACCAAAGAATGATTTTTTGTCATGGCTAAACTTATGATCAATCGGGAAATACTTGTCCCTGAAAAGAGGTTGAATGTTTGCTTTGTTGCCGTAAGAAGACAACCCCATGGTTTTTCCGTTTTCGAGCGGATGCTGACCAATCAAGGATGTTGCTGTCTCATAAACTTTAACAATACTAAAACACGACTTAAAGTTAAGTTTCCCTTCTAAATCTAGTTTTTCGATCAATTCTTTGTTTCTAACACTAGCCTCTTGGCCGACGTTGTACAACCAATAATTCTTGGTCATTGCTTCGAAGTTACAAGGGTAAGACGCAGTGAAAACTGTCTCTCCTTCGCGGGCGTAGTCTTCTTCAAAATACGAGCCATTTCTGTCACAGACAATTACCAACGCCTCATTAAAGCCGCTGTTATAAAACGCAAGACTCGCATGCTGCAAGTGATGGGTATCGGACATTTCGACAATTGGACAAGCAAGCAAATCTGCAATGTGTTTTTTAACTGGGCCAATATTTTTTGGCGCTATTCCTGGCGCTGCAATCACAACTAAATCAATCGGTCCGACCGTAGCAATCGCCAGTTCAAATGATTTCAAGGGATACGGCTGCCTCTTTTTGCGGGTTAAACGCTCTTCTTTACAGTAAAACTCAAGTCCAGCCTCTGAAAATACAGCGACTGAGCTATCGTGATATGGACTAATTCCTAGGATACGCATTTAATTAAACCCAAGGTTATGTACGATCGAGGTAGTCACATGTAGACACAGCAAAGCACCGACACGTAGATCGTGTTACTTGACCTCGAGATTTATCATCGCTGAGAATGGTACGTTGAATTAAATCTAAAAAACTCTCAAATACTAGCAATTAAACCTCTGTACCAAGACTCTTTTAGAATTATTCAGAATCGCTTTGCTTTAGCACCGCAATGCCATCCGCGGCCTTCACGCCCTGCCCACTTTCTAGTACAAAAAGTGGATTAATTTCGGCTTCGAGTAAGCGATCGCCTAAGGCTGCCGCCATTTCAGAAAATGCCACAATCACCTTGACCAGAGCTTCAACATCCGCTTTTGGCCGCCCGCGATAGCCATCAAGCAAGGGCCAGTTTTTTAACGACTGCGCCATCTCGCGAGCAATCTCTTCAGGCAGACCACCTTGCGGGGGCAATAAGCGCAGAGTTGTATCTTGCAATAGCTCGGCAGTCACACCGCCCATCCCTAACAGAATCGCCGTGCCTGAAGCGTCACGATGCATACCTAAAATCATTTCAGTACCGCCGGATACCATCTCTTGCACTAAAAAACGCGAAGGTGTGATCCCCGCCCTTTTTTTCACGTCTTGCGTCATCTGTTGCAAACGAACGCCAATCGCCTCTGCAGACAAATTCACTGCAACACCACCCACATCACTTTTATGCAAGATCTCTGACGACAAGATTTTTAAGACTGCGCGATTATCAAATGACCTCGCCACAGTTTGAGCTGCTTCGGGTGTGGTAACAACGGTCTCACGTACTGTGGGAATACCAAAAATTGAGAACAACTGTTTTGCCTGGTGTTCATCTAGGCTATGTTGCACTTGGTTCGAACGGTGTTCTGTCTGCTGGTCATTTGCACCAAACTGTGTATCGATTGCTACTGCAACGAGCGCCTCAACAGATGCGAGACGGTCAGTAAGACTGAAGCGAGCTGAGCCGTTTGTTTGTGGCACCTCAGACGTACCTTTCTCGATCAACTGAGTAATCGGAATTATCCTGACATCAGTCGGCTTTGAGACTGTGGACAGCGTAGCCGTGTATTGACTGGCGTGAAGCATTGCCACCAGCGCAGCACTGCAACTCTCGGGGGCAGAAAATGCAGGAACACCGCCCTGTGTTAGTAACGCACCAATGTGCGGCGCATGCGGGCTAATGTAGGCCACGATCGGCTTCTCAGATATCGTCATACAACTTTTAATCGCGTTTGACATGAGTTCGGGCATTGCAAGCGCAGACGCACCCACGATCACCACTAAAGCATCGTACGTTGGGCTCTCTAAGACTGCAGTGATCGCACCTTTGAGCAGTTCTGGCTGCAAGCCAGCAAGCGTGACATCAATGGGATTACGATCTAACGCTGCATGATCACCTTTCTGAAGCGCTCTGAGCTTGGCGGCGGTTGTAGCATCTGGAGGCGGAGTCTCGAAGCCCGTGACACCTAAGGCATCAGAGACCAACGTGCCCGCGCCGCCTGTTGAGGTCAAAATTGCAACCCGATTGCCGCGCAGGGTTCGCCCGGTTGCGAGTGCCGCAGGCATGTCGAGCAGTTCATCAAAACGTTGCGCCCGAAGGATACCCGTCTGTTTAAACAACGCATCGTACATTCGGTCAGAACCGGCTAAGGCGCCCGTGTGTGAGATCGCAGCCTTTGCACCTGCTTCAGAACGTCCGATCTTGAACGCTACGATCGGCTTACCTGCTTGTGCAGCACGTAACGCGGCCGATCGAAATTTGTTGGTATCGCGCACAGTTTCAACATACAGAGCGATGACCTTGGTCGCTTCATCATCGACTAACCAGTCGATAAAGTCAGCCAACTCTAAATCGACTTCATTACTGGTAGAAATTAATTTCGCCAAACCAATTCCGCGTGCTGAGGCGCGAGAAAGCAACGAGCCTAAGATCCCGCCACTTTGCGAAACGAGACTGATCGCACCAGACGGGAAGCGATCCATTTCAAGCGCACCGGAGGCCGACAACACAATGCGATCGGTGATATTGACTAAGCCAATCGTATTAGGCCCAAGTATCCGCATCGCACCCGCGGCTTCAAGCAACTCAGCTTGGCGTCTGGCTCCCTCTTCACCCACCTCGGTGTAGCCACTTGCCAAAACAATTGCGGCAACACAGCCTATTTGCGCAAGCTCTTTCACAGCCTGCTGCGCTCGCTCTGCACCAAGCAAAACGATCGCAACATCTGGAACACTGGGCAAAGAGGCAATATCTGGATAGCAAGCTAATCCACAAATCTCAGTCGCTTTGGGATTCACGGGATACACTTCACCCGAAAAACCATGCTTTAAGAGATAGGCAACTGGCCTACCCGCCGTTTTAGTGATATCCGCCGAAGCGCCAATGACCGCAACCCGTTGCGGTCGCATTAAGCGAGAAATCGTGTTCATCAAACGTTAAACCTTTTGCTATTTTTTGCTAAAAAATCAAGAACTGCATTGTGATACTGGGCACTGGTCATTGAACTCACTGAATTTGAATTTTGTTTTCAAGGATAATTTTTTTCCAGCGATTATTTTCTGTTTGTACGTATTGCTCAAGCTCAGCGGGTCGCCCAACAGAAATCGTCAATCCTTCATTCTCGATCTTTTTAATGAAATCAGGATTATTCACTGTCTGTCGAATCGCGGCGTTGAGCGTTTCAATGATTGATACAGGTGTGCCGGCCGGTGCATACACGCCATACCAACTTTCAACTGCGTAACCGGGCAGTGTTGCAGCGATCGTCGTAACCCCTTCAAAGGCACTAGAGGGCATAGGGCTTGTCACAGCAATCGCCCGTAACTTACCACCGGCAAGCAACGGGGAGACGCCCGCAGCTGTACCGATGAACAAATCAACTTGTCCGCTGACCACATCAGTCAGTGCAAGACTAGCGCCTCGATAAGGGATGTGTGTCAACTCGATTTTGCCTAAATTTTGAAGCATCTCACCAGCTAAATGTGCTGAGGTGCCGTTGCCTTGCGAGGCATACGTCAATTTGCCAGGCTGAGCGTTCGCAGCGGCCACAATCTCTTTAACAGACTGAAAAGGGCTTTCCTGACGCACGACCAATACGTTAGGCCCACGCGCAATCAAAGCCACTGGGGCAAACGCTTGCTCACTGTCATAAGGTAACTTTGATTGCAAGGTGCTGTTCACCGCATGTGCAAAAGTTGCCACAACAAGGGTGTAACCATCAGGAGCACTTCTTGCAACAAGGTCCATCCCGATGACTGTACCTGCACCCGGCTTATTCTCGATCACGACCGTTTGCCCAAGCACTTTAGTCAAGCCCGCGCCCAGCGACCGTGCCATTTGATCGGTACCACCGCCAGGTGCAAAGGGCACAATCAAGCGAAGCGACTTATCTGGATAGGCCGCCGAAGCGAGCTGGGCATACCCTAACGTACAGGCGAGCGCTAGCACGACCACAAAATGTTTAAACAACCGCATGGGCATAATCATGTGCAGTACCTCAGAAAAAGCGATGAATTGAGTGCGGCACATGTCAAAAATCAACAAGCGCAGACTGTCTTTGTATTAGATTTTTAGGTGATTTGGCAAATGCAAAGCATGCGAAAGCATTGTAAAAACGAGTTGAGAGAGCAAATTGCGTGAGGGCCTCGCTTCGAAACAAATCACTGAGCTATTTGCCTGTGGCACTGCAGCACTGATTTTTCCGATTAGCGCCTTGAAAAGTGAAGACTCCTGCTATGGATTAACCAACTCAAGGGCGTCGAGTGAATAAACCCTTACGTGGTGTGGGAGACACCTCTTTTAACCATCCCACAACTGAATGAGGTTGAACCGCGGCAGTGGTTGTGACTTCAAGCGTTTTGATAGATGGTTGGTTTTTAAAGCGTTCAAGTGTGTTTAAAAGAGATTGCGCAAATAATTCGCCTTTCACTGCGTAACCCAATCCGGTCAAATGAATATTGTCAGGGCTTGCAAGCCCGTAGGCTGTCCAGATAGTCATTGCACCTCGCCCACCAGCGATACGATACCAGTCATAAAAAAGACAGTCGTTTTCAAAAGCAAGACGTCGAGCCAAGGTCGCAAAATCAAAAGTCGCCGTGACGTTTTTTCTTCTAAAGTTGTAGTCTTGTGCCGACGTCACGACAATTAAAGCGTTAGGGTGCTTGGCCTTCACTCTTTGTATCGTCTGCACAAGATTTTTTTCAAAATCGGGGGGGATCCTATTTTTAGGTACAAGATCGTTTGTGCCCCAATCAAGAACAATCAAATCTGGAGCAAGCTGCGCCGATTGCTCTTCAAAATAAGTTTGGGCTAACAGCGCGCCATAGTTCGCGCTGCCCACACCTAAGTTGTGATACATCACACCAGGCGACGCGTTTTCAATACTCACGCCGTGCACTTCAAAAAAATTACCACTGTTGGGGCGAGTGTTGCGAATTTCGAAGCGTAGTGTGTCAGATAGTTCAGGAAAACTCAGCTCAAGCATTTGCGAGACAGGCTTAGCGTTACCGCCCGGAACAACGATATCGTGTAAAAAATTACCCGATTGAACACGTAGGGTGTAGGTGTCTGAAGTTGCAACGTAAAAGAACTTCACATGTTTTTTACCAACTTCTGGTGTCGTGAAAAAATTCAAAGTAAAAGATGCCTCCGCTGCTGCAGTTCTGGCAACAAAACCCGAGACACCTATAGGTAAGCGGGTCTGCGGTTGGCTACTATTCGCAGTTAACCAATCGCCCGTGAAGGTAGAACGAAAGTCGTTTTGCGAATAGGTTTTTGCAATCGAATAAGGAAACACCATTCCTCGCCCCGCACTGCCATTGAGGCTTTGCAAGCGGCCACGCGCGATCTCGGCAGCAAAACCACCCTGCACCAACGAGTCACCAAAATGCGCAATCGTGAAACCATCTTTGCTTGCGGCTGCCCACTTTTGCTGTAACAGCTTTACCAGCCGTGCATCTTTAAACTCGAGGATATTGGTGTCGGCAGTGACAACGCGACCAAGAGACTGCGCGGACTCACCTAAAACATCCTCGATCGTACGGCGAACGAATGCCTTAGTCGATGGATTGCCCACATAGGTGTCAACTCGCTTGGGCATCAGCGCAGCGTCTGCTTGATCGCGGGATGTGATTGGTCCGGTAGTGCATGCCGCCAGAAGCGTCAAACAGCCGAGTGCAACTGAACGCAAAAAAGAAGATCGCATTGACTGCGTGATCATAGGGATGAGTCCAGATTATGTATCAGTTAGTTTAGTCGGAGTTCTTGGCGCTGAAGGCCACAACGTATTTTCCCAACGAGCTTGAATCTCCCAACCCATGGGATTATCCTATATGAAATAACCTATTTCAAACAACTGGTCACCAGTCTAGGACGATACAAAAATATGACAAAGAACGAAACGCAGGGCAAAGTTCGAGATCTGTCTCACCCTGAAGGCGATTGGAACCGACACTACCTCGAGGTTGCAGGGGCGCGACTGCATTACGTCGACGAGGGTCAGGGCATGCCCATTTTTTTACTGCATGGCTGGCCTGAGTTTTGGTGGACGTGGCACCGGAATCTGACTGTGCTGTCCAAAGATTTTAGGGTGGTTGTTCCTGACTTGCGTGGCTTTGGCCAAAGTGCAATCTCGCCCAGTACGAACGCTATTCCAACAAGCGCCGATATTCACGCCGAAGATATTATTGCCCTTGCTGATTCGCTGGGCATTCAACGCTTCGGTATTGTCTCTCACGATGTTGGCGCTTATGTGTCTCAACAGCTCACCAGACGTTGGCCTGAGCGAGTAAGCGGCTTGTTTTTCTTCAATGCCCCCTACCCCGGTGTTGGACGGCGTTGGGTACAGGCACGTCACGTTCAAGAAATCTGGTATCAGACGTTTAACCAACTACCGTGGGCTGCTAAGTTAGTCGGTTACGACCGCAACACCTGCCGCCTTTATTTTGAAAATATGCTGAGCCATTGGGCCTATGACCCCAACGCTTTTACCGAGCAACTTGAGCATTGGATCGACAACTTCATGCGGCCCGGCAACCTCGAAGGTGGGTTCGCGTGGTACGCGGCAAATCACGCCTCTCGCATCGCCTTGATTGAGCACGGCGCGCCCGAGTTACCAAAGATCGCTGTGCCCAGTCAATTTTTTTGGGGCCGACACGACCCCGTACTTTTATGCGACTGGGTAGATCGACTACCGGATTACTTTGATAATCCAATCATTGAGATTGCCGAGAATGCTGGCCACTTTGTGCACTTTGAGCAAGCCGCAGCAGCCAATCAACGAATCAAGAATTTTTTTAAGTCGGTATTAGGCTAACGACCAAAGAACAAACCGGTAGCCTAGTTTTGCTAAGAAAGATTGTTTGTGCTTGAAACCGTCGTTGCCTTCAGATCGGTCTAGCCGAAAGGCCAGCGCTGTCAACTGCGCGCACTAAGCTTTTCAGCTGAGACGCAAGGGCTCAATGACTGTAGTGTCTGAGCTGGTTGGGGCCGCAATTGTAACGGGGGTTGCAGCGGCCGGCTCAACTGAAGCTGTCACTGGGGATTGTGTCTCGGTCTTTTTAACCACCCCTTGCTCGATCAACTTGTTCAACACCCCTGACAACTCTGTATAGGTGCGCAATAACGCAGGGACAGACATCGCGACGGATCCAACTGTTTTCGACGTACGACTATCTTTGTCAATTTGAGTGATGTTAATCAGGTCAAATCGCACGATACCCTCGAGCATTGAGATATTAGCGATACCGTCAGCGTAGACTGTGGTTTGCATGAGTCTTGGGTCCTTTGGATGTTCGAGATATCTACTTCAAGAAAAAATAGCGTCATGGCATGCACTTTCGAGAATACTGTATCGCTTTGACAGATCAGCATATTTTGTCTTGTTCATACCGTTTCAAGCCTCACGAAATAGAAATTTGCACTTTATGAACGTCATCCGCATTTTTTTGAATACCACTTGGCAATGACCTATAAGTGCCTGCAAACGCAGGCACGGCATGAATCGTCTCATGATCAGCGTTTGGGTATAAACCCTAGGTGCACGCCAAAAATTGCATATTTGTATTGACGCCTCGTGCACTTGCCTCGTAAAAAAGAAACAGGCGCATTTAGGCCTCATGAACCCAGCTAAAAAAAGATCAACAATATGAAACACTCCCGCCGGACTTTTAATTCACTTAGCATATTGGCAAGTGCGTTTGCTGTCAGTGCACTTGCTTTTGGCAGCGCTGTGCTCGCTGACACCTACCCCTCACGGGCGATTAAAGTCATCGTGCCCTATGCACCAGGTGGCGGAGCTGATTCGTTTGCACGTCTTTCGGCTCCAGAGCTTGAAAAAATCTTGGGCGCGCAGTTGATCATTGAAAACCTAGCGGGCGCAAACTCAGCCATTGGTGCGCAGGCGATGGCCAGAGCCAAGCCCGACGGGTACACCCTGATGTTCACAACCGACTCTACGGCCGTTGCAAATTCTTTACTTTACAAAAATCTGTCTTATAAACCCGAAGAACTTGTTTCAATAGGTACCCTCAACGAAGTCGCGCTTGGTATCGTTGTCGCAGATAGCCTGCCGATTAAAACTTTCAAAGAACTCGTCGAATACACCAAGACCCATAAAGGCAACCTTGCGTATGGCTCTTATGGGCTAGGCAGCCAGGCCCATATGATGGGCGAAGCCTACAATAAATTGACAGGTTCTACGCTGGTACACGTGCCTTACAAGGGTGCCGCACCGGCAGTGACTGATGTGATGGCTGGTCAAGTGTTGTTTACTTTTCCGGCGCTGATCACGGTGCGTGGCAATATTCAGGCTCAAAAACTACGCATGCTTGCCGTCACAAGTAGCGCACGACTACCCAGCTTGCCTGACGTGCCAACGTTCAAAGAGTTGGGCTACGAAAAAATGTCAGTCGGCGCCTGGTACGGATACTTTGCGCCTAAAGATACCCCGGTTGCGGTGGTCAAGAAATTCAACGCAGCCTTAGCGACCCTACTTCAAGAAAAAGCTTTTGTAGACAAACTGATCGAAAGAGGAGCGATCCCATTGATCAGTACGCCTGAACAAATGGGCGCCTTAATCGAAAAAGAAAAGAAATTCACGGCTGAGGTCTTGGCCTTGACGAACATTAAGGTCGACGAATAAGCCTAATCTGACGTGCTGAGGGCCGCCTTGGGCGGCCACCTGCGCGATGGCTGCTGTCTACATTGCATAGCGAGACGTGTACACAAGTCAAAAAATATTGCTGTGGCTACTGGGTGGCCAAACCAGCATTAAAAACATTTTTTCCGCGAATATTTGAACAGTCGTTTCTGCCATTCATGCATAACGCCGCTCGTTTGTTATAAAAATACATCATCTGCTTACTGTAAAACAGCTCAGTCCACTGGTTCATGAGATCGACATCGACGTTGGGCGCAAACCGCGGTATCCATTGGCGCAAACGGGTTGTACTCTCGTCAATCAGATGCCCGCTATTTTTATAATTGCCATGCAAGCCCACTGTCGACTCATCCCCCTCAAGTTTTCGAGTGACACCACCAAGCCACATGCGTGAACAGGACGACAAGCAAAAACCTTCAATGCTTGTTGAAATCTTATGTTTGCGAATCGTTTCGCCAACACAGTAACCTGTATTGGCAACACCGCCATTAGAGTCACTCAGCACAACAAGATTCACTTGTCCGGCGCTGATAATTTGCTTGAGCTTGTCGCATTCACCGCCCACAACTGGACCCGACATGTAAACCGTTGTGCCAGATACCGTGATGTCCATTGACGCAGCGCAATGGCAAAATACAATCAAGAGTACGCCGATTATCTTACTTATCATTTTGGCTCACCTTAGTTGAACTGCGACTGGTTTTTAAGACGGGTACATTATTATTCAACACTAAGAAAAACGCCAATACTTAATCCATGTGTAGCCATTACAAGCCCGTGACCCAAACAAACCAGCTACGCCAAGCCTTTGGGCTGGGTCAGGTTGAGCATCTTGGCAAGCCCGATATGTGGCCCGGCTACGACGGGCTGTTCATCCGCTCTCACCCGCATGCGGAGGTGGGCGATGAAGCGGTACCCGCGCGCGAGGCGTTTATAGGCCACTGGGGCCTGATCCCTCATTGGTCTAAAGATGGCAAGGTCAAGGGCACGTTCAATGCACGCAGTGAGACCATTGCAGAAAAGCCCACGTTTCGCGATGCTTGGAAAAAAAGCCAGCGCTGCATCATCCCGGCCATATCGGTGTTTGAGCCTGATTGGCGCACAGGCAAAGCTTTAGCGGCTGAGGTATCACGTGCCGATGGCGAACCAATGGGCATTGCGGGGATATGGTCAGTGTGGCGCTCACCTACTGGTTGGGTAGAAAGCTACACCATGCTCACGGTCAATGCCGATGATCACGCAGTATTTAAGTTGTTGCACAAGCCACAAGACGAAAAACGCATGGTGGTGATCTTAAACCCTGACAGCTATGAGACTTGGCTGAAAGGTTCAGTGTCAGACATAACGCCCCTCATTAGGCAATGCCCTGCCGAGGTTCTTCAGTTTCAAAGTCTGACTAATACAGCTTCAAAATTTTCTGCACCGTCTCTTTGACTTTCTTTTTAAGTGCTGCTGGCGCAAGCACTTCAACATCAGGGCCTTGGCGCAAGATGTCTTGAATCAACTCCCAGTCTTCGCCATAGGGCACTTCAAGTGTATAGCTACCATCTGCGTGTACTTCTCCAACTTGCTCGGGATGCCAGACTTCGCGTGCAACCCACTGGGCTCTGAAGGGGGTGAACTTTAGTTTGGCGACTTGGCGATTTTTACCCGAGAAAATTCCGTAGCTGGTTTCGAACATTTCGCGCAACTCTGTCTCGGCCACATTCTTGGCGGCCTTATCGATCAGTTGAACGCCGCTCAACGCATCTAAGGCAAAGCTGCGTAGGCCTTCGCGCAAGTGGCAATAGGCGTCCATGTACCAATTATCGCGGTAGTAAACCAAACGCTGGGGTGACACTTGCCGCTCAGTCGTTTGCCCTGTCTGCCGCGCAAAGTGTTTGATATCGAGGCGTTTGCGCTGCACCAAAGCGTGGGCAATCATTTGAAAATAGTCGCCTGACACTTGGCGCTGTGCCATTGGCAAGATGCGAATGCGGTTCATCGCCTCTTTTGAGCTGCCGATACCCTCGTCTAATAGGCCCTCAAGGCGGGCCTTAAACGGTGCCACATGCGGCAGCAACAAACCACCGGGCTCGAGCTTTGAGATCAACTCGATCATCGTGAGTAGCGAATGGATCTCTTGTTGATTGAACCAAACGCCTGGCAACTCAAAGGTTTTACCGTCTGTTGGTTGACGCGTCATGGCATAGCCGCGTAGCGTGGCATCCCAGGCAAAAGGGATATTGAGCCGATCGCGCATGTAGGCCAAATCGCGATTTAAAGTAGCACGCGACACTTCAAGCGCTTCTTGCATCTGCTTCATTGTGACCGAAGGTTTGCCCATTAAGAGGCTTTGAATTTTATAGAAGCGTTCGGTGCGATCCATTCTTTTTATCCGCCAATCATGCAACTGAGTGCAAATGTTGAACCAATGATAGTTAACTTTTTGACAAATATGTTGCGCTTTGTGCTGCCTCACCAGGTGATAATAAAAATATTCTTCTAACCTAGTTTGATACCAACGACCTAATCGCTAACGAGCCCCTCCTCTTAGCAAGGCTAAGGGCAATAGACTTTGAGTGGCAGTTTTGAGTGCAAGCCGTGCTTGACGCTTAGCGCGGCGCTTTTCGATAGCCAAGACAAAGTCACGGCGCCAGCGTTTGGATTCATGGCCAAGAGTGGTGCGTTCAGCAACAAAGGCAAGGTACAACAACTGCAAGCTAGGGTTTGCCAACTCAGCCTGCTGACAGCAGCTAATGGGTTGTAGGTCATGCGCCAAAGGCGTGAAGCGTTGGACGCCAAACGTCACCACGCTTGCACCCACAATTACAATGAACCAAAGAAAAGATTTTTTTAAAATTTTGCTCACCTTTGAACGTCAAACCGGTATGAGGTTAGTATCACCGCATGAGTGACTCACAGGATGAGACACTCGGCCTTAAACCGATAAGATTTCGTCAAAAAGTGAACAAAAGACAACAACCTAAAACGGCTATTCTTAGGTAACGCCGATGGCCTTGCCACCTGGGTGCCGCGCATTACCGCCTTCTGTTAATGATGTGATTTCAACCTGCTGCTGATATCAGCTTTGTGGCGTCCTCAAGAGCGCGCTGTTCGAATGCAGATTTAAAATCTAAACACTCAGCTTGCTTCAGCCCAACTTCTGGCGTAACTGCTACAGTCCTCCATTGCCGAACCGCGTCAACCACCTCACTGAGAGTTGCGTTTGCTGCCGCTGGTGTCAATTCGAAGCGGGTTGCCTGCTGTAGCAGCTGCTTCACCGACGTGATCGGCCCAGTATCCTCGCTTAGCCATGTTTTTGACTCGGGTTCTTTATCTGGAAACGGATTCAGATCAAAGGCAGGTGCTAGACGCCATTGATTATTGTTGGCATACAAAAAACCAATATTTTGTAAATGATCATCCACGTTAGTAATCAAATGATTAAATACCAACCGACGCCACAGCTGTTTGGCATCAGTAATAAAGTCTTTGCAATGCGAGCGCATCAAATCGAGTATCTCGGTGTACGAGTGCTCGTCATCACGCTTAGCTTGCAATAGCGTGGCGCCTGAAATATAGGGGATACGACCTTGATCCGGTGTCCGATCAAAGCGTCGAATGATTGCAACGGGTTGCTCTTGCACCATCACAATTCGCGCCAAGGCGCTATCGATTCCCGCTAGGGTTGCCAGACGAAGGGCTAAGACCTCACCGCGTGTGACACAACGTTCATCGCTCACGCTTGGGAATTTACCTAGACACAATGCGCCGTCTTTATCGAGAACGGTGCACTTAGGCCGCATACCACCAAGCGAAGTACCCTTACCTTGTAAATATTTAAGATCAGCTGCGGTCTCTTGGCTGAGCTCAACCGC
>Ga0192658_1046_pt1 | contig 12419 bp, 10 predicted proteins | sample LauGreSBDMM110SN_4_FD_133055 | JGI IMG/M metagenome (GOLD analysis project Ga0192658, IMG submission 133055)
AGGGCGCTTCACTCGCCATGCAAAGCGTGTTTTATCAGCGTATCTGGGATTACCCCATCGCGCTGCCAGAACCCGACTATCCAACCGTCGGCATGTATCCCACGAAAGATGGTCGACACGTCATGATTGATGGCGGCTATCCACTGCTTCGTAACGGATTACTTGACTTACTAAACTGTGGCCATAGCGCTAAAGCAGTCGGACAAGCCATTTTAGGATGGGATGCTGCCGCGCTAGAAGAGGCGATTGCAGACAGAAAGTTGCCTGGCGTCATGGTTCGTAGCCAAGCAGAATGGCTAGCCCATCCACAAGGCAAATACCTTGCCGAGCAACCGGTCATCGAGCTGATCAAAATCGGAGAGGCGCCGATTGAAGGCTTTCCGATTCAGCCGAGTATTCATCCCGCGGCTGGTTTGCGTCCGCTGACAGGGATCAAGATACTTGATCTGACCCATGTGATTGCAGGACCCACGAGCGCTAAAGCCCTAGCTTCGAAAGGTGCCACACCGTTACATATCTACTCACCGCACCGCGCTACGTTGCCCCCTTTTGATATCGATACTGGACACGGCAAACTCTCTGCATTTTTAGACATCAAACAGGATGCCGGAAAAAAGAAACTTCTCGAGCTTGCCAGCGAGGCAGATGTTTTTGCTCAAAGCTATCGACCAGGCAGCGTATCTGAGATGTTTTCTCCAGAGAAACTAGCCGAAGTTAGGCCAGGCATTATCTATCTCTCGATCTCTTGTTTTGGCTTTGACGGCCCGTGGCATCATCATCCAGGCTGGGAGCAGCTCGCACAATCTGTTTCGGGCATCGCAGTCACCGAAGGCAGTGAACAAAGCCCTTCTCTGACGAAATTCTTTTTTCCTAACGACTACCTCACAGGTCACTTAGCCGCGACCGGCGTACTGGCTGCATTGATTCGACGTGCAACCGAAGGGGGCAGTTGGCATGTGCGCGTTTCGCTCACTCGAACGGCAATGATGTTGTTGCAACAGGGTTTGACAGAGGCAAGTGCCGCGACACCAGTGGTACCTGTCGACATCTTGCAGCGTTACATGGTTGAAACCGATACCGGCTTTGGGCGCTTGCACTCGTTAGGCTCGATCGTCAGATATTCGGACACCACCTCGCGTTGGGATTTGCCTGTTGTGCCGCTCGGCACGCATCAACCTGCTTGGCCAGAGTGGTTGTCTGTTTTCTCTAGAAAAGGTATTTGACATGAAAAATAAAGCCGTTGAAATCGGGCTGGTTTTACAAGGCGGCGGCGCCTTAGGCGCCTATGAGTGGGGAGCCATACAGTGCCTAATCGAACACAACTTTACGCCCAAAGTCATTGCAGGCGTATCCATCGGGGCGTACACGGCGGCAATCATGGCCGGTGCACCCGAGGGTGATATTCGCGAAAATCTCAACAAATTTTGGCACTCTGTCACGATCGAGCCTCATCCATTTCTTCAAGCAGATAATCAATCTTGGCTCTCAATGTTTGGTAATCCAAACTATTGGAAGCCACGCATGGATTTTTTCAGTAGTTCGCATTGGAATAGCTTGAACGACGTTGAGCCAATGAAAAAAACGCTAGCTGAATTAATTGACTTCGACAGGCTGAACAATGCTGACCTCATTAGGATCGGCATTGTCGCAACGAATATTCGAACGGGCGAAGGACACTCGTTTATGAATGGTCAAAAAAAGAAACTTAGACTCGAGCATATTTTAGCGAGTGGAGCCCTGCCACCAAGCTTTGCACCCGTAGAAATTGATCATCATCATTATTGGGATGGTGGCTTGGTCGACAACACCCCGGCACTCACTTTATGCCGAATGTTGACTGAAAAAGAACGTCAATCTCTTCCCATTTTTTGCATTGACTTGTTTCCAGAGCATGGTCCAATACCCAAAACCTTACAGGAAGTGCAGCACCGTATGCTCGAGATTCAATATGAAAATCGCTTAAACGGACCCGACAATGTCGTGAAACACGCGCATGACTTGATTCGCTTGCTGTCTGACAAGTTGCCAGCCAACTCTGAAATCAGAAAATCAGAGCCGTTTAAAACCTTACAACCATTGCTAGCACTCGAAAACCTACATTCAGTCGGCGCGCCTCACATGCCGATGACGGGTGGCATGGATTTTTCAGCACACGGCATCAAACGCCGTCATGATATTGGCTATCGCGTGATGGAAGAGTACTTAGAAGAGTATAAAGACGATATTTTGAAGAAGGCTGCTTAGATTAATCGACCAAAGCTCAGACGGTGAAAGAAGATCGTCTGAGCTTTGAAAAAATCAAAGTGGCGATCAACGCAGCCGCTCATTCTATTGCTTCTAGCGTTTGAAGGACCTGATCAAAATCAAAGTTCTTTAAATCTGTCTCAAGACTTTTGAATTGGTCGGGCCATGCCGCTTGAAACAGGCTGGCATGCTCTTCAAACAGGTCAGCGGCTTGTGAGTCATCTGCGTTAAGAAAGTCAGTGAGTTGCGCCCGTAGCTCTGCAAGTTTTTCTCTATCAATCGTCACAGCCACCGTTTTTGCCTCTTGTGGCAGACAGGCTGCAAGGCTTTGAAGTAACGGAGCCAGTGCCGAGTGCAACGCCACTAACTTATCCAAGATTGCAACAACGTCGACACTTTCGCCTAAACCCGCTTCAATTTCGGCAGCGATTTCCTGAACCTCGGTTGCGCCGATGTTGCCGCTCACACCTTTAGTAGTATGCGCCAGTCGCTTCGCCAACTCAAAATCTTGATTCTCGACAGCGGCACGTAACTCGTCAACGACAGTCGCCTGGCCCGCAATGTATTTACGAAGAATCGTTTCGTAAAGTACGATTTTTCCTGAGACGCGACGCAAACCTAGTGCACTATCAAGTCCTTGAATACCGGTTGGCAACAGGAATTGCTCGACGGCGACCGGTACAGTCGAATCAGACACCATCTGCGAAATCTTTGTTAACGCAGCTGATTCGAGACTCGCCGCCTTCGAACGAATCACACGCAGCAACGTCTCCCAAAGCACATCGGGATCAATCGGCTTGGTCACAAAATCTTGCATCCCTGCCGCCATACATTTTTCTTTATCTTGCACCATCGCATTAGCGGTCATGGCCACAATAGGCAACTGCTCAGCAGAAATCGTTTTTCTTACCTCGATCGTTGCCGACACTCCATCCATCACCGGCATTTGCATATCCATCAAGACCACATCCCAATGGGCGGGTCTGGCCAGAATCATGTCTAAGGCTTCTTTGCCGTTGTTCGCAACTTCTACGTTGACATTACCTTCTGCTAACAGCTCTGTCGCGACCAATTGATTGATTTCATTATCTTCAACCAATAAAATATTTGAACCCGCAATAGACGATACCAACTCAAGTAAACTTTTCCCCTGCGGTTCAAGCCCAAGACTGTGGATCTGAGCATCATTGGCATAAAACGACATCAGCGCCTCGGCCAGCTTGGCCGGATTGACGGGCTTGAGTAAAACTTGATTAATACCGATCGCTGCGACCAAGGGTAACAAGCTATCGGTATCGTAGCCAGTCACCATCACCATATGTGCTAAGGGGATGTTCAGTTCTTTGATGCGACGAGCAGTCTCAACGCCATCAATCCCCGAGAGTTGCCAGTCTATCAACAGTAATTCAAATGGTTTACCGACAACCGCCTGCTGCTGGATACACTCAAGCGCGGCTTCACCACTTGCTGCGGCCATGACCTCAAGCCCCATATGCTCAAGCAGATCGACTAAGACGATTGAAGCCGCTTCATTGTCATCAATCACCAGGATCCGCTTAGCACGCAGATTATGCACCGGGTTGCGATAGTGCGGTGCCTGGTGACTCACGCCCACCCAGCCCGTAAACCAAAACGTACTACCCTCGCCCGCAACGCTTTCGACACCCACAGTACCTCTCATTAATTCGGCTAGCTTTTTCGCGATCGATAGCCCAAGACCTGTGCCACCGTACTTACGAGTCGTCGATGAATCGGCTTGTTGAAAACTTTGAAACATCACTTTGATCTGATCCGGTGTCAAGCCAATACCCGTATCTCGCACGGCGCAGTACAGCTGTAACTCGTCGCCTTTGCGTTCATCAATACGCAAGACAATTTCAATTTGCCCTTTATCGGTAAATTTGACCGAATTATTGGCGTAGTTGATCAAGATTTGACTCAAGCGCAAAGCATCGCCCACCAATCGCTGAGGTACGTCTGCCGCGATATTAAAAATGAGCTCTAACCCTTTGGCATGTGCCTTTTCAGCCACCAAGGTTAAGACATTGTCGAGCACAGATTGAAGACTGAAATCAATTTTCTCAACTGTCAGTTTGCCTGCCTCTATCTTTGAAAAGTCCAAGATATCGTTGATGATGCCGAGCAGATGCTTACCTGACTGATGGATTTTTTGCACGTAGTCGCGCTGCCGAGGATTGAGCTCAGTCTTCTGCACCAGGCTGCTCAGCCCGATGATGGCATTCATGGGCGTTCGGATTTCGTGACTCATATTGGCCAAAAAATCGCTTTTAGTTTGTGCCGCCTCTTGCGCTTTATCTCGCGCAATTTTTAGTTCGACCTCTTGTTGCTTACGAATGCTGATGTTTTCGATCATCCAGACCGTACCGCGAGCCGGATCACTACGATCAATGGCGCGTCCACACATCCTGGCATAGAAGGTGCTGCTGCGATCCTTTCGATAGAGTGGCATCTCTTGATTGTTCATTTCGCCACGCCACATTTTTTCGTAGCCCGCAACCATCGCTTGATTATCAGTGTCGGTGACGTACCACGACGCAGTGGTTTGACCAATCATCCCGCCTGGCTCATAGCCAAAAATCGCATCCATCGCGGCGTTGGCGCGAACGATGGTTCTGTTTCTGAGCAATAAGATCCCAAACTCTGCAGTTTCGAAAATAACGTTTAGTTCTTCGTTCTCTTGCGCAAGAGATTCGTGATCAATGCTCATAAACTTTCACAACCCTTGACAGAGCGATTCGCTCAGACACCACTGAGCCTTAGAATCGTTGAAACCGAGTGTGAATTGATTCAGCAGAACAGTCTAGGTCGAACAAGCCTTTGTCTCTCAACATTGCGCAATGTCACCTACTATTGCAAATTTTGAAGGGTATTCCCTTTGAGAGGGTATTCCCTTCAAAACGAACGAAACCGGCGATAAAACTCCTTCAACTCCAACATAGGGCGTACAGTGGGCTGAACCGCTAGCGGACGGCCTTCCGCTTACAAAATAAAGGCATCCTATGAAACTTCCTGCACAGACCGAACCCACGCTTTGGGGCGCCATTGCCGGAGCCGGCTTAGTCGCACTCATTGGTTTTGGTTTTGCCGACTGGCATACCGCGGGCGGCACTGCCACGGTCGGTAAGGCAACTGCCAACAAGGCAGTCGCGGCCGCGCTCGCACCTGTTTGCGCAGAAATGTTCAAACGCGATACGAATTTTTCAGCCAATCTGGTCGAACTGAAAAAAGCAGATGAGTGGGCGCGCGCCACGTTAATTGAAAAAGGTGGCTGGGGCAAAATGCCAGGCGTCGCCAAACTTGATACAGAAACTACACGCTCGTGTGCAGCATTGTTGGTCAAAGCTTAAGCCACCTAAGCTTTCGAGCAATAAAAACGGGCATTGAACCTCTCTTCAGAGGCGCAATGCCCGTTTTTTATGGTTTCAGATTGAGCGTTGAGTCCCACGTAAAAATGTGAACCTCAACGCGCAGAGTCTTTCAGACTATTTATCTTTATTCTTGATGCGTGTGTAGACCGTGTTGACGGTTGTTGCCCGTACCGGATCTGCCAGCCCTGAAGCGGGTTTTGGCGTCGAAGTATCTTTTTTAGGCTTTTTTGATTCTTTACTGGATTTCTGCTGACCTTTGGCCACGATAAGCTCCCTGAGATAAACGATAATGTAGTTTACCGCTCAATCGCTTAATCTCACAATGTACGCCCAAATTACTCTAACTGAAGACGATGTCACGATTACCGCGGTGCGCGCACAGGGCGCGGGCGGGCAAAATGTGAATAAGGTCTCAAGTGCCATTCACCTGCGCTTCAGTATCCCCACCTCAACACTCAGCGCAGACGTTAAAGTACGCCTGTTAGCGTTGAACGACCACCGTATTACGCGCGATGGCGCGATCGTGATCAAGGCTCAAACCCACCGCAGCCAAGACATGAACCGTACCGAGGCGTTGGCAAGGCTCAACGAACTGGTCAACAGCGTGGCGCGGCCACCCAAAACCCGCCACGCCACCAAACCCACCTATGGCTCAAAGCAACGACGCCTCGAAGGCAAACGTAAGCTTTCTGAAACCAAGGCACTACGGGGCCGCGCGCTGTTTTAAGGGCGGTTTGTCTCAGTAGCCGACCTTAAGCATTTCACTGCCGCCCCGAAACGGCGAACTTCAAGCCCTTCGCTGACTTGTCTTGGTCGCAGACCTGATGCCTTGAATCGATACCGTTTTACAACCGAAAAATTGACCGCGTTGGCTTCGGTTTTAAAAGAGTCTCATCAGCAGCCGCGTTCACAATCACCGCTGCGTCGGCTGCCAACAGATATCGCTGCGCAACCAGTTGATCGATCACCTCTCGCACCCATTGCACGTACTGATTTAAGCCCTCGGGATAACGTTCTTCAAGCGACAACCTTGAGTCGTTCGCCTGCAACCGCTCTTGTTGTGAAGCAAAAAAAGGCTTGTAGGTGCCGGCTAAACGACAAATCACATGAGTGACTGGGGCGTTGGGTCGACCGTGGGTACCCAAAGGCACGGCAACGTCGGGCACTTGAATCCCACCAAGTGGATTATCGTCGGCATCGGTTTGCGGCACCAGTACCGTGGCTTCGGGCAAGTAGCGCGGCGCGCCATACACCGTCTCATCTGCACGCGCAGGCCTCAGGGGCATCAGACAACTTGGCGGCGGCTCAAGCTGCTCGGATACCCATTGGTCGAGCGCGATTAATTGCGCGCGCAACGGCGGTGACCAATCCAGTTGCCCATGCATCGACTCGCACAGCTTGTATTGTTCGCGCATATTGAGGTGCGCAGAGCCAGCGATATCGTACATTCGCACGGTTTCGGGCATAGCAAGATCAACAACGCCATGGGCACCGGTACGAGTCAACGAGGCGCGGCCCCCCATATAGTCAATATTGAAGTGCGTCACAAATACTTTGGGCAGCGATTCGTTGCGCGCTTGGAGTGTTGCCATCACTGCACCATAAGTAAACGGCTCTTCGTGCACGCCTCGATGCTCAAGATTAGGCGGTGCCGGTGTGCTGCCAGCCACCGTACCAGGGCCCGCGCCTGAAGCCATCAAAGGGAGTTGCCCTGCCGCACCACCCACCAGATGAAAGCCCTCAATAATCTGCCTACCGTCTACAAGATTAAAACCATTGAGCAAAAAGCTTTTCAAGAACCGTGAGGTTTGCGAATAGCCCGCGGCATAGATTCGCTTGACCGCGCCTGCAAGTGGATTGTCACTCTGTACGCTGTCACGCAAAAAACGCGCCATATCGCGCACCGCAGCAAACCCTACCCCCTCAACAAAACGTGTCTCACCGTGTTCATCGACAAACTGCGGCGGCTCGAACCCCTGCCCAAGCTCCCATTGCGTCGACACCAGCATAAAACCTTGCTCTTGCAAAAAACCTAAGCCAGCATCAAGCGAACCAATCGGCAGAGGCCGCTGCCGAGGACTGTTATAAAAAGCGTGACTCACCTGCAAGCCGCGGTTTGGCACATCCACCAACAAGCGTCCCTGACTTTGCTTGGGGTCTGCTGGTGCGATAAGAACAACGCGCGTTTGATATTCAACATTGCCGCGCGCGTTACGCGGGGCTTTGTCCAAGTCAGGGATGTTTTCTGTAGGGCTCAACTCGCCATGGGCTACGCCCTCAAGGCGCACAAACGGAATTGAACGGTACGAACCAAGTGAGATGGTTTTTGTAATCGTCAGCATTGTCACAGCAGACGCGACATGAGGGTTGGAGGCCATCAAAACAACACCTAAGAAGCAATTATAAAAATGACATCATACGGGAAGCCTTTTAGCTTGCCCCCCTTTTCATTCCAAACAGTTATATTGACAACATAATAATCAACACTCAGGAGTCAGCCATGTGGGAAGAAAGCGAACGCTACCCCGATCCTCGCGTCATCTCGTTAGACCCCTCATTTGATGCCTATCGATTGGCACTCGCCTCGGTCGAACGGCTCGCGACCGGCTTTCGCTGGGCAGAGGGCCCTGTCTGGTTCGGTGACGGTCGCTACCTGCTCTGGAGCGACATCCCCAACAACCGGATCATGAAGTGGGAAGAAGAAACAGGCGCAGTCAGCGTGTTTCGCAAGCCCTCAAACTGGGCCAATGGCCATACCCGCGACCGCCAAGGTCGCTTGGTCAGCTGCGAACATGGGCGTCGCGTCACCCGCACCGAATACGATGGCAGCATCACGGTACTGCTGGATTCGTTTCAGGGTAAAAAACTCAATGCCCCTAATGATGTCGTCGTGAAGTCAGATGGGTCAATCTGGTTTACGGATCCACCCTTCGGCAGCTTAGGTAATTACGAAGGTGTCAAATCACCGCTCGAACTACCGCACTCGGTCTACCGCATCGACGGCGTCACAGGTGTTGCCACGCTACTGACAGACCAGCTTAAAGGGCCAAATGGTTTATGTTTTTCACCCGACGAAAGCCTGCTCTACATTATTGAATCACGCGCCACACCCAATCGCTTGATTCAGGTGTACGACGTGGTCGACAACGGCACAAAAATTGCCCACGGCCGAGTGTTTTTAGATGCAGGTACTGGCAGCATCGACGGTTTACGAGCAGACATCGATGGCAATCTTTGGTGCGGCTGGGGAATGGGTGCGCCTGAGCTTGATGGCGTGATGGTCATCTCGCCTGCAGGAAAGATGATTGGTCGGATCGCTTTGCCAGAACGCTGCGCCAACCTGTGCTTTGGAGGGCTCAAGCGCAACCGCTTGTTTATGGCTTCTTCACATTCAATTTATTCGTTATATGTGAATACACAAGGCGCGCTCGGAGGGTAAGCCGCTAGGCCTGCTGGCAATGGATAACCCTTGTTTACTCCGCAAGCAGTAGCGACTACTTTAGTCAAAGAATATTTTGAAAGGAAAAATAATGAAAAAAATCCTCACACTCGTCATGGCACTCTTCGTGCTTGGCGCACTCCCCGATACGAGCTGGTCGCAGGCGTATCCCAACCGGTCAATCAAGATGATTGTGCCTTTCCCTCCGGCTGGTGCTGCTGACGTGACCGCCCGCATTGTGGCAAAAGCCTTGTCTGAAGATCTAGTCCAACCGATCATTATTGACAATCGGGGCGGCGCAGACGGCGCGATTGCAGGTTTAGCCGCGATCAACTCGCTGCCTGACGGCTACACCTTACTGTTTGCCACGACGACCGGTATGAATGCTGCACCAACGATGCGCAAAGTGCCCCCGTATGATCCTTTAACTGCCCTCACCCCGATTTCTATGGTCGGAAAGTTTGGCTTCTTCCTGATGATCAACGCCGAGGTTCCCGCAAAAAACATGACAGAGTTTTTGGCTTACGTTCGCGCGAACCCAGGCAAAGTGAACTACGCCAGCGGCAACGGAACGAGCATCATTACGACTGCACAATTTGCGCTAGAAACCAAACTAGATATGGTTCATATTCCTTATAAAGGGGATGCACCAGCGACGACGGATTTGATTGCCGGGCGCGTGCAAATGCTGATTGGTACCCCAGGTGGCGCCCTGCAGCAGGTTCAAGAGGGGCGCGTACGAGTCTTGATGACTTTATTGCCAAGCCGCAGTCCTCTGGCACCCACTGCCCCAACCGCACAAGAAGTTGGTATCAACAACATGTCGATTAGCCCTTGGGGTGGCCTATACGGACCCGTTGGAATATCGACAGAGGTGGTGAACCGTGTTGCGCTTGCCATGAAAAATGTGGCAGCACGCAAAGACGTACGTGAGCAGCTTGGGACGATTGCCTTTGAGCTTCAGAGCTCTACGCCTGCTGAGATGGATCAATTCAACAAAGATCAGCTTGCAACTTGGCGCAAGGTTGCTGATGCGATAAATCTTGAGCGTAACTGAGACGCCACTGATTGAAGGGACGCGCAGAAAGCGTATTTTTTTATCCTCGTCAGATGTCTCGCTTTGACCTCACGTCATGGCTGTTGATAGACCTCATAAATATTCTGATCCCCCTGCCCACCTGTAGCTATTGTGGTTACCTGTATATTTTTACGCAAATCTGTCAGGGTGTTATCAGCATTTATGCGATAGGTTGTATAACTTTTATAAAGTAACAATTTACCTGCAACCGTATATGCGGTGTCGAGCGTCGTAAACAACAGGGTAGTAGGAGTATCTGCAGTCACTGACCAAGTCAAGACACCTTCGATGGCAGGTACCGAGTTTTCGTAAGTGAGAGTCGTAAACCAGTTGCCTGATGATCCAGCAGTAACTGAAGTTGGCAAGGGAACTTGGTTTGAGTAGACAGTACCTGGTGGATTACTGCCGTTAGTGAGAGGGACTAAAGTCGTGGGATCATAATAAATTTTATAAACCTTGCCACCCATATTGCTGCTGTAAAGATTTGTACAAAATTTAATAGAGTTCGCAGCCATTACATCGGACTCAGTATCGTTTGAAATGAGTGCTGGTTTACCGTCGAGAGTTGTTCCTGAGTACGTAGCACCCAAAGTCCATACTCTAGTGCCTTGGCAGTAGCCACTAATCTCACCCGTTACTGAGCTTCCGGCTTTAACGTAGCTCGTATAGGCAGCGTTTAAGTTTAATGTTGGGGAGATAGATAAACTGCTGCCTCCATCACCGCATGCTGCCAATAAAACAGTCGGTATAAGACATACTAAAAGTATTTTTTTATTCACTGTGCTCGCCCAAAGTTCTCTAAGAGACAAATTTAATAATGACAAAAAGTTTATTATGACACATTCGAGCCTAATAAAACCGGTCGCTGAACGGCTTTGTCAGTGGCACCTAAATTGACTAAATTTACGACCAAAATCGGACACAATCGTGACTAACCTATCCTTAATGATTATTAACTCGTGACCTAGCGACCAATTTTTCGGCAATACTTCTATATAGTCACCACACACTAGACTGAGCAAAATGCATATTTTGTCAATCTGATATAGTGCAAGCGACGATGACTTTTCAGCGCTTGAAATCAAGCACTTGTGATCAAGCACTTCTGATCATATTGATTACATATGATTTTTTAGCCTCAACATTGGTTTATTTACCTGTCCAAACCCCTATGCGCGCACTTGCCATACTTTTAGTCATGCTGCTAAGCGGCTGTGCACTCCCCCCAGGCGACAGCCTTTTAACCCCTGCGCCTTCGAACAAGCCTTCACCACAAGACACCGTGGTCGAGTTAAGCAACAAAATTAAATCGCTATGCCTTGAACCTGAGTATGCCGTGTACTTTGCCAAGACCTTTTGCACACCCAGCGAATTGAGTCTTGCCATGATGTCCGACAGAAGCAAAATAACTCAAGCACAAAAAAATGCTCTAAACGCCTGGTCTCAGGCCTACGACAAACTTGCTAACGAAATGAACGAGGCACTGGCTTTAACATCGGCCGCAAACAAACAGATGGCCGAGTACAACAAAATCGTGGCGTTTCCGGCAGCCCAAAAAAATCGCTTAGATCTTTATCAAGGCAGCATTACGTGGGCTGTATATAACCGCAAACGCAAAGACATATCGGATGGCATTGCCGCCGAAAGTAGACGGGTTGTTCAGCAAAAAATATAAGGTCGAACGATAGCGCTTAAGGAACGAGCGTTAACACTTAAGATCCTGGCGAAAGAACTTTTTCGAGAATAAACGCGCAGGCAAACAGACTCAAAAATGGGCCGAACGGTATCTGATGTTGAAGGGTCACGCGCTTAACTCTGATTAGGCATAGCCCAACAACCACCCCGAGTATTGCCGCACAACACAAGATCGGAAAGATTGCCTGCCAACCTAAAATGGCGCCGATTGCCGCCAATAATTTTGCATCACCCTGCCCGATCCCTCGTTGTTTTTTGATTTTGAAATAACACTCATCGACTAAACGAATCAAGCCATACCCGATCAAGACGCCTAGTAACGAATCAGTCACTGAGCAAAAATTGCTCTCGCTAAAGGCGTTAAACACTACACCACTCAATATCAGCGGTAGGGTAAGCCAATCCGGAAGGATGAAACTCTTGAAATCAATGAACGATGCCCATGCGAATAACGCGATCCAGATGCTGGCATAACCGAGCAATAGCGACATTTTTTATTATTTCAAAAACGCTTGGTCGTCATTAAAATTTGATGAGACTTGCCCTGAAACATCACCTCGACGCTCTCAGTGCC
>Ga0192658_1238_pt1 | contig 12149 bp, 9 predicted proteins | sample LauGreSBDMM110SN_4_FD_133055 | JGI IMG/M metagenome (GOLD analysis project Ga0192658, IMG submission 133055)
GGTGTTGCCAGGATCGCCTTTAGGCTCATCGACACGACCCGTCAGTGAACGACCGTCGTTCGTCTTGACCGTGACCTTACCAATCCAGCGCTGCGGATAAGCCGTGTCAACCTCTTCGTCGAGTTCCATGGTGACACGGTCGCGAAAGTTTGCAACCGTTGAATCTTTTAATGCCCCATCGAAACCGGCCAGGTCAGCTGAGTCGCGCAAAGCAATAAGCGCCAAGACGGTGCCCATCGAAAACTTCGACTGATGCACAGTCTGCGGATTAGTCACAGGGCCCAGCACATCAATAGCCCCTTGGTGGACGTGTGTGACCACCGAGGCGATGTCGCTGGCCTTTAGATTATGCTGCTTCATGGCGTGTTGCAAAGCGTCAGCAGCAGGGTGGGTATGGCGGCATGAGGCGTGAAACTTAAACGAGGTTTCAGGTAAGGCCCAGCGTGTGCCCAAGCGATCCACAAGCTTTGCCGGATCGGCATCGGTCGACATGCCAGCGGCCATGCCTTGCGCACCTTCAAGAATACGGCGCGCACCGGTAAAACCATCAAGCGCCAAATATGCAGACGCCAAGCCGTTTGCGGCGGCGTGAGCGGTGTGCAGTTGCTTTGAGTCGGCTGCGTCACGCAGAAACTCCCAGAGCCCTGCCGCCTGCGTGCCGGCCGAACCGATCGCATGCAGCATTTGCTCGGGATTCAGTTTAAGCAGGCGACCTACGGTGACCGCTGCGGCCACAGTACCGGCGGTGCCTGTTGTATGAAAAATCTTGTAATGCGAACGCCCCAAAAACTCGCCAACCCGGATACCGACCTCGTAGCCAACCACCGAGGCGGTGATGAAGTCTTTACCCGAAGCGCCGATGGCTTGAGCCACCGCTAACGCGGGTGGAAAAATCACTGCCGCTGGGTGAAATACCGAACCGTTGTGCACATCGTCTTGTTCAACCACGTGCGAAGCTGCTGCGTTGACCATCGCTGCAAACACGGGCGAGGTTTTGCGACGATTGACAAAGTCTTCAGACTTGCCTTCGGCGGGCCCCATTCGTTCTGCGTATTTGGCCATCGCCTTGACCGCGCGAGCGCCTGAGCCAGCCAAAATTGAGGCCATCGTGTCCAAAAACAAATCTTCGCAGCGCAAACTGACGGCTTCTGGGATGTCGCTGTATTGAAGCTGCGAGGCAAATTTCGCCAATTCTGCGCTGGGGTGCAGGACGAGGGGTGAGGCTGAAGGGCGAGCAGCAGTCATGTCTATCACCTATTAAAACGAACGAGGAAGGCCGAGCACATGTTCGGCGACATACGACAAAATCAGATTAGTTGAAATTGGGGCAACTTGATATAAGCGGGTTTCACGAAACTTGCGCTCGACGTCGTACTCGCAGGCAAAACCATAGCCGCCGTGAAATTGCAGACAGGCGTTCGCAGCTTCCCAAGAGGCATCCGCGGCCAAGAGCTTAGCCATGTTGGCTTGAGTGCCGCAAGGCTGATTGTTATCAAACAAACGACAAGCCTCGTAACGCATCAGGCTAGCGGCCTCAACGTTGATGAACGAACGTGCGATGGGAAATTGCACGCCTTGGTTTTGCCCGATTGGGCGACCAAACACAATGCGATCTTTCACGTATTTAGTGATGCGGTCTACGAACCAGTAGCCATCACCAATACACTCAGCAGCGATCAGTGCGCGCTCGGCATTTAAGCCATCCAGAATGTATTTGAACCCTTTGCCTTCTTCGCCGATCAAGTTTTCGGCGGGGATCTCGAGGTTGTCAAAAAACAGTTCATTGGTTTCGTGGTTGACCATGTTCAAAATGGGGCGAACCGTTAAACCATGACCAATCGCATCGTGCAAGTTGACGATAAAAATTGACATGCCTTCAGATTTTTTAGTGACCTGCTCGAGAGGAGTCGTGCGCGCCAACAAAATCATCAGATCCGAGTGTTGAACACGCGAGATCCAAACTTTTTGACCGTTAATCACATACCGATCGCCTTTTTTGACGGCGGTGGTTTTGATTTTGGTGGTGTCAGTGCCGGTGGTGGGTTCGGTGACGCCCATTGACTGCAAGCGCAACTCGCCTGCCGCAATTTTTGGCAGGTACTGATTTTTTTGCTCGGTTGAACCATGGCGCAGCAGGGTGCCCATGTTGTAGAGCTGGCCGTGACAGGCGCCCGAGTTACCGCCGCAACGGTTGATTTCTTCCATGATGACGGAAGCTTCGGTCAACCCTAAGCCTGAACCGCCATATTCTTGAGGGATAAGTGCCGCCATCCAGCCAGCTTGGGTGAGTGCGTTGACAAACTCTTCAGGGTAGCCGCGCGCCTCGTCGACCTTTCTAAAATATTCGTCTGGAAACTGCTTGCACAGGTCACGGATGGCATCGCGAATGTCTTGGTACTGGTGATCGTGGGTGTTCATGATTTGGCTTGTGGCTTTATGATTAAGGACTGAGATTTAGTCGATAATGTGCCCCAAGGCAGGGTTTTTGACCATTGGTGTTTCATTAACCTCGGCTTTTTGAATGATTAAGGTACTAAAAACACGATGGCTAACCATTTTGATTTGACCGACTTGCAGCTGATGGTCAATATTGGCGACGCGAGCAGTCTGACCCGCGGGGCCGAAAAATCTCATCTTTCACTTCCTGCAGCCAGTAATCGTGTCAAAAACCTTGAAGATCATTTTGGTACCCGCTTGTTTCACCGCAATAGCCAGGGCGTGACTTTGACCCCCTCGGGCGAAGCGTTTATGCGGCACGCTCGTTTGGTGCTGCGTCAAATCGACCATCTGCGCGGCGATATCCACGAGTACTCAAGGGGTATTAAGGGGCAGATTCGGGTGCTGGCTAACACCACTGCCATGACCGAATTCATGCCTGCGGTCTTGAGTCGCTATTTGTCCTCCCACCCCGATGTCACCGTTGAGTTGCGCGAGCGGTTAAGTTATTTGGTGGTCAAGGCCGTGGCCGAGGGGTCCGCTGACATTGGCATTGTTGCGGGCCAGCCCGCTGCCTCAACGCTTGAGTTTTTGCCCTATCGCGCCGATCGCCTGGTGTTGGTCACTTCGGCCGAGCACCCCTTGGGGGCAATGTCTGAAGTCGCGTTTGCGGACACCCTTGATTTTGAATATGTTGGCTTGTCAGAATGGAGTGCGATTCACGCATTTTTGATTCAGGCGGCCGATAACCTTGGGCATTCGTTTCGGTTTCGGGTCGAGGTGAGTAACTTTGAGTCTGTTTGCCGCATGATTGAAGCGGGTGTCGGGATAGGCGTTGTGCCCGAGCAAGCCGCGCGACGTTATGCCCAGCGCTTGAATATCAAGATCGTCAGGCTGTCAGACGAGTGGTCGGTGCGTAACCTGCATATCTGTGTGCGCGAGCTTGAGCGCTTACCGAGCTTCGCACGCGATCTCGTTGCGATGCTGCTTGAAGATGTGCCCTCGACCCAGGCCCCTAAGCAATGAGCGCTTTAACGTCGGTTGTCTTGGCGTCAGGCAACGCCGGAAAATTGCGCGAATTTGACGCCTTGTTTAGGCCGCTGGGCATCAGACTGATTGCACAAGGCACCTTGAACATCCCTGACGCGCCCGAGCCGCATCCCACGTTTCTCGAAAACGCGCTCGCCAAGGCGCGCCATGCCAGCCTGCTGTCAGGCCTGCCGGCCTTAGCAGATGATTCTGGACTGTGCGTCGCAGCGCTCAACGCAGAGCCCGGCATTCATTCTGCTCGGTATGCTGAAGCTGAACACGGTTCGCGCAGTGATGCCGCCAACAATCAAAAGTTGGTGCGCGCGTTGCAAGGGCAGAGCAACCGCCGCGCTTGGTACGTTGCAGTATTGGTGCTGGTCACGCGTCACGACGACCCGCAGCCTGTTGTTGCCGAGGCAAACTGGTTTGGCGAGATTGTCGATCAACCACAAGGCGCAAACGGCTTCGGGTATGACCCCTATTTTTATTTGCCCGAGCAGGGCTGTACCGCAGCAGCGCTTGACCCTGCGCTTAAAAATAAAATCAGCCATCGCGGGCAGGCACTGCAGCAATTGCTCAAGCAGCTTGCCGCGCGTGAGCTCGTGACGGCGCCATTTCGATGAGTTGCGTGATCGTGATCGTGAGCGCAGCTCAGGCAGTACGCGCATGAACCGAGCGAAACGACAGCTGTCAGAGGCACCACAACAATGAGTCGCGTGATTCCGATTGCGAGTGCGCAGCAGTCAAAGTTGGGCGCAATCGCTGACATCGCCGATCGCCCGCGCTTAAGTGCGTTGCCACCTTTATCTGTGTATGTGCATGTGCCGTGGTGCGTGCGCAAGTGCCCGTACTGTGATTTCAATTCGCATGAGCAACCGGCAATGCTTCCTGAGGCGCGCTACCTTGATGCGCTGCAGGCCGATCTTGAACAAGCGTTACCCGAAATTTGGGGCCGGCAGGTGCATACCGTTTTTATCGGTGGTGGCACACCGAGTTTGCTCAGTGCCGCGGGTATCGAACGCTTATTGACGATGTTGCGCTCGCATTTAAATCTGTGGCCCGATGCTGAAATTACACTCGAGGCCAACCCAGGCACCGCAGAAGCCGAGCGTTTTATGGCTTACGCAGCCAGTGGGGTGAACCGAATTTCGCTAGGAGTCCAGTCGTTTGATGATGCCAAATTACTGGCGCTAGGCAGGGTACATAATGCTGCGCAGGCTCGCGCCGCCATTGAGATGGCGCAGCGTGCGGTGGGCCGCGTCAATTTAGATCTAATGTTTGCCTTGCCGGGGCAAACGCTTACGCAGTGTGAGCAAGATGCGCGCGAGGCACTCAGTTTTGGTACCGACCATTTGTCGATGTATCACTTGACCTTCGAGCCCAACACCGTCTTTGCGAAGTATCCACCTGCCGTGCCTGATGATGAGCTCGCCTGTGACATGCAAGAGACCATCGTGTCCTTGGCGCAGGGGGCTGGTTTTGAACGCTACGAGGTCTCGGCGTTTGCCAAGCCGGGTGCGCGTGCGCGCCATAACGTCAACTACTGGGAGTTCGGTGATTATTTAGGGATCGGTCCTGGCGCGCACGGCAAGCTCTCGTTTCACGATCGGATTGAACGTCAGACCCGACAGCGCAATCCCGAGAACTGGATGCGCGCAGCGCTGGCACGCGACGCGAGCCATATCGCTCAGACGCGGCGGTTAAAAACTTCCGAATTACCGTTTGAGTTCATGCTGAATGCCTTAAGGCTTGAAAAAGGCGTGGCCTCCACGCTGTACACTGAGCGCTGCGGGTTACCGATCGCGTCAATGAACAAGGCTTTGCTGTCAGCCACGCAAAAAGGTTTGTTGGTCGACGATCCGTTGCGTTTGCAGGCAACCGAGCTGGGCTGGCGGTTTCTGAATGAATTACAAGCTTTGTTTTTGTAAAATCACCATTTCGGTGCATTGTTTTTTATAAAGTGCACTTTATTGGTGCTTTGCGTGCACTTTTTTGGGCATTTTCAGTTCAAAATGTCTGGCATGAATGTTGCTTGATATCTACCAAGATCATCTCGCAGCAAATTTTAATAGTCATCATTTTCACTTTTCCGGAGTCAGTATGAGCACCTCTCAAGATGTTCTAAAGAAGATTGCCGAAGACGAAGTCAAGTTTGTCGACTTTCGTTTTACGGACACCATGGGCAAAGAGCAACACGTATCGGTTCCTGTCAGCCAGATGAACACCGAAAAGTTTACCGAAGGTCACGCGTTTGACGGTTCGTCAATTGCTGGCTGGAAAGGCATCGAAGCCTCGGACATGCTCCTGATTCCCGATCCAAATACCGCTCACATGGACCCGTTCCGTGAAGAGTCAACCATGATTCTGACCTGCGACGTGGTCGAGCCCTCAGACATGAAGGGCTACGATCGCGATCCACGTTCGTTGGCCAAGCGCGCTGAGGCCTACCTCAAGGCCAGTGGTTTAGGCGACACTGCCTTCTTTGGACCAGAGCCAGAATTTTTTGTGTTCGACGGCGTGACCTGGGGCGACGATATGTCAGGCTGCCACGTCAAGATCAAGTCAGACGAAGCCCACTGGTCGAGCAGCATCGACTCTGAAGGCGGCAACATGGCCCATCGTCCGCGCGTCAAGGGCGGTTACTTTCCAGTGCCCCCAGTCGACTCAATGCAAGATATGCGTTCAGAGATGTGCTTGTTGCTTGAAGAAGCTGGCATCCCTGTTGAAGTGCATCACCACGAAGTTGCTGGCGCTGGTCAAATGGAAATCGGTACAAGGTTCAGCACACTCGTCACACGCGCTGACTGGAATCAAATCCTGAAGTACACCGTGCACAACGTGGCACACGCCTATGGCAAAACGGCAACATTTTTGCCAAAGCCTGTGGTCGGTGACAACGGTTCAGGCATGCACGTTCACCAGTCAATCTGGAAAGACGGTCAAAACCTGTTTGCGGGCAATGGCTACGCTGGCTTGTCTGAATTTGCGCTGTATTACATCGGCGGCATCATCAAGCACGCTCGCGCGCTCAACGCGATTACTAATCCTGGCACAAACTCGTACAAGCGTTTGGTTCCACATTACGAAGCGCCTGTGAAGCTGGCTTACTCGGCACGCAACCGTTCAGCATCGATTCGTATTCCTTACGTGGCCAATCCAAAAGGCCGTCGTATCGAAACACGTTTCCCTGATCCACTTGCGAACCCATACCTGTGCTTCTCGGCCTTGATGATGGCGGGTCTGGATGGCGTGCAAAACAAGATTCATCCTGGCGATCCAGCAGACAAAAATCTGTACGATTTGCCACCCGAAGAAGATGCAAAGATCCCAACCGTTTGCAGTTCGCTCGAGCAAGCGCTCGATGAGCTCAACAAAGACCGCGAGTTCTTAACCCGCGGTGGGGTGTTTAGTAATTCGATGCTTGATGCCTATGTGGATCTGAAAATGCAAGAAGTGAATCGCTTGCGTATGACGACCCATCCCGTCGAATTCGACATGTATTACAGCCTGTAATTTGCTGTTTAACACTGGAGTCGGGTCTTATGTGACCCGAATACCATGTACTCCGCTGAAGCCTTCGATCTACTCTCCACAACGGTTCTTTTATTGAACTCGACTGGCGAAGTCGTAGAGGCGAATGCGGCAGCAGAATTGATGTTTGGGCGGTCTCGGCGTAACCTATTGGGGCAGCCGGCCGCCCTTTTGTTTGACCGCGACAGTGCGCTCGAGCATTCGATCCAGCAAGCCTGCAGTGGTGAGGTCGCAGATTGCCGACAGTTTGCGCGCTTGCGCCGTGGTGCCGAAACAGTTGAGGTCGCAGTGACCTCGGTGGCCATCACGCAGCCCAAATGGTCTGCTTTAATCGAAATCAAAGATGTAGAACAACGTGTATTGGTCGATCGCAGTATCCGTCTGGTCGACGAAATCGATACCCAGCACGAACTCTTGCGTAACCTCGCACACGAGGTCAAGAACCCACTGGGTGGTTTGCGCGGTGCGGCTCAGTTGCTTGAGTCTGAATTGCCTGATCCTGCCCTGCGTGAGTACACCAGCGTCATTATTTCTGAGGCCGACCGGCTGCAGGCTTTAGTCGATCGTCTGGCCGCGCCGCAACGTATGCCGGTTCAATGGCAGGCGGTCAATATTCACGAAGTATGCGAAAGAGTCTGTGCACTGGTGCGCGCCGAGTTTCGCGATGTCGCCTTGTTACGTGATTACGATGCCTCGATGCCAGAGTTTCGCGCGGATCCTGCGCGGCTGATGCAAGCTCTTTTGAATGTTGTGCGTAATGCTGCGCAGATCATGACGGGTTTTAACCCAACGCAGTCACCCCATATCACCATCAAAACGCGTATTGCGCGTCAAGTGTTATTGCGGCACAAGCAACATCGCATGGCGGTGATGGTCTCGGTCACCGACAACGGGCCGGGTGTACCAGAAAGCTTAAAAGACCGCATTTTTCATCCACTCGTGACGGGTCGAGACGGTGGCACTGGCCTTGGTTTAAGCCTTGCCCAAGACTTTATTCAACAACATGGTGGTGTGATTGAATTTGAATCGCGACCCGGAAACACCGAGTTTCGTTTGCAACTACCTATGGAGCCGCTTTGATGAAACCAGTCTGGATCGTAGATGATGATCAAGCTATTCGCTGGGTCCTTGAAAAGGCGCTCAGCCGTGCCAATATCCCTACGCGCAGCTTTGTCAACGCGTCTGAGGTTTCGGCAGCGTTAAAACTTGAATCGCCCTCGGCGCTTGTGTCTGATATCAGAATGCCTGGCACAGACGGCCTAGCCTTGCTTAAAGAAGTCAAAGAAAAATACCCGACGCTACCGGTCATTATCATGACCGCCTACAGTGATCTAGATAGCACCGTGTCAGCGTTTCAGGGCGGAGCGTTTGATTACCTCGCCAAGCCATTTGATATCAATGAGGCGGTTGCGTTGATTTCGCGTGCCATGCAAGAGCCCTCGGCAGAAGAGGTCTCGGCGCAAGCTGCGTTACCCGCGGCGCTTGCAACAGATAGAGGGATGTTGACGCAGTCAGCCTCGGTTGCAATGCAAGAGGTGTTTCGTGCCATCGGCCGCTTGGCACAATCAAACGTCACGGTGTTGATTACAGGTGAGTCCGGTACCGGTAAAGAGTTGGTGGCGCGTGCTTTGCACAGCCATGGTGCACGCTCGAAAGGGCCGTTTGTTGCGCTCAATACAGCGGCCATCCCGCGCGATTTGCTTGAGGCCGAATTGTTTGGCCACGAGCGTGGCGCCTTTACGGGTGCAAACGCGTTGCGCCGCGGTCGCTTCGAAGAGGCGGGCGGTGGTACCTTGTTTTTAGACGAAATTGGCGACATGCCGTTCGAGTTACAAACGCGCTTATTACGCGTGTTATCAGAAGGCACTTTCTATCGCGTTGGGGGGGCTCAACCCGTACGTGTAGATGTCAGGATTGTGGCGGCCACCCATCAGCCACTTGAAGAGCGCGTGCAAGAGGGTAAGTTTCGCGAAGATTTGTTTCACCGCTTAAATGTCATCCGCTTAAGGCTGCCTGCACTGCGAGAAAGGCGCGAAGATGTGGCCGATTTGGCTAAGCACTTTTTGTCGGTGTCGGCAAGAGCAGTCGGGGTCCCCGTCAAACGCCTGTCAGACGCCGCGGTACATGCACTGTCGCAGTTTGATTATCCCGGTAACGTTCGGCAACTCGAAAATTTTTGCCACTGGCTGACCGTGATGGCGCCTGGGCAAACGGTTGAGATGGGAGATTTGCCGCCCGAGGTGCGCGCGGCCAAGGCGAGTGCTATACAGGTTGGCTCAGCGCAAGACCTTGGCTCAACTCAAACTTGGCAGCAGCTTTTGGCGCTTGATGCAAATGTCCGCCTGTCACGCTCAGAGCCAGAAGTCTGGACGGTGCTGACGCGGCAGTTTGAACGCACCTTGCTACAGTCTTCGCTTGAAGTCTGCCGTGGCCGTCGCGTCGAAGCGGCGGCTCGGTTAGGTATGGGGCGCAATACCATTACCCGTAAGCTACGTGAGTTAGGTATGGATCCAGTGGGGGCAGGCTCCGAAACCTAACGTGTGGGCGTTACAATCCCTCAGTCAACTGAAGGATTACGCTCATGTCAAAATCAATCATCCACACCAACGCCGCACCCGCTGCAGTCGGTCCGTACTCGCAAGCGATTATGGCCCCCGCTGGCCGCACCGTTTACTTGTCAGGTCAGATCGGTCTGATTCCTGCAACAGGCAACATGGTCTCTGAGGATTTTGAGGCGCAGGTTCGCCAGTCTTTTGCCAACATGCAAGCTGTGATTGAGGCGGCCGGTGGTCGTCTCGACAGCATTGTCAAGCTCACCCTGTTTTTGACCGACTTAGGTCAGTTTACGATCGCGAATGGGATCATGGCCGAGTTGTTGCCCGAGCCTTTTCCGGCGCGCTCAACGGTGGGCGTTGCCAGCTTGCCCAAGGGCGCTCAGTTCGAGATCGAAGCGATAATTGTCATTTAGCAGTTCGCTAAAAAGTCATTTGCCGTGGCCACCGCTCAGCACCCCTCTGCCAAGGTTTCTGTCCGACCCAAAGCGGTTGCCACGACTAAACAAAAGCTTGAACGTTTGGGGCTCATTAGCGCACATGACTTGATTTTGCATTTGCCGCTTCGCTACGAAGACGAAACCGAAATCATGCCCATCGCCACGGTGCACCCCGGCCGCTCAGCACAGATTGAGGCAACGGTGATACGGTCTGACGCCAGCTATCAGCCGCGCCGGCAATTGACGGCGGTTGTCCAAGATGACACCGGCGAAATTGGTTTGCGCTGGCTCACGTTCTATCCTAATCAACAGCAACAGATGCAGGTAGGGCGTCGGTGGCGGATCAGAGGTGAGGTGCGCGGTGGTCTGCACGGGTACGAGATCATCCACCCCAAGGTGACGGTTGCAGATTCTGTGTTGCCGGCGGCCCTGACGCCCGTGTACCCAACGACCGAGGGCTTGTCTCAGCCGAGTTTGCGTAAAGCGATCGGGCAAGCGCTTGAGAAGGTCGAGCTCAACGACACACTTGAGCCCGAGTTGGTTCAACGACTCGGCCTGCAGAGTTTTGGTGAAGCGATTCGCACACTTCACGCTCCTACACCCGACATGGATGCGCTCGCCTTAATTGAGCATACGCATCCCTCGTGGTTGCGCATTAAGTTCGATGAACTCCTTGCACAGCAATTGTCGCTGGCGGCTGCCCGTGATGCGCGGCGCAGTTTACGTGCAAAAAGCCTAAGAGCAAATCCCAAAGCAGATAGTTTGTGCGCGCGCTTGCTGAAGTCCTTGCCTTTTAGTCTGACGCCCGCGCAGCAACGTGTGACGTCTGAGATCAGTGCCGATCTAGAGCGCGAGTTTCCGATGTATCGTTTGTTGCAAGGGGATGTCGGCAGTGGCAAGACGATTGTCGCTGCACTGGCAGCCTTGCAAGCGATTGACGCAGGCGTACAGGTTGCGCTCATGGCGCCGACCGAAATTTTGGCTGAACAACATTTTCAAAAATTGAAAATGTGGTGCGAGCCCCTTGGGATTGAGGTGTGTTGGTTAACGGGCAGCATCACACCCAAAGCACGCAAAATCGCAAATGCGGCCATCTCAAGTGGAAGCGCGCGTTTGGTCGTGGGCACCCAGGCCTTAATTCAAGAAACAGTCGAGTTTTTTGATTTGGGCTTGGTGATTGTTGACGAGCAACACCGCTTTGGTGTCGCGCAACGGTTGTCATTGTCTAAAAAAGGCGAAGAGCTTCAGGCGCCCGTTGCACAGACCGCGTCGAGCAACCCGACAGTGCTTACCACGCAGACTGCGCCAAGCTCACAAGCTGCTAGCGGGGATTGGATTCCGCATCAACTCACCATGAGCGCCACGCCAATTCCGCGTACGCTTGCGATGACTTTTTACGCTGATCTTGAGGTGTCCTCGATTGACACCTTACCGCCGGGTCGCACGCCAGTTGTCACAAAACTCATCTCTAACGTGCGGCGTGACGAGGTGCTCAGTCATGTCGCGCAGGCCTGTGCCACAGGGCAACAGGTGTATTGGGTGTGCCCGTTGGTACAAGAAAGCGAATCCCTCGATTTGCAAACCGCGGTCGACACTCACCTCGCCTTAACCGAGGCCTTGCCCGACTACACCGTTGGTTTGGTGCATGGCCAGTTGCCGACGGCCGAGAAAGCCGCCGTCATGAAAGCGTTTCGCGAAGCCCAAATTAACGTGCTGGTGTCAACGACTGTCATCGAGGTTGGGGTCGACGTACCTAACGCCTCATTGATGGTCATTGAGCATGCCGAGCGTTTTGGTTTGGCGCAGCTGCATCAGTTACGTGGACGCGTCGGGCGCGGCGTAGCAAAGTCGGTATGCGTGTTGCTGTTTCAAACACCTTTGTCGATGCTAGCGCGTCAGCGGTTACGCGCCATGTACGAGACCCAGGATGGTTTTGAGATTGCCCAGCGCGATCTTGATTTGCGCGGGCCAGGTGAGTTGCTTGGGTCAAAGCAATCGGGCGTCACGTTGCTGCGCTTTGCAGACCTCGCTGCCGACGGGGGGCTTGTCGTAGCTGCTCGCCAAGCCGCCATCGAGCTTAGGGACACGGCCCCCCATATTGTTGAGCGCCACCTAGCACGCTGGATGCGCGGTCGCGAAGATTTTTTACGCAGCTAATTTA
>Ga0192658_1008_pt1 | contig 11596 bp, 16 predicted proteins | sample LauGreSBDMM110SN_4_FD_133055 | JGI IMG/M metagenome (GOLD analysis project Ga0192658, IMG submission 133055)
GCGGTGGTGTGCTTTCGAGACCATCGAGCTGTTGCAATCGCTAACAATTCAGTTACCAAAGAGACGATTTACGCGTACTTTTTCGCATAGAAAAGCCTCACAATAATGGTTAAGATTTTGTGATGGAAAAACGCGTGCTTACACTTGAATTAGTAGTCGAACAAAACACCAAAATGGTCGAGCGCCTTGATCGATCGATGGCGCAGCTTACCCAAGCCATGGCTGATTTGCGGGTAGAAATGGGGAAGGGGTTCTCTGATCTGCGTCAAGAAATAGCTCACGGACAAACCGAGCTTCGCAAAGAGATGGCCGCTGATCACGAGAAGCTACGAAATAAAATCGAAACTGTCCAAACTGAAATGCAAAAGTACGTCGATAAAAAATTTTTCTGGCTGTTATCTGCGTATCTCACTACACTTCTCGCCGTTTTGAGTTTGTTGGCTAAATTATTTATTGACGTCTACGCGAAGTAGTCGCGCAAATGAAACTCCGAATTATTGACGGCGTTGAAGTACATTCTAGTTCTGGGAACGTATATGCTGACCTTGGCTTAGCTGATGCCGAACAGCTCAAGATTAAAACTGACTTGGTGATCGAAATCAGAAAAACCATTAAGCTAAGCCAAAATCTGAAATCATTTGTTGAGAGCGCAAAGAACGATGATTTTTATTGGGTCGAAAAAATCAAACTCGACTTTGCAATCGAGTTAGACAGATGTCGCCGTGATCTCAATATGACGGCTTCTGAGTTTGCAAAAGAACTTGGTGTGAGTCGCGCTTATATGTCAAAGCTGTTTCGCGGGGATGTAAACCTCACGATAAAGTCAATGGTGAAACTTGCCCGAGCTGCGGGTGCACGGATTAGCCTGAGTACACACGACTAGAGAGCAAGGCGAGCCTAATCTCAACAATGGTCCAGAGCCAGCCTTGAAACTCGTTTTTCTTTTGAAGCGCTAAGATTGAACTGGGTTTAGGAATGTCTCGCCCCGCATCAATAGCATCTTTAATCCACAGTTCAATAGATTCTTTCGCGTTATCGATTGCTTCGTCAATACCGCCGTCAGCAGCCGAGAAGCATCCTGGTAGATCGGGCACTACGACCCCCCATGTAGTCTTGGCGTTGCCTGGTTCAATTGCGATTGGATATCTTAAGTGGGTTTGATCCATTCTGGAGTTGATGGTTTCAATTTGATCGAGTACGGCGATTGAATAGTGATGAGCCTCATAAGCCTGAATAAGGTCCACTAAAATGTCTAACCGGTTGCCCTCAGGGGTGCCTAACTCTGGGTCGGTATCTATTAGCCTAGAAATTTCTTTGAGCGCAGCTTGATAGGATTGCTCGTCGTGAATGGGGTGGATATTGATGATTGCTCCTACTTACAGTTCAGCTTCACTGCGATATTGCATCTGTCTTCGCGAAAGTCGTAATTGTAGTTTTAGATCAGAGCTAAACACACGGGCGACGAGACTATTTTTTGTATCAAATTGTTTCAAGGTCGCCACGTTTACATATCGGCGGCATTGCATGGTCAACTGATTCGCCGTTGCGCATCCGCCTAGCCCTCGTCGTTAATTTTCAAGTTCAACCAATAGCGTCACAAGGTCAACAATGGCGGTTGAGGGCATCGTGTCATCGAATGCACTGCTAAGCGTATTTAAGTTCTTAGCTCGCTGGGCAGCAAGGTTTAGGCATTGCTTGGTAGCAGCAAAACTTTGACCCGCGCCTTTCGAATAACTTGGCATGTGTTGCTTGAGTCGACGCAAAATCTCGTCGCGGTGCAATAGATGGTGAACATCTTCGAAGTGTAGTAACAACCAAAGTTCAAAGCAGGGCACTGAGGCAATGGCTCTGAAAGAAACGTGCTGATTGGCGTCATTACGTAGTTTTCGGTCGAGCGATTCAGCAATTTTGAGAGCGTCAAAGTAAGACCGGTGATCATCACGATCGAAAACAGCAAATACTTTTTCAAAACCTTTTGCGCGAACACGCTTGTGAGGGGCTCCCTTTTCAAACAGTTGTTCGGCGTAACGTACCACTTGGATCGGTTCGGTACCGAGTGCGCAGGGGTGTACTTCAACGTTTGCTGTGCGCAGACGGTACGTATTTTTTATTTCTTTGAAATAAAGCGGCTCGGTCTTGCTACCTTCAGACACAATCAAGACTCGGTCGTAGCTGGCTCGTTGATTCTGTTTTCGCGCCAGATGTGCGCGTTGTCGGATTTTGGGTGAATTGTCACGTGCCATCTATGCTATTTCTCGATCTCGCTAAAAAACGGCAGCGCGCCGTAACGTCCCATCAGGTAACCGCGCTCAAGCGCCTCATTTTTGCGTGGGCTGAAATCTGAAAGTGGATAAAGTTTTGAGGCTTGATCGCTATCTTTTTCAATAAACCATATTTGATCGCGACGAAATAATTCTGGATCAAGTAACGACGTGTCGTGAGTTGTAAAAATCAATTGAGCTCCGTTTGTGTTGACACTAGGGCTTTGAAAAAGCTCTACTAGCCGGCGTACTAAGAGCGGATGTAGGCTGCTGTCGAGTTCGTCAACTACTAGCGTTGTGCCTTTTGCGAGAATGTCTAGCACCGGTCCACTTAGAAAAAGTAGATTACGGGTGCCCATTGATTCATCGCCCAAGCTAAATACTGCCTTGCCTTGGTCGGAGGCGTGATGAAATAGCAATTCGCTGATTTCTTGTTCTTCGTTGTGAACTTCAGTTTTTCCGGCGGCGATATCTACATGCACAGCTTTGCCAGATATCTTACGCGTGACCACTTCGATGTCAGAAATACTGATGTCGGCCGAAGTTAAGAAATCGCAGATCGCCCGCTTGCCTTCGAGATTGCGAAGCATCTCAACCGCCACGTGTTGGCCTAGCGGCGTGATCTCGTTAAAGACGGTCAACTGATTCACGAACCATGCAAAGACTGGGCTTAATTGCTCGCTATTCAGTTGTACCGCCATTGATAAGAACAATGCGTTTGGGCGTGTTGCGCCTTCCCACACGGTTTTGGGGCCCTTTAAGCCGGTGCCAAAGTCGTAGACATCTTTGCCGCTTGCCTGATCGTAGTAGCGCTCGAACCATTGCTGCGGCTTAAACGCCTTGTAGACCTGTAGGTACTCTTTGGTGATTCGCTGGGCGGTGAGTTCAAACCCATATTGATGGCGAACGCCGTCTAGGATAAACGTCACCTCAAACTCTGTGGGCTGAGTCATCGCAGTAGCGCCAAAGCGAAAAGGTTGCAGGTTAAAGACCTGACCTGGCTGCATGACCGAGGCAGACTCAAGCACAACTGCGCGCATGTACTGCAAGGCCTTAAGTAGGTTAGATTTTCCGCCCGCGTTGGGCCCATAGATGGCCGCGCTGCGCAGCAACAGCGGCGCCGCCTTGATGCCGGAGGGTAGGGTGTTTAGCTCTTGCAAAGACTTATCTTTGGTGGCCACGAGGCTTAGAGTTTGCTCGTTTCGCAAAGAACGAAAGTTTTTGACTTTGAATTCTATTAACATATAGTTAATTTAAATTAATAAATAAAGCAATATTATGAACTTTTTATTCAAAAAATCAATATATTTTATAATTTTATGTCAATTTAGTATGCATATCTTCAGGCCCCGTATCTCCACTTACTAGCGGCACGCCCGTCTGTGCTGCAAGCCTAAACTGCTCACCCAGCGGTTAACCGTCAAGCGGGTCGCTGAGTATAAGATCTAATTTTTACTTAACAAGCAGACCCATATCGCGTTCAGCTTGCTTCAAAGCAAATGAGCTTTGCAGATTTAACCAAAACCGTGCGGTCGTATCAAAATAGCGTGCAAGCTGTAAGGCAGTATCTGGTGTCACGTCCCTTCGTTCGCGGATGATGTCGTGAATCAGTGAAACTGGCACGTGTAACGCCGCTGAAAGAGCGCGGGCGGACAACCCCAGCGGGATAAGAAACTCTTCTCGCAAGATTTCACCGGGATGAATCGGACGCATTTTGTTCGTGGTCATTTGTATCTGTCTTTCAGTCATGGTCGATAATTTCGGCTTGCTCCGTGCTCGAAACAGGCCTGCAAGCGGGGGACTCAATTTTAGTATTTGAAAGATCTAAATCAGACCGTGTGTAGGACTATTTTGTGTATCAAATTGTTGCGATTAATACGTAAGTAACGCTCGTACTACCCCCATTCCCCCACCCCCAAATCAAACCTAAGCCTCAGCCGCTGCATCCGCACCCCCGCATACACCTTTTCAACCCCCGCACCACCACCCACCAGCGGCAAGCTTGCTTGCGCTTCTAGCCTAAACCTTTCGCCCAGCACCCCGTCATACGCCTGCGCCCACCAGTCTTGGATGCGGGTTTGCGCGCCGCGCAGCATGACCTCGCTGGGTACGCGGTCGCTCTTTTGGCGGTTGAGTTGCGATGACGCGGGGAGGGCCTGACCAGGTGACGATGCATACGGATATTTGCGAATGGAAAAGCCTCACAATCGTGCGTAACCTTAACAGCAACCGCGGTACTCATTACACGAGTCTTGGTTTCGATCCTTACCAGTATTGTTAGGCACTGGCGGTATATTGATATACATATCATTTGGTGATATAGTTAAATATGAATGAGTATGAAATTCGTACGCTTTTAGACTTACATGATCAGATCATCGATCAAGAAGATGGGTACTGGTTAAAAATAGAGGCCTGGACGGTCAAACCCAATAAAGATATTCCGCATGGGATTCGATATTCGTTGACTCTTCATGCGCCGAGCGGCAAACGGCTTTTGGGTTACGACAACGCGCACGCGGTCAAAGCAAAGCGAAATAAATACTCAGGCGAGCGGGTGCCGTTTGATCACAAACACAGGCATGTTGCCGACAAAGGTGTGCCGTACGAATTTAAGAATGCACATCAACTGTTGTCAGATTTTTTTACCGAAGTTGATACGGTTTTAAAAGAGGCTAGGTCAAAATGAAAATTATTAAAATCGGTATCGCTTCACAAGAAAAAATTCGCGAACGAATGTTGGCGATTGCTAAAGGTGAATTGAAGCCTAAGCCATCAGATCCTAAGATCTGGTTCACCTCAATGCGCTCATTGTCCCAAGTTTTAAGTGATGAGAATCGCGCGCTATTGGATGTTATTCGTACATCTCGGCCTGCATCAATTAGCGCGTTGGCGGATCTCACTGGGCGCAAACAAGGCAATCTTTCTCGCACTCTCAAAACTATGTCTCGCTATGGCTTGGTAAAAATGGAAAAGCACGATAGATTTATGCGGCCAGTTGCCCAAGCTGAACGCTATCAAATTATGGCTTGAGGCTACCCCCATTCCCCCACCCCCAAATCAAACCTAAGCCTCAACCTCTGCACCCGTACCCCCGCATACACCTCTTCAACCCCCGCACCATCACCCACTAGCGGCAAGCTTGCTTGCGCTTCTAGCCTAAACCTTTCGCCCAGCACCCCGTCATACGCCTGCGCCCACCAGTCTTGGATACGGGTTTGCGCGCCGCGCAGCATGACCTCGCTGGGAACGCGGTCGCTCTTTTAGCGGTTGAGTTGCGACGAGGCGGGGAGCAGGTTCCATAAATCACTACAGGGCCAAGCATGCCAAGGCAAACAGTGATCGATATCAAGCGTGTTTGCAGTCAAACGCCTGCCGCTATACACACACTGCAACCCACCGTCTTGCAGCAGTTGCAGTGCACGCCCGCGCGCTAAACCGACTTCGCGTGCTGGGTCTGACCAGGCCAATGCAGCCACTAAGGTATTCTCATCAACCGTGCGATGTTGGCGCAGCGCATAGCCTTTGATCAGACGCGCCCACTCGGCCAGCAAGGCTGGTTCGATCCATGCGTCAAAACGTTGCAGCGCCGTGTAAAGATGTTGCGGCAAGCGCAAGTGCCCAAAGCTTGACAGGTACGCCTCGTCAAGCAGCAGATGCTGAGGCCTCGCCACACGACCATGGCGCGTGACCGCCAAGATGTTGCTGCCATCTGGGTGCGTCAGATATCGCGCAGGCATTTCTTGGATTGTTTTACAGGCATCGCGCAGCGCCTGATGCAACAGTTGCGCACGCTCGGCCTCAAAGCGCATGCCTACTTGCAGATCAAGCGCAGAGGTATTACAGGCCGGCGCAACCAAGCCCCTGAACGCCTCTTTGACAAACCCTAGGCCGTCAAAAGCCCCCTCTCTTTAAATTACACGAAAGTGGCCGGTCAGTATGCGCAGGAGATCGTTATTAGCGATAACCTAACCCGCGTGGATCAAGCAAGCATGCCAACGGCAATTAAAGAGTTATTGGTGCGTTCAGGCAACAAAGCTTGGTATCCCGGGCTGTCATACCAAGTATCCAACGTTTGTCTAATCGGAAATTCAAGAACGACATGTCTTCCAGGTAACGCTGCACATTCCCGCTAAGCGCTCGCCCCACCGCGGACAAGAAATTTGCCGCTATGCTGTTAAATCGTTGTGAAAACAACCTGTGAATATTTTTTGTATCCTTCAGGATTTGTAACGGTGATATGTCCTATCAAATACGCTTTGGCCACTCAGACCTCATAAAGATTAAACACAGTCTATCGAACAGCAATGAGAGTAATACTCGGGAAAGCGATTAGAAGCGCCACAACCAATAGTTCCATAAAGAAAAAAGGTGTGATACCTCGAAAAATTTCTCGAATTGTCAGAACAGGATTGGTGGTTGCCACCACAAATACATTCAGCCCTACTGGTGGCGTGATATTGCCTATCTCAGTCATTTTCACCACGAGTATGCCAAACAAAACAGGATCGATCCCCGCTTGCTTTACGATTGGGAAAACAACTGGCATTGTCAGTAGCACCATTGACGCAGCATCAACAAAACAGCCCAAAATTAGAAAGGGAATTAGCAGGCAGATTATCAAGACAGTGGGATGTAAATTTAAGGTACCGACCCAAGCAGAAAGGCTCTGAGGTATTTGTGTAGTGGCCAGAGCTGCGCTAAATACTCCTGCGCCTATGATCAGAAAGAATATTGCTGCGGTGCTTGAGCCTGAGGTCCGTAGCCCTTCTTTAATTTCGTTCCAACTTGTTCCGCGTGAAATCGCAATTAACAACGCAGCGAGTGCGCCGAACCCGGCTGCCTCGGTGGCAGTTGCCATCCCTGTATAGAGCGTGCCCATCACGATACCGAACAGTAGAAGAATCTCCCACGACATGAAGGTGGCGCGCAGACGCTCTTGGAATCCGGTGCGGGCATGTACTGTGATGGTGCGCATTTTAGGATCACGCTTAACCATCACGTAAATACCAAGACCGTAAATCAGTACCGTCAAAATTCCGGGAATAATCCCCGCCATAAATAACTCAGGTATGGGTGTTTCGGTCGCGATGGAGTACAACACCATAATGGTAGAAGGAGGAATTAGTACTCCTAAGGTGCCGCCGGTTGCAACGCAAGCGCCCGCAAGCGATTTTGAATAGCCAGCTTTTAATAGTTCCGGAATGGCCACTCTTGAAATCGTCGCTGCGGTTGCGATGGACGAGCCTGAAACCGTCGCAAAGGCTGCACACGCCACAATTGCAGAGATGGCTAGACCGCCTGGGATATGCCCCAGCCAAACCGTTGCTGCGCGAAAGCCCTTTTCAGAAATCCCAGCTGAAAATGCCATGTGTCCCATAAACAGAAACAGTGGGATCACAATGAAGGCAAACTCTGCCGATACTGAATAGGGCAGCGTCCCCAGCAAATAGTCGGCTGCGCCCCATCCCTGCACTGCCAAAATGCCAACAAGGCCACAAGTGAGTAAAGACGCAGCAATCGGCAAACCCAGTGCCAACAAAACAAATAGCCCACTCACTAACCAAAATCCGTGTTCTGCTGGACTCATAATGTTTGCTGCCTGACGGTTTGTGCAAGTTCAATAGCTTGGTCTGGAGCGAATGGATGTTTTCCATTTAGCAACAGATCAAGGCCAGATATTACGCTTTGGAAGGTCAGCACGCTGAGACCCATCGCGATCATGAAACGATGGGGCCACAACGAAATTTCAACCAAACCAATTGAGACCTCGTCACGATTAAACGAAAATATTGCAGCACGCCATGTAAACCAGCATAGCAAGCCCAGGACCACTATTTGTAACAACAACAATATGCCACTCACGAACAGATTGAGTTTCATAGGCATGAGGTCTGTGATGATCGAGACACGAAAGTTCTCTCGTTCGCTTTGCGTCGAAGGCAAGCCAAAATAAATCATTGCAAGCAGTAAAAGAGTGCATAGCTCGAGCACCCCCCAGACTGCGATCCCTACCGTTCCCCTAAGGGAGGCATCCAACACAACCCCGAGCATCATGACAATCGTCAGCAAGCCGGTCACGCCAGCCATGGCCCGCGTGACCGACCGAGAGGCCGTAATTAACTTCTGGCAACCACCTCTTAAGCTCATTTTTTACGCGCCAAGAAACGATCGATACCCGTGACGTAGGGGTATTCTTTTTCATATTTTCGTACTAAAGCTGTGTACGAGGCCAATAGCGCTGTGCCATCTCCACCGACGCGTGCGACTTGAGCGTTGTATTTTTTAACAATCACATCGTTTGTCGCTTCACGCCATCTTTTTTCTTCGGCTGGGTCCATAGGAACGACTTGAACTTTTTTAGCCTTGAGCAAAATATCAACAGACTCGTCTACCTCTTTGCCTTGCTCAGCAGCATAAAACTTCAATGCATTATTGGCTGAACTTGTAAATATCTCCTGGAGATCTTTAGGCATTGCCTTCCACTTATCCAGATTGATTGAGGTGATCACTGTGGCGAATATTCCCATGCGTGCGGCAGGAGACAGAAAGTTAACCATTTCTGGGAGTCCGTCCTTGACGCCTTGCTCGAAAGGTGTCGTGGAGATGGCATCGACCCCACCTCTCGTTAGCAAATCGATCGCGTCGGTGTAAGGAACGGTTACCGCTGTTGCACCAAGAGCAACGAGCGCATCGGCAGGCCCGAGCAAGGTGCGAATACGCATGCCTTTAAGGTCTGCGGCCGTTGTGACTTTTTTCATGCTCCACAGAACATTCTCGGCTGCTGGGATTGTCAGGAGAACATGAACATTGTTGCGCTGAAATTCTTTTTGGACGTCAGGCGTGCTGTTGTACCAATCACGAAACGCGTAGCTTGCGGCCTGCACATTTTCCGTGACAAAGGGCAGCGTGACTCCTGCTAAGGGGTACTCGCGAGGGTTGAAGGCTGCAGGTACGGTAAAACCAATATCCACCGCGCCACGGCTCAGCCCAGGATACACGTCGGATGCTTTGAGCAGCACACCACCATAATAGTATTCAAACGTCACACGACCATTTGTGCGCTTAGTGACTTCGTCGAAATAGTGTTGCTGTACTTTGCTAAAAAGAGAGGTGGCCGGGTAATTAGAGGCTACCTTTAATTTCATTGTTGGTTGAGCTGAAACACTGAACGCAGCGATCGATAGACCGGCGGTAAGCAAGATGGATTGCAATAGGGAAGCGGGTCTCATAGTTTAATTCTCCAAAGTTATAGGAATTCTCTTGGAACGGACTTAATCTAATGTAGAAATCAATAGTTGGTCAAGGTCAATTTTTACTTAAAACTTACTAACAAATCTTTTTAAGGTAAAGTTTAGGAAACAAGTGCAGGTCGTTGCAAGTGATGCGCTGTGACTTTCTGAAAAGCATGACCCAACTGCAATATTGCAGCTTCACCAAAGGCAGGGCCCGCGAGCTCCATCGACCATGGCAGGCCTTCCGCCGAAAATCCGCACGGTAGTGCAAGACTTGGAACGCCAGCGGCCGCGTACACGCAGGTAAATTTCGGAATCGCGCGAATCGCTTGGGCAAACTCTAAGTCCGCTCTTAAAGGGGGCAGTAAGGGCGTGGTGGGACACAACATCGCGTCAACCTGGGTGAATAAGCCAGAAAGGCGGTGTCGCCACGCCTCGGTCCAGCGAAGCGCTTGGGCGTAATCTGGGCCGCTTAAACGACCTCCGATGGCAAGGCGCATTTGGATGTCTTCGCCATAATCGTTGGGTCGTTGTGCAAGTTGTTCGCGGTGCTTCTCGAAAGCGTCAGCCAAAATTAAACGAAAACCAAACATCTCTTGCGCGCGATCAATATCTCCTAGGTCCACTTCGACGATTTCGACACCCAAGCTTTTATAAACGTCTAAGGCATTGTCAATCGCTGTTTGTAGTTCTGTTGAGATATGATCAAAGTACCAACGGCGCATGAAGCCAATCCGCTTGCCGCGAACGCTTTCATTCAACGTGCTCAATGCATCCGGTACGGGACGGTCGATTGACATGGGATCAGCCGGGTCATAGCCCGCAATCACCTGAAAAACGCGGGCGACATCCGATACCGATTTCCCGAGCGGGCCAAGAACGTCGAAAGGGGGGCTGACGCCGACACTACCCGCGCAAGAGATTCTTCCCACAGAAGGCCGCAATCCAGCTAATCCGTTAAACGCGGAGGGGATTCGGATCGACCCTGCCGTGTCGCTACCGATCGAGACAGCGCACATTTCGCTCGCAACAGAGGCCCCAGAGCCGCCACTCGAGCCGCCTGGGATGCGCGAGGGATCCCACGGGTTTTTGACCGGCCCAAAATGTTTGCTTTGACTGGTCGGTCCGAACACCCATTCGTGTAAGTTTGACTTACCAATGATGATAGCCCCCGCATCAAGGAGGCGGTCAGTGATGAAGGCGTTGTGCTGCGCGACATTATCTTTCAGAATGACTGAGGCGGCGGTCGTTACGCATCCGGCTAAGTCGATATTGTCTTTTAGATTAACTACCATGCCATGCAGAGGGCCTCGGGCTTTGTCAGGCAAGGCGTCGAGTTGCGCAGCTCGCGCGAGCGCTTGATCAGCGAGAACGGTGATCATGGCGTTAATTGTCGGGTTGTATTTAGCGATATTTTCTAGCGCTGTAGTGGTTGCAGCGGTTGCACTGAGTGCTTGTGTTTGCATGAAGTTCACCTAGGTATATTTTTGCTTTGAATTAGTCGACACCGAGCATTTGTCGTGCTTGCGCGGGCGTTGCAACATCACGGCCGATTACCCTCGCAAGCTTGACTATTTCACTGACTAGCTCTGCGTTTGTTGGATAGCCCAACTCAGGATAGGCATAATCGCCAATGCCGATCGCGATATGTCCTCCTTGCGCGATCGCAGCTGCGGCAATCGTAAAAAGATTTCCACCCTTGCAGCATATCGACCATTCAACGGCTGATCTGCGGGGCAGGTGATCTGTATAGGCTCTCAGGCCTTCAAGCGTATTGGGATGGGCTCCGAGCTGTCCTTCTCCCCCGTGCACGAGTAAAAAATAGCTCGGATCGGGAACAAGTCCTAGGTCAATTAAGGCACCTGCACCCCGTAAAAATGAGATGTTCCAACACGCGAGAGCAGGGCGAACGCCAAGTTCACGGAATCGCTCCAGAAACGCGATGAGCGTTTCATGGGAGTTCACGTAGACTTTATTGTTTGAGACAAAGCGTTTAGTGACGGAGTCAAATACATCGATGTTGGTTGAGCCCGGGTCAAGACCAACAATTTCGGGCTTGAGGATTGGATCCTTAGCAAACGACTCAATGTGAGCAATCCG
>Ga0192658_1195_pt1 | contig 10361 bp, 11 predicted proteins | sample LauGreSBDMM110SN_4_FD_133055 | JGI IMG/M metagenome (GOLD analysis project Ga0192658, IMG submission 133055)
GCTTGCCTCACAAATTACCTATATCGCAGTTGCTTCAAACGACCCTGAAACGACCTGTTCGATCTACGAACAACACTTCGAACTGCCACGTACTGATTTCTATACGCCTGAAGGTAAGGTCTCTTTATTCAGTATCGGTCAAAGTGCGTTGGCCGTAGTGCCTCTTGGCCACTCGCTGATTGATGGTGACGTAAAGCCAGGTGTGCATCACATTGCCTTTGGCCTTCAAGATCCTGAGGCTGCAGTCAAAAACTTTGCGTTGACACCCACCCCTGCAGTCGGCTTAGACGGGCGCCGCAGTTTTGCCATCGACCCCGCACAAACTTGTGGGGTACGTGTGCGTCTGACCGAACCACTGGCGCTTCCCGCCCACCTGAGCGGCGCCATTGAACGCATTGATCATCTTGGTATCGCGAGCACTGATGTAGCTGAAGACGAGCGCGTCTTTGCCAACAAGCTTGGCTTTGAAGTTGAAAGTCGGCAAACCGACATGGAGGTCAACATCTCGGTTGAAAGTTTTACCTCGGATAAGTATGGCGTGGTGTATCACACGCAACCGCCGAAGCCGATCGGCGGCTTGCGCGTCACCTTTATTACGATTGGCGATCTTGAACTTGAGTTCTTGGCCAACTTTGATCCAAGCCAAGGGGCACACATCGAGCACGGCCAATCGGGTTCAACAAAACAAGACCAAGGCGCGATCACACGTTTTGTTCAGTCGCGCGGTCGTGGCTTGCATCACATCGCCATCAAGGCCCGCGATATCAATGGCACCTTGCAAAAAATGTCAAAGGCAGGCTTTCAGATGATCGATCAAGTCGGTCGGCCGGGCTCGCGTCGTGCGTTGATCGGTTTTCCGCATCCAAAATCGACAGGTGGGATTTTGATGCATCTGGTTCAGCGTGATGTCTGAGGCACTTGTATTGACCGAAAGGCAAGACGATTGCCTGATCATGCGCCTGAATCGGCCGCACGACGGTAACGCGATCAATCTGGCTGTCGCGCAAAGCCTGGCAGCCATCATTGAAACTTGCCGCAAAGATTCAAGCTTGCGTGCTGTGATTTTGACCGGGAGCGGCGACAAGTTCTTTTGCACGGGTGGCGATGTTAAAGCCTACGCAACAATTGAAACTGAAGCCGCCTTAAACGAAGTCTTCGACACCATTCGCGCTTTACTCGACGCGCTTGAACAACTCCCCTGCCCTGTGATCGCTGCGATCAACGGCTATGCCATTGGTGGTGGTGCTGAACTTTCACTGGCCTGCGATTTTCGCGTGATTGAACAAGGGGCGCAGATTGGGTTTCCACAATCTCGGCTGGGCATACTACCGGGCTGGAACGGCATTTCGCGACTCGTGCCCTTAGTTGGGCGCGCCGCTTCAGCAAAAATGTTATTTGATGGCAGGCGTATCGATGCCGAACAAGCACTGGCAATTGGTTTAGCCACGACTGTTGCGCCAGCAGGCGAGAGCTTACGCGTGGCACTTGAGTTAGCCCAGACATTTAGCGGTACAGCGCCGCTGTCGATTGCTGCAATCAAGGCAGAGCTCAACGCTGTGACACAAAGCTTGGGCGATATCAAAGCGCAGTCGCGTCGCGCCTTTGCCGAGCTTTGGTTTACCGCCGATCATAAAGAGGCTGAACACGCTTTTGCAGAAAAACGTTTACCTAAGTTTAGGGGGCTATAGTGGTTAACAGAGCAAACACTTACCAGGAGACAAGCATCATGCGTAAAAAAATCATCGCAACAGCAGCTGCAGCAACATTTATTGGGCTCACAGCCGGTTCTGTATCGGCTCAAGATTTTCCGAGCAAAGGGCCAATCAGATTAGTCGTAGGCTTTGCCCCAGGCGGGGGTACCGATGCAATCGCCAGAGCGTTGAACACCAAACTGTCAGAAATTCTTAAACAAACGGTTGTAGTTGAAAACAAAGCAGGTGCTGGCGGAACCTTATCCACGGATTTCGTTGCGAAATCGGCGCCTGACGGCTACACCATCAGCTTCACCTTAAACAACCACGCCATTAACCAAGCGCTGTACGCAAACTTACCGTTCGACACCGAAAGAGACTTGCGAGGCGTGGCTTTAATTGGATCGTTAACCCAACTCTTTGCCTCGAATCCAAGCGCCCCCGCTAAAACTTTGCAAGAATTTTTAGCACAAACGAAAGGTACCGATGGCCGACTCAAAACCTATGCAAGCGGTGGTGTTGGCTCGCCTGGGCATTTTGCTGCAGCCTACTTAGAGTTTTTAGCAAAAGCCCAATTCACTCATGTGCCTTATCGTGGCGCAGGCCCAGCCATTGCTGATGTCGTAGGCAATCACGTGCCTTATATTTTGTCGACCCTCAGTGGGCTGATGGCTAATGTCAAAGCCGGCAAACTACACCCAATTGCTGTGACCTCTAAAGAGCGCAGTCCGTTATTGCCCAACGTACCGACCATTGCTGAAAGCGGTTTTCCGGGCTATGACATGGATACCTGGATTGCAATGTTTGTACCGCGCCAAACACCTGATGCCGTTGTAGACATACTCTACAAGGCAACGATGGAGGCCGTGAAAGCCCCCGACGTGCAAGATCGCATCACCTCACAGGCGGGCATCGTCAGAACTGGCACCCCTGCACAACTTGATACTTTAGTAAAAACAGAGATTGCTCAATTCACAAAAATTGTGAAAGACAGCAACATCAAGCCAGAGTAAGTTAAACACTTTAGCTTCTAATCGTCGAGGAGACAAAATGAAGTTTTTCAAATCGCAGTTCATGTTGGGCGTCATGCTAATCGCCCTTGTTGCGCCTTTCAGCGCCAACGCGCAAGACCGCAGCACGGCGTATCCAAACAAAGCTGTACGAATTGTGATTCCGTTTCCGGCGGGTCAAGCGACCGACATCATCGGGCGCCTGCTCGCTGAACGGTTGGCGCAGCGCTGGGGGCAACCGGTCTTTGTCGAGAATCGAGGCGGCGGCAATGCGATACCGGGCATGTTGGCGGGTAAAGATGCTGCACCGGACGGCTATACGCTCACCTTTGGTGCGACGAGCAGCACGGTGATCAACCAAGCGCTCTTTCCTAACTTGCCCTACAACATGGAAAAAGACTTTGTTGCTATCGGGCCAGTGTTTACGCAAGACTGGTTGATTGTTGCCAATCGCAATGCGCCCTACAACAACTTAACTGAGCTTATTGCGGCAGCCAAGCAAGCACCAGGCAAACTCTCCTGGAGCGTCAGCGCAACCGCCCTCAATATGGCAGGCGAACTGGTAAAACTGAGCGCGGGCATGGACATTGTGGCCGTGCCTTACAAAGGCAGCCCGATGGCCGTAAACGACTTGATTGGTGGCCATATTCAATTGGGTGTTGACACAATCGCCGCCACACTACCGCACATTAAAGAAGGTCGTTTGAAAGTCATCGCCAATCTCTCAGACAAGCGTTCAACGCATTTGCCTGATGTTGCTACGGTGAGCGAGCAGTTTCCTGGCACTGTGAGCGTAGGATTTGCGGGGCTATTCGCACCCAAGGCGACTCCAACCGCAATCGTGCAAAAGGTCGCCCTTGACGTTCAAAACATCGTAGGCGACCCCACCTTTCAGCAAGCAGTGGTTGACAAGGGTTCAGTGCCAGATCTGCGCACAAAAGAGCAATGGGCGATTTTCTTGGCAGACCTCACAACCAAATATTCAGACCTCGTGAAGTCTGGCAAAGTCAAAGTGGCGGAATAATTAATGGACAAAGCACTATTTGAAGCAGGCATCGCAACCCGTAAAGAGGTGCTCGGCACAGACTATGTGGGTCGAGCCTTTGAAGAAAATGCGATGACCGACGAGTTTCAAAAAATCGTCACAGAGTATGCGTGGGGCGCAGTCTGGTCTCGGCCAGATTTTCCGCGCAAGACCCGAAGCATGCTGAACCTCGCAATGTTGACCGCCTTGAACCGCCCAAAAGAGTTGCGTTTGCATATGCGTGCCGCCATTCGCAACGGAGTCACCAAGCAAGAGTTCGTTGAAGTGTTTTTGCAGACACTGATTTACTGCGGAGCACCGGCAGCCAACGACAGCTTTAGAATGGCCGCAGAAGTGTGGCGCGAGGTCGAAGCTGAGCAGGCGAGTAGCAAGTAGGTGAACCCTTTCTACCCCAAAGTGTTAACTATGTGACCGGTAGGATCTGTAAACCATGTGTTCGGTACATATCGACACCGCTCACAGCGCAAACTACGACTCGAACTCCGGAATCAAGACACTGCTTGAACAGAAGGTGTCACATTCCCCGACCACTCGAGTCGTAATTTGCTAGCTTTGCGCACATCATTGACCAGTGCGGGCCTAAAGCAAACGAGGTTAGTGCCCCCGGGCGCCCTGACGCTCGGAAAAATCAAACCCATAGAGCCAGCCTCTAGCAATTGACTCGCTAATAACTGCGACTCTTGATAACTTTGCGGTAACAGATATTTTTCGTTACCTTCAAACGCCCTGAGGTCATGAAATGCGGCCGAGAAGTTTGAGAGATACAGTTGATAACTGACGGTATCGTAAAAATAATTGATCTCAGCGTACTCAACCGTTTTATGAAAAATGACTTCGGCCAACGCAGTGTCTTGCTCGAACGCACAATACCAAGCGCCTCGGTTGGGGCTATTAAAACGACTGCCGTTGGGGTTGGGATAGGTATAGGCTGCGTTAATGATTCTGAAATTTGGAATACCAAAAACTAACTCATCGACGCCTATGCCACTGGCGAGCCCTAGCTCGGCTGACAAGCGCTGGTTAGTTGCATTATCTAAATCAAAAAGATCTTTTAAATGCGCTGGGCCATCTGAAATCTCAATCAAGACAGAATCTTGATCATCTGCGTAACGCGACGGAATCAACCGGTGTAAGTCGTAGCGGCGTAGCAAGAACAATGGAATATTTGAATCTGCGACTGGGAGCATGTGTGAATCTTCGATTAAAACAGTTTATGAGTCTGCGTTCGAAACCGTGTTCGAGTTTGAGCTTGAAAGAATATATGAGGCGCTATATGTAACTACGCTTGAACGACTAAAGACCGCCGCGCCTTGAATCCAGCAAAGCCCTGACCTGTTGCATGGCGACGATCCCGCCTTGAGTCATCAACTTAAGCGGTGAATGCCCCGAAAAGAGCATATTGGTATTTGGCATTTTTACCCACCGATCAGCAAGCGGGTCACCGTATAAAACGTGCAGAGCTTTATAGATACCAATCAAGTACGACACGCGCGTGATGCGATCGACATCCAGGGTCTTGGACGGGTTCTTTTTCATCTCGTAGTAAGTGCTGCTTGACACCGACCCCAATAATTCTCTGGCCTCGTCATCCTTTAATTGCCACTTTTGAGCAATATTGAAAAACCCCTTTAAGGCTGAGGGCGACAGCCGCACGCGCTCTTCGCTCGACCGCAAATCGATCAAGGCTGCAGGTTCAAACCGGCTTTTTGGGTAGGAGAAAGCGGGGTTCAAGATGTTTTCTCGCAATGAGATGTAATTATGGAGCAATTTTACTCTTAAAATGGAGTTTATGAAAGCTCAAAACTGCGACTTTTTTATACTGAAATAACAAAAAGTCGCGACTATTTGATAAAACACTTCATAAAAGTCGCAGTTTTACGAAAAATCACCGCACCTAAAAAGCATAAGCCCCTCAAACAGGCTCACCCCCTGAGCCACCGAGCTAGGTAGACTCAAAAAAATCCTACCCCTACCCCTGCTCACCTTACCCAAGTCCACCCTCATGCCGATATCCAAAAACGCCACGCGCGAGCAGTGGCTCAAAGAAGCCATCCTCGCGCTCACGCCACTATTTAAAGAAAAAGGTTACGCCGTACCCAAATGCCATGTGTCGTGTGGCTTTGCCAGCACCGACGTTAAACGCGGGCATATCGGCCAGTGCTGGAGCACAAACGCCTCGGCCGACAAGGTGAATCAAATCTTTATTTCGCCTGGGCTTAGCGATAGCGTTGAGGTACTGGATACCCTCATGCATGAACTCGTGCATGCGGTGGATGACTGCCAAAACAAGCACGGCCCAATCTTTAAAAAGATGGCGCTTAAGCTTGGGATGAAAGGCCCAATGCGTAGTGCCGGCGCTGGGCCTGAGCTTAAAGTCAAACTTGAGCAACTGGTAGCTAACTTAGGCGCCTACCCTCATGCAAAACTCAACGTACCCCGAAAAGTCATTGACCGCCGCCCTCGTCCACGCGCAAAATGTTCAGAGTGCGGGTTTACGGTGCCGATGCTGAAAGCCTTTATGCATTATGGGCCGCCTATCTGCCCGAAAGATAAGATCGACATGACCGCCATTGGCGACTGGGAGTAACTGGTTTGAATTGCGACAATGACGACAAAAACCTGTTTAACTATCGTGAACTTGAGTTGTAACGTTGAACGATTAAGCGGTAAACCTCGGCGCCTCGGTGCGAGGCGAAGGTCAAACGCAAGCAGGTCTGCGGCTTCACGCTCTACTTCAACAAAGACCGCCCATCCATCGCCTCGTGCGGTACGCTCAGAAAATCTAGAATCGTTGGGGCGATATCCACCAAACTGGTTCGCTGAGTCATTGTCGCAGCAGAGTGCGCCGGGTGATTAATGAACAAAAACGGATGCGTTTCTTGAGGGCCGAGGCCGCCATGTTGGCCGCAATGCATTGCTACGCCTTTTTCTCCGTCCTCAACCATCCACCTTGCACCGCTCACGCCATACGCGTTGACCGTGTCAAAGCGGGCCATGTCTATCCCCATCGCTAGGTGCCGCGACTTTGGCAAGCCCAGTCGCGCCAATTGCTCAGCATCCAAGACCGCAGCGACCCACTCTTGCTGCTTGATGTGTTCAAGCTTTTCAGTCAACCGCGCTTTGCCATGTTCGGTTGCGTAAAGCAAGGCACTGGTACCCTGACCCGCCACACAAATATCGCCCGCTTGAATTTCGTGACTCAACCCGTTTGCAGCAAGCCATTGACTAATATGGATCGAATCACCAATCACTTCATGACCGTGGTCTGACGTAACGACAAATAAGATCTCAGCTTCATTGCGTGCGACTTGGACCGCCTTGCTCACCATCTCAACCATCTGATCCGTGGCGCTTAAAGCCTCAAGATGTTCAGCCGAACCTGGTTGTTGGTAGTGCAGGGTCAGATCTGGATTCGCCAGCCACAGGATCCCCAAGCTACAGTTGCCCTCGAGCACAACGTCTTTGCAGAAGCGCGTGGTGGCCTCAAGATCACCGGCCAAGTCATGCGAAACATTCAGATGACGGTGATCGGTGATTTTCTCTCCGCCACTTGCAAATGATCCTGAGCGATGATGAACGTGGCCAAAATGTTCTGGATCCAGAAAATACGCGGCACCTGGCGAGACGTTTGAATACACCACTTGACCGCCAGCGTTCAACAAATACTGCGCGAGCGTTTTAGTTTGCAGCGTTGTACCCGTTGCACTTCGCATCAGGTCTCTAAAGCCCACATCACCCGCGTTAAACACTTGAAGACGCTCGTCTAAGTAGAGCCCCATCTGATTGCCATGCAAGCCGTGCTTACCTGGATAGCAACCGGTTGCGATCGAGGCAGACGATACCCGCGTCACAGACGGAAACACCGCTTGATGTTGCTCAAAGCTCAAGCTTTTGGCACCCAACTCAGTCAAGACTGGGGCGCGCTCTGGCGAGAGCCATTCAAAGCCTAAACCATCGCAGACCACCAAAATCACTCGCTTGGGGAGTGACTGCTTGTTTGTAGTCGTCATTTTGATATCCATTTGCTCACTGCAATCATAAAACGGGTTTGGACGCCTCGGTTCAGCCCAGCAACTGACTCACTGTTTCAATCTAACGCTCGCATCCTACCCTGCAAGCCAAGCCCTCAAACCTGCGCTTCATTCAAGCGATATTTTTGCTTTGGCAACGATTTCTGCGCTCTTGGCGATTTCGTTTTGAATAAAGGTTTTGAAAAAAGTCGGCGTCGACCCGACAGGTTCAGCACCTTGATCAAGAAAGATCTTTTTGATCTCGTCACTTGCAAGTGCCGTACGCATACTTTGGTTGATTTTGAGGATGATGTCCGCGGGCGTGCCAAGCGGCACGGCGACCCCCACCCAAGTATTAAACTCATAGCCCTGATAACCAAGCTCTTGCATCGTCGGCACATCAGGCAGTGAGGGCACACGCGTGGCTGAGGTCACGGCCAAGGCGCGTAATTTACCGGCCTTGATCAAGTTAATAGCGGGCGGCAGGCTGCTGATGCCGATGTCAACCACACCCCCCAGGGTATCCTGCACCAAGGGCCCCGAGCCTTTGTAGGGCACATGCACCAGCGAAGTGCGCGCGCCATTCGCCAATAATTCGCCTGCCAGATGCTGCGGGCTGCCTGCGCCAATCGAACCATACGTGACAGTGCCAAGCTGCTCAGTCGCGCGCTTCATCAGGCTCTCAAGCGTGGCCGACGAAGTCGCGGGCACGACCAAAATCAACGGAAAGGTCGCAATCAGACTGACCGGCTCAAAGTCGGTTGCAGGGTTGTACATCATTTTTTTGAACAAACTGGCGTTAAACGCCATCTCTGAGGCGGCACCATACAGAATCGTGTAGCCATCAGCTGGGCTCTTGACCACACTTGCCGCCCCAATCATGCCAGTAGCACCAGGTCGGTTCTCGATCACTACTGCTTGCTTCATGATGACATTCAACTGCTGCGCCATGGCGCGCGCGGTGATGTCAGTGCCGCCACCCGGTGGATACGGCACAGTCAGCTTGACTGCACGGTTGGGATAATCAGGCGAGTCAGCCCTGCTTAAACTTGAATAACAGCTCAGCGCAAAACACGCCGTCAAGGGGAGGACGAACTTTAGACACCAGTGTGCAGACATAGAGATCTCAGAGGGATGAACAGGTAACGAGTCAATAACAGGACTCAGACTTGTCAATCATCATAGAAACCACAGGTGACCCTTTTGTGACAAGGGTTTAGGTCAGCTGCACTCTACCTCTACGTTAGCTGCCCCCAGCTTTACGTACTTAGCAATGCAAGATGTCGCACCTTCCAACAAGGTTGTGTTACGCATCACCGCCCTCTGTCTTTGGCAAATCAGCAAACCTCTGCTGCATCGTCTGGTTACCTCTTGTTAGCTTCTTAATCGTAACGTCTTGGGCCTTATCGTTAGCTAGACGCAAGTTTCGATTGGCACCGGTCAACGCATCACGCGTTTTTTGTAGATGAGAGATAGATTTGTCGATTTCATCGATGGCAGTTTCAAATTGCCTTGAGGCCAGGTCGTAATTTTTGGCGAACCCAGTTTTAAAACTGGCAAGCTCGTTTTCGAAATTTGTAATGTCAACGTTTTGCGCTTTAATTAACGCAAGCTCTGACTTGTATACCAGCGATTTAAGTGCCGCGTTACGCAACAAAGTAATGATCGGAATAAAAAACTGTGGGCGCACCACATACATCTTTGGGTAGCGGTGAGACTTGTCGACGATCCCAGTGTTGTACAGCTCGCTATCAGGCTCAAGCAACGACACCAATACCGCGTACTCGCAGGCCTTCTCGGTGCGATCTTTATCAAGCTCTTTCAAAAAGTCTTCGTTTTTACTCTTGGTTGCAGTGTGATCGCTCTCGTTTTTCATTTCAAACATAATTGAAACAATCTCAGTGTCGGCCTCAGCCAGATCACGAAAGATGTAATCCCCCTTACTGCCACTGCGCGCGTTATTGTCTTTTTCAAAATACGCTTTCGGAAACGCGGTCGCCCGGATACGATCAAACTCAGTCTCGCAATGCTGCTCAAGCGTTTCACCCACCATTTTGGTGGATAAGCGTGCCTTCATATCCTTGAGGCGCTCGATCGTATCTTCGCGATCTTTGATCTGCGTTTCGTATTTGTCTTTGAGGGCTTGTTCAGCCAACTGCTTTTCATATTCAACCCGCACAAGCTTGTTTTTGGCCTCGTCGCGCTCTTTTTCAACACCGCTTAACGCTTGCGTTAAGGCAAGCTGACGAGCCGCGTCGGCCGCAGCAAGCTTAGCGTGTAGCTCTTGAATCACTGCATCTTTGGCGGCCTCAGCACGGTGCAAGTCACTCGCTGCTTGCGATTTGGCCAGTTCAATAGCATTTTGTTTGCCTTGCTCGGCAAGTTCAAGCCGCTCGTGCAACTGCTCGTTGAACTCGCTATCACGCACTTGCTTGACGATATCCGCGTAACCAGTTTCGTCAATTTTGAAGGCTTTTGAGCAATGTGGGCAAATGATGTCGTGCATGTTGGGTATCGCCTTTGGTATCGATATTTATATTGCGACAGTATGCCGCATTCAGTGGCTCACCTAGTGAGACATTGGCAGCTTAGATGATCTAATCAC
>Ga0192658_1201_pt1 | contig 9809 bp, 10 predicted proteins | sample LauGreSBDMM110SN_4_FD_133055 | JGI IMG/M metagenome (GOLD analysis project Ga0192658, IMG submission 133055)
ATATCAGACACAAAGGGATCTGACCTGCGGGCAACACGCCCAAGCGCGATGACCAATTTAACCTCTAAGCCAAAAGCGACTTGGCAACTTTGTGGCATCACCGCTCGATGGCGACTGAGTTCGGCGGTTGCCCAGCTCTGCTGCGTTCGACCCTTAAAGAGAACGACGCCCTTTATGGGGCTTGCGTCTAAGGCCATTAAACGCAGAAGCGTTGTTTTACCGGCTCCGCTTGGGCCTAAGATCGCTAAGCGTTCGCCTGGCGATATGCACAGCTTGAAAGATTTAGGTGCTTGCGACTCTTTGCAATCTGAACCGAGGCTGAGACGAATATCATTAAGTTGCAACAGCGCGACTGAAGGCTTAGGATGCATTTTTATATCGCTTAGCGGACCTGACTGCGCGCCTGGCGCACCAGCAAGAAAAAGAAGGGCCCACCAATGAGTGCTGTAAAAATCCCGACCGGGATCTCAGCAGGTACTGCCACTACGCGGGCAAGCGTGTCTGCCACGAGCAATAAAAGCCCACCCAAAAGCATGGCCAGTGGCAGAACCCGCCGTTGATCGGGGCCTACCCACAACCGCACCAAATGTGGGGCGATCAGACCAACAAAACTGATCATGCCGCAGAAAGCGACTGCCAGACCAGCTAGCAAGGCCACCCACACGATGATCTGCTTTCGTAGGCCAGGTACGTCGACACCTATTTGCCGAGCGGCGGCTTCGCCTAGGGCAAGTGCATTTAAGGTTTGCATTGAGTGCCTCAGGCGATAATAGGCCGTCCCGAGTAAGCTAGCAAACAACCATACCCACAGCCACTGCGCACCTGCGACTGAGCCTAGCGTCCAGAATGACAAACTTCTGAGTTGCTCATCATCCGCTAAATAAGTACACAGGCCGATGACCGCCCCGGCTAATGCGTTCACGGCGATACCCGTCAACAACAAAGCAGCGATCGACCCTGGCGCCATCCAACGCGCCATTTGCTCGAGCGCAAAGCACACAGCGAGCGCCCCAGCAAAGGCGGCTAGCGGTAGCAACCAGGCCCGTACTGGCGCGATGACTGCGAGCGGCATCTCGCTCAGTATGACGATCGTGAGTGCAGCCGCGCAGGCAGCGCCCGCGCTAACGCCAAGTAAGCCCGGTTCGGCAAGCGGATTACGAAATAAACTCTGGGTCAAAGCGCCACTTAACCCAAGGCTTGCGCCAACCAACACTGCCAACAACAGGCGGGGTACGCGCAGGTTGAACAACACGTGAGCACCTGCAGACAGCGTCTGAGTAGGCTTATCTTGTACAAACCAATCTAACATTTTTGGTAAATCAAGCCAATCATTCAAGTGCACGGGCATCGCACCCACCTGCACCGCAAAGGCCAGCATCAATAAGAGCGCAACGCCTAGCCAGCAGGCAGGCGGTATACGCTGCAGCTGAGGCAGGAGGCTCATAGCGCGTGAAAGGCTTGATGAAGCGCCAGCACTGCCTCGGGCATGCGTGGGCCAAAGCCCAACAAGCGCAAAGCATCCATCGCGATCACAGCCTGCGCGCGCCCCGCTGGTGTTTGATCGAGCCCAGGTAGCTTTAAGATCGCCTCAAGGCCGCCTGCGGTATGCAAGCCCTGCTCGGTCACCAAGACGCAATCAGGTTGTGCTGCAATCATCCCCTCAGGGGTGATTGGTTTATATCCCTTGAAGCCTCGCGCTGCATTGGTTGCACCAGCGTACCGCAACATTGATTGTGCGGCAGTAGAGGCCCCTGCAACCAAAACCTGAGCAGGCGAATGCGCCAACACAAATAAGACGCGGACAGGCCGCACGGCTGACGCCCTTATTTGCGCAGCAATCTGCCTCTGCACTTGATCCCAAGTCGAATCAAGCTGCTCAAGAACGAGCTGTGCCGTTTCGGTTCGCTCGAGTACTTGACCAACACCTAGTACTCGTTGCCGTAAGCCAACATATTTATGTTTGGCCGGCAACAACGTAATGCGCGTTCCGGCAGCGGCGATTTGCTTCAGTATTGCGGGTGGCCCAGCCTCTTCTGTTGCGAGGATATGCGAAGGCCTCAATGACAAAACACCCTCAGCTGACAATTGTCGCGCGTAGCCCACGTTGGGATAGCCTATGGCGCGGGGTGGATAAATTGAAGTTGAGTCAACACCCACCAGATCGTTGTCCGCTTCGAGCGTAAACAAAATCTCGGTTAACGCGCCCCCGATAGAGACCACTCGTTTACGCGGCGACGCGCGCACTATTGACGGGCATGCCGAGATAGCAACTGCGGCGCACCCCGCAAGAAAGCCCAAGGCCTGACGGCGCGACAACAGACCTTGGGATGACGAAGCGTTCGAGATCATGCCACTAAGCCGCGCAAGCTTGTTGTGTTTCTTGAATCTCGTCAAGAAGACCGCACCACGCAGTGAGCTCTTGCTGCCCTGGTTTACGTAAACCAAACAACATCGCAATCACATCACCCTGCGCATCGAATATCTCAAAAGAGGTGACCAAGCCATCAACTGTTGGCTTCTTCACAATCCAAGCGGTATCGATGTGATCCATTCGAAGGTGAAGATTGAAGCTGTCATCCAGCACATTTAGCCATGGCTTTGCATACCAGACCTTGTGAATGGGCCCCGAGTGAATCTGGAGCATGCCGTGGTTACCAACAAAAGCCATGAGCGGGATTTTACGGGCGGCGGCAGCCGTCAATACCCTTAGCACATCTGCGCAATGGACCTGCTGCACAAACTTAGGCTGCGCAAGTCGTAAGGCCTGCACCCGCGAGACACCGTGTGTCTTTAATAATGAAAAAAAGTCGTGCGTGTCACGCAAGGCTGCCCACGCTTGATGCAGAGCCTGAACATCGATTTGCTGGTCGGCTTGCTCAGGTGATTTAGGTACAGGATTTTCGGTGTAGAGACCGAGTTGTTGTGAGTCATCTGCAAAGTGCTTCGTCAGGCTTTGATAGGCTTTGACGTCACTATTTTCGCGCAAATAAATTTTATGAATCGCGATACCTGAGATATCAAAAAATTGAAGGCTATGTTGACGGCCTCGGCTGGTCATTTCAGATACAGCGAATCCGTTGGCCCACTGAGAATAAAAAGCGCGTAAATCAATATTGCAAGACGCCACAACGCCCACTCGTTCAGTCATAGTGGCGTTTTGATACACGCCAATTTTTTCGTGTACGCATGAAGCGTTTCGGGTCAGTGCCATCACCTCGCCGATCGGTTCTAGTGATGCGATCAGCGCGTGCCAGTCTGGACGTAGACGTAACGCACTCAGCTCTTCTTCTGCAAGATTTTCAGCAAAATCAATTTTTGGTTGAGCGCTATTTAGGTCAATACGACTGACGTCGAGCTCTGTGACTACTCGCCAGAAAGTATCTTGATTGACATGGGCGGCGATCAGTTCGCCCTCTGACAAATGGAGCCGTTGTGCTGCGTCAAGTTGGCGAATAAATCCTTGACGTTTTAACTGCAAAAAAGCCTGAGGAATTGTTTGTACAGGACCTTGCATAAGAGTCTCCGGAAGGTAAGAAATTTTAAAAGTCGTAACGCATAGATACCTGAACCGTGCGCCCTGCAGCGGTGTACGCATCTGCAATTCGACTGTTTTCAGTTAAGCCACTGACATCTGACCAGCGCCAGTACTTAGTATCTAGGGCGTTATTTAAGTTGGCGTTCACGGTCAGATTGGGTGACGGTTTCCAGTACACGCCAAGGTCAAGTACTGTGTAATCGGGTGAAGCAAACTGAGAGGTTGTACCTGCTGCGATTCGACCAGAATTTTTTGCCGCGCTATAGAGGACAGTCGCTTGACCGCCCCACTCACCCGCGTCGTATTGCAAACCGAGCATTGCTTTGAACGGCTGGACTGAATTGATTGGGGCGCTGACACCATTCATTTGGCTATCGCCCTTCAAGTACGCAGCACCCGTTTGGACTGTCCACCTTTGTCCGACTTTCACTTCAAACTGGGCGACGACACCTTGGATCTTGGCATTTGTTAAGTTGACGTATTGATAGATCGTGGGATTTGAGGGTCGGCCGCCCCCTCCAATGACTTCTTGACTGATGAAGTTTTGATAGCGATTTTCAAAACCTGCCAGCGAATAACGAAGCCCGTGAGACTTGCCTCGAAAACCAATTTCTAAACTGTCGGCGTACTCTGGTTTGAGCCCCGGATTACCGACACTGGTATAGCCAGAGGCCAGATTCGCAAACCCGTTATTGACTTGCTCGGGCGTTGGGGCGCGAAAGCCACGCGCTAGTTGCGCGTAGGGAGAGAAGCCAGACGCAAGGCGCCAGACAGCCCCAATACGCGGCGTCACTGCCTGACCTGAGAGGCTTGCTAGCGATAGATTTTCGTAGCCCTTAGTCGATGGATTGATGGCATAACGATCAAAGCGTACGCCTGGGATCACACTCACGGCACCTAGTTCGATCTCACTTTGAAAAAAGGCACCGCCTAAGGTGTAGGTCGTATCGGGAAACGGTCGTGAGGGAAACTTGCTTCCGTATGGGGCAAACGTACCATCGCGCAGGGCGTTGATATGAGCCTGACTCAGATCCAACCCGTAAGAGAGACGCTGATTCACCCATCCAGTCAAATTCGTTTGAAACTGCGTGGCCAAGCCAACGACCTGTGTGCGAAAGGTATTGTCTCGGATACGCTCGGGCGAACGCTTGCGTTGCTCGGTAGCGTATTGATTCACCTTCGCATCTTGCCAATACACACGCGTCTCGGCACTTTGAATCCAGGCAGCGTTGACATTGTTGTAATGGTGCTCAAGCGACAACCGATCGCGCTCAATCGTATCTTGAGTCGTTAAATCTGTGATGCTGCGAGGCAGGACAGGTGCTGCAGCTCGCGCTGAGAACACTTTGGTGTATTGGCTTCTGCGTTGCGACTCAGCCGTTAACCCAAGTTGCTGTGCGGCATCAATGGTAAGAATGGCTTTGCCAAGCAAATAACGGTTGTTGTAATCAACGGGATTAGGTGTCGTGCGATCGATACTTTTGGCGTCGTTGTTGGCTTTGTTACCGGTTTCGTGACCCTGACGATAACTGCCCAGTATCATCGCTTGCCACTTTTCATTTTTACCTGCAACCGCCAAGGTACTTGAACCGGCCTGATCAATGCTGGCGTATCCCAAGCGCGCAAAGCCGCCAACGTTTTGACCTCGCGCGAGCACATCACTAGGGTCAAGAGTTTTAAACGTGACGGCGCCAGCCAAACCGTCACTGCCATATTGTGTAGAAGCGGGGCCTCGCAAGACCTCAACACTTTTGAGCCCATCGATATCTAAGAAATCACCACGCCCGGTCGAAAACGGACCAAAGCTGAAACCATTGGGGATACGGATACCGTCGACCAGCATCAGCACTTGGTTGCCACCTAGCCCCCGAATGTTTACGCCCTCTTGACCACCTCGGCCGGTCGCTGCACCGCCCACGCCAAAACGCGTGGGGCCCACTGGTACGGTGACGTCAAGCTCATTACGAAAGACGTCTTTTAAATTACGAGCACCTTCTTTTTGAATCGTTGCGCCGGTGATCACCGAGACGCTACTTGGAACGTCATCAACCTTTCGTGGGCTGCGGGTTGCACTGACCGCGACATCACTCAATTGGCTGGTGCCGACGATCTGGTTGTTTGCGACAACCTTGAGCGACGCAGTTTGAGCAATGGATTGTTGAGCGAATACCGGAAGTGTAAGACTGAAAGCGATGGCAATGTTTGCTTTGCGCAGCATAGATGTCCTAAAGTGACTTAGGCACTGGCTGGCTTAGGCTGGCTTGTGCGATGAAAAATGTGCCGTACGTTGCGGCGGTAAAAGACTTACTTTGTGAGGATCAACTTACCGAGTGCTGTTTGTCGCAGCCGATATAAATAACCGTGATGCTCAATCTCAATTTCTTTAGCAGACTGAAAAAGCCACGCGGTGGACAAACGAATTAAGCCGCCCGACCCTGTTACGAGAGACGCTTGAGCGCCTTGTATGGAGGCTTTTTTTTCGCCGTTCAAAGCGAGGAGATGGGCCTGGTGTGTTGTCGGTGAGTCATCCATATCGCTATTTTAAACGATAATGATTCTCATTTGCAAGTGGGTAACATGGCCAAGGAATAACGTTTCTATTGGCCCGCGTTGCCTGACATCCCCTTAACGATTGTCGCGACGTTAAGTTCAAACATTTTTAAGTACGTGTCGGCTGCCGTACCTGGCTCAGTCAAGGCATCAGCATACAAACGACCACCGACGGTAGCCCCACTGTCTTTAGCAATTCGCTCGAGTACGCGTGGATCAGAAATGTTTTCAGTAAAAATCGCTGACACCTTATTCTTTTTGATCAAATCGATCACGCGCACAACTTCTGCGGCCGTCGGCTCGCTACCGGTGGCTAGACCTTGCAAAGGATAAAAGGTCACGCCATAGGCTGCCGCAAAATAGCCAAAGGCATCATGCGAGGTGATCACTCTGCGTCGTTCAACCGACACGGCAGCAATTTGAGCCTTTGTGGCCTGATCAAGTGCCCGAATACGTTTGTTATAGTCAGCAGCGCGTTGTTCAAACACCGCAGAATGCGCTGGCAACGCTGCTGCTAAGGCGATTCGGATCGTCTCAACGTAACGCTCGGCATTCGCCAAGTTTTGCCAAGCGTGGGGGTCGGGCGCACCGTGCGAATGCTGATGACCATGCCCTTTGGAAGCGCCCGCGTGATCATGGGCGTCTTTCAACTGAAGCGGCGTCTTGACACCTTTGCTAGCAATCACAAGGGGACCGCGATAGCCAGAGGCTTTCACTAAGCGATCCAACCAGCCTTCAAAACCCAGACCATTCACAAACACTAAACGCGCCGAAGCAATACGTTTAGCATCAGCAGGTGTTGGATTAAAAACGTGTGAGTCGGTGTTGGGGCCAACAAGTGAAGTCACCTCAACGTGTGGGCCTCCGACTTCACGCACCATATCGGCCAAGATAGAAAAACTCGCAACAACAGGCAAGGGTTGCGCCGCAAGCACTGGCGTGACCAAACAAAACATACTTGCCAGAAAAAGTTTTTGAATACTTTGCATACGCTTGTAAATGATGTCGAACATCTTAAGCCTCTTTATGTTGATGCGCGGGAAACCAAACCAGGCGCAGGCTCTCGCGTACGCCCAGACAAAGCGATAGCAGATATAGCCCTCCGGCAAACAAAACAATCGCGGGCCCGGGAGGTACGTTAGCGTGGTATGAAATCAACAGCCCCGCTGCACCGCTTAGCGCACCAAACCCCGCAGCCAACAGCGCTCTGGCCACAACACCGGCACACCAAAATCGCGCAGCCGTCGCTGGCAGCATCAGGAGGCCAACGGCCATGAGTGTGCCTAGCGCTTGAAAGGCCGATACCAAAGTCAGCACCACCATCAACATAAAGAGTTGGTGTACTAAGCCACCTCGTCCACCGACCGAGCGTAAAAAAATAGGATCGAAACACTCAACAAGCAACGGGCGCCAAATGACTGCAAGCCCAAGCAGAGTCAGGCTTGACGCTCCACCGATCAGCAACAGCGACTCGCCGTCGATTGCCAGCACACTGCCAAACAGAAAATGAAGCAAATCGACCTTACTATCAGACGTTGCAATCAGCATCACGCCAAGTGCTAACGTAATAAGATAGAACGAGGCAAAGCTCGCATCCTCTTTTTGTGCGGTCCAGCGCGTGACTGCGGCAGCAAGCAAAGCCATCAGCGCGGCCGCGACAAAACTGCCGATGGTCATCGCGGGTAACGACAGGCCAAAAAATATGAAGCCTACTGCAGCACCTGGCAACACTGCGTGCGCGATGGCATCGCCCGCCAAACTCATACGCCGCAAGACGAGAATGGTGCCGATCGGCCCACAGGCCAAGCCGATGGCAAGGCAAGCCACCAGCGCGCGTCGCATAAAGCCATACTCAACGAAAGGCTGAAAGAACCATGCATACACCCATACAAACCAATCAGACACCATCAGCGCACCATCCCCACGTCACTGGGTCGCGCACACCAGGGTGCACGCTCGTCCCAATACTCAGACGTTTGTCGGGCTCGCGCGAGGTTTTCAGGTGCGAGTACCTGAGCGCTCTCGCCCCAGGCAATGACTTCGCGTGCCAACAACAGTGTTTGTGGGAAATGTGCGAGAACCATGTTCATGTCGTGCAACACTGCGATGACCGTGCGCGCCTGTCGATGCCAATTCAGCACAACTTGTAATAAGTCATCGGCAGTACGCGTATCCAGTGCATTGAATGGCTCGTCGAGCAAAATGATTGGTGCGTCTTGCATCAGCAACCGTGCAAATAACACGCGCTGTAATTGACCCACGGATAGTTCGCCGATGAAACGACGCTCAAACCCTACCAGACCGACCGCGGCTAATGCTTCGGTGGCGTGCACGCGCATCAGTGTTGTGACGCGATTAAAACTTTTTAGCTCGCGCCAGGCGCCGAGGAGAACGACATCCAGGACGCGAACCGGAAACTCTCGGTCAATTGAGGATTGCTGCGGAAGATAGGCTAATTCACACTTTTGGGCGCGTCCAAAGTGAATTGACCCTTCTGCGGCCTGAAGTTGACCAGAGAGCGCTCCGAGCAGTGTGCTTTTGCCGGCACCATTCGGGCCCACGATCGCGGTAAGCGAACCGGGCAGAAAACGCCCCGTCACGTGATGTACCGCAGGATGCCCTTGATAGGCGAGCGTGAGATTATGAATCTCGATCGCTTCTGGTGCGGTTGGGATCGGGCGATGATCAGACATTGCCAACGAACGCCCAAAAAATAGCTAACCACAATACCCCGAGTAAGGCAAAAACCGCCAAGACCCTTACCCCCACTCCAACTAAAACGGGGCTGACTTCGACTCGCGAACCACTCGGGCGCGGGCCGTGCGTATGCGGCACCGAATGATCATGCGCGTGGCCATGGGCGTGAAACGCTGGCTGACCTTGACTCTCATCATGAACGTGCTGCTCGACCGTCTGATGCACATGCGCTGCATCAAGTTGCCGCCCAAGCGCTTGGCTGGCGGGTTCATTCGTTCGAGGGACGTGTGCTGAGGCCGATGGCATAAAGCAAGGTGCTCTAGATTGTGAAGAATATTGGTGTGATTTGCGTAATGTTTGATAATGATAATACAATCTCATTATCAATGCACGACTTTGGCGTCGCTTGTGTTATTTTTCGTCATGTCAGCGAAGGGGCGTCCTGTCCGCCTTGACTGACGGGGATTGCGTTTCGCACTTGTTCCGCAGAAAAGGCTCATGGAAAGATCAACGATTCAACGCTCTGCTATCCACGATGCTTTAAAGCGTGCGGGGCGCCCTTTGCTGGCGCTTGAGGTGCTCGAGCTAGCGTGTGAGGCTGTGCCGCGCATCGGCATCGCAACGATCTACAGAAACTTAAAAACGATGGTTGACGAAGGCCTGCTTCGGCAAGTCGTATTGCCCGGCGAAAATCCACGCTTTGAACTCTCTGGTCACGGGCATCATCACCATTTTCAGTGCAAGCAATGTCAAAAAGTCTATGACATTCATTCGTGTCCAACCGATTTAGCCGCACTTGCACCAAAGGGTTTTACGATCGAAGATCACGACTTGACTCTGTATGGTCGCTGCAAAAACTGCTAGCGCTGCATTGACGTATGAGTGGTCGACTCGATGACACACTAAGCATTCAGCGCAGCACCGAACAACAAAATACCTAGCGTCAATAAGGCAACCGACGCCAACCCCTGCACCACCAGCAATAGCCACCGACCAACCAGACGCTGTTGACCACCGACGACACTGA
>Ga0192658_1190_pt1 | contig 9763 bp, 8 predicted proteins | sample LauGreSBDMM110SN_4_FD_133055 | JGI IMG/M metagenome (GOLD analysis project Ga0192658, IMG submission 133055)
CTATCTAAATCGTAACTGACCGGAATCGGCACCACGATTGGCTCAAGACCCGCAAACAGGCAGCCCCAGAAGACCGGTAAGATATCTTCACTGAGTGATAGTTGCAACAACACTTTTTGGCGCGGCTGTAGCCCCTGGTCTCTAAGCCCCGCGGCAATACACTTGGCCGATTGAACCAGATGCCCATACGTGAGGTTGTTCTCTTGGCCTTGCCCATCAATAAAAACGATCGGTGTTGCCGTCGATACCGCAAGAATGGCGTTTGACAAGTTCTGCAGTTTGGACACACGGTCAGGCAACGTTGAACCGTGTTGTATTGCAGGAGGTGTGCTCATAGTTTAGGCGCGGCGCATCAAAGGCAATTAAATATCAGAATGTGTCTTATTTTACCTTTCGGGCACGTAGTAACCTCACAAAAGCCGGCACAGGTGGCCGGACTCAACGCGCGCAACGATTACGACGGTTGCCGAGGGCTTTGCAGGTTAATGCGTTATTTGTAGAGCACGTAGAAGTTAGTCAGGTCGTCAAAAATCACAGTGACAGAGTTGTTACTTTCTATCCCTGCGCGCACCACAACGGTTGTATCAAGAAAATAATTTTCGAAAGTCCAGCCAGTTGGCAGCCTCAGTAGCTGATTAATAGAGGATAGATTTTCACGCGTCAAACTCGCTTGCACCCCACGTGTATAGGCATACATAATGTACGCGTCACCATTGGGTGCGACAAGTCGATGCACTAACGTGCCGGCGTTCCAGATGTAATGTGCTTCGCCCCGTATCACAAACGGGACATAGTTTGACCCCGCCAAATTTTTTGAGCCCTGTAATTTTGTGGTTTTGAAGAGTTGTATGAGGCTGAGACGCGTTTCGCCGACAACGGCAAACTTGAGGTTGCTTACCCAGTAATATTCATTGACAACCGGTGTCAAGTTGATGCTCATTAAAGTCTGGTGAGGGACGCCTTTTAGGACTGTGTTAAAGGTTGCGACGGGCTTGAGCTGTGCGGCAGCCGAGGCAGTGGTTATCTTGTCCATACCGTTGGGGCCGCAGTTTTGAAGGCGATACGTTGAGAGCGTTGTCACGACGAGTTCAAGCGTCCACCAGTCATACCGGGTTGCGAACAAGCTACACTGCCAGTAGTCTAGCTGGTTTTCAGCGGCGGTGTTAGACGCTTGAGACGTCGTTGGTGGTGCCGGCGAATTCGTGTTTTGCGGGGCCTGAGCACCCTGTGGGCCTTGCTGAGAGGCGGGTGCAGGCATTGTCGCTGGTTGGGCGAACGCCTGTGAACACATTAAACTAATCAGTAGGGCAGGGGCTAACAGACTTTTCATATTGATATGAAAACAAAAAAGAGTGGGAACGCTTAAACTGAAGGCGTAGTATACGATTTGAGTCTCGCTGCAATCAATTGGGCCGACTGTTTGTGAGGTTTTGACAGCGTTAGTACCGTTTTATGTCAGGACGTTGACCGCTTTGAACCTATACTTTCCGCACTCACTCAATTGAGTTCGTCTGCAGCCGTTTGTGTGTGAAAAAATGAAAAAATTCTGGTTTATCTCGGCACTGTTGTTGTGGCTTTCGCATAGCTTAGCCATGGCACAAGGGTGCACGAAGTTGACTGTGACGGGGCCGCCAATTGCGGCGCCGGCTTCTTGGGTCGTTGACGGAAAACTGATCGGTGCTGCCGTTGAATACGTCGAGGGTATTAGCCGTGCGGCCGGCATCAAAGAGATTGAGTTTAAAGCCTTTCCAAGTTGGGCTGACTCGTTGCGGGCGGTTTATCGTGGCGAGGTTGACGTAATTTTTTCGGCCAACTGGTCAGAAGAGCGTGAGCGTTACCTTTATTTCATACGCCCAAGCATGTCTAGCCAATTTCTGAACGTGGTTGTGAGGCGCGGAGAAGCCTTCGAATTAAACAGGCTAGAAGATCTGATAAAGCTCTCTGGAGCAGCACCTCAGGGCGAAGGCTACGGCGACGGAACCTTTGGCCAGTTCGTGACTAAATATTTAAAACTCCAACGGGCACCTAATATCAGCAAGGTGATCGATCTGTTGTTAGAAACAACTACTGATTACATTTTTGGTTACGAAAACGCGATTTTTACCGAAATGGCGACAAGAAATCTCGGTACGACTTTGCAAATTCTGAATACTTATCCTACCCGTGCTGAGGGCTTTATTGCATTTTCCAAAAGGTCACGCTGCGGCTCAGAGGTCAGGAAACGGTTTTCTGACCAAGTGGAATTGGCTAACACGAACCATACCTACCGCGCGTTGATGGTGAAGTATCGCGAGACATTTAATGAAAATCTGACGAGGCCCCGTTGATTAACCTTTGTATAGATCGCTTTTGTGGTTCGTTAGCTTGCCGTTCTGAGGCTTTTTTTTTACGGCATGCCACGCGACATTGAAATGAAAACTAGCCCAGTGGTGCGCCGGACATGACCATAACGATTGCTGTCGCTAACCAAAAGGGTGGTTGCGCTAAAACAACCACGGCTGTTAATTTAGCAGCAGCACTTGCCGAGTCAAAACAAAGCGTTCTGTTAATTGATCTTGATCCTCAGGCGAATGCTAGTCATTGGTTAGGTGCGGCGGCCGATGAACCCGGCATATTTCAATTGTTGACGACTAAAGTCACTGCAACCAGTTTGCTAGTGAAAACTCATACAGAGGGATTAAGTTTGTTGGCCGGTAGTCGAAGCTTGGCTAACATTGAAAAGTCTTTAGCAGGCGAGCTGTCAGTCGAGACCTTGTTAAAAAGACGTTTGGCCTCGCTCGATGAATTGGCGTTTGATTACGTGTTGATTGACACACCGCCCACTATCGGGCTGATGACGTTAAATGCCTTGTGTGCGGCGCAGCAAGTGTTAATACCGGTGACTACTCATGTGCTGACGCTTTCGGGTGTCGCTCAGTTGATGCAGACCTTCGATGACGTGAAAGACGTGCTTAATCCTGGATTGCTATTGTTGGGTTTGTTGCCGTGTCGAGTTGATCAGCGTACGCGGCATTCAAAAGATATTGTCGATGCGCTAATAGAGCGCTTCGGCAAACAAGTTTTAGAGGCACGTATCAGAGAAAATATCCGACTAGCAGAGGCTCCTTCGTTCAGGAAAACGATACTGCAATACCAGCCAAACTCAAATGTTGCAGAGGATTTTCGCGCGCTGGCACGCGAAGTGGTCTCACTTCAGTCAAGGTAAAAAAATGATCACGAAAAAACGCAAAACAATTTCACAGAATCCGTTGGATGAAATCCCAATCGGCGTTAGGCCTGCAGCGAAGGGTGCGCGTGTCGTCAAAAAAAGTACCGCTGCCATCAAAGCGATGCGTGCGGCTAAGACGGGTCAGGCAACCCGAGCGCCCAAAAATACCGATGCACCTACTCGCTCTGCCGAAAAGGTTGAGCAGATTGCTAGTCCCGTAAAAGCGGCGCGTAGAAAGCCTTCAATAGGCAAGGTCCCAGCTAAAAAACAAATACCACCCGATGTGCAAGACACCACGCCTATCCGTATGCAGACGGCAGAGCAATTGCTGTCAGCAGAACTTAGCCATGCGTCGGCGCTCACTGCAAACCGCGATGAAGAAATTATTGGTCACCCCTGTACGCCCATTAAGGTGCTAGAGGCACCCGACGTCGTGAGTTCGGCGACAGGTTCTCGGTCTTTATCAGGCCAATATCTGACTGCTGAAGATATTTTTCAGAGCGAGTTGAGTCGTGCACGTGTATTGGTCAAGGCAGAGGTCACCCAAGCTAGATTGTCGGCTCAAAAAATTGTTGCGCGATGGTCCCGGTGGTCAGTCGCGGTCAGTTTTATACCCGTCCCGTTCGTTGACATGGCAGCGATTTCTGGCGTGCAGGTAAAAATGATTTACGAATTATGTAAAAAGTATGAGGTTGATTTTGAGCACAAGGCTGCCGTCGCGATTGCCTCGGGAGTTGCGGGCGGCGCAGCGGTTCAGACAATGGCAGGAGTTGTTGCGAAGCAAATGGTGCGCTTTGCGCCCGGTGTAGGACCGGTATTTATGTTTGCGGTCGAACCTACGATCTCTTACGTGACGACAAAAGCAATCGGGTTAGCTTTTATCAGTCATTTTGAGGCAGACGGGAGAATGCACGATTTCAATCCAGAAAGAGTTAGGCACTACATGGCAGAACTAATCAAAAAACGTCAATTTACATCTAAAGAAAAAAACAAGTCCGTACAAGCTTAAGACCATGCATCGCGAATTAAACACCTTTCTCATTTACAAATTTCCAGATGCGTAACCCCATTAAATCTGAACTCCTCGATTTCTTGACAGATTCAAATCCTCAGCAATTGAGGCATTTGGTCGCCTTGTCTGGTCTGGTTGGTATCCTTAACACGTTGTTGATTGCGGTCCTTAACATGGCGGCAGCCAATGTTGCAAAAAATGAAAGTGTGACCTTAGAGTTTTGTGGCTATGCGCTTGTCTTTGCCGTCTTTTTATTTTCTACCAAGCGAGCAAACAAAGAGAACATAAAAAAGGCGAATGAGTTTATTTATCGCTTTAAGATCCGTATCATGCGTGACGTGTTTCGATCGAATTTACAAAAGGTCGATAAATTAGGTCGCGATTACATTCTTGAAGTACTGAACCGAGATACCGAGTTGGTTTCGCAATCGGTAAGTTCAGTACTCGGGCTGTTTCAATCGGCGCTCACTGTTTTCTTTCTGCTGATTTATATGGCGACGGTCTCAGTTACGGCCAGCGTCATTTTGGTTGGCGCAATCGCCCTTGTATTTATTATCGGAGTGGCTGAGTTAAATAAATTGGTGGCAGCCTTTCGACTTTTATCCATTGAAGAGGCCAAGGTCAACGCGCTGTACGGCTCGTTTTTAAGTGGATACAAAGAAGTAAAAATGAATTCGCAGCGCGCTCTGGGTTTGACGCACGATCTCATCGCCGACGCCAAGAACGTTAACGCCGAAAAGACAGTGCTGCTCCAGCGAATCGTGGAGTATTTCATGTACTTACAAATGCTCATGTATCTTGTCGTGGGCTTGATTATCTTTGTTGTGCCGGTTTTCTCGACTGATTTTTCGACCCAAGTGTTAATGGTCACGACAACAGCCCTGTTTTTGGCGAGCTCAGTGTCGGCGGCAATCGTGGTGGTGCCGAATCTGTCTATTGCAAACATTGCAGCTAGAAATTTACGCGAGTTAAGTGAAAAACTCTCGCTTGAGACCAACGATAGAAGCAGTCCCGGATTGACTGAATTTTCAGAGGTCAATACGCTGGCGCTTGAGGATATTACCTACGTGCACAGTGGGGATGGCGTGTCTCGCCCCTTTGCGCTAGGCCCCATTAGTTTTGAGTTTCAGGCAGGCAAAGTATATTTTATTCGGGGCAATAACGGCTCTGGTAAAACGACCTTGATCCGGGTCATGCTTGGGTTGTATCAGTGTCAGTCTGGTCGGTTGCTGGTAAACGGACAACCCGTCGCTGAACCTAGCAATACGGCCTATCGGGATCTGTTCGCGGTCGTATTCAGCGACTTTTATTTATTTAAAAAGTTATACGGATTACCCGCCACCGATGAGTCAGAGCTGAATGGCCTGCTTGAACTCTTTCAGATGCAACACAAGGTCTCGATTGATGATGGCGTGTTCTCTGATCTAAATTTCTCAACAGGACAACGCAAGCGATTGGCCTTGTTGGTCGCTCTGCTTGAGAAGAAAAAAATCATTGTGCTAGATGAGTGGGCCGCCGATCAGGATCCTGAGTTTAGACAAGAATTTTATGAACACATTATTCCTAAGTTACGCGAGCTAGGAAAAACGGTGATTGCAATTACGCATGATGACCAATATTACGAGTTAGCGGATCAGGTCATCTACATGGAAAGCGGTATGTCCATTCACGCAAAACATAAAGATTAAATTATGCTAAGCCGATTTTTAACTATCTGTAAGCGAGTACTAAGCTCTATCTTTTTTCCACTGATCTGGGTCGTGCGTACCTTGATGGGCTGGATTTCAACAAATTTTATTACACTGACATTTTCGGCAATTATTTTGTCAATTGGCGTCGTGGTCTTGTGGCAACGGGTGGTGATCATCATTCCAGCTGGTTTTGTTGGCGTGCTTTATCGGCCTTTGTTTGGCGGTATTGCGATGGATAAGGTTTTGGGCGAAGGGCTCAATCTTGTGTTTCCGTTGAATACGGTCACTCAGTACGACGCTCGCGTGATGATGAAACAAATTGAAATGGAGGTCCTAACAAAGGATCAACTGAGGTCAGATATCAAGGTCTCTTTTCAATTCCAGATTAATAAATTTGCGTTGCCCCTGCTGCATAAGTTTGTAGGACCTGACTTTGTGACTAAAGTTGTTTTGCCTGAGGTGACTGGTAAAACGCGGGTCATGTTTGCTGAGTTGACGTCCCAAGAGGCGTTCACGAAACAACTCGAAAGAGTTGTAAACGAAATTGCGATCATGTCCGATCAAGTGATTTTAGAAAAACTCGGGCCTCCCGGCCTAGACTACGTTCGGTTACTTCGGATTTCTGCTGTTCAGCTCGAGTCGATGGAGTTTCCCGCAGAGATTCAGGCCGCTATTCGTAGCAAGATTGCAGAGTCGCAGGCTGCTGAGGCATTTGTGTTCAAGGTGCAGGCTGCCCGCCTAGAGGCAGAGCGCAAAGAGATAGAGGCAGGCGGTATTAAAAAATATCAAGACATTGTGAACGCAGGTTTGACCGACAACTATTTGAAGATTCGCGGGATTGAGGCAACTCTTAAACTGGCCGAGTCTAACAATGCAAAAGTTGTGATTTTTGGTTCTTCGCCTAACGGCTTGCCGATCGTGTTAAGCGGCGATTCAGCGAGCCCAGCCGCACAGGCCTCGGCAGCGCCCGTATCGGTTGGGCCCGGCGCCGGTGGGCCAGGCGGACCTGGGGCAGGTGGGCCTGGGCCTGGTGGCCCCGGACCTGGCGCTGCTGGACAGGGGCGGGGTGGTGCACCTTCGGGAGGCGCCACTCCACCTAGTGCACCAAAATAAATACGTGACCGTAACGTGAATATTGGCGAGTGATAGTTCTTAGGAGAAATATATGGAAGTAGCGACCGTGTACTTTAGCTTATGTTTGGCGACTGCTGTATATGGGCGGAACAGTCGGATTGGCTTTTTTGGCGTTCTTTTGTTTTCAGCCTTAGTGACACCGCTGTTAGTTTTTTATGGTTTGTTGGGTTTAAGACCCGCTAAAGCTCGGCCTAAAGAATCAAGTGACCAATCTATGCGTTGGTGGAATTTGAAGTAAGGCTTTTAATTACTAGTTTTTTATGCTTTTAGTACTTTTTACTTACAAACAAAAATATTCAATTTTTTGAGAGGTGTATATGTTTAGGATGCTGAAGCTCGTTCCGCTTTTATTAATTTCGGTGTTGTCGGGGTGTGCCGGTCTGACAAATTCGACAAGTTTTCGTGAAATGTCTTCGGCCTACCGTGAGGTACTCGAGCAGTACGCCAATGACAACGTGCTGTTAAACATTGTCCGTTCGTCGAAATCAATGCCTGTCAGTTTCTTGGACATGCCTTCTGTGATGGGTTCTGGCGGTATCAGTAATTCGTTACAAGCAGGTCCCTCAATTTACGGTGTTGCGCCAGGGTCATCACTTGCAGGATTTTTTACTCCAACCGGTGGTTCGGGCGTGAGTGCTGGTGTTTCGCTTGCGGTGAATAACAGCTTTAATTTTACACAGTCATCGCTCGATAACTCGAGTTTCATGGTTTCGTTTCTGAGTGACCTAAAGCCGGGTGCCCTTGCAAGTTTACTGAATTCTCAGCTCGCAACACGTGACGTTTTGTTCTCGCTTGCGATCGAGTCGATTGAGGGTCAAGATCCCCAAGGAAAAACTGTAGCCAAGTTTTACAACGATCCTTACAGTCCAAAATTCATTGAATTTCAGCGTACGTTGTATAACTTAGTGCGTGCAGGGATTTCAATCGAACAGACTCAAACCATGATGCCTGTTTCTGCACCGATGGATGCAGAGACTGTTAACCGTAACATGCAGGGTGTTGCTGCGGCGCAGATGATCCCGATGACTGCGTTGGTGCCTACAAAGCTGCCTGGTGGACGTGATGGCTTTCAGCTCATGAGAATGATGCCGCCTGAAGCGCGTATTTGCTTAGAGCAAAGGGCAGCAGATGAGCAGTTGTCGTTTAGGGTTGCACAGTCAGCGTATTGCAAAAACTCTAAAGCTGCAGCTGGTAAGGTCGATGCTTCTAAGCCAGAGGTGACTTTAGTCATCAAACTACGTTCTGTTCGTAACGTGTTTGAGTTCTTAGGGGCATTGGTCAATATTCAAAACGGGCCAGAAGCACGTATGATCAAGGTTGTTGACTCTGGAAAGCTAGGTGATAATGTAACCTTAGAGCAAATTTTGGCGCAGTCGAAGCCCTTGTTTGTGGTTAATAAAGGTTCGGCTTCTGGTGACGCGATGCTGAGCGTTACTTATCAAGGTACGACATACACTGTGCCAAAAGATGACCATAATGCAACGTACACCAATCAAGTCTTGGTGATGTTGTCGCAAATGTTGACCCTGACAAAAGTACCAGGTTCAATCCCGCTCTCACCAGCTGTGCTGATTAAGTAAAGAGAGTTGAGTGTTAGTTGAGTCAAAAAAACTGACCCTTAGGGGTCAGTTTTTTTATGTGTGGTGCGCCTCACAGAAGTCTGTTCAGGTGATTGTTGCCAAACTTACTGTGGCACAAAGCCGCTTTCTTGAATCAAGCGGGCCCAGTTTTTTGAGTAAGTGCGCTCGCGCTCAGCGAGTAGGGGCGGTGGCATGAATTCAACCGCTAAACCAAGTCCCTGCAGGCGCTCGAGTACCTGTGGTTGACGCAATGTATTTTCGATAGCCGTTGCATAGCGTGCTATCACCTGCTGTGGTGTGCCCACCGGTGCGAAGATTCCGTAATACGGTAGGTCGTCAAAGCCCTTGAATCCGAGTTCGACGAGCGTTGGCACGTCGGGTAGTAAGGCTTGTCGCTGTTTGCCCATTACCGCCAACATTCGTATCTTGCCCGCTTTGATGTGTTCGATAAAGTCTGGCACCGAGGCCACGCCCGCGGGTATTTGGTTGCCCAGCATGTCGATCATCATCGGCGCGCTACCTCGGTAAGGGATCGACTGTAGATCAAGCTTGGCTTGCGTACTGAGCACTTTGACTAAAAATTCTGGCACAGAGGCTGGGGCAGGGATGCCGATTGACAAACTGGCTTTCCCTTGCGAGCGAATCCAGTCAACGTATTGTGTGTAAGACGTGACAGGTGTGCCTGGCGAGGCGGCCAGGCCATTGGCAAATGAAGCGAAGCCTGCAACTGGCGTGAAATCTTGTTGAGGATTAAAACCTGGGTTTTTAAGCACTAAGGGCAAAATTGAAATCGTATGGTCGTGCGATAGAAACAATACCGACCCATCTTTAGGTGCTGCTTTTAACGCCTGAGCGGCGATTTGCCCGCCGGCACCAGCCTTATTTTCAACAATTACGTTTGCGCCAAGGGCTGGGCTGAGTTGCTCGCCAAGCACACGGGCAATCGCGTCCGTCCCACCGCCCGCCGGAAATCCTACCATCAAGCGTATGACAGAGGGCTGTGCCTGCGCTGTCGCATGGCACAGCAGGAGGAGGCTCAAGCCGGCGAGAATTTGCTTCATGGTAATGACAGCCCCCAAGCGGCGGCTGTCGCGATCAACCGCGGTTTTGCGAGTCATGATTGTTTGCATGGCTATCA
>Ga0192658_1025_pt1 | contig 9655 bp, 8 predicted proteins | sample LauGreSBDMM110SN_4_FD_133055 | JGI IMG/M metagenome (GOLD analysis project Ga0192658, IMG submission 133055)
GCAAACCTGTCATTACCGTCGCCTGTTTCTTCATCTCAACCCACAGCATACAAAAAAAGTACCCCAAGAGGCTTAAAATGCGCGGTCTTTCATAGCTTGTTCTACGAAATGTGCTCAAGCCACCCCAAAACACTCCTTACCCTTTCGACGTGACCACTCCTTTAACCGTTGCTGACTTTGACTACGCGCTACCTTCCGAGCTAATTGCGCAAACCCCTGCGCCTACTCGCACGGCGAGCCGTTTATTGCATGTCGACGCGACTGGCGAGCTGCACGACCGACAATTTACCGAGCTGCTAAACCTGTTGCGCCCCAACGATTTACTGATCTTCAATGACACTCGGGTGATTAAAGCCCGCTTGTTCGGACATAAGAAGACGGGTGGCAAGGTTGAGGTACTGATTGAACGGGTGACCGGTCTCGATACAGCGTTGGCGCATATTCGTTCAAGCAAATCACCCACGGCGGGCGGTGTGTTGCGTTTAGCCGAGTCCTTCAACGCGCGGGTGCTCGGCCGTGACAACGATTTATTCATCCTAGAATTTGAACAACCCGTGCTCGAACTGCTTGAGCAGTTTGGTGCCACACCCCTACCGCCGTACATCACGCATCAACCCGATGACGCCGATGACGACCGCTACCAAACCATCTACGCTCGCGAACCTGGGGCCGTGGCCGCACCCACCGCAGGGCTGCATTTTGATCAAGCCTTATTTGCGAAACTCGACGTCGCGGGTATCAAGCGTGCCTTCGTAACATTGCACGTGGGTGCAGGTACGTTTCAACCAGTACGCGTGAACACCCTCGCCGAGCACATCATGCACGCCGAGCGCTACACCGTGCCGCCCAAGACCCTTGAAGCGATTGCTCGCGCACGCAGTCTTGGGGGCCGAGTCATCGCGGTGGGCACGACCAGCGTACGTTCGCTTGAGTCAGCGGCGACAGATAATCCTTCTATTGCTGCCCAATATTTCGCTAGAGCTCTGTTTGCACAGGCACCCGCAGAGCAAAAAGTTGCAGTGACTGCTCAAACTAGCGACACTCGGTTATTTATTACTCCAGGCTTTGACTATCAAGTTGTCGATGCGATGATTACAAATTTTCATCTGCCGCAATCGACCTTGCTGATGCTAGTGGCCGCCTTCATCGGCCTCGATCCCATGCGCCACGCCTATCAACATGCGATCGATCAGCGCTATCGCTTCTTTAGTTATGGCGACGCCATGTTTCTTGAACGGAATCCTCAATTGTGACGACCCCTAGCAATACCTCTCAGGCCAACAAGACCGCCGAAAGCGCCCTCACCGGCCTGAGCTTCGAACTACTTGCCACCGATGGCTTAGCGCGACGCGGACGTATGACGCTCAATCACGGTGTGGTCGAGACTCCAATCTTTATGCCGGTTGGCACCTATGGCACCGTCAAAGCCATGATGCCCCATGAGCTTGACGAAGTTGGCTCACAAATCGTACTGGGCAATACCTTTCATCTTTGGCTGCGCCCTGGCACTGAAGTGATCGCGAAGCACGGTGGCTTGCATGGTTTTATGCAATGGCATAAACCTTTGTTAACGGACTCGGGTGGTTTTCAGGTATTTAGTTTGCAAGGTATGCGCAAAATTACCGAAGAAGGCGTCAAGTTCGCCTCGCCAATCGACGGGGCGCGATTATTTCTGACCCCCGAAGAATCCATGCGTATTCAAACTGAACTGAACTCAGACATTGCCATGGTGTTTGATGAGTGCACGCCCTACATGATCAACGACCGCCCCGCCACACCCGAAGAGGCTGCCGTGTCAATGCGCATGTCGTTGCGTTGGGCCCGGCGCTCGCGCGAAAGCTTTGATGCACTCAACAACCCCAACGCACTGTTTGGGATCGTGCAAGGCGGTATGTTCGAAAGCTTGCGCGACGAATCGCTGGCAGGCTTACAAGACATCGGCTTTCATGGCTACGCCATCGGCGGGTTATCAGTCGGTGAGCCCAAAGAAGACATGATGCGAATCCTCGCCCACGTGGCGCCGCGGCTGCCGACCAACGCCCCGCGCTATTTGATGGGGGTTGGCACCCCCGAAGACCTCGTGCAGGGGGTCGCCCAAGGCATCGATATGTTTGACTGCGTGATGCCCACCCGCAACGCGCGTAATGGCTGGCTGTTTACGCGCTTTGGCGATGTCAAGATTCGCAATGCCCAATACCGCAACAATATCTTGCCGCTTGACCCGAGCTGCACCTGCCACACCTGCGAGAATTTTTCGCTGGCTTACCTGCATCATCTGCAAAAATCAAACGAAATCACGGGTTCGCGACTAAATACCGTCCATAACCTTCATTTTTATCTGACAATCATGGCCGAAATGCGCCAAGCCATAGAGAATGGCACCTTTCAGGCTTGGCAAGCTCAGTTCGCAACAGATCGCGCCACCAAGTCGGTACAATAGCCAGCGATTCACATTTACCCAAAGGAGACCTTAATGTCTGCTCAAGAAATTTCCAGCATTGTGCTGGCCCAAGCCGCTGATACTGCCAGTTCGTTAATGAGCATGGCCCCAATCGTTTTAATGTTTGTGGTGCTGTACTTTTTGATGATCCGCCCACAAATGAAACGCCAAAAAGAGCATAAAGCGCTATTGGCTGCCTTGGCAAAAGGCGACGAAGTCATTTGCGCTGGCGGTTTGCTTGGCAAGGTCAGCAAAGTCAGCGACAGCTATGTCACGATTGAAATCTCTGAACAAGGCACGACACCCATCGAGGTTGTCATGCAAAAAGCCTCTGTAGCTACTGTTCTGCCAAAAGGCACGATCAAAGCGCTGTAAAGCTATGGTTGAATACCCCGTCGCATGTTGCGCCGGGGTCAAACTCTTATTGATCCCCGTAGGCAATGAACCGCTACCCTATTTGGAAATACCTGACGGTGCTGGTCGCGGTTGTGATCGGCCTGCTCTATACCCTACCTAATCTGTACGGCGAATCGCCTGCCGTACAAATATCAAGCGCAAAATCCACGCTCAAACTTGATGCGGGCATGCTTGATCGCGCCCAAGACATCTTGAAAAAAGCTGGCGTTGCAAGTACGGGTGCTGCTTTTGAACAGAATGGCCCAGTCGGCACGGTTCGCGTACGTTTCGCTAACACCGACCAACAGATTCTGGCGCGCGACACCATCGAGAAGGCACTCAATCCAAATGCCGCCGAGCCCACCTATACGGTGGCTTTGAACCTGCTGCCTGCCTCGCCTAGTTGGCTGAGCGCCATCGGTGCACACCCTATGTATCTAGGGCTCGATCTGCGGGGCGGCGTTCACTTTTTACTACAGGTCGACATGCAAGGCGCACTTGCCGCCCGCTACGACTCGCTTGTCACCGACTTACGTGCAGCCTTGCGTGATCAAAAAATTGAAAATACCGGTATTGATCGCAGCGCGATGTCAGTCGTGCTGTCGTTTTCGAGTGCCGCTAACCGCGATCGGGCCATCAGCAGCCTGCGCACGCGCAACCCTGACCTTCAAATGGTTGAACGCACAGAAGGCACTCGGCTACAAGTCGTCGCCACGCTTAGCCAAACCGCCATCACTGCCGTGCAGGCTAATGCACTCAAGCAAAACATCACCACCCTGCACAACCGTATCAACGAACTCGGCGTCGCAGAACCCGTGATTCAGCAGCAAGGCGCTGATCGCATCGTGGTGCAATTGCCAGGCGTACAAGACGTAGCCAAAGCCAAAGATATTTTGGGTCGTACCGCCACGCTCGAAATTCGCATGGTTGACGACTCACCCGCTGCACAAAGTGCCTTGGCTGCGGGTACTGTGCCCTTTGGCCTCGAGCGCTATCAAGACCGCGATGGTCGCCCCCTGCTGCTACGTCGCCAAGTGGTATTGACCGGTGAAAACCTGCAAGACGCTCAAGCCGGGCGCGACAATCAATCGCAACAGGCAGCCGTACATCTCACCCTTGATTCGAAAGGCGCGCGTATTTTTCGCGATGTCACACGCGATAACGTCGGCAAACGCATGGCGATTTTGTTGTTTGAAAAAGGCCGTGGCGAGATCGTAACCGCACCGGTCATCCGCGGCGAAATCCCAGGCGGTCAGGTACAAATTTCAGGCAGCATGTCTGCCGAAGAAGCTGCCGATACTGCCTTGCTGCTGCGTGCGGGCTCGCTCGCCGCCCCCATGGAAATCATCGAAGAGCGCACGATCGGCCCAAGCCTGGGTGCCGAAAATATCTCTAAGGGCTTTAATTCAACGCTCTATGGTTTTATTGCGATCGCGATTTTTATGCTGATCTATTACCAACTGTTTGGAATGTTTTCCTCCATTGGCCTCGCACTGAACGTCTTGATGCTGCTCGCGGTCTTGTCCATGTTGCAGGCAACCCTCACCCTGCCAGGTATCGCTGCGATTGCCCTGACACTCGGTATGGCGATTGATTCCAACGTGTTGATCAATGAGCGCATTCGCGAAGAGCTGCGTAATGGCGAAGCGCCCCAACAAGCGATCAGCCTTGGCTTTGACCGCGCCTGGAGCACGATTCTTGACTCAAACCTCACGACACTGATCGTGGGCGTTGCACTCTTGGTGTTTGGCTCTGGCCCCGTACGCGGTTTCGCAGTTGTGCACTGTCTTGGCATTTTGACCTCGATGTTTACCTCGGTGGTGGGTGTACGCGCCTTGGCAAATCTCTGGTACGGACGCCAAAAGAAACTGCAATCTATTTCGATCGGTACAGTCTGGAAACCCAAAGACTGAATTTAACGCTGCACTTCACGCTCGGGGGCGCCACCGCGCAGCCGGCAATTGCTTAGTACCTAAAAGATCATGGAATTTTTCAGAATCGGTCGCACTATCCCCTTCATGCGCCACGCAGTGGTCTTGAACGCGATTAGCTTTATCACGTTCATTCTTGCGGTGTTCTTTATCGTCACGCGCGGCTTTCATTTGTCGATCGAATTTACCGGCGGCACCGTGATGGAAGTCAACTACACCCAGGCTGCGCCGATTGAACAGGTGCGGACGGTCGTGTCCGGCCTAGGCTATACCGATTTTCAGGTACAAAATTTTGGCACCTCGCGCGACCTGATGATCCGCTTACCCCTTGCCCCAGGGCAAAGCTCGGCGACACAAAGCGAAACCGTCATGAAAGCACTCAAGGCTGCAGATGCAACCGTTGAGTTGCGTCGCGTTGAGTTCGTCGGGCCTCAGGTAGGCCGTGAACTCGTCGAGAACGGCTTGCTGGCTTTGCTGTTTGTGATCATTGGTATTGTTTTGTATCTGGCCATTCGCTTTGAATGGAAGTTTGCCGTTGCAGGGGTTTTGGCAAACTTACACGACGTCGTCATTATTCTGGGGTTTTTTGCCTTTTTTGGCTGGGAGTTTTCACTCTCAGTGCTGGCAGGCGTGTTGGCCGTGTTGGGCTACTCGGTCAACGAGTCGGTCGTGATCATGGATCGAATCCGTGAAAACTTTCGCAAAGAACGCAATATGTCGGTGGTCGAAGTCATCGATGGCGCGATTACACAGACCATTTCGCGCACTATCATCACCCATGCCAGCACGCAAATGATGGTGATGGCCATGCTGCTGTTTGGTGGCCCAACCCTGCATTACTTTGCCCTCGCACTGACCATCGGCATCTGGTTTGGTATTTACTCATCAGTGTTCGTGGCAGCCGCGATCGCCATGTGGTTAGGCGTCAAACGCGAAGACCTGATTAAACCGGTCAAAAAAGCAGAGCAGGCCGACGAAGTTTACGAGGAATAGCTCTGCATGTACCACCTGTTTTCGTCTAGTACGAGGACAGTTGGAGACATAGTTTTAGATTGACTTTTCGCGAGTAGACCTTCTGTATTTGCCGTTCGTTACATCAGCGTTACACTAGCGTTTTATCTTCTTAGCCCACGGGATCAACACCCGCACCGGCGCCCTCATGCAAAATCCTGATACTTCAGCAGTACCTGACTCGGCCTCCGATCCCAAAAAGGTCTTCATCCGCACCTTCGGTTGCCAGATGAATGAATACGACTCTGCCAAAATGCTCGATGTGCTTGGACAAGAGCATGGCGCGGTTCTCACAAAAACCGCCGATGACGCCGACATCATTTTATTTAATACCTGCTCGGTGCGTGAAAAGGCTCAAGAAAAAGTTTTTTCAGATCTTGGTCGCATCAAGCACCTCAAAGCGCTGAATCCAAACCTAGTCATTGGCGTGGGCGGCTGTGTCGCCAGTCAAGAAGGCTCGGCCATTGTTGACCGTGCGCCCTATGTTGATGTCGTCTTTGGCCCGCAAACCTTGCACCGTTTGCCCGAGCTCATTGCCCGACGCAAATCCGAAGGCCGCTCGCAAGTCGACATCAGTTTTCCTGAAATCGAAAAATTTGATGCCATGCCGCCCCCTCGCGTCGAAGGTGCCTCGGCGTTTGTCTCGATCATGGAAGGCTGCAGTAAATATTGCAGCTTCTGTGTCGTGCCCTATACCCGTGGCGAAGAGATCTCGCGCCCCTTCGAAGATGTCTTAACTGAGGTCGCCGACCTCGCAGATCAGGGCGTCAAAGAAGTGACCCTGCTTGGTCAAAACGTCAATGCGTATCGCGGCAAAATGGGCGGACACACTGGCAGTGCCGGCGGCAATAAAACGCTTGATGATTTGGATCATACGCACTCAGCAGAGATTGCCGACTTTGCCACACTGCTTGAATACGTGCACGAGATCCCCGGCATTGAGCGTATCCGCTACACCACCTCACATCCAAAAGAAATGACCACCCGCATGACCGAAGTCTATGCGCGACTACCCAAGCTGGTATCGTTCTTGCACCTGCCAGTGCAAGCGGGTAGCGATCGCGTCTTAGCCGCCATGAAGCGTGGCTACACCGCGATTGAGTTCAAATCAGTGGTTCGAAAATTACGTGCTGCGCGCCCCGGCTTGACCCTGTCGTCTGACTTTATTGTTGGATTTCCGGGAGAAACCGAAGAAGACTTTGAAAAAACCATGAAGCTCATCGACGAAGTTGGCTTTGACACTTCGTTTTCATTTGTTTACTCGCGCCGCCCGGGCACGCCCGCGTCTGACCTCGTCGACGACACACCCCAAACCGTTAAGTTAGAACGCCTGCAACGTCTGCAAGCCAAGATTAATGAGCAGGCCAATGTCATTGCCCGCAGTATGGTGGGCTCAACCCAGCGCGTATTGGTTGAAGGCACCTCGGCCCGTGATGCCAACGAGCTCAGCGCTCGCACTGATAATAATCGTATCGTGAATTTTGCTGGGCACCCGCGCCTGATCGGGCAAATGATTGACGTTGTGATTACTGACGCCATGGCCAATACTTTCAGAGGCCGTGTTGTGACGAATGAGCCAATTGCTCAGAGTCAAAGCGACGACGCTATCGACAAACAGTCGAGCAAGGGTGCTTCGGCATGACACGCGCCACCGTGAAAACATCTTCGCGCGCGCGCCCGCATCCGGTCAAACTCAACCTTGAAGGCAGCAACCAGCAGCTTTCAAATTTATGTGGCCCGCTTGATGAAAACTTGCGCCAACTTGCTGATGGCTTAGATCTTGAGCTCAAACGCCAAGCCAACAAAATCACCATGTATGGTGCGAATGCCGAGGCTGCCAGCACGATGCTATTTGCGCTGCATCAGCGCGCCGCTAAGCACCAGATTTCGGTGGATGACATTCAATTAGGGCTGGTTGAAATCGGTGTGGGTCGCTCACCAAATACCGCCAAACAAGAGTTTGATCCAAGCGAGTTTCCGCCGCTGGATGACGAAAGCGGCACCATTGCTTTACGCACCCGCCGCAGCGATTTACGCCCACGTACACCACGCCAACGTGATTACCTCAATAACATCCTCAAGCACGACATCACCTTTGGTGTGGGCCCTGCAGGCACCGGCAAAACCTGGCTAGCCGTCGCGTGCGCAGTCGACGCCCTTGAGCGCGAAACCGTACAACGTCTGATCCTCACACGTCCAGCTGTTGAAGCGGGCGAACGGTTAGGTTTTTTGCCTGGTGATCTGGCACAAAAAGTTGACCCTTACTTGCGACCACTGTACGACGCTCTGTACGATCTGATGGGTGCCGAGCGCGTACAACGCTTGTTTGAAAAACAAACAATCGAAATCGCGCCGCTGGCTTACATGCGTGGTCGCACGCTCAATCACGCTTTTGTGATTTTGGACGAAGCGCAAAACACCACACCCGAGCAAATGAAAATGTTTCTGACGCGGATTGGGTTTGGCAGCAAGGCCGTGATTACCGGCGACCCCTCACAGGTTGATCTTCCAAAAGGCCACAAAAGCGGGCTTGCGCACGCGGTCAAGGTGCTGAAAGACGTCAAAGGCATTGCCGTCACACACTTCACAAGTCGTGATGTGGTCAGACACCCCTTGGTTGCCAGAATCGTTGACGCCTATGAACAAGACGAGCAAACAAAAGCCTGAGTTCTCTTTATCGGTGCAGTATGCTAAGGCAGAGCCGCGTTTGCCACGCTGGCGCTTGCGCGCATGGGTACAACGCGCTGTCTACGCAGCGCACGACGATCAAAAGCAATCCTTTACCAGCGCTCACTTAAGCATTCGTTTGGTAGGTCTGCCCGAAGCCCAAAGCCTCAACCTCGCTTATCGTAAGAAAGATTACGCCACCAACGTGTTGACCTTTGCGTATGGCGAGCAACCTGATGGCAATATCAGTGGCGACATCGTCATCTGCGTACCAGTCTTGCAGCGCGAAGCTAAAGAGCAGCATAAAAAATTTTTAGCGCATGCCGCGCATCTGACACTACACGGTACCTTGCACGCACTTGGCTACGATCACCTCAAAGCACGTGACGCCAAGCATATGGAAGTCTTAGAAACCAAGATTTTGGCGCAAATAGGGATTCACGACCCCTATCTTCTCCCTTGATCTGTTAAGTCGCGCCAAAGTAGCGCGTGTATGACAGCGCTTTCAGGTTATCCTAGACCTCCCATTACTCTGTCTTTGGACAATGTCAGATCCCTATCCTGCTGCTGAGACTTCAAGCGACTCAGCCAAAGCCGCACGACCCCGCTTAATTGATCGCCTGCTGTCGCTGGTACGACGCGAACCCGAAGACCGGGAAGGCATCATGACTGTGCTTGACGCCGCACGCGCACGCAACCTGATCGACTCCGATTCATACTCGATGCTCAAGGGTGCGCTCGCCGTATCTGAGCAAACGGTGGTGGATATCATGGTGCCGCGTGCACGCATGGATCTGCTCGATGTCAGTGAGTCGATCGCTGATCTGCTACCCGACATCATTGAAACCGCGCACTCACGCTTTCCGGTGTTCGAAGAATCGCGCGACAACATCATCGGCGTGGTGATGACCAAAGATTTACTGCGCTACCTGGTTGACCCAACACTCACCCTGCGCGACTTAGTACGCCCGGCGGTCTTTATCCCCGAAACCAAGCGGCTGAATGTGTTGTTACAAGAGTTTCGTAGCAACCGCAACCATATCGCCGTTGTCATCGACGAGCACGGCGGCATTACAGGCTTAGTGACACTCGAAGACGTGCTTGAGCAAATCGTTGGAGAAATCGAAGACGAGTACGACGTCGCCGGCGAACAAACAATTTTTTCAGACGGTGCGCAAGCTTGGCGTGTCTTGGCGACCACTGAAATCGA
>Ga0192658_1062_pt1 | contig 8534 bp, 5 predicted proteins | sample LauGreSBDMM110SN_4_FD_133055 | JGI IMG/M metagenome (GOLD analysis project Ga0192658, IMG submission 133055)
ATGAATTGCGTACCGCTAGTGAGTTCTGCTGGCTGGGTGAGTGTGCTGAAGCGACCGGAGATGCCGCCCGTGGCCGTAATCATGCGGAAGCGATCGCCTAACACCGGTGTGTAAGGCGTGCTTCCATAGCCTGCTTCGTTCGCAGCAAACAAATTAGACAAACGAGGTGTTAAGGTCGCACCCGAAGTGATCGTCAGTTGGCTCCCCACATTCACAAATGAGTAATAGCCCGAAGCACCTACGGGCGTAGCGCTGCTCGCTTGCGTCGAACCCGCAATATCTTGTTGATACGTTGACCCAGCGTTCAACGTCAAGTTTTGAGTGAAAGACAAATAGCCTGGTGAGTTACCAGGCTTAAGCACACCACTCACGATGCTGTTGCCCGCAATCGTACCCGTGCCCATCAACGTACCCGCAGACGCGACGAAAACATCGCCTGTGCCGGTCGGTGAGGGGCCAGCCACAACCAATGTGCCACCAGATACTGTCGTGCCGCCGCTATAGGTATTAGCTCCGCTCAAGACGATGGTGCCACCCGAACCCCCAGCAACGGCACCCACGCTACTCGTAAAAGTTAAGCTACCCGGACCAGAAAATACGCCAGAGAGCGTGGCAGAACCTGAGGTTGGAGCCTGAATCGTACCGCCTGCGCTAGTAATTGCGATTGATACTCTTGAGCTGTCACCGTTACTTAGCACCAAAGTGCCGCCCGCAATGGTTGGATTTGCAGTAACGCCAAGGCTACTTAAACCGACACTGGTACCAGCCGAGATGTTTGACGACGTCGAGGTGCTGCTACCGCCACCGCTGCTACTGCCGCCGCTGTTACTGCCGCCGCTGCTGTTATCACCGCTGCTTGAACACACGCTACAGGCTGTGATAGTCAAGTCCCAAGTCCCGGTGCTACCTTGTTGAGTTAACGCATAGGTATAACCGTTCGAAGAGGTAACTAAAGAATTGCTTAGATAGCTGGCCAAGCTTCCATTGAAACCCTGCAACACACCAGCTAGCGTTTGACCCACAATCAAGCTACTCGTTGTTGAAAGGTTTGAAATACCAAATGCCATCAGAGAGGAGGAATTCGAAATTGACAGCTGACCGAAGTTAGTCGAGCTGGCAACGATAATGTTGTAATTGGTCGGCAAATTTGACGATAAAGTTAACGGGTTGTTGCCTAACCTACCTTGCTGATTATTTAACGTTGTGATGCTACCTAAGTTGAGAATCCCGTAGGCGCTATTACCAGAAGATGAAATCGAGCCAGTGTTATTGATTGTTGTAATTACGCTGGTGTTGTCGTTATAGATGCCATTGCTGAAACTATTAGAAGTCGAAATTGAACCACTGTTATTGAGTGTCGTAATACTGCTGCCGATCATGAGGATACCTTGGGACGATGAACCGTTGGTCGAAATCGAGCCAGTGTTAGCCAGTGTCGTTATCGTGCTACCAGCGACATTTGCAAGACCGTGGGCATTGTTTGCGCCGGTAGTAGAAATTGAGCCGCTATTAGTGAGTGTTGTGAAGTTGCTACTGATGTTGTAGATACCCCATGCATTATCATTAGACGTCGAAATCAAGCCGATATTGTTTAGTGTTGTTATGAGTCCGCCGATCTGAAGGATGCCATGAGCGCTGTCTCCAGTAGTTGAAATCGAGCCAATATTATTGAGTGTTGTGATAGTGTTGCTGTTGAATACGCCATTGATATAACTACCGGTAGTCGAAATCGAGCCATTACCGTCAACTGTAAAATTGCATGCCCATGAACTGTTATTTTGTGTGGTCGTCACTGCACTGCTAATAGTAGTATTGCCTTGACAGACTTGACCCCAAGCCCACTTAGGGGCGAGGACAACAAACAACCCTAGCGCTGCATAAATGATCTTCCATCGAAATAGTCTGGCAAAAGATTTGTTGAGATCGCTAGCCTTAGTCTTAAAGCTATCCAAAGTTTTTTGTACCAGAGAGTTTGAACTTCCCTTGCCTCTGGACTTAGAAATTTCGTAGACAGTAACAAAGCGTTTGTGAGCATTGCTCCAAATTGGACGATAGATTCGATGCATGATTAACTGAGTGGGCGGATTAGTAAATCCGATTTTCTCAATAATGTCTGATCTTTAAAATCCTACAGAAGTAGCTCCTACAGAAGTAGCTCCTACAGAAGTATCTCCGACAAAAGTAGGATTGATTGGCTCTTGAGGGTGGCCAAGCCAAATGAGGGGAAAGGGTTTTCTTCAGTCTTTAATTATTAAAGAGCTGTTTAAGGCAATCAACTCTGAAATAGAGTGAAGCTTCAGCTTTTGCATGACTTCAAATTTATATTGCTTTACTGTAGGCATTGCAATCCCTAAGGTCTCCACCAACTCACCATTGCTATAGCCCTTGGCCAAAAGGTCAAATACCTGACGCTCACGCGGAGTCAAGATCTTCAGAATTTCAGATGCCGTATTTTGATCTTCCCTTTTCTGATTTTCTGAAGCATCATGATCAAGGGCCCTGTGGATAGTATTCAAGAAAACTTCTACACTAAAGGGCTTTAATAAAAAATCAAATGCTCCATCCCTGAAGGCGCGAACGATTTGCTCATCGGTACTCTCACCACTAATGAAAATAATCGGCATCTTCAGACCCTTTGAGCGTATCTCAGCCTGCAAATCTACGCCTGAGATCTTGGGCATACGCATATCGGTTACCAATACCCCCGGGGCTAAGGCTTTAGCAGTATCTAATTCCTGCAAGAATTGATCTGGTCTTGAATAAGAATGGACAACATAATTCGTTAATTGAAGAGTGGCCTCAAGATCTGAACGCAAGTGATCATCATCCTCGAGCAAAAAAACATATTTTTTATCTAGATACATATATTTTTAAAGTAGGTTTGACAGATAAGCCTCATGCATTGAGGCCATTAAGTGGTATCGAGACTGTAAAAGCCACTCCATCACCATCTGGTAAATTGACGCAGCTAATAGTGCCGTGATGTCGCTCAACGATATAACGGCAAAGCCATAAGCCAATGCCATTCCCGGACTTCATAGTACTCACAAATAAATCGAAGATCCGCTCCTGTTGATCAGGGCTGACTCCAGGTCCATTATCTGAAAAAGTAATTTCATAGTTACCGTCATGATCAATTCTTGTGCCAATGACAATTTTTTTATTTTCTTTCGTAATTGTCTCAAGCGCATCGACGGCATTGGATATTAAATTAGAAACAAGCTGCCGAAATAGCGAATCCCATAAGAATACTTTCTCAGTTGCCCGCAAATTCGTCTCAATAGTAATGTTTGATTTGAGAAGCCGCTTTTCGTAAAGGGAAACGGTATCTCTCACTAAAACATTTGCATCAACCAATGAAGACTCGTCTTTGCCTTTGATGAATAGCTTCTTGAGGCTTGAAATTAATTGTGCGGCCGCATGATTCGCCTGAAGAATATTCTGTATTGAGGGCTCTAAATCTTGCCCCTGAGAATCTGACTGACGAACTCGACGTAAAGCTAAATCACCATTGATTTCAATACGGGCCAAAAATTGATTTAACTCATGGGCTAGGCCTGCCGCTAATGCTCCAGTTTCAATTAAGGCGCTGCTATTGGCTAAGTTTTGAATTAACTTATCCTTGTCTAGCATCAACCTTCGCATGTCCTCCTGCTGCTCGCGCTCTTGGATTGCGCGTGAGGAATAAGTTTGAAACCAATAGATAGATATCAGTAGCTCAAAAATACAAAACGCGCCCATTCGAATAATTCTATTATTCAACTCCAGAGTCATCAGTCCGCCAAGACTATTTGAAATCTCTCCTTGATTCTGATAGTCAACCATTAGAAACAAGAACCAGATAACAGTATGCAAAACCAGAATGACTGAAATAATCTGAATAGTTCTGAGTAAATAGCTACTTGCTACTTTGAGCTTTTGTGTTGTCTCATAACTCAGCCAAGCTATGATCACAAAAAATCCAATAGCCATATGTAAGCTGAATATCGACCCAAAATTGCTTGAGGCATATTCTGAAAAAGCATCAGGATAAAAATAAAAAACTCCAGCTATTGAAAACTGACACATTAATGGCAGCATGAAGAGTGCTAATTGGTAGCCAGATAAATGCTTGCGTGTAGATCTCAAAAATAATGGCTGAAGGTATTGGCTGGTATAGAACAGTGGCCCCAATATCAACGCAGTTGAATTGAAGAATGGCGGCTTATATTGAGTGTAAGAATCATTAGCCAAGAAGAAAATAGCAAGGCCAAGTGTGGTCATCGCAAAAGAGAGACCTATGATCCAGATAGTACTGGGCTGATTTTTGGGGGACCGGCTATATAGAGGAATGCCAATAAAGTAGATAGCTAGAGCTATTCCGCCAATCAGGAAACTAAAACCCCAAAAAAATGAACTCATAAAGATATGTCAGGCTTTATCGCAAAGACATTTTTAGCCGCTTAATCGTGGGTTGATTGTCTAACTTATGCCCTAACTTGTACATCATACAAACGTAGGATACCTGCTGGCTCGTGGTGAAAAACAAAAAGCACCCGAAGGTGCTTGATTTGCTTGATAATTTGGCGGAGGCGCAGTCAGACGGATCCATATCCATGAAAATCCAGTAAAAAATAATAACAATTAAAAATCATATAGTTAATATAAAAATCACTCTTGTAAGCTCCAATAAACTCGCCTAAAATATAGCATTATTTGGGGGGTAGTTTGGTGGGTAGATTCTCAACGAAATTGCTTACAGCGAAGCAGGTGGAGTCTGAATCTCGCACCGGTTATCACGCGGACGGAAGCAACACAGGCCTCTACCTACAGGTAACAAGTCGGAAAAGCCGAATCACCCGATCGTGGGTGTACAGGTTCACATCACCCGTAACGCGCACCAGACGTGAGATCGGCCTGGGTTCGGCCGCAGTGAGAAAACTCTCCGACGCCAGGGCTCTGGCCAATGAATTCCGTCTCCAGGTGTTAAACGGATTGGACCCGAAAGATGAACGCGATAATCTGAAGACGCGAAAAACGTTGGCAGCTGCGGCTCAGATCACTTTCGACGAAGCTGCACGGCAGTGCATTGAGATGAAGTCGGCTGAGTGGAAAAATGCCAAGCACCAGCAACAATGGGTCAAGTTCGTGCAGAACAAGGTGTAAAGGTGGCCGGGGGGACCCAAATGAATTTTGGGGGGTGGGGGTACGGTGGGGTGTCGGTTGGCTGAAATCGACAAGGGGTGGGGTGTTGCTGGGACCAAACAAGGACGGCTAAGCGCGACCGGTCTGTGTACTGCAAGCAACCAAAAGTCGTGTTGAAGCCCAGTTGACTTGAAATCAAGCGAACATTCTTGGGTATGCTTTTGGATATGCGAAGCTTTGGATCGGCTTACGTCTATCTTGGAGGGGGGAACAGAGGGGGGAAAATTAAGGGTAATTTTCAAGAACCGCATGGATACTAGCTTTCAAGCGACTCATGGCGGAGCGGACGGGACTCGAACCCGCGACCCCCGGCGTGACAGGCCGGTATTCTAACCAACTGAACTACCGCTCCGCAGCGATAAACTACCAAAAAAACTGGCGTCCCCAAGGGGATTCGAACCCCTGTACTCACCGTGAAAGGGTGATGTCCTAGGCCTCTAGACGATGGGGACTAGATTTACTGCGTTCTTCGCGTTGACTGGTGGAGGTAAGCGGGATCGAACCGCTGACCTCTTGCATGCCATGCAAGCGCTCTCCCAGCTGAGCTATACCCCCAAAAAACTAAAGCCAGAATGTTTAAAAACTCAAATAACTAGCTTTTTACTGATCTGACTTCGATCTTGGCACTGAGAAGAAAGCACACAGTGTGTCTACAGCGAAGAAGCGAGATTATGCCTAATTTTTGGCTCTTATGCAAGTCGGGTGAGGGGCCTAATCGCCGACTTCAGTGCGAAATGGCGAATGTAGGCCTTTCATGTAGCGTTCAATGCCCGTGCGCTCTTGTTCTAAGAAGCGTTCGACCGCGTCTGCAAAGGCTGGGTGCGCCAACCAGTGGGCCGATTGGGTCTGTACGGGTTCAAAGCCGCGGGCGAGTTTATGTTCGCCTTGGGCGCCACCCTCGATGACTGCGATATCGTTTTTGAGCGCCCATTCAAGCGGTGTGTAGTACGCCAACTCAAAGTGCAGGCAATCAACGTGCTGTAGGGCGCCCCAATAGCGCCCGTACAGCCTGCGTTGGCCGTTTGTGGTGTCCAGCCAGAGCAACGAGGCTGCGATGGCTTGCTCGTCTTGGTATGCCAGTGCAAGTACGCAGTGTTCAGAAAGCGTTTCTCCTACCGCTTCAAAGAAAGCGGGGGTCAGGTAGGGCGGGTTGCCGCGCTGATGGTAAGTGTTGGCGTAGCAGCGATAAAAAATGTCCCAGTGTTCAGGGGTCAGTTCAGCGCCGGTGAAAACCTGAGTAGTGACGCCCGCGTCTTTTACCTTGCGCCGCTCGGCGCGGATTTTTTTGCGTTTCGGCTGAGTGAGCGATGCGAGAAAGGTGTCAAAGTCTGACCATCCGCGGTTAAACCAGTGAAACTGCGTGTGCTTGCGTGGCATGCAGCCCGCGGCACAGAGCGCGGCCGTATCGGCTTCGTTGGTGTAAAGCACGTGCAGCGATGACAGCTTGCTTTCTTTAGCCCACTGCAGCAGCGCCTGAGCGGCAGCAGGGCGATGCGCATCGCTAGTGAGCAGGCGCGCGCCTGGCACGGGTGTAAAGGGCACGGCCGCCAGCCATTTTGGGTAGTACTGCAGGCCGTGGCGTTGGTACGCGTCTGCCCAGGCCCAGTCAAACACGAACTCACCGTATGAATGCCCCTTGGCATACAAGGGCACAGCTGCCACCAGTGTGGCGGTTGTGGGGTCAACGGTGGTGGCACCGTGGGTATCCCAGAGCAGCAAGTGTTGCGGGTTCCAGCCGGTGTCAGTCGCGACGCTGCCAGACGATTCGAACGCTTTTAAAAAGGCATGATGACACAACACCGACCCACCACTTTGGGTGACCAAGGCGTTCCATCTAGATGCGTCAATCTCATCGATATGGTCAATGATCTGCAGATGTAGCGGCCGTGGTGACGTCATGGTGTGGGGTGCTTGTTGCGACGGAAAAAGCCAAGGAGTAAAACAAATCCTGTCAATAACAAAACAGGTAGGTTGCCCACTGAACTGTAAGGTGTGAGCCCGCGTTGGCCTTGCACGCTGATATCCAACACGGCAGCGCGATGAGGCGGCAAGCTTGCGAGTGTGCGGCCTTGCGGGTTGATGACGCCGGTCATGCCGGTGTTGGTGGCGCGTAACATGGGGCGCGAGGTTTCAAGTGCGCGCATGCGCGCCATTTGCCAGTGTTGACGTAAGGCCCATGAATCACCGAACCAACCTAAATTACTGAAGTTGGCTAAGATTGTTGCGCCCGATTGTGGTGCGGCTGCGTGCGCGCGTGTTAAGGTGCCTGACAGAGGGGCAGGCATCAGCGCCGGTAAAAGCTCTTCTCCAAACACGTCTTCGTAACAAATGTTGGGAGCAATGTGTTGACCAGCCACAGCAAAGGGTCGTTGTTGCGCTGATCCGCGATTGAAATCCCCCATCGGGATGCTGAGTAGATCGACGAACCAACGAAATCCCCAAGGGACAAATTCGCCGAACGGCACGAGGTGCTGCTTGTCGTAACGTAGAGTGGTGTGACCGCTTGTCAGTGCCTCAAGTGGCGTTGTGCGATCGATGCCAATCACGCTGTTGGTGTACGTGCCGGTGGTGCGATCAAACAGCGCTGCGCCCATCATGAGGGTGCTATTTTGTTCTGCGGCTAAGGCGCGCCAAGCGTTCCAGACGGCTGGGCTCAGTTGATGTTGAAAAACCGCTAACGCAGTTTCAGGTAATAAAACGAGTTGAGGTGAAGGCGCGCCGGTTTGGGTAGGTGTGGCCGCCAGCCTAAGATGTATGGCGATCGTTTGCTGAATATGATTTGGCGTAAATTTGATATCTTGCTCGACATTACCTTGCACGAGTCGCACAGCAAGCGGTTGTCCACTGTCAGTTGTCCAGCTGTGCTGTTTGAGGCCCCAACCTGCGCTTGCAACGACAAGGGCAATCAGGCCGACCAACGCGTTTTTGGGTTGGTGAGCGCGGGCATGCTGTGCTGTTTGGATCAGTGCGGCAAGCGCTGCCGCGGTAAACGCTGCAATAAATGTGACGCCGTAGACGCCAAGCACGGGGGCCCATCCGGCTAACCAGCTATCGACATGGGCATAGCCGCTGTTAAGCCACGGAAAGCCCGTAAAGAGCGTGCCGCGTAGCCACTCGCCTAGTGTCCATGCCGCCGCCCACAGCGCCGCTGCGGTGATCAGTGAGACCGGTGTTTGTGTCGCGCCACGCTGCATGTGTGGGGTGAGGGTGCACGCTAACCAAGCCGCAAGCGAAGCAAACAGCGCTAAGAAGGCGCTCAGCGCCGTCAGCGCAAGCAAGGCCAGGGGTAGCGGCATCAACCCATAGGTGTGCATGCTGATGGTCAGCCAATACACGCCAACAACAAAATG
>Ga0192658_1129_pt1 | contig 7876 bp, 6 predicted proteins | sample LauGreSBDMM110SN_4_FD_133055 | JGI IMG/M metagenome (GOLD analysis project Ga0192658, IMG submission 133055)
GTCGCCCGCATCATTGGCTTTGAAAGCATTCCGGCAGTGCCCCCGATTGCTGCGGCGCGCATGATCACCGCGCCCGAGACAACGCGTTCTGCGCACACCGTGCGCCATGAGATTGCAGCACTCGATTACCAAGAAGTCATTAACTTCTCGTTTGTCGAACAAGACTGGGAGACCGAGATGCTTGGGCACGCGGATCCGATACGTTTGTTGAATCCGATTGCGAGTCAGTTGGCAGTCATGCGTTCGTCGCTATTGCCGGGTCTTGTGGCCAACATTCGCTATAACGCTAACCGCAAGCAGTCGCGCGTGCGTGTGTTTGAGCTTGGGCGTGTCTTTAAGCGCGATGCAGCGTTGGCTGATGGGCCTTTAACCGTTGCCTCGGTGCACCAACCGCAGGCCTTGGCTGGCGCCGCTTGGGGCGCCGCAACCGAAGATCAATGGGGACAAAAAAGCCGAGCGGTTGATTTTTTTGATGTCAAGCGCGACCTCGAGGTATTGTTCAGCGCGCAGGCGCAGCAGCTACGGTTTGTGCCAGCACAACATGCCTTGCTGCATCCGGGGCGTAGTGCTCGGATCGAGTTCGGTGAAGCTTCGATCGGTTGGTTAGGCGAGTTGCACCCCCGTTGGGTGCAACAGCAAGAGCTTGCGACGGCTCCGGTGCTGTTTGAGGTTTCGCTTGAGTCGCTAGCGGTGCTGCCAATGCCCAGCCTGCAAGAGCTGTCGCGTCAACCAATGGTGCAGCGCGATCTGGCGATCTGGGTGTCTTCTGACACGTCGGTGCAAGCGCTGCTTGACACCATTTATCAGACGATTGCAGCCGACACAACGCTTGCTGTGGTGCAGCATGTTGGCTTGTTTGACTTGTGGCGCGATCCAGCAAAAGTGGACTCTAATGAAAAGAGTCTTGCATTTCGGGTCTCATTGCAAGACACTGACAGCACGCTGGATGAAGCACAGGTCGATCTGTGTATGACTAAAATTCGTGCCGCCCTCGAAATCGCTCACCAAGCTCGTTCACGTTGAACCAGAATGTCGGAAATTAAAACATGACAAATGAACATTCTTTAGCAGAATCACGCACGTTGACCAAGGCCGAGTTAGCCGAAATGCTCTTTGATCGCGTAGGCTTGAACAAGCGCGAAGCCAAGGATATTGTCGACACGTTTTTCGAAGAAATTCGTGATGCGTTGGCGCGCGGCGAACCCGTTAAGCTCTCGGGCTTTGGTAATTTTCAGGTACGAAACAAACCACCGCGTCCTGGTCGAAATCCTAAAACAGGTGAAACAATTCCGATTGCAGCGCGTCGGGTGGTGACGTTTCACGCAAGTCAAAAGTTAAAAGGTGCCGTTGAGCACTCCGAAGCACCGCAATCTGAGGTATAAAACGAGGCATGATACTTTCAGATACGCCCATCGTTTTGCCGCCGATACCCGCAAAACGCTATTTCACGATCGGTGAAGTCAGCGATCTCTGCGGTGTTAAGCCACACGTTCTGCGCTACTGGGAACAAGAATTTACCCAATTAAAGCCAGTAAAACGTCGAGGTAACCGGCGCTATTATCAGCACCACGAGGTGTTGTTGATTCGCAAGATTCGTGAACTGTTATACGAACAAGGCTTCACCATCAGTGGGGCTCGCAATCGCTTAAGTGAAGGGCGTGAGATCCCTCAAGATCCTGATGCTGCCGTGCGTTTGACCGCGGCTGAACTACTTGCATTGCGGACCGAATTACGCAGCATTCAAGAGTTACTCAATCAAGCCTGTCTCTCTGCAACTCACTCCGGGCAGCTCGATCTCAGATAGGTCGTTGCTCTGCTATACTTACCCTCTTTCGGGGCGTAGCGCAGCCTGGTAGCGCACTTGCATGGGGTGCAAGGGGTCGAAGGTTCAAATCCTTCCGTTCCGACCAGTTATATCAAAGGGTTAGTGTTCACAAGACACTAACCCTTTTTGTTTTTACTAACCCTTTTTTTGTGGCTGACAAGTACAGTTTTACACACACGTTACACACACGGTAGTAGACTTATCCAAAAGAAATGTGATTAGCAAAAAGTGTCACAAACAAGGATAGGCGACATGACCGAAATAAAAAATAAAGCAGCGCAGCCTTCGTACGACCATGGCGCCAGTAACACGCGATTGATTGGTGACACCATTGGTCAAGCCTTTGATAAAACGGTCACGACGTATGCGACGCAAGAGGCTCTGGTGGTGGTCGATCAGGGCATTCGGTGGACTTGGCAAGACCTAGATGCGCGTGTGCAGGCTCTGGCCGCCGGTTTTCTTGCGCTTGGACTCGAGCCGGGCGATCGCGTGGGCATTTGGGCACCCAACTGTTCAGAGTGGGTGCTGACGCAATTTGCAACGGCTAAAGTAGGACTCATTCTGGTGAACATCAACCCGGCCTATCGTCGCGCTGAGTTGGCTTATGCGTTGAATAAAGTCGGCTGCAAGGCACTGGTTCTGGCGCCTGCCTTGAAATCCACGGATTACTTGGCAATCATGGCCGACTTAGCGCCAGAGCTCTTAAGCGCCAAGCCCGGTACGTTGCAGTCCCGCGCCTTGCCAGAGCTCAAACACGTCATTCGCTTGGGTACATCCCAAACACCAGGCATGTTCAATTTTGACGATATCAGTGCGTTGGCTCAGCCCGAAGACGTTGTGCGTGTCGAGACCTTGGGCGCGCAGCTGCAATTTGACGATGTCATCAATATCCAGTTCACCTCAGGGACAACCGGCCAGCCCAAAGGCGCTTGTCTCACCCACCAAAATATTCTCAACAATGGCTATTTCGTTGCTGAAGCTATCAAACTGACCGATAAAGACAGGCTGTGTATTCCGGTGCCGCTGTATCACTGCTTTGGGATGGTGATGGGAAATCTAGGGTGCGTGACACACGGGGCCACCATGGTGTATCCGAGTGCGGCCTTTGATCCGCTGGCTGTGCTGAAAGCATTGCAAAACGAGCAGTGCACCGCTCTTTACGGAGTCCCCACGATGTTCATCGCCGAGCTTGAGCACCCGGATTTCGCCAAGTTTGACCTACGTAGTTTGCGTACGGGCATCATGGCCGGCTCGCCTTGCCCCGTCGAGGTCATGAAGCGGGTGCAAGCCGAAATGAATATGAAAGAGGTCACCATTGCCTATGGCATGACCGAAACTGCGCCAGTCTCTACGCAGAGCGCCATAGACGATCCGTTAGAGCGCCGGGTCTCAACGGTCGGTCGGGTGCAGCCGCACGTCGAAATTAAGGTAATCGACACTGATGGACGCGTGGTGCCCCGCGGTATCACGGGCGAGCTTTGTACGCGCGGGTACTCGGTCATGTTGGGCTATTGGGATGACGAAGAAAAAACCCGTGAGGCCGTTGACCCTGCAGGCTGGATGCACACGGGCGACTTGGCTGTGATGGACGAGCAAGGTTATGTCAAGATCGTCGGACGCTTAAAGGACATGGTGATTCGCGGTGGAGAGAACATCTATCCGCGTGAAATTGAAGAGTTTTTGTACAGTCATCCGCATATTCAAGACGTCCAAGTGATCGGTATACCTGACGAAAAATATGGCGAAGAGCTGTGCGCCTGGGTGAAATTACGAGAGGGTCAATCAATCACGGCAGACGATGTGCGCGCCTTTTGTAAAGGTCAGATCGCCCATTACAAGGTGCCTCGGTATATTCGTTTTGTAGACGAGTTTCCGATGACGATCACCGGAAAAATACAGAAGTACATCATGCGCCAACAAACCATAGAAGCTCTCTCTCAGACTGAACAGAAAACTGCTTAAGCAGTGCGTCGAGCAGTGAGAGGCAAGGGCGCTTGCTGATGTAGGTGGCATGTATCCACGAATTCTTGTTCGGTAGTGGGGTGTGTCAGTGCGTGTCATTTTGTTTATGCACAAGACACACACAGTCTGCTTTGCCTGGGCAATTTATTTGTGATAATCAACGTTGCCCGGCCAAGGTTCTTCTGAAATATCAAAGACCATTCCCTCGAAACCGCGAAATTTGTCGGGTCGTTTACGGTCTACGAGGGGGGCCAGATCCATTTCATCAACATAGGGCACGCCACCTAGTTTTTCGACCATATCGACGCAATGGTCTGCTTGGTCTGTGAAAACGCCAAAATGATGCAGGCCGACGTAATCCATGCCTTTACCAAGTTGGTCTGTTTTGAATTTTAAGAGTGCGATGTTCAGCACGCCATCCGTCAAAAAGTAGCCGCTCGCGCGCTCATTGTCCATATATTTGAGCTCTTTAAAGCCAAATACGTTCGTATAAAACTCTAAGGCTTTTGCTGGGTCTTGTGTGGCAATAACGAGATGACGTAACTGAGACATGTGCCTACTCCTACTCGAGGTGTGGTGAAAAATAGAACGAATGCAACTCACTATTCAAGGCGTATTCCGGCCGAGCGAACTAACTCACCAATCCGAACAGCTTCTTGCTCAATAAACGCGCTAAATTCTGCTGGGGTGTTGGGCAACACCTCATTGCCTTGATCGACGAGTTGTTTGCGAAAGCTGGGTTCTTCTAGCACCTTGCGCAACGCAGCATTTAATTGTGCAAGCCGCGCTGGTGCCAGACCGGATGGCGCAAACAAACCAAGCCAAGTTGTCAATTCAAAACCGGGAATGGTATCGGCGATGGTGGGGACATCAGGTAACGCCGGTTGCCGCTCTCGGCTGCCAACGCCCAGAGGCTTAAGCTTACCAGCGCGAATCAGCGACAGCGATGTGGGTGGGGTGTCAAAGTAAGCGGCGAGGCGACCCCCGATTAAATCGGGAACAATCTGCGAACTGCCGCGATAAGGTACGTGCGCCAAATCGATCTTTGCCATGTTTGCAAGCATGACCAAGCCTAAGTGCGAAGCAGAGCCGTTACCGCTTGAGCCGATGTTTAAAGGTGTTTGCGAGGCCTTGCTCATTGTTACGAAATCGGCGACGGTATTTACAGGGCTTGCGGTAGACACCACCAACATCATTGGAGTCTGTGCGATCTTACCGATTGGCTGAAAGCCCCGCACAATGTCAAAGCTTAGGTTTGTGTAAAGAAACCGATTGACCACTTGTGTAGCAGTATTGCCCAGCAGCAACGTATAGCCATCGGGCTTGGCTTGCGCCACAAATTGCAGGGCGATTGTGCCATTGCCACCCGAGCGATTTTCAACAATGACCGGTTGTTTGACAAGAGCCTCTAGTCGCGAACCGACTAGTCGCGCCAGGACATCTGCAATCCCACCGGTTGCATAGGGCACCACAATCTTGATAGGTTCGCTCGGATATTCGTCAGCACGAGCGGTGAAAGAGAGTAACAACGCTAATGATCCGAGACACCATAACAAGTTATTTTTTTTCATCTTGCTCATCCTCTTGGGGATTGTTCAATTAGGGCAATCAATCGAGTCGTTTCTTCTGTGGTGGTATCCCAGCGGCACACCAAACGAAACATGTTTGGGGCTCTACGATAAAACAAAACACCCTGAGCGATGAGGTAATCAACGGCTTTAGGGTTCATTTCAACAAACAGTTCGTTGGCCTGCACGGGCGCGATCAGCTTGACGCCGTCTAGGTGTTGAATGCCCTTGGCAATCGCAAGCGCAGCGTCGTTTGATTGCCGCGCTAACCGAAGCCACAGGTCATCTTGTACGTACGCCAACACCTGCGCTGACGCAAAGCGCATTTTTGACCAGATCATGCCAGCGCGGCGCAAGTGAAAGCCGATATTGTTTGCGATCTCTGGGTTAAACACGACGATTGCATCGGTTAAAAGACCGCCATTTTTTGTAACGCCAAACGACAGAATATCAACGCCCGCTTTGACCGTAAGCTCGGCGGGGGTGCAGCCTAGTGTTGCGACAGCGTTTGCAAAGCGCGCGCCGTCCATGTGTACGACAAGTTCGTGTGCGTGTGCGATCTTACTAAGCGCCTTGACCTCATCCACCGAGTACACCGCACCCATATCGGTTGCTTGCACCAAATTGATGGCTTGCGGTTGATTTTTGTGTGCCTGGCCTTTTACTGAGGTACTGAGGGCATGCTCTAGAGCCAAAGGGTCAACTTTGCCATCGATGCCTGCTACGGGCGTGACTTTTAAGCCGCTACCGAAGAAGCTTGTGGCATTGCACTCTGACGTATTGATGTGCGCCTCGGGGCTGCAATACACGGCACCGAAGGGGGTGCCGACTGCGGCCAACGCGAGGGCGTTTGCACCCGTGCCGGTGGGTACCGGAAAGACTTTCACGGGGTGCTCAAATAAGGCACTGAATCGCTCTTGCAATTGCTGTGTGTGTTCATCGCCACCGTAGCCCAAGACAGAGCCAATATTGGCTTGGACTAATGCCTCGATTAGCTCGGGAGCGGCGCGACCGCAGTTGTCACTACGAAATTCTAAGCTGGCCATTGTGACACCCAATTTTTATGTATAGCAAAGGTTGGTGCTTGTTTGAAACGGACTCACGCCCGCTAAATCGCAATCTGTGATCCTAACACTCGCGCGGCGCTAAATCGCAATCTGTGTACCTAGCTCAACCACGCGATTGGCAGGAATCTTAAAAAAGTCGGTGGCGCTTGTAGCATTTTTAGACATCAATCTAAACACATGCGCACGCCACGGGGTAAATTTACTTTTTACCGCACGCACGACGGTTTCGCGCGCTAAATAGAAAGTGGTCGACATCATGTCGAAGGTCATCCCTAGCGCTTCGCATTGTTTGAGCGCACGGGGGACATCAGGATTTTGCATAAAGCCGTAGGTGACGGTGACCCGACTAAAGTTTTGACCCAAATCCTGGACCTGAACTTGCTTTGAATGTTTAACAAAAGGTTTGTCTGCTGTTTTAATCGTCATCAGCACCACGCGCTCGTGCAAAATCTGATTGTGCTTAAGATTATGTAACAAGGCTGAAGGCACGCCGTCGGATGAGCCGGTCATGAACACGGCAGTACCGGTGACGCGATGCACCTCAGCGGTAAATTCAATAAATGACTCAAGAGGCATATTGCTTGATGCCATCTCATCGTTCACTAAGGTGCGCCCACGCCGCCAAGTGGTTAACACGGTAAAGGACACAACACCGACGACGAGCGGAAACCAACCGCCATCCGGGATCTTGATTGCATTCGCAGCGAAGAAGGCCACGTCGATGACGAGTAAAGACCCCGCCACCAAAAGTACGGGCAGCCAGTGCCAGCGCCATAACAAGAGCATGACAAAGGCGATGAGTATGGTGTCGATCAACATGGTACCGGTCACGGCAATGCCATAAGCTGCGGCTAAATTTGAAGAGGATTGAAAACCAATAACCAGACCCACTACCGCAAGGTAGAGCGTCCAGTTTGTAAACGGCACATAAATTTGGCCCTCTTCTTTACCAGAAGTATGGACGATTCCCATGCGCGGCAACAGGCCCATTTGTACCGCTTGGCGTGCGACTGAAAACGCGCCCGAAATCACTGCTTGCGAAGCGATCACGGTAGCGAGTGTTGAGAGCGCGACCATCGGAATCAAGGCCCACTCAGGCGCCAACATGTAAAAAGGGTTACGAATGGCTTGAGGGTCGTGCAACAGCAAGGCACCTTGCCCAAAATAATTCAATACCAACGCGGGCATCACAAAGCCAAACCAGGCGAGGCGAATGGGTGAACGGCCAAAGTGCCCCATATCGGTGTAAAGCGCTTCGCCACCCGTGACGGCCAGCACCACGGCAGACAAAGCAAAAAACGCGAGTTTGGGATAGTCGCTAATAAACTGAAAGGCGTAATAAGGATTAAGTGCCACTAACACTTCGGGGTGTTTGAGGATTTGGTTGATGCCTAAGCCGCCCAGTACGGTAAACCACACAATCATGACAGGCCCAAAGAACAGGCCGACCAGAC
>Ga0192658_1011_pt1 | contig 6859 bp, 7 predicted proteins | sample LauGreSBDMM110SN_4_FD_133055 | JGI IMG/M metagenome (GOLD analysis project Ga0192658, IMG submission 133055)
CAGCGCCAACAGCTGTGTCAACGATGTCTTTAGCCTGAGCAGAAACGGACAAACCAAGAGCGAGCACAGATGCAATTAAAAGTGATTTCATGAAATTCCTCAAGGATATTTTTAAGCGGTCAAATTGTAGAAAATACTACAAAAATAAATGTAATCTAGATGAGTCTGTCTGAGCGGATGAGTATATATATCTCCAAAAATCAACATGGTTATATTGAGCAATCATCTGGTGGGCTATTTAATACCAACTCAAGAAAGCCGTCCTCCAATGTTGATGACGCATTCACCGAATTAACCACCTGTGCCGACTTTGATATAGTTCCCATGAAGTGTTTGTGTCTATTGAATCACAGTTCAACTCAAATGATTTTAAGTGTTACAAACTAAACCTTTTAAATTGAGAACCTTGTATGAATAAACTAATTATTTCTTGTGCTTTAGTTATTGTGTCAGGTTGTGCCACAAACATGGACGGACCTTCAGCAAACGCTCGTTTAATCCCGACTAAAGGCAACGCGACAACTGGCGTAGTAACTTTTAAAACTATTGGCTCTAAAGTTCTTGTGACTGCAGAAATACGTGGACTTAAGCCAAATGCAGAGCATGGTTTTCACATTCATGAAAAAGGCGACTGCTCAAGCGGTGATGGCATGAGTACGGGTGGTCACTTTAATCCTGATGGAAAGCCACATGGTGCTCACGGTAGCGGCGCTAATCACGCAGGCGACTTACCCTCTTTGGTTGCTGATATGAATGGGAACGCAAAGTTATCTTTCGAAACTTTGGCAGTTACTGTCGGATCTGGCGTTGCAGATGTCGTTGGTCGCGGATTAATTGTTCATAGAGATCCCGACGATTACAAAACACAGCCCACAGGAAATGCAGGACCACGATTGGCGTGCGCTATTATTGAAAAAACAGTGGCTGGTTCTATGAACTATAAATATTAATTTCGAACGTTACCGAGTGACTTTATCCAGTCATTTCTCCATAAGCTAAGTTTTGAATTTGCTGCCTGAAGTATCTTTTAATTGCCAAGATCAGTAGCACCAAACATAACTGGTAACTTTGCCTGTTTCTGTGACAAACCACCTTAGCTTTATTTGTTTGAAAGTTTCTAGATAGATTTAGAAATGAAATATTTAGGTACGTTACTCTTATTGTTTCTTGCTGGATGTGCAACTCCACAAGAAAGAGCAATATCTGCATATTGCAGCGCGGAAGCTTTGAAAATGATTCCACAACAACTGGTCAGTCAGCCAGTTGTGCGGTCTGTTTACATTGGAGATAGGATATTGGGAAGTAGAAATATTTGCAAAACAATAAACTTAGAATCCAAAGATAAGGACGGAAAAATTACCAAAACAAAGGAAGTCGTTTGCAGAAACTACCCTATCTTGGAGCCTATGTATCACCAACAATTGGTCAATGAGCTAGTTGATGTAAACAACAGTTACCGCCATCAGCAAATAGAAAGCTGCAAGATTGTTTCTAAGACAAACGATATGTTTTCTGACATCAAGTAAGTCTAATGCCAAGCACAAATCGTTGAGTCAGGTTTGAGTCCTGCGGATCTAAAGTACTACAGGCTTGGATTGGTTGAAAAGTGTCGTGCTGTACGACAGCGGGGTTACAGAAAAAAATAATGAGTTTTTATGTATGCTTTGCAAGTTATTTTCCCACTGCTTGGATCTTGTCTTTTTGTTCTGCCAGATATTCTTCGAGCCTAGTCTCAAACTCTGCACCAGTCAAAAAATAACAACCAATACATTCACCTGTTGGGCTGCGACCACAATTACAACGATCAGATTCTTTAATATTTTCTTTGACTTGCATTTTTTTCCTTTAGGTTCGGTTTTTCGAAAAATATTCTCAACGTGTTGAGATAAGCTGCACAGAAGCTCTTCTTATTGGCCTAGCGGCAGCGGGTGTATTGAAATAATTTTATCCATAATTATTAAACTCTGACACATCGTCCAGCAACGGAACGATGAAGAAATAAAGGCAAAACCAAACGCCTTTGTCGATTTAAAAGCATTTACTGAGCAAAGCAATCCAGCAGTTTGTTTGCAGCGGCATCAATCTGTTTATCCAACTCTACGCTATCGACCGTGCGAACAAGCGTGCCATGACTGACTAAAAATAGTCATACATGTTGACCTAAGTTTTGACTTCAGAATCCCTGATCAAGAGAAAGCCGGGCTGGTAAAAATATCGGTTGCCCATTTGGGAATTTGAAATAAAACTGTAGCCATAGCAACTAATAGGACAGTGGTTATGGATGAAGATGAAGAAATGGCTGAGTTAAGAGCGCAAGAGGCTCGGCGTGTAAGAGAAGAAGCTAAAAAATGCTTGCGGCATGCCAGCTTTCAACTCGGAAAAGCGGCTTACGAAATAGACGAATACCTCAAAGACTTCAGCACTGCCCGCATACCTATTCGGCGGCAAGTGATCCTTAACGAAGCTATAGCGCATCTGGTTGCCAACGTGTTGCCAAACTTAGGAATAGCTGAGATGGCAAGGGTGCAGGTTCAACTAGCACTGCGCGATTATGTGAAAAGTGCTGTCTGATGAGCTTTATCGGTTCGACTCCGCAATCAGGACACCAAACATGTGTAATTCTGCAGCCCGTGAAGTGCCGGCCGTGGAATACCCCGTGCAATTGATTGCAGTTGAAAGGCTGCTTTTTGTTTAGGCTGATTAATCAAGGAATGGAGGAATTCCGTTCAAATTGGCGTTAGCGAGTGCTCCAAAAACTTTAAAAAAAGAACTTAACACGCTGATCTTTATTGGTGCATTGGTTTTGGCAAGGACAGCCGGCACTGCACCACCTAAGACAGTTGCACCGATTGCGCCAACTCCGGCGATGAAAGCGCAACGCTAATGTCAGCAGCGAAATAAGCCTCGTACTTTGCCGCGGTTATCGGTGGATGCTTGGTATTTCGTTGATGGATATGCCCTATGCTCCAAAATCCTGCCAGTTAAAAATACTGTTAGGTTTGAACAGGTTCGCGACTTTACAACGCTGGTGAACTCAGTTCATCACCAACCCGCCGTCAACCACCAGATTTTGCCCCGTAATGCCGCGCGCCAGCGGGCTCAGCAGCATGACTACCGCGTCGGCCATTTCTTCGGGTGTGGTCACTTGACGCAACGGAGTGGCTGCAGCGATCATATCGAAGACTTCAGGTGGTGTAGCTGCGCTGGCGTTGGTGCTGCGTAGCAAGCCGCCAGACACCATGTTGATCCGAATGCCCTGCGGCCCCCACTCCTTGGCAGCAGTACGCGTGAGCGCCAGCAAAGCGCCTTTAGCTGCCGTGTAGTCGTGATACGGCACAACCGGGTTTTGAAACAAATTGGTGCCCACGTTAACTACCTGTCCAGCGCCAGCCGCTTGCATCCCAGCGCGGCAGGCTTGCAAGGTGTTGAGGCTACCGCGTACGGCACCGTCAATTTGCATTTGCATGGCATCCCATGAAATAGTGTCTAGGTTATTGCGTGCATCGCCGTTAAACTGGTAGTTGACCAATGCGTTGTTGACCAGCGCGTTGATTGGGCTGCCTGCCCAGTCGATGGCCTGGCGCACTATGGCCTGCACCTCGTCGGCTGAGCGCACATCTGCGCGAACGGCAAGTGCACGCTCGCCCAACTCGGCGACCAAGGCCAATGCTGCGCCCTCACTTTGCCAGTAATTAACCACAACGCGAGCGCCGTGACGATACGCTGATCGGGCAATGGCGGCCCCGAGGCCGCGGCTGGCACCGGTGATGAGCAAGGTGGTGTGTTCAAGCATAGGGGTACTCCAAAGGCATCAAAGGCAGGGGGTTGTGAAAGTGGTTGAGCGGTCCATGGCCCCCACCCAAGCGAAGGTCAAGTCCCCCGAGCAGGGCGCAGCGCACCCAGTGGTGTGCTGCGTCCACGGCGTCAACGAGGTCAAGGCCTTGCGCCAAAAAAGCAGCGATGGCCGACGATAGGCTACAGCCCGTGCCGTGCAAATTGCGACTGATCAAGCGTGGAGCGCTGCGTTGCCAGCGCACACCGCCAGCATCGACCAAGGTGTCAGTCAGGCGTGGGGTCTGCAAATGTCCGCCCTTTACCAAGACGGCGCGCGCGCCTTGGTCCAATAAGGTTTGCGCGGCACGCAAGGCGTCGTCCAGCTTATCAATCCGCCGATCCACCAACAGGCCGAGTTCGTCTAAATTTGGGGTGATCACCGTGCAAGCGCCAAACAGCTGTTCGCGCAAGCGCCGTACCGTGGGCGGTGTGATAAGCGCATCTCCGCTGGTGGCCACCATCACTGGATCGAGCACGGTGGGTAACGGGTGTTGCTGTAAGGCTTGGGCCACCACGTCCACCGTAGCCTCGTCGTGCAGCATACCGATCTTCAAAGCATCGGCGCCGATGTCGCCGAACACCGACGCAATTTGCTGCGCTAAAAACGCTGGTGGCGCGGCGTGAATGGCTTGTACGCCCAGGCTGTTTTGTGCCGTCAGGGCGGTGACCGCGCTCATGCCGTGGCAGCCCAAAGCGGCCAAGGTTTTTAGGTCAGCTTGAATGCCTGCGCCGCCGCCCGAATCCGAGCCAGCGATGCTGAGAACGCGCGGCACGCGCCAGGGCCGGGCGTCGGACATTATGCTGCGCAGATGCGTTACGGCAGCACCGGTATCGGCAGCGTCGCTGATGGCGCGCACTACCGCCACGCCATCCACTCCGGTGGCCCAAACTGCGGGCAAACGCGCAGCGTTGACACCACCAATGGCCACCAAGGGCAAACGTGTGGCCAAGCGCGCCTGGCGCAGGCCTTCAAGGCCCCAAGCGGGCGCGGTGTTGGTTTTGGTGGGTGTGTCAAACACGGGGCTAACCGCCAAGTAATTCGCTGCAGCGGCGTCTGCGCTGTTCATTTGGGCGGGATACTCGAGCGACAGGCCGATCACCGCGTGTTGGCCCAAGGTTGACCGGGCCATGGCCAGTGGTGTGTCGCTTTGGCCCAAATGCACGCCATGGGCATCGGCGGCCAGCGCCACATCCACGCGATCGTTCACAATCACCAACACCCGCCAAGGCCTTGCCAAACGCATCAACGTCTGGGTCCGTTTGATTAAGGTGGAGGTGTCGCTGTGTTTATCGCGCAGCTGAACACAGCCGACGCCGCTTTGTAGCGCGTCTATCACGCGGGCCTGACCTGTTTCGCTGTCCAGGTCGCTGCCGTCCATCACCCAATACAAACGCAGCCGCTGGCGTAAGGATTGTGGGTCGCGGATGTTCACGCCAGGGTCTCGGCGCGTAAGGTGGCTACCAGCTCAGCCTGGGTTAGTGTGCTGGCCACGTCCAGCAAAGTGGTGGAGTAACGGCCAGTGCCAGTGTCGGGGGTCATGCGCTCGGCTGCGATCTGCCCTACCACGCCCCAGTAAGCCATGGCGCTGGCGCAGGCGCGCCAGGTATCGGGCTGCACCGCTGCAAACGCACCCACCAAGGCGCTGGCCGAGCAGCCCACGCCGGTCACGCGGGTCATGAGCGGGTGGCCGTTGCGCAAAACCGCGTGGCGGCCGTCGGGCGCCAGTACATGGTCTTCAGGCCCTGACACGCATACCACGCAGTCGTTGCGCTGGGACAACGCTTGAGCAGCACCTAGAGCACGCTCCACTGGGTCGGAGCTGTCGACTCCCTTGGTGTTGGCAACCTCACCGGCTAGGCTCATGATCTCAGAAGCGTTACCGCGTATCAAGCTGGGCCGACGCTCCAACAGGTCGACCAATACTCTGCTGCGGTAGTGGCTAGCCCCAGCGCCCACGGGATCAAGCACGCTGGGTTTGCCAGCCTCGCGCGCGGTGTCTAAAGCCAATCGCATGGCGGGTACCCAATGTGAATCGAGTGTGCCGATGTTTACGACTACAGAGCCCGAGACACGCGCCAAATCGGCCACCTCTTCAACGGCGTGAGCCATTAGGGGTGAAGCCCCGGCGGCCAACAAAACGTTAGCGTTGAAGGCGGTGACGACTAGGTTGGTTACGCTGTGCACCAGAGGTGCTTGCTCACGCACAGCACAAATGTCGGCCCAGACGGTATCGATATAAGAAGCGTTTGTTGTGTTCACTGCATGCCTTGTAAAAATAAGATAGGTCGCAGCGACAGTAAACACGGACCCAAAGGGGGATCCGGCTTTCCTACGCTGGTATGACCCAGATCAGGTTCAAAGGGTATTTCTCAGCCCCAAAGGGCACCCCTAGCCAAAATGTTGAATGTTCAACAATTTCTATTATGTCTCAAAGCGAAAAGTTTGGTGGGCGTGGACAAGTCATTTGGTATTACCCCAATTGCTTATACAAATAATAGTGTCATAACTGGAGCGGGGGAGAAGTCACGTTAGGCGATTTTTCCGCTTGCTTCAAGCCATCGACCGTGCAATATATGTGCAATAACTCTGCTAAATCACAGGGCAAAAAGTTATCTAGAAGCCCTGAGCGCAACATGTTGTGGCGCTGATAAGGAAAAAGCATCGGTTTTGACGATGCTTTTTTAGGTGGATTCTCAAGCTGTGACTGATTCACGTTTTGCCGGATTAACAGAAAGCCAGGCTCGAAAAAAATCTATATAAATCAACGACTTATAGACTAAAATGGCAAACGTGTATTATTTCTTGCAATTGACCAAAAATTGTAATTTACAATTTTTCCAGCACTTTCGTAGGTTTTGCACACAGCGCTGTGATTTTGCACGTGAAAAGTTAGACGCTTGGCTCGGGTCTCGCATTCAATTATTAGCTTATCCATGCTTAGCGGCCCATTGGAGGATGATGCGATGCAATTGATCGACACCATCGGTCAAAGCAGCAGGACCTGGTTGCAGTATGTCAGCAGAT
>Ga0192658_1105_pt1 | contig 6750 bp, 4 predicted proteins | sample LauGreSBDMM110SN_4_FD_133055 | JGI IMG/M metagenome (GOLD analysis project Ga0192658, IMG submission 133055)
TCGCTGGCGATGCGGCCCACTATTTTGGTGGCCCCGCCGGGCGCCAAACCGCGGCTGAGGCGGCTCAGGACACGGCCCAAAGCATCAAAGCTTGGTTGTCTTTGTACGAGACCAAGCAGCATCCACTGAGCACCGGTCTGAAATACAACACCTGGCAGCAAAGCGTCGAACAGCTTCAGCAGTCGTTATTTGAGCAATAAAAGGCCCGCGTACGCATTTACGTGGGTAGCAATGCATACAAGCAAGGCGCGGCGCCCCAAAACCGGCTTTTTAGCCCCCACAATGCGATAATGTCAAAAACTTATTCTGACGGTTCAGCATGCAACTCATCCCTGTGATTCTCTCTGGCGGTGCCGGTACACGTTTATGGCCGGTTTCACGCGAACAGCACCCTAAGCCCTTTATCCGCTTGGCTGATGGCCAAAGCCTGTTGCAAAAGTCATTTTTGCGGGCCAAAGGTTTACCGGATGTGGTTGAAGTGCTCACCGTCACCAATCGTGATCTGTTCTTTAAAACAGCAGACGAATATCGCGAAACGGGTGACATCCCAATGCCGCTGGGCTTCATCCTCGAGTCTGAAGGCCGCAACACCGCACCGGCGATTGCGGCAGCTGCAATCACCATCCATCAAACCTACGGCCCCAAAGCCGTGATGTTATTTTTAACTGCTGATCACCTAATCGCTGATGTGGCAGCCTTCACTGAGGCCGTGCAAACAGCCGTCAAACTTGCTGAAACAGGTAAAGTCACCACGTTCGGTATTCAGCCCGAAGGCCCCGAAACGGGCTACGGCTACATTGAATCCGAAGGCCACACGGTTAAACGGTTTGTCGAAAAACCAAATCTCAAAACTGCGCAAGAATACGTGGCCAGTGGTAAATACCTCTGGAACTCGGGCATGTTTTGCATGACCGCTGAAACAGCCATGGCCGAGCTCAAGCGTTATGCGCCGGCTGTCTTAGACGCTGTTGAAACAAGCCTGAAAGCCTCGCGCCGTGTTGAAGGTACCGGCCAGTATCAAATTGACTTAGATGCCGCGACGTTCAAAAAAGCCGACAGCATTTCAATCGACTACGCGTTGATGGAGAAAACCACTCACGCCGCGATCGTTGCCTGCAACATCGGCTGGAGCGATATCGGCTCATGGAACGCCTTGGGTGACTTGATCCCCCAAGATGCAAACGGCAATAGCCTTGAAGGCGAAACCTATTTGCACGATGTCAGCAACACCTTTATTCAAGCCTCAGGCCGTTTGATCGCCGCCGTGGGTGTTGATAACTTGATCATCATTGACACCCCTGATGCTTTGCTAGTGGCGCACAAAGATCGCTCGCAAGACGTAAAACAAATCGCGGGCCAACTCAAAAAGCTTGGGCACGAGGCGTACAAGTTACATCGCACCGTACATCGCCCTTGGGGTACGTACACCGTGCTTGAAGAAGGCGCGGGCTTCAAAATGAAACGCATTGTGGTCAAACCCGGTGCTTCACTTTCGCTTCAAATGCATCATCACCGCAGCGAACATTGGATTGTGGTCGACGGCATGGCCAAGGTCGTGAATGGTGAACAAAACCTCTTGATCGCCACCAACGAATCAACGTTCATCCCCGCCGGTCACAAGCATCGTCTTGAAAACCCCGGCAAAATCGATTTAGTCTTGATCGAAGTGCAAAGCGGCAATTATTTGGGTGAAGACGATATCGTGCGTTTTGAAGACCACTACGGTCGCGCGTGAAGCCACCTATGGGGCGTAATCGCTAATGCGAATGTTTGCGGCGCTGTGGGCGTACCGTGGCTTTATTCTTGAAAGCATTAAGCGCGACTTTCAAAGCCAATATACCAACACAGCTCTTGGTGCGGTCTGGACACTCATCAAGCCGCTGTCGATGGTGTTTGTCTATACCGTGATTTTTGCGCAAGTCATGCAAGCCAAACTGCCCGGTGCAACGAGTCAGTTTGCGTATAGCGTCTATTTATGTGCCGGCGTCTTAACCTGGGGATTGTTCTCTGACACAGTGTCCAAGTTGCAAAACGTGTTTCTTGAAAATGCCAATGTCCTCAAGAAAATTAATTTTCCGCGTTTGTGTCTGCCCGTGATCGTCGTTGCTAATGCCACGGTAAATTTTGTCATTATTTTTGGTTTGTTCACGATATTTTTAGCCGTGATGGGGCAATTTCCGGGCGTGGTGTATCTGTCATTAATCCCTTTGCTGCTTTTACAAACCGCGTTTGCCGTGGGGCTCGGCGTCACACTCGGTGTCTTGAATGTTTTTTTTAGAGACGTCGGGCAATTTTTTACCGTGGTGCTGCAATTTTGGTTTTGGTTAACCCCGGTGGTGTATCCCCTTTCAATATTGCCCCCTGAGTTACAACAGATTATTCAGTACAACCCCATGACGTTGATGGTGACCGGTTATCAACAAATTTTGGTGAGTGGGCAATGGCCCCAATGGCAAGGGCTGTGGCCAGTTGCTGCGGCCGCTCTTGTGCTGTGTGCGCTCGGGCTGCGTTTGTTTCGTCAGCATGCCGGCGAAATGGTAGATGAACTGTAATGGGTACGATCACAGTCTTGGGGGTTGGTAAGGCCTACAAACAGTATGCGGGCCGTTGGTCGCGGCTGGCTGACTGGCTCGTCCCCACCTGGCTTGGTAAGCCACACCACACGCTTAAATGGGTGTTGCAAGAGGTCAGTTTTTCAGTGCAACCCGGTGAGGCTGTTGGGATTGTGGGCATTAACGGTGCGGGCAAAAGCACTCTGCTTAAAATGATCACGGGCACAACGCAACCGACAACTGGCAGCGTTCATTTGGTGGGTAACGTTGCTGCGCTCTTAGAGCTTGGGATGGGGTTTCACCCCGACTTTACCGGCCGGCAAAATGCGATCATGGCGGGTCAGTTGCTTGGGCTGAGCGCTCACGAAATTGAAGGCCTGATGCCCGAGATTGAGGCGTTTGCTGAAATCGGTGATTACATTGATCAACCGGTACGAGTGTATTCAAGTGGCATGCAAATGCGGCTAGCGTTTAGCGTTGCGACTGCTAAAAAGCCCGACATCTTGATCGTTGACGAGGCGCTGTCAGTCGGCGATGCGTATTTTCAGCATAAAAGTTTTGAAAGAATTCGACAGCTAGGTACGCAAGGCACAACGCTACTGATCGTGTCGCACGACAAAGGCTCGATACAAGGGCTATGCAGCCGCGCCGTGTTGTTAAATGAGGGTCGCCTGGTAATGCAAGGCGCACCAGACGAAATCATGGATTATTACAACGCGTTGTTGGCCGAGCGCGGCAATCTAACCGTCAGACGCCAGCTCAATGAGCAGGGAAAGGTGCAAACCATTTCCGGCAGTGGCGAGGCCACCATCGAAGACATTGCAATATTGAACGAGCAGGGCGAGCGCCTCGAGATCGTCAATGTGGGGCAAACAATTGTTCTACAGGCTGTGATTCAAGCGCATCAAGTTTTACCTGAGTTGGTGTTGGGGTACGTGATTAAAGATCGCCTCGGGCAGCCGGTGTATGGTACCAACACCCATCATCTCAACGACAAGCTCGAACAAGTGCCGGCCGGCTCGAGGCTGACCTATCGGTTCACGTTTCCGGCCAACCTTGGCGTAGGGAGCTATTCAATATCGGTGGCCTTGCACACGGCAGATACTCACGTTAGTCAAAATTATGAGTGGCGCGATCTGGCGGTGGTTTTTAGTGTGGTCAATGCTGACAAACAAAACTTTGTCGGGGTGAGTTGGCTACCGCCGAAAATGGAGTGTCTAAAATGACGGACGGATTTTACCGAGCGTTTGAAGATAAGCATCGAGGCAGTCGCCAGTCAATTAAAGAGCGCCAGCGTGCGTATCTGCCGTTTATCAGACCATTGGCCGAGATTTACTCTGGCGTGCAGACGCTGGATTTAGGTTGCGGTCGCGGCGAGTGGTTAGAGCTCTTGGTTGAGGCTGGGTTTGATGCCCGTGGTGTGGATCTTGATGACGGGATGTTGGCTGAGTGTCGAGCACGCGGCTTAAACGTTCAAACGCAAGACGCCTTAACAGCACTCAAAAGCCTACCCGACGCCAGTCAGGCGATTGTTTCTGGGTTTCAGTTTGCCGAACATATTCCGTTTGAGGTGTTGCAGGCCGTTGTTCAAGAAGCGTTCAGGGTGCTCAAGCCTGCCGGGTTGCTGATTTTAGAGACACCCAATCCCGAAAATGTCGTGGTGGGCACGACGAATTTTTATCTTGATCCCACCCATGAAAAGCCATTACCGCCCCTATTAATTGAATTTTTACCCGAGTACTACGGTTTTTATCGCGTCAAAACGCTCAGACTGCAAGAGCCGATTAATCTGGCTGATGCGCGTAGATTGACGATTCATGATGTCTTGGCTAGCGTGAGCCCAGACTATGCGGTGTTGGCTCAAAAGTCGGCCGACCCAGCGATTTTGCAATTGGTGAGCCAAGCCTTTGACTTGCAGTATGGCGTGACGCTTGGCATGGTCTCTAGCCGGTATGAAGAGCAAACGGATGATCGCACCAATGCGTTTAATGCTCACATACAAAGGCTTGATCAGCGGCTCGTTGCACTCGAAGAGCGGCAGCGTCTTTTTGAGATCAAGGTTGAAGGTCGTCGACCAATCGGCTTGTTGAAACGCGCTGTCAAAAAAGCCGCTCGTATTCTGGTGGGTGCCGCTCACCGCTTTGTTGACGAACATCCCGTGTGGCATCAGCGCGTCTTGGCTGTGCTTAAGGCTGTTGGGCTTTATAAATTGCTGAATCGGGCGCTGCTTAAGATCGCTTCGGTCGCACATAACGCTAGGCGCTCTATTAGTGTTGACGAGGCGGCAGCGGTTGCACGCGAAGAGGCGCTTGCCCAACAACCTGCCGTTGTGCAAGAAGCGTTTAAAGAGCTTGAAAGTGTGACTAAAAAGGCGGAGAAGCGGTAATGCGCATTGTGATCGACATGCAAGGCGCACAAACCGAAAGCCGCTTTCGGGGGATTGGACGCTATAGCTTATCGCTTGCCTTAGCCATTGCGCGTCAGCGCGCTCATCACGACATCATGCTGGTGCTCAATGGCATGTTTCCCCACACCATTGAACCGATCCGTAGTGCGTTTGAAGGCGTGTTGCCGCAAAACAATATCCTGATTTGGGATGGCGTTGCGCCCGTGCGAGAGGCCGATGCGGGCAACGACAAGCGTCGCGAAGCCTCTGAACTCTTGCGTGAAGCTTTTATCTCGGCACTGCATCCCGACCTACTTTTAATCACCAGCCTGTTTGAAGGCTTTGGTGATGACGCGATTACAAGCGTGGGTCGTTTTGATTCAAGTATCCCAACGGCCGTCATCTTGTATGACTTGATTCCGCTGATCAGCCCCGACGAGCACTTTGCCGCCCACAAGCCACAGCGCGATTACTACTTTCGCAAAATTGCTTCGCTTAAGCAAAGCAAACTGCTGCTCGCGATTTCAGAGCGCGCTCGCTTAGAGGCGATTGCCGCGCTTAAGTTCGAGCAGCAAGATGTGATCAATGTATCGGGTGCCTTTGACGAGGCGTTTAAGATCATTGACGTTTCAGCCGAGCAAAAAGCGACGCTATTGGCGCAGTTAAATATTCAGAAACCGTTTGTGTTTTACACGGGTGGTGCAGACGCGCGCAAAAATTTACATCGACTGATTGAAGCCTATGCAAGCCTACCTTCGGCAATCAGATCTGAACACCAGCTTGTACTCGCCGGCAAAATGCCGATTGGGCATGTAGAAGATTTCAAAGCCACTGCGGCGCGTCTCGGCTTGTCAGACGCTGAGCTTCTGCTGCCCGGCTATGTGTCAGACGATGATCTCCTCAAACTGTATAACTTGTGTCGGTTGTTTATTTTTCCGTCTTTGCACGAAGGGTTTGGCATACCGCCTCTTGAGGCAATGTCGTGCGGAGCGGCAGTGATCGGCGCGCAAGCGACCAGCTTGCCTGAAGTCATCGGTTTGCCCGAAGCCTTGTTTGATCCAACGTCTGTGCCAGCGATTGCCGGTAAGCTTGAACAGGCCTTAACGGATGAGGCCTTTCGCAACAGATTGATCACCCATGGTTTGCAGCACGCTAAGACGTTTACTTGGGCGGCCAGTGCCCAACGTGCCCTAGCCGCCTTCGAACGCTTTAAGCCTCGCGCGCCCGCACAAAGCGCGTCGAGCTTGACCGTTGAAAAGACCACAGTGTTTGAGCAAGCGCCTAAAAAGATTCTGTTGCTTAAGCTTGATCACCTTGGTGATTTTGTGTTGGCGATTCCGGCAATCTCACGCTTAAGAGCGCGCTACCCAAGCGCGACCATTGACATGGTGGTGGGAAGTTGGTCGGTGCCCTTGGCTCAAGGTTTAAAGCTTTTGAATAATATTTATAGCTTTGATTATTTCAAGAAAAAATCTTCTGAGTCTGCGGCGGCGTCTGAACGCGCCGTGCAAGAGTTATGCGCCAAGCTTGGCGAATACGATTTTGCGCTTGATCTGCGCCGCCAGCGCGATACGCGATTTATTTTGAAGCAGGTGCGCGCTAAGTTCAAAGTTGGTTACGAAACTTTTAACCCTAACTTTGACAGCTGCCTAGATGTGGCGCTGCCAGCCCAACTAGATTTCGCAGGGTTGGCCACCGAGCAAAACCAGCTATCGAGTTCGCTTCAGATGACTCGCTTAATTGACGCCTTGCCCCAAAGCGAAAGTGATTATCTTGCCTTTCCACCACTGACAGATCAACCCAAGCCTACTG
>Ga0192658_1156_pt1 | contig 6658 bp, 5 predicted proteins | sample LauGreSBDMM110SN_4_FD_133055 | JGI IMG/M metagenome (GOLD analysis project Ga0192658, IMG submission 133055)
TATCGAGAACGGTGCACTTAGGCCGCATACCACCAAGCGAAGTACCCTTACCTTGTAAATATTTAAGATCAGCTGCGGTCTCTTGGCTGAGCTCAACCGCTCGCGATGCTTGTAGTATTTTTTCAAGCTCTAGCAAAACGGGTGTTGTATGGCCCCCATCTTCAGCACCGCGCAGGTATTGGCCTGCTTCGCTTCGTAGGCGAAGGGCACCAATACGACTGTAATCATCTACCGCAGTGAGATAGTCAATTTCTGATAACGCGGCTAGTGAGGCGTCAGTCGCTCGGGCTTTTGCGTGCGCGCGCGCGATCACGCGTCGACCCCAAGCATCGGGCTCAAAATCGGCTAAAGCAAGAAAAAAACACGAGTCATTTTTGCTTGGAGGTTTTCGTAGTTGATGCCCGACCTGGCGCCGCAAATCGGGCGAAATATCAAAGCACAGTGGATTCGTTAACCATTGCTCACTGTAAGTAAATTGAGAGAACTCTCGAGGACCATTTTTAGCGTAAATCAAACGCCCGAGCGGATGTTCAATACGACCTAGGCAAACCTCAAGACTCGTGCGACGCGTAACCGGTTTAAAAACTGTTTTCGTTGCCACTAGAACGCACCCGTTTCAGCGGTAGTTTTTGACTTGCGAATGCGTTGCGGCAGTTTTTCATCCATCAGAATTAAACCGATCGAGTCGTTTGCGGTGTCGAAAAGCTGGTCAAGCTTATCGAGCTCGCCAAAGACTTGTAAGGCACGAACTAGATGTTGAAGTGCGCTACCGGGGTGCCCCGACTCTAAGCGGCGAACCGTATTGATTGACGTGCCGATGCGCTCTGCAAGATCTTGTTGCGACAAGTTACGCCGACGCCGAGCGAGTGATAGGGCTAAACCTAAACGGCCTAAGCTGCGTGCGGCTGGCAATGGGATATCAGACATATGAATTTAAAGTCTTATAAATTAATTTTTAAAGAGTATAAAAGTCTATATATAAATTATTAAACGATCAGATATTACTTAATTTTTAACCTATTTGTCAATGTTTTTTACTCTAACTATTAAAATATAGATTTTTAAATAATATAAAAATCCATATTTGTATATTTTATTAATTTTCTTATTAAAAATTCTTTCTTAAAGACACCGTACTCACCTGCCTCACTCCTTGAGGCACCAACTCTTCTATTGTCTAGCCCAATCCACTTATTTTTATTAATACAGTTGATTTGTACAGTTATAGTGTTATTATTAACACATGAACACTGTCAATCACACCCAAACGTTCTCGCTTGACGAGCTCTGTACCCTCACCGACCTCACCAAACGCACGGTTCGCTACTACGTCCAAATCGGGCTGGTGAACCGGCCTGAAGGTGAAACGCGGGCAGCAAAGTACTCGCCACAGCATCTTGAACAACTTTTGCTTGTCAAAAAATGGACAACAGCCGGGGTGTCGCTTGACCGTATTCGTGAACTGCTTCAAGGCGGCTCAGCGCCAGTTCCTGAGCGAGGGCGCGTGCCCGGGTCAATCGAAGTCTGCAGCCATTTGCATGTGGCCGAAGGCGTTGAGCTTGTGATTGAACCTACCCGCGCCGGGCTTACCCCCGAGCAGTTGCGTCATTTTGTTCGCGCCGTGATGAGCGCCTACGAACAAATCAACCAAGACAGCACAACAAAGGCAAACAAATGAGCGAAATTATCGAATTCGACGGCCCACAGGCTACCCTGCGTAGCAGCCAAGGCGCACCACTGATCCTAAAAGACGTTGCCATCACAGGCGAACTGCGTGGTGCCATGTTTGAAGCGCATGTGCGCCAAACCTTTAGTAACCCCACTGATACGCACGCTGAAGTCGTGTACAGCTTTCCACTACCCTGGGGCGCAACATTGTTAGGTGTTGAAGTACAGCTTGACCAAGTCAAACTCAACGGCACAGTCGTTGCTAAAGCCCAGGCTGCAGAACAATACGAAGAGAGCCTTTCTAAGGGCGATGCCGCTATCATGCTTGAGCGTGGCAACGATGGTAATTACGTTTTGCATCTGGGTAACTTAGCACCTGGTGAGCAATGCGTGATCGATATGCACTATGGCCAGTTATTGCAGTTTGAACAAGGCGGCCTGCGCTTAGCCATCCCAACCGTCATTGCACCCCGTTATGGCGATGCAATTCGAGACGGCGGCCTTGCGCCCTATCAAGTTCCAGAAACTGACTTTTTAGCCGAGTATGGTTTTAGTTTGACGCTAAATCTGCATGGTGATTTAGTCAACGCACGCATCGCCTCGCCCAGTCATCCGATCAGCATGGCCAACAGTGCAACTGATCATATGTTGACTGTCGCCTTAGCTCAACAAAGCTATCTAGACCGTGACTTCATCCTAGTGCTTGATCAACTCGACCAATGTTCAGTTGCTACCATTGCACCCGACTACGTCGATGCAAAAACCTTTGTCGCCACCGCCAGCTTTAGCCCAAGCATCCCCAACGCCAAAGCACAACATACCGCGGTCAAGATTTTGGTTGACTGTTCAGGCTCGATGGCAGGCGGTAGCATCCAAGCTGCACGACGTGCATTAATTGCCATCGTTAAAAAATTCAAGGCTAGAGATAAATTCTCGCTCTCTAAGTTCGGTTCATCGGTTGAACATCGCTCGCTTTCTCTTTGGACAGCCTCTGACCAATCACGCTTAGGTGCAGAAAAATGGATCGCCGAACTACATGCCGACATGGGTGGCACTGACATGCTAGAGGCCATCGAAAGCACCTTTGAGTTAGCGCATAGCAGCCCATGCGATGTCTTGCTAATTACCGACGGTCAGATCTACGGTATTGACGCCGTCATTGAACAAGCTAAAGCTTCAAAGCATCGCGTGTTTACAGTGGGCATTGGCAGTAGCCCAAGCGACAACCTATTACGTCGCCTTGCGGTTGAAACCAATGGAGCCTGTGATTTTGTAGCCGAAGGCGAAACCGTTGAACCTGCAATCGTGCGTATGTTTAATCGCTTACGCTCACCTGCAATCACCAAGGTATCGGTTCAGTGGCCTGAAGGTTTTACACCCAAGCTTTTAACCAAAGTCGACAACACTGCCTTTGATGGGGATACCCTACACGCATCGGCTTGGTTTAGTACAAAGCCAACTGGTCGGATCACGCTATTGGGTCAGTTAGTTGGCCAAGACATTGTGCAAGAACTTGGCCGTGTAGAAATCAACGAAACACCCGCAACGTCGACGGCCTTGTCACGCTTAGCAGCTGCCGATCACATACAACATTTGGTCGGTGCAGCCGAAGCGACTAAGCTTGCGCTTGATTACCAATTGGTCACAGAGCACACCAACTTTTTAATGCTGCATGAGCGCAGCGCCGAAGACAAAGCAACTAACATGCCTGAGCTGCACAAGGTCAAGCAGATGCTGCCAGCGGGCTGGGGCGGTGCTGGTATGGATCAAGTGTATTGCATGAGAAGCTCAGTGAGTTTGTCGTGCGATGACTCGATCTCAGACATGTTCTCATTGCCCACCGTCATGCGCAGTCGAGGCATAGGTTCACCACAATCGGAATCCCTTGAAACATCCGGGATGGATCATTACGACATCCCAGCGTTCTTCAGACGACAGGCCGACCCAGAACCAGTCGCTCATACCATCGGCCAGCGTATAACGATCAAAGCAGATCGCATTTGGTTTGAGTTAAACGACGCGCAAGAAACAATCTTTGCGTTACTCACGCTTAACCCTCAGGCTATTGGTGCACGGATCTGGTTTGTCAATCAAAAGCACGAGGTATTTGACTATATGGACTTCGTCAGTTCAGAAGACGCCATCAACACCTTGCAGCTAAATGGCTTTAGCGATTACGTTAAAAAGAAATTTTCGCTCTTTAATCGGGTTCGAACGCGCTACACCTGGAAGTGTGAAGACAACACGCGGGTCTATACAAACTCGACAACTTGGGTGAAAACATAGAGTCAACGTCATCTCAATCGGGTCGCCTCAGCAGCCTCGCACCAAAGCCTCTTTGTCGAGAAGCTGTTGAGCATATTGGTTTCGCCAGACGCTCGAGGTAAGGGTATAAATATTTTGCTTTGATGCCCAAAATTCAGTTGTAATATCTCTAAGCAAGCCAATGGTCGAAGCCGACACTAGGCGCCGCCAGAGATAAAGCAACTGAACGCAGGGGCACGATGGGCTACAAAGTTTCACTCGGTCTGCACACATATCAATTTTCAGACCTCAAAACGGTGATGGCCAAGGCGAGCCCGCTGCGCTCTGGCGATTGCCTCTCGGGCGTCGCCGCCCTGTCCAATGAAGAACGGGTCGCTGCTGCCCTTGTACTAGCTGATCTACCCTTAAAACGGTTTCTTGAAGAACAGCTCATTGCCTACGAAGACGACGAAGTCACTCGGGTGATTCTGGACGACCATCAAGCCGACGCGTTTGCACCACTTTCAAGCTTTACCGTGGGTGATTTTCGTAACTGGCTACTGTCTGATGCAGTCGGCGCCAACGAACTCAACGCGGTCGCAATGGGGTTGACCCCCGAGATGGTTGCTGCTGTTTCAAAAATCATGCGTAACCAAGATCTGATTTTGGTTGCTGCGAAATGCCAGGTTGTCACGCGCTTTAGAAACACACTGGGCCTCGCCGGTAGACTATCCGTCAGGCTTCAACCCAACCACCCTACCGACGACGCCCGCGGCGTGGGCGCTGCCATCATTGACGGCTTACTGTATGGCGCGGGTGATGCGGTCATCGGCGTGAACCCCGCCTCAGATAATTTTCGTGAAATCAGCCAGATCTTGTCGTTGTTAGACAAGGTGCGTGAAAAGTTTGATATCCCAACCCAGACTTGTGTGCTCACACATGTCACAACGACTCTGCGCGCAATTGAGGCCGGCTTGCCAGTTGATCTGGTGTTTCAATCCATCGGCGGCACCGAGGGCGTCAATCGCAGCTTTGGGGTCACCGCGGCCTTATTACAAGAGGCGCACGAAGCCGCGCTCTCGTTGCAGCGCGGCACCGTCGGCAACAATGTGATGTATTTCGAAACAGGCCAAGGTAGCGCGCTTTCAGCGAACGCCTCGCATGGTGTGGATCAACAAACGATCGAAGCCAGGGCCTATGGCTTGGCACGCCGCTTTAAGCCGCTACTATTAAACAGCGTTGTAGGCTTCATTGGCCCCGAATATCTTTTTGATGGCAAACAGATTATTCGTGCTGGGCTTGAAGATCATTTTTGCGGCAAGTTACTTGGCCTACCAATGGGTTGCGATATTTGTTACACCAACCACGCTGAGGCCGATCAAGATGATATGGATACCCTGTTAACACTATTGGGCGTAGCAGGCATCAACTACATCATGGGTGTACCGGGCTCAGACGACATCATGTTGGGCTATCAAAGTACTTCGTTTCACGATGCCTTGTATATCAGACGCGTGTTGGGAAAAAAGCCGGCACCTGAATTTGAGGCTTGGCTTGAAAAAATGCAGTTAGTTGATGGCAAGGGGCGGGTCATCAGCCCCGTTGATTCGCAAGCTTTACTGACCTTTTAAGGAGACGGCCGTGCCTAAGCGATCTGTGGTGTCGTCCGAGAAAGCCTCAACGGTATCCTCCGACAAAGTCTCAGCGGTTTCGCCCAACAAAGCTTTAATTTCTGAAGCCACGCCGGCTTGGTTAAAGTTAAAGGAACTGACCGGTGCCCGGATCGCCTTGGGTCGCACGGGCGTAAGTTTGCCCACCAAAGATATTCTCGAGTTTCGCATGGCGCATGCACGCGCCCGCGATGCAGTTCATACCGCGCTTGAGATAGCGCCTTTGTTAAAGGGACTCGCTAGCAGAGGATTCGCACCGATCACTGTGTCAAGTCAAGCCGTGGATCGGCACACGTTTTTGCTACGCCCTGACCTTGGGCGTCGACTCTCAGTTGATAGTGCGCAAAACTTAATACACTTAAGCAACGACACCAAACAGCCCTTACCCAGCCTGGCCTTTGTGATCGCAGATGGGCTTTCAGCACAAGCGATTCAAACCCATGCCTTACAGTTGCTTGAGGCCTTAAGCTTAGAACTGCCGCAGGTGCAAGAGGCGGCAGTGGTTCTTGCGACCCAAGCTCGCGTGGCACTTGGGGATGAAATTGGCGAAATTTTAGGTGCCGAGTTGGTGGTTGTGTTGATCGGCGAACGCCCTGGGTTGTCTGCACCTGATAGCATGAGCGCGTATCTCACCTGGCACCCCAAAGTTGGCCGAACAGACGTTGAGCGCAACTGCATTTCAAATATACGTCTTGAAGGTTTAAATTATGCCGAGGCCGCGCAAAAGCTAGCTTGGCTGATTAAGCAAGCAAAGGTGTTGGGCAAAAGCGGAGTTGAGTTGAAAGAAGAGTCTGAATCGTGAGAAGATATTTGGTGACAAGCGTGACTTCTAGACTCTAATCGTACAAGGTTTATACAAAAATAATGAACACCACACAAAACAACAAAGCTTTACCGCTTGCCGGGCTGAAGGTTCTTGACCTAACGCGCGCCTTGGCAGGCCCCTTCAGCGCAATGATTTTGGCCGATCTTGGGGCCGATGTCATCAAAATCGAACCCACGCCAAACGGCGAGATGGTTCGAGGCTGGGGCCCGTTTCAAGACGGGATCAGCGTCTATTACTTAAGCATTCATCG
>Ga0192658_1175_pt1 | contig 6466 bp, 4 predicted proteins | sample LauGreSBDMM110SN_4_FD_133055 | JGI IMG/M metagenome (GOLD analysis project Ga0192658, IMG submission 133055)
ATGTTCAAGACCCTTGCACAAGAAAACATCAATATCCAAATGATCAGCACCAGCGAGATCAAAACCTCTGTGTTGATTGAAGACAAGTACATGGAGCTTGCGGTCCGCGCGCTGCACAAAGCCTTTGGACTTGAATCGGCTGCACCGACTAAGGTTTGATGTCTGTTAAATATATTTAACTTTTTTAATAAATGTTAGATATATTTAACTTTTTATTTTGCAACGCTTTCCTATAATGTGTTAAATTTATTTAACTTATTTTGTTAAGTTGAATAATTTGAATACTCTGAAAGCGATCGCCACGGGGCTGTTAGATGGGCGCAAAGCGCTGACTGACATCGACCTTGCCCGTCAAACCGGTCTGACCAGACAAAGTATCAGTCGCGCCTTTAGCGGTGAGCATAATTTCGGTGTAACGACGCTTTTGGCAATTGCTGAGGCCAATGGTCAAAAGGTGCTGATTGTCTCGCGCGAAGTTGCCAGTGCTTTCGAATCCTCTGGCCAATTGAATGTCCAGCACGTCGCGACGATGACAGAAGGTCTTCAGGATCTCTAATGTCTAACGTAGAGATTTTGGACATTTTTTTGGCGCAGAGGCTGATCGGAAAGCTTTTTCGCTTTGATAACCGTGCAACTGCTCCGATGATTCGGTTTGTTGCCGACAAACGTTTCTCCGTTGATTCCCAGCAAGCCATCGTATCGCTGAGCATGCTGGCGCAACATCCTGAACAGCAAGAGTCGCTTTGGAGTGATCTTGGTAGTTCGCTGTTCAATGGCAGAGATGGAAGGTTGCCCGCATTTTTTCAGAACATGCTGCCAGAAGGTGTGTTTAGAACGCACCTTGCGCAAATTCGAGGCTGCCGAGAGGATGACCATTTTGCTTTATTCGCAGCCTGCGGGCTTGATCTACCTGGCGCGGTCAAGGCGCTTCCCGCGACGTTAACAAAAGACCAGTTGGCGGCACTGCTCACGCAAGATCACGCACCGCTAGACATGTCTGTGACTGCAGATCCATTGCCGCTAGGGGTATCAATTTCTGGCGTGCAACCCAAGTTTGGGTTGATTGAATTAGGAGGGCGGTATGTTGCACGTAAACGGCAAGGCGTCACTCGAATTATTGGTAAGTTGCCGCAAATTGATCGGCCAAGGCTACCAGAGGTTGAGCACTTAAGCCTAGGACTCGCGCAAGCTGCAGGCGCGAGTGTTTGCGAGCATAAGTTAGTACCTTTAGCGCAGATGGATATCGAGCATGGATACGCGCTTGGAGGTAGCAGTCATTTCTTAGCAGTGACGCGATTTGACCGCGATGGCGCCAAACGAATTCATTGCGAAGACTTTGCTCAAGTGTTGAATGTCGATCCTCAGCAAAAATACATGGGGGCATCCTATGCGGCCATGGGATCGCTGATGATGCGCTTTCCTGGAAGCTTGGGCGTCAATGCCGTACACGAGTTATTGAGACTGCTAGTCATCAATGACCTGATGGGCAATTACGACGCGCACCTAAAGAACTTTTGTTTGATCTACCCTGATGGTCGCACACCCTTTCTATCGAAAGCGTTCGATATTGTTGCGTGGTCTGTTTATCTGGGCGGGCAGGGCAGCGCCTTGGCGCTTTACCGAGATAACACACGCAAAAAAATGCCAATTGGGCTGAGCCCTGCCACGCTAAGAACCTTTTGCGAGCGCGTTGGCATCGCAGAAAAGCCTTGCGCCAGTTTGATTAAAGAGACAGTATCAACGGCGTTTGAGCTATGGCCCGCATTAATCGAAAGCAGTTTGATGTATGACACGCAAAAAGAGAAGCTTTTGGCACGTTTAGCGTCGCATCGTTTTGCGAAAGGGGTGCGAACTTACGCGTAGGTATCGTTGGTTAGCAGTGTCATTCACACACCCGTGTGGACATACCGTGTTAGTAGCGCTCGCCCTCCCGCAACTCTTTAATGATCACATCGCCCATTGGCATCTCATCTTGCTGAGCTACCAGTTCAAGCGCAAAGTTCTTTCTACTGAAAGTGCTTGAACTTATTATGAGTATGCCATCGGCATCCAAGCTTGCGTCAAGACGATTCTCAGCTTTGACCTCGATTGGGGGCAAGTGTTTAGTTGAAATGCATACATCAAAAAGGTTACGTCTTTTCGAAATCGGCTGGTCGGGCATAAGATGTTCGTTGAATGCGGTGTGATTGGGTCTCAGTGTGATTGGTGGAGTAATCGAAAATCAAGTGTTTTTTTGTAAAAATGAGTAAGCAAATGTTGCTTGAATGAGCAAGTGCCTTGGATGGTTCAGTCTGCTTGCCGAGCTTGGGGGAGCTAAGCCTGTCTCATGCTAGAATTCGCACTTGGTTTGGAGGCGTGCCCGAGAGGCTGAAGGGGCTCCCCTGCTAAGGGAGTATGTGAGCTAAAACTTGCATCCAGGGTTCGAATCCCTGCGCCTCCGCCAGCCATCTAGTAAATACGCGCCTCTAGTGGCGCTTTTTATTTCTACCCACCAATTTACCCACCATTAAAATCGGCTGATCACCAGTTGTGTCACTTAGCTGTTTGCATTAGCCGAACCGGTTGCGCTTAGCCACCCTTGCTTGGGACCAGTCCACTACCCCACCCCTCGTCGATTTCAGACAACCGACACCCCACCGTACCCCCACCCCCCAAAATTCATTTGGGACCCCCGGCTACCTTTACACCTTGTTCTGCACGAACGACGCCCGTATTTTTGAAAACACCCCCCGTCACTTTTTAAAGTATCAGTATTTTTTTATTTTTATTGACAATAGGTTGCGACGGATTTGAGTCAAAGATAAGATTCAGATTGCACAAATTAGTGTACCTTTGCGCGAACTAATAACACTAACTTTATTTTATATATTTGGTCTCGTTCTGGTTGTACTTTGGCCCCTTCGAGTCGTTAGTTAAATCAGTGCTTTGTGCGCTTTGCGACCAACTGGAATCGCTAACGTACAAACACCACCGTTTGGTTTGACTGCAGATGAATGTACCTCTGAAAGTTGCGACCTCCACCCCCTTGCGGCTGATCGCCTCGCGCTGGCTACCCAATCAAGCGCAACGATGCCAATCGCCCCCTCCGTCTGCGCACAGTTCGCGCTCCTTTGTTAATGGCTGCCGGTTCGCCCGGCGGATATTGTGTGTCTGAAACCTCTCTTATTTTTTTGCAGTTGTCGATCGTTGCGCTCTGCTGGCTTGTCGAACATTATTTTCCTCGCCTCTCGAATCGTGGCGATTCAGTCCGTAGAGTCTTTTCGATATTGGTGGTGTGGGCTGCCGCTTTAGGTGCAGTGGCTTTTTGTCAGGCCTATTTATTCCAGCCTTTGATCAGTTGGGTTGCCCCGTTCAAGATATTTAGCTTTTCTCAATTGCCGATCCCTAACGCGGTTGGATTCATCCTAAGTCTGCTGTTACTCGATCTCTTTCAGTATCTGATTCATTGGGCCTCGCACAAGATCTCGCCGCTTTGGGCCTTGCACAGCGTGCATCACGCAGACACACACGTCACAGCCGCGACGGGTCTGTTGCATCATCCTCTAGAGATGATGTTCAGTTTTATTGTGACTGTGTGCTTGTTGATTTTGTTCGGGATATCGCTGCAAGTCATCGTTACGTACAGCCTGTTATCGACACTTCATAATTTGCTCGTGCATGCAAACGTCAATATCCCAGCAAGGCTCGATCGTGTGTTGCGATGGTTCATTGTGACACCAGATATGCACCGCACTCACCACTCGGTCAGGCCAACTGAAGGCAACTCAAATTTCGGACAATTATTTCCGTATTGGGATTGGTTGTTTAGAACCTATCAAGCGAAGCCCTCCACATCGCTAGCAAAATTAAAAATGGGGTTGATCGAACCGAACAAGGGGGGTGCCTTTAATCCTCTCGAATTAATGGTTCAACCATTTGGGCTGTATGGCGCGGCAAACAGGAGAAAAACTAAATGAGCCCTCAAACTAAAGTGTGTGGACTCTTTCGGCAATTTAAAACATACGCTTGGATATGTCTCTTTGTCGCGTTGACGTTCATGTCTTGCGGCGCCCGTGCTGGCGGTGGTTTCGCGTTCACATTGCCAACAGGTACTGTCAATCAGGCTTACTCGTTTGATCTCACTACGATGCCGAACGTTTTTTTTAATACCCAATTTACGACCCAAGGCGTAAACAATTTTGGAGCCTTGCCGCCCGGGCTTTCCTTTGTTAATGGCACCAGCACGATTTTTGGAACACCAACTACTGCAGGCACGTACTCCCCCGCCTTCGCGGTGAGAGGCATCCAAATCGCCTTTCAATACATTCTATCATTCCGATTTCTCGCCGCAAGCCCGAGCACTGACGACGGCTCAAGCATCGTCGTGCCGCCTCCTGGCTCGGCTGGCACGGTTGTCTTGGCCAGTAACTTAACCAGTGGCACCGTGTTTACCGGTGGCACGCTGATGACTGCAAATGGGTTGACGTCAACAGCGTCATTTGTACTCGGCGCGGGCGGAGCGACCGTGGTGACCCCACCGAGTGGTACGGCCACACTTTCTGGGGTGATTTCTGGTTTGGGTGGGATGACGGTGGTCAGCGGCGCGAGTACGTCTCCCTCAACTTGTTTGTCTTGTTCAGGTGGCATATTGAGCGGCGCAGCTGCTGTCGCTACCTCAAGTGGCACGGTCAGTTATCAAACTAGCGCTGGGCAAACACTTAATCTTCCCAGCCTAAGTGGCGGAAACCTTGTTTTGTCAGGCAATAACACCTACAGCGGCGGCACTACAGTTGCATCAGGTACGTTACAGGTCAACGGCGTGTCATCTACCGGCTCTGGAGACGTGACGATAAACAGTGGTGGGATGCTGATGGGTACTGGCACGATCTTGGGCAATCTGACGGTAAGCGGTATTTTGAAGCCGGGTAATTCACCAGGGTATCTGGCGGTGGGTACAAACGTCTCGATGGCAAGCGGTAGCTTGTACGTGCAAGACATCGCTGGCTTAGTGCAAGCAAGCAGCACGAGCCCATCAGGTGCTACCGGTTACTACTCTTATCTGAACAGCACAGCAGGTCAGTTTGTCATCAACCCGAACGTTTTACTGGCCCCTCGGCTCGCAAACTTGTTTAGTGTCGGTGAGTCTGGTTATGGCAGCAGTATCTTTGTGCCTGAACTCGGCAATCGCTTTCGCATAGTCACGGCGAGCGGTGGCGTTACCGGACGCTTTGCCGCAGTCATACAGCCAGCGCAGCTCAGCGGCGGCACGCAATTCATTGCTTTTTATAACGTTAACAACAGCAACAGCATTGATCTCGCGACGGTTCCGACCTCGTACGCGAATTCACTTGACGCTGAGAAAGACAACGCTAAGTCGGTGGCTCGCGTGCTAGATCAGTTGTTAGGTGTGAACCAAGTCAACACAGCCACTGCGGCACAAGACCAACTGCTGTATGCAGCCTCAGGCCAAACCGCCGCCAGCCTACCTGCCTTTGTCAAAGCCCTGTCAGGCGAGGTACATGCAGCGTCGGCAGCCGTCTTGCCGCAAGCCGGTCAACGACTGCAACAAGCGGTGCTTGCGCGCCTAAGCGATTATCCGATCATGCCGAATCTATTGAATGCCGCCTTGAACAACGGGTTATCTTCTGGGCTGATCAGCGGCAGCAATCCCATAGGCTTACCTACGGCGGCAGTTGGTTCAAATCCTGCCGTCAACCCCAACGCAAGTGCGCACGCCAGCGCAAGCCTCGTCAATGGTAACGCCTGGGCTGAGATCGCTTATCAGCGGGGCGATCGCGGTGGCGACAGCCAGGCGAGTGGGTACAACAGTAATCTGTATCAAGCTGTGTTTGGTGTGGATGCGTACACGAACGCCGCGCTTGGACTCAAGCTTGGCGGTGGTTTAGCGCTCTCGAACACCACGGTCAATGCAACCGGTGGTAACAGCACGATTCAGCAGGGCGCATTGTTCCTCTACGGCAAGATGCCTGTAGCGACAGATTACGTACTAGATGGAATGGTGAGTCTGGGCTTAAGTTCCAGCAAGCTCTCGCGCAGCGACATCACGGGTATCAGCAATGGCTTTAGTAACAAGTCTGTGATGGGCAACGATGTGCTGGTAAGTGCAGGTCTGAGCCGTCCGTTTGAGACGAGTGATGTGCGCATCACCCCCTATGTGCGACTCACTTACCAGTACGTGGGCCAAGCCTCTTACGATGAGGGCAGCAGTGCTGCGGCGCTTAACGTCGGGCGAATGAGTGCCAATGGCGTACGTGCAGTCATCGGAGTGGGAGCAGGGTCGTTGAACAAAGACCCACTCAAAGATGAGTTCACCTATCGTGCCAACATTGCAGTCGGTGCGGACACCACTGGCTTGCTTAACCCAACCCTGAACACCACGCTTGGTGGTTTCTCAAGCAGCGTCACCACGCCAACGGCAGGCTCTACGTTTGTACAAGCAGGCTTATACGGCACGATCAAAGTGGCC
>Ga0192658_1253_pt1 | contig 5581 bp, 2 predicted proteins | sample LauGreSBDMM110SN_4_FD_133055 | JGI IMG/M metagenome (GOLD analysis project Ga0192658, IMG submission 133055)
GCAACGGTGCCTGCGTCGACGTATTCAATTTCACTGCCTGCAGGCACACCGCGGGCAAGCCTTGTGACCTTGATGCCTTTGACACGTAAAGCTTCGCCAAGGTAGTGCGCCGTAGTTTCACCTTCGGCAGTGAAATTAGTCGCCAAGATGACCTCTTGCACGACCCCATTTGTTGCGCGCTCAAGGACTCGGTCGAAGTCGAGTTCGTCTGGCCCCCGCCCCTCAAGAGGCGCCAGACTGCCCATTAACACGTAATACAAACCCTGATAACCACGCGTGGCTTCAATTGAATTTTGATCGGCTGGCGTCTCAACGATACACAGCAGGCTTGCATCGCGCTCGGTGTGCTCGCAGGTGGCGCACACTGGCGTTTCTGTGAAGCCATTGCACAATTGACAATGTTGTAAGCGTTGCACCGCGTCAGTGAGCGCCTGACCAAGTTGCTGCGCAGCCTTCAAATCGTGTTGCAATAAATGATAGGCCATGCGACGCGCTGTACGTTCACCCACACTGGGCAGGCGTCGTAGCGCCTCGACTAAGGCTAAGAGCGGCTGTGGTTCAGAAGACGAACTCATTAGAAGGGTAGCTTCATCCCTGGGGGCAACGGCATACCGGCCGTGACGCCAGCCATTTTTTCTGAAGAGGTCGACTCCGCTTTGCGCAAAGCGTCATTGAACGCCGCAGCCACCAAGTCTTCGAGCATATCTTTATCATCCGCCAACAAGCTTGGATCGATCGTGACCCGCTTGACATCATGGCGGCAGGTCATCGTGACCTTCACCAGATTGCCACCTGCAGCACCTTCAACCAAAATGTCGGCTAAAGCGTCTTGCGCTTTTTTCATATTTTCTTGCATCTGTTGCGCTTGGCGCATCAAACCTGCAATCTGTCCTTTCATCATAATGACGTGTCCTGAATGAGTTAAGTGCGTGTTTCGGTTCGTTCTTAAGTTCGTAATTCGGTGAGTGCCTAAGTTCGTGCTTCGGTTCGTACTAGAAAAAAAATTATGCTCGCAATTCAAACGGTCATTACCTACGCAGCAAAGGCCTTACTGCGACGCATGACCCGGACGAATCGAACCAGGCACGACGTGGGCACCAAAATCCTTCATGAGCGCTTGCACAAATGGATCGATCGTGACCGAGTGTTCTGCCGCCTGCTGGCGTGCGGCTTGCGCGGCCAGATCGACGGCGTGCGCCGACTGACCTTGCGCGGCCCCGATCTCAAAATGAACCCGCACCACAAAGCCAAAATATTCGGTTAACACGGCACGCAGCCTATCAGCTTGTGCGCCGACAGCCAACGCCTTTGAGGCTACACGCAGGGTGATCGCACGACCTGTCACTGCTACCCATTCGGATTGCCGCGCGAGCTGCGCGGCCATGCCAGACAGCGGTAGTTTGGCTGAAAAGGCGGCCCATGGTTCAGGCAAAATAATTGTGTCAGACACAGGTGCGGCCGGCGCACGAGCAAATTGTGCGTCATCGGCCTCATCAAAGACAGGTTCAGAGCCGTAGTCGAAATCGTTACTTGAGAAGTATTCTGGCTCAGGTTCTAGATAGGCGGGTTCGGAATCAGCATCTGAATCAGCAGACTGTTGGTTTGCCGCAGGCGCGACCTTCGCAGCAGTCGCAGCAGTCGCAGCAGTCGCAGCAGTCGCAGCAGTCGCAGCAGTCGCAGCAGTCGCAGCAGTCGCAGGGGTGGCAGCGGTGGCAGCGGTGGCACGAGGGGGCTCGTGCGAAGCCGCAGAAGGTGCGAGGGCTGGGCTTGCTTTCGCAGCAGTGGGTTGCGATGCGGTGGGTTGTTCTGTACTGACTTGTGTAACGCTTGGCCGCGCTGTACTAGCTTGTGCTGGGCTTGGCTGCATCACCGTCGCTTGGCTGACGTTAGGCGCGTTGGTTGGTAATGTTTGTTTGATTTGGGCAGCAGCCCCAGTTGCGGCGCTTGAAGGCGTGTTGGCAGCCTGAGCGACTTGCGGCACAGCTTGCTGTTGTGCCCCGCCCGCCGCGCCCGACAGAGACAGCATACGCAGGCATGCCATTACAAAGCCGGCGTACTCATCCGGCGCAATCGCTAACTCAGAGCGACTATGCACCGCCACTGTATAAAACAATTGCACCGCATCGGGCTGTAAAGACGTTGCCAGACGCTTAATATCAACGGCCAAAGGATCTGCATCGTCAATCGCTTGCGCAACCCTTTGCACGATCGCCACACGCGATAACAAGATTGCAAGATCGGCCAGCGCTGCGCGATAAGACAAGCCTCGTGTGGCGAGCTCGTCTGCGATTTCGAGCACTGCGGCAGCCTGGCCTGCTTGCAAAGCATCGAGCAAGCGCACTAAATGTCGCTGATCAATCGTACCCAGCATGCCACGCACAGCCTCTTCGGTCAGATTACCGGCGCTATACGCAATGGCCTGATCGGTTAGCGATAAGGCATCGCGCATTGAGCCTGAAGCGGCCTGGCCCAATAAGCGCAAGGCAGGCACTTCAAACGGGATCTCTTCTGAGCCCAACACCTGTTCAAGATGACCGACAATCGCGTCACCTGGCATCTGTTTCAGATTGAACTGCAAACAACGCGATAAGACGGTGACAGGTATTTTTTGTGGGTCAGTCGTTGCCAAAATAAACTTGACGTGCGCCGGGGGCTCTTCGAGCGTTTTGAGCATCGCGTTGAACGCGTGCCCGGTCAACATGTGCACCTCGTCGATCATGTAGACCTTGAAGCGACCAGCGCTGGGCGAATAGACAGCCTGCTCAAGCAATTGCGTCATCTCTTCGACGCCGCGATTCGAAGCGGCATCGAGTTCTAAATAGTCAACAAAGCGGCCTTCATCGATTTGTGTACACGCCTGACAGACCCCGCAAGGTGTGGCGGTGATGCCGGTTTCGCAATTGAGCGCTTTGGCCAAAATACGCGACAGGGTTGTTTTACCGACCCCCCGAGTGCCCGTGAACAACCAAGCATGGTGTAAGCGTTGCGTAGTTAGGGCATGCGACAGTGCGCGGACAACATGATCTTGGCCGACCAAAGTGTCAAACGAACGTGGACGCCATTTGCGCGCAAGGACCAGATAAGTCATGAAATATGTGAATTACTGACAAAAAATTATCAACAAAATCATCGAATCGCTAGCAATATTCACTCGTACGTCAACCACTAAGGCGAAAGAGGCGAGCCTGACTTCGGCACTGTTTCTGCACGACTATGGCTGCTTCGTTCCCGACCTGACCAGATTTGCCGCCGAACCATGCGAAGGGGCCCGCCAAGTTACATTCTAGCAGGGCTTGTCGCGCGTCTGCGGTTCAAACTCAAACCACAGGTCTTCCTTGGGAAAATAAAGTGCGGCACGCGCCGCCTGGCCGTCCAATCCTGTTACCTGATCGCAGTAGCTTTGCAACTGCTTAGCGTAGCGTGCCAGCATGCGTTGCCCAAACGACTCGGGGGTTTCAGTACTCAACGGGCGACCAGTTTTGTAATCAACCACCAGCCAACCGCGCTCGTCTTGAAAGGCGAGATCCAAGACCGAAACTTTGCCTGATTCGTCGAGCAAGGCCCACTCACGGCGCGCCCCCAATTGCGAGAGTAATGTTTGCCCACGCGTATGTTTGAGCATGGCAACGAGCGTCTCGAGCACCTCGTTGGCCGCATTGGACACCTCGGGGGCTGGCACCCCAGCCTGAATGCACTGACGCTCGATACGTTTGCGCTGCTTAGGCAAAGGATGCTCGACCCAGTACGCCGCACCGTGGCGACCCAAGTGATCGAGCCACGCATGAATCAACGTGCCAAGCACGCGGTCGTAGGTTTTGACAGCAGGCCAGACGAATGCTGCATTAAAAGCGTAAGGCGAAGCAGCTGGCGGTGTCACCGCGCCCGTGAGAACGCTAGTGAGGATCGCGCCAGTCGCAACCTCTGCGCGGCGAACTAAAGCACCACCGTGGTGGTAGGGTACCGCGGTCGATGGCGCTTCGGCGCGCGTCACGACCGGTGCAATCGTTTCTTTGCGCCAACCAGGCCACAACCGCGCAAGCAGACTGCCCGTGGTCGGCTCAGCAACCGTCAGTTCTTTGGTTGAAACAGTCAAATCCGCGACAAGATGCAAAACCTGTTTGGCGCGCGTTGCAGCCACATATAGCAGTCGATCGATTTCAAATTCGCCGCGACGCTTTTCTCGTTGTGCAAGATACTTTGCGATCGGGTCTTGCTCTTTGCTTGCGCGCGCCTTGATGGGACCTAACAGCAACTTCGAACCGACTTGCTCAAAACGCAACAGTGGTGCATGGTCTGGTGCTGGAGCACGCTGCAGACCATACAAAATGACCGTTTCAAATTGCAGACCTTTACACTTGTGCATGGTCATGATTTCAACCGCCCTTTCGTGCGGATCGGGCGCGGCATACAACTTTTTTAAACGCTCTTGCAGTTCGTCTATCTGAAGCGCGCCATAAGGCGCCAAGCGTTCAATGAGCTCAAACAAACTTTCGGCATCTTGCAGATCCGCTTCAGACTCGGCCAACGTGGGCCCAGCCAAGACCCGCCATACCGACTCAAGCCGCGCGGCAAACGGTTGCACGTCATCTTGTGTCAAGGCTTGGAGCAAGATCGGTGCAACACTACGTAGCCGCGAAAATTCTGCCGGTGCCAGCACCTGTTGCGCCAGACATAGACCTGCTGAATCGGTTGGCTTAAGCGCTGCACGCAAAATATCGGGTACTGCTTGCTTGTTCTGACCAAACAAAGCGTGCAAGCTTTCGAGCGTTAAACCGCAATAAGGCGAGCGCAACACCGATAACCATGCCAAGCGATCAGCAGGATGGGTCAGGGCGCGCGCGATTTGAACCAGATCGACCACATACGAACGCTGATGCAATGGCACCAACTCAACGGCGCGGCAGGCAATCCCCTCACGCTGTAACAACTGCGTCAGATCGAGCAAGTGTGTGCGTGCGCGCACTAAAATCGCCACGGGGTGCTTATGCTCGGGCTGACTAAAGTCTATCAGCGCCTGGCGCGCCAACTCAACTACGCGCTGCTGAGACGTTTGTTGTGCGTCGGGCAAAAAAGAATGACACTGCACTGCGTCAGGTACCGTTTCGGCCTTGAACGCAACCGAGGCCGCGTACGAAATTGCACCAACTGCCGGATCATCGTCTTCAGGAAACATAGGTTTGAAGGTTGCGTTGACCCACTCAACGATGTTTCTTTGCGAGCGAAAATTATCAGTCAACTGTAAACACGTCAGCTTCAACCCCGCTAAGCCCTGATCACGCACCTTGATAAACAAACTCACGTCAGCCTTACGAAACCGATAGATTGACTGCATCGGATCGCCGACTAAAAATAGACTTCGCCCATCGCCCTGCTGCCAGCCAGAGGTCAGTTTTGTGATCAATGAGATCTGAGACAGACTGGTGTCTTGAAACTCATCAATCAATAAGTGTTGAATGCTGGCGTCAAGTTTGAGTAGCAGTTCACTTGGATCATCTGTATAACCCAAGGCCAAATCCGCACGGCGAGCTATCTCGATAAAATCAACCTCACCCGCTTGTATAAATTGCAGCGTGAGCTGCCC
>Ga0192658_1233_pt1 | contig 5268 bp, 5 predicted proteins | sample LauGreSBDMM110SN_4_FD_133055 | JGI IMG/M metagenome (GOLD analysis project Ga0192658, IMG submission 133055)
AGTGAATTTGAAGATTGGCTAAAAAAAGCCTCGATTTCGAAATCCCAGCCAAAGACCGTTGCGCAAGTCCGCTTTGAAACAGAGGTGGCAACTATCGTATGACACCCTCTGTCGCTATACCAATATGAGCAGAGGCTAGGCAGCCTTAGCGTGTTCGATCGCCACCGGATAAGCACCATTAACCTTCGCGCCCAGCACAACAATCTCGACCGCTGTTCCATCTTCAGCATAACTAATATGGGTGCACCAGTCTTGCGAAACTTCGCGATGGATTGGTTTATCTGATAGGTGGATAAAAGAGTCACGGCATTGTTTGGGCGTTTCTTAGCTACACAATCGCCGTCCAATTTTTAAAGCATAGCAACTGGTGCTATACTTTTAGATGGCGTGTTTTATAGAAAGCCTTGAAATCTAACCAGTTTGATTTGCCATGACCAGTAAAAAATTTAAAAGCGATATTCTTGAGTCCGTTCATACCTCGGCCGTTGCCTTGTTGAAAGTCGGTGCGTTCGACAAACAAACGATGCGGCAATTTGATGAACGTTGTTTGGTTAGCGTGCCGACACTTAGTGCGCAGCAAATCAAACGCTTAAGAATCGCCAACAAGATCAGCCAACCCATTTTTGCTCGCTACTTGAACACGAGTGAGTCGACTGTCCAGAAATGGGTATCGGGTGCAAAACAACCAAGCGGTATGGCGCTAAAGCTTCTTTCGATTGTAAAAAAGCACGGCTTGCAAGTATTAGCCTAAAACACCGCCCCACGCGCAGACACTGGCCATAACTCTTCAACCTTGCCGTTACGCACGGCCACCAGCCAATCATGTAGGTTCACCGTTGGGTCGCAATGCCCAGGGATCAACCTGACTTTGTCGCCGACTTTGAGGGGTGGGGTGCCGGGTGTTGAGATGATGGTGGTGTGCTCGTCTGAGATGCCTTTGACTGACCAGCCGGGCAAGATCATGCGGGGCAGGCCTGAATCCATGGCAAAGCACTTTAGGCCGCCGTCAAGCACTGCGTGGGTTGGGCTGACGCTAATCACTGTGCAGAGCACGTGCAGAACGGGCAACAACTCTGGGGCATCTTCGTCTGGTGAGTTCTTGTGATAATCGTTATCCATCAACACATACGACCCGGGCTGCACTTCGGTGTAAAGACCTGACTCGGCTTCAATTGGATAGGTGCCGGTTCCGCCACCTGTGATGGCGTTGACTTCATAGCCGGCGGCGTTAAGCGCGCTGACCATGTCTTTAACTTTATCGCAGGCTGACCGAATCGCTTGCAGGCGCTCTTCGGGTTTGCGCATATGCTGCGCTGGGCCATAGTAGGCTTGCAGGCCAGCGAAGACCAACGAGGGCGAGTAGGTAGCAATCGCTTCGGCTAGTTCAATCGCCGCAGCATGGGTCAAGACTCCGCAACGCCCGCCGCCTACCTCTTGTTCAATGTAAACATCAATCGCTACCCGATGGCGTCTGGCCGCAGCGCCAATCTGATGCACTTGCACGATGTTATCCACACACAAACCCATATGCGCATGCGCGGCCAGGCGAGCCACGCGCTCAACCTTGCGCACACCGACCACTTGGTTCGTGATCAAAATATTTTTGACACCCACTTCGATAAAGGCTTCGGCTTCGCTGGCCTTTTGCACGCAGATGCCAACAGCCCCCGCGTGAATCTGGCGTAACGCGATGTCAGGGCACTTGTGAGCCTTGCCATGCGAGCGCACCGCAATGCCGGCGGTTTGAATCACCGCATGCACTTCAGCAAGGTTACGCTCAAACGCATCAAGCTCGATCAACAGAGCAGGGGTATCAATCGCATCAACCGACGCGCCAATCACCGCCGGTGCATCGTGCCAATTACCTAAGCCAGACTCAGAGATTGAAGGATGGTGCGTCATAGTGGTCTCCTAAATCGTTTCGTGTGGGTTCACTAGGGTTCGTTCACAAGCGCGTGTACGCAAGCGCTTGTTCACATTAAATACTTGTTACACAATCACCGCTTACGACTAGCCTCATACCGCTGTGCATACTTCCAACCAATCTCAGCCAGCGGCTTCGCTTTACTACCCGTCTCAATCGCATCACTCGCCGCAGCAGTACCGTCTTGCGCCCGCCGCGCAATCCCTTGCAAAATCGCAGCAATTCTGAAGAGGTTGTAGGCGATGTAAAAATCCCAGTGCTCGATGCCTTCAAACCCTGTGGCGGTGCCATATTGTTTGATGTAGTCGGCTTCGCTAGGGATGCCTAGGGCTTTCAAATCTAAGCCACCAATACCGCGCCATAAGCTAGCAGGGATGTGCCAACTCATGCAGTGATAAGCAAAATCGGCCATCGGGTGGCCGAGCGTGGCAAGCTCCCAGTCGAGCAAACCAATGGCGCGGGGCTCGGTTGGGTGCAGCACTAAATTATCTAAGCGATAGTCACCATGCACAATCGTGGTTTGGTCGCCCTCTGGGATGTTGGCTGGCAACCACTCGATTAGCGACTCAAGGGCGCTAACATCTTCGCTGCGCGCCTCTTGATATTGACGGCTCCAGCGGGCGATTTGGCGGCCAAAATAATTACCGGCGCGGCCAAAGGTTTCAAGGCCGACTGCGCTGACGTCAACTTTATGAAGTGCAGCCATGACACGATTCATGTCGGTGTAAATGGCGCCACGTTCAGCAGGTGTAAAACCCGGCAGTGATTGATCGACAATCACGCGGCCGTTTAAAAATTCCATCAAATAAAACGGCGTGCCGACAATATTCAAATCTTCGCTAAAAGCGTAGAGTTTTGGTACAGGGACATCGCTTCCTTGCAGCGCTTTCATGACACGGTATTCACGATCAACCGCGTGAGCCGAGGGCAACAGTACACCAGGTGGTTTTTTGCGCAAGACAAATTGCTGCGCGCCACTGGTTAATAAAAACGTTGGGTTCGACTGACCGCCTGTTAACGGCTTAACAGCGAGTGCAGGGCGGTCTAAAAAACCCTGGCCGTGCATCCAGTCAGCGAGTACCTCTGAGTCAAACGCAGCTGTGCCAGTTGTAGAGGATGAACCCGCCTCACTCATAACGAACTCACCGAGTGGCCCCAGTCCACTGTCACCGACGTACCTGTCATGGCACGACCCGCGTCAGAGGCAAGTAACAACACCGGGCCATCCATATCTGACAATTCAGAGAACCGGCGCGAGGGCACGCGGGCCATCAGCTTTTGCCCTTGCTCACTGAGTAAAAACTCGCGATTCAAATCAGTGATCACGTAGCCAGGTAACAACGCATTAACGCGAATCCCGTAACGCGCAAATTCAAGCGCAAGCGACTTTGTAAATTGGATGACACCCGCTTTAGAAGCCGAATACCCCACCACGGCACCTGCTACGCGTGCACCTAAAATCGAAGAGATATTGATAATGCTGCCAGGCTTTTTGACCTTGACCAAACGTCGCGCGGCTTCAGTATCGACCATCCAGCAACCTTTTAGATTGGTGTCTAACACGCTATCCCAATCTTCTTCAGTTTGCTCTAGCGCGGGCTTGGCAACGGTGGTGCCTGCATTGCTGATGATGATGTCGGCCACGCCAGCCACCGCTTCGATCTGATCAAAGCACGCTTTCACGCTAGCCTGACTTGTGACGTCTAACGAGACGGCGTCGGCTTTTGCGCCAGCGGCCTTAAGCTCTGCAACAAGCGTTGCAAGCTTATCGGCACGGCGCGCCGCCACGATCACGTGCGCACCGGCTTTTGCCATGGTGTGGGCAAGATGATGACCAATCCCACTCGAGGCACCCGTCACCAAAGCCACGTGGCCTTTCAAACTAAACATGTTTAAAACTTCACTCACGCTGTTTTCCCCAAGCCGTCGATAATCTTGCGTGCCATGCTCCAGCGATGCACTTCGCTTGGGCCATCATAAATCCTAAAGCCACGCATATCCATAAAGATTCGCATCACAATGGTTTCGCCTGTCACGCCTTGACCACCTAAGATTTGAACGCAACGATCAATCACGCGCCACTCGGCTTCAGAGCAGGTGACTTTGGCGCGACTCGATTCAAAGTTACCGTTATGGCCTTGATCTAACAACCACGCGGTATGTGCAATGTGCAAGCGCGCAGTTTGCAGATCCATGTCGTTATCGGCCAACATAAAACCGACGCCTTCGTGTTTGCCTAAGATACGACCAAAGGCTTCGCGGGTGCGGGCGTATTGCGTGGCAATATCGTGTGCACGACGCGCCTGGCCCAGCCAACGCATGCAGTGCGTTAAGCGCGCAGGCGCCAAACGAATTTGCGCGTATTTAAAGCCACGGCCAATTTCACCCAACACATCTGTTGCGGGCACCCGAACGTTTTCAAACTTCATCACACAGTGGCCACCCGCAAAGCAGCTGTCCATGGCATCCATTTGCCGAGTGATCGAAATCCCTTTGCGATTCATGTCACTTAAAAACATGGTGGCTGAACCGTCTTCCATCTTGGCCATGATGATGCAATAGGTGGCACCCTCGGCGCCAGTGATAAACCACTTGTCGCCGTTGATCACATAATCGTCACCGTCTTTAACGGCCATGGTCATCATCATGCCAGGGTCAGCGCCTGCGCCGGGTGCGGGCTCGGTCATGGCAAAGCACGAACGTGTCAGACCTTGCACTTGTGGGCGCAACCAACGCTCTTTTTGCGCTTCGGTGGCAACGATTTCCATCAAATGGATGTTGCCTTCGTCGGGCGCGTGAATATTCATGGCTGTGGGGCCCAGCGTTGAATAGCCGGCCTCTTCAAACACGATGGCTTTATCAATATGGCTTAAGCCCAGTCCGCCCAACTCAACCGAGGCATGGGGGGTCAACAAGCCAGCCGCACGGGCAAGCGCCACAAGCTCAGCGCGCAACTCTGGGGTCGGGCCATGCGCTGTTGCGCGTGGGTCTTTTTCAAACGGAATGATTTTATCGGCAATAAAACTGCGCGTGCGCTGCTGCAGGTCAAGCTGCGCCGGGGTCAGTGAAAAATCCATGAGGGGCTGTCCTAGAGGCTAAATCGATGAAAGCAACCGCTATTATCGCAATTTCAGCAAATCTTGCTTTGATCTGGCGCAAGCCTGGCAGAAGGTGTTGTTTTGCTTAAGATTTGAGCGATTGCTGCGTTGCGCTGATTGGAATACGGATATGGTGCTTGGACGCATGTGAAACCTACACTCAAGGATGCACTCAAGGCAGTTGGGTTTAGCGTTGTCCGTTTTTATTAGTAAAAAGTAGGTTTAAGCTAACCACAAGCGCCAACA
>Ga0192658_1223_pt1 | contig 5030 bp, 4 predicted proteins | sample LauGreSBDMM110SN_4_FD_133055 | JGI IMG/M metagenome (GOLD analysis project Ga0192658, IMG submission 133055)
AACGATTGGAAAGATCGCCTTGCCCCGTTGTTTGTGCAGCAACTTGGCGTCTACGAAGTGTTTGCCAATGCACCACGTACGCAGGGCGTGATGCCTAAGCTGCGTGAATCGATGCATCAACTGCGCGGTGTGTGGCGTGGCGAGACCCCACTTGAGATTCGAGCCAGCCTTTTTCGCCGCGAGGCGCTGCGCAAAAACCAGTTGTCGATGGATGGTGCCTATAGCCCGACGCCACCGCCTCGTACGTTTCCTAGTGCGTTTCCGTGGCTGCGCCTCGATCGCATTTATCAACGCGGCTTTGCGGTGCGCAATGCCCGCGTACTGCGTGGCCGGCCGTGGTCGCAGTTATCGGATCATGCGCCGATCTTTGCCGAGCTTGAATTGCCTTAGTAGTCGCTGCTCTTGCCAGTCAATGCAACGCCTACCCTGAGCAACAAGTACGCCAAACCATCTGACAGGCGAGTTAGCACAGGGCGCCTTGCGTATAGCGTATGCTCAATCACTTTGCTGCCGTGCACGATCGCCGTCTCAAGCGATAGCCGCAGCGTTTGCGTAAAAGCAGCGTCATCAATCAAAACGTTCGCTTCGCGAGCAAGCAATAAGCTGAACGGATCGAGGTTTGAAGAACCAACGGTTGACACCTCATCAAGCACGGCTACCTTTGCATGCAAAAAACTAGGTAGGTATTCATAGATTTCAATACCCGCGCCTAAAAACTGATCGTAGATCCAGCGGGTCGCGTGATATTGCATGCGATATTCGATTTTGCCCTGCAGCAGAAGCTTGACCTTCACGCCTCGCTGCGCAGCTTCGATGAGCGCATACCGAAGTTTGCGGCCGGGTAAAAAATAGGCGTTCGCGATGATGATGGTGTGCTGCGCCTGCGTAATGCTCTCAAGGTAGGCGGTTTCGATTGCTTTGCGATAGCGCAGGTTGTCACGCAACACCAATGCGGCTTGGACGGTACCCGTAGCAGGGTAAAGCGCGGCGCGATGGCGCTGATGCCTAAAGCGCAAATGACGCCAGGTGCGTGGGCCCCTGAGCAAGAGCCGCCAGTTTAGGCGCAGCCAAAGCAGATCTTGCGCGTGTACGGCGTCGGCGACAACGGGCCCCGTGAGTTGCACCGCGTAATCAAAGCGCGGATCGCTTTCTCGTTTGAGCAGCTCAGGCGTTAGATAATTGCCTTCAACATCTCGTTTGCGCAGCTCAGGCGTCAAATAATCATCTTCCAAATTGATGCCACCAATAAACGCTATGCGCGAATCAATCACAACGATTTTGCGATGCAAGCGTCGCAGACGTTTAAAGTCAAAAGACTTCAGCGTAAATTGCGTGGGCTCTGGGCGATAGATACGGCACTGCGCACCGACCGACAGCAATTCAGTTTGAATGGCTTGTTCGTCTTGAGCGCTACCAAAGCCATCGAGCATGACCCGTACCCTGACCCCCCGCAGCGCTGCAAGTTTCAAATGATGCAAAATTTGTTTGCCGGCCGCATCAAGTCGAAAGATATAGGTTTCAATCTGAATGCTGCGCGTGGCTTTGTCAAAGGCCTCGCACAGTGCTGGAAACAATTGCACACCGTTTTCAAGCAAGGTCACGGCATTGCCAGCTTTGAAGCGCAAGTGGGGATGAATCAAGGGCACGGCCTAACCTTGTCCAAGCGTGCATTGTTTATACAATCCCTGCACCATTGGAACCATCTGTATCAGCAAAATTGAAATCAAGATCCCCAAGTACCACTTAACAATTTTGACCTCTACCAAAAGCTTTAAAAGTCTCTTTTTTAGCGGTGCGAATAAGCGGTGCATAGCGGTCATGCTCTGATGAGTGAGACGCCACTGGCGCCAAAACGTAGAGTCTGCGGCATGGCTGCGCGCAATTCAATCCCCTGGCGCCCCCTAAAGCCCAAAAACGACACAAGTCGAATTGTTAGTAAAAGCAACCAAGTACTTGACTGCTTTGCGTTTACTCATGGAGCCTTGCATCAATCTTCTAAGGGCTCTGCTTGTTATAACCGCTTTGGGGCGGTTAGTATGTTGAATCAAAGTTTTTTAAAGCAGGCGTTTCATGGGCTCAGCCAACATAAGATGAACGTTTTATTAACCGGTGGCGCTGGCTACATTGGCAACCACACAGCCGTGTCGCTGTCTGAGGCCGGCCACCGCGTGGTGGTGTACGACAACTTCAGCAATAGCGATCGTGGTGCGCTTAAGCGACTTGAGCAAATCTTGGGTGCTCCTGTCACAACCATCGAAGGCGATGTGCGCGACACCGCGCTGTTGCAGCGCACGCTGACCGAGCAACACATCAATGCCGTGATCCACTTTGCTGGCCTAAAAGCCGTGGGCGAGTCGGTGTCAAAGCCGGTCGACTATTACGCCAACAACGTACAGGGCGCGATCAGCCTGTTGCAGGCCATGCAGGCGGCTCAGTGCAAAACGCTGGTGTTTAGTTCAAGCGCCACTGTGTATGGCGATCCAAAATATTTACCAATCGACGAAGCGCACCCCACTAGCGCGACCAACCCGTATGGCCGTAGCAAGTTGCACATCGAAGAGATCCTGTCAGATCTCAGTGCGTCTGACCCGTCTTGGCACATTGCCGCCCTCAGATATTTCAATCCAGTGGGGGCGCATCCTTCGGGCTTAATTGGCGAAAATCCCAACGGCATCCCAAATAATTTGATGCCGTTTATTGCTCAAGTGGCCGTTGGTAAATTGCCGCAACTCAAGGTGTTTGGCAACGATTACGACACCCCAGACGGCACCGGTGTACGCGACTATATTCATGTGATGGACTTGGCCGAAGGCCACCTTGCAGCGCTTAGTTTTTTAACCCGGCATCCCGGTTTACACACGTTTAACCTAGGCACCGGCCGCGGCTATAGCGTGTTTGAAATGATCAAAGCCTTTGAAGCAGCCAGCGGCAAGCCCGTTCCCTTTAGCGTTGAGCCGCGCCGCACAGGCGATATTGCTAGTTGCTATGCTAGCGTTGATTTTTCAGCACAGCAGCTCGGTTGGCGCGCGTCGCGTGATTTAAAAGAGATGTGTGAAAGTAGTTGGCGCTTTCAGCAGCACACGCAGCAGGTCTAACCGCAACGCGAAAGTCACTGACGGTTTGCGCCGCAGGTCTAACTGCAGCGTGAAAGTCATTGGCGATTTGTGCCACAGGTCTAATCGCGGCGCGAAAGTGGCTGGCAATTTGCAGAACAGGTTTAACAAAGATAATATTAGTGGCGCCTAAAAGATGCGTGAGTCAAGAGAGAGGTCTCTGTGCCATCGCCGTTTACCTGTTTTGTCGTAAATCTTGCCACGGCCACCCAGCGGCGTGAAGCGATGCAAGCGCTGCTTGCGCAACATCAAATCACTGCGACTTGGATGAACGCAGTAGATGGCCGCCTCATCCCCGATGCCGAGTTAGCGCAACACTTTGACGCCGAGCGCGCTGAGCTTGAATACGGCCCAATGGTGCGTGGCGAGATCGGTACCAGTTTGTCGCACGTCAATATTTATCGACAGATGGTTGAACAGCAAATCCAGTACGCCGTTGTGCTTGAAGACGATGTTGAATTGGCCCCCGACTTTTGTCGTGTGTTGTCGCAGCTACCCGACTTGGTAGCCTCGACAGAGCCTGCCATGGTGCAGCTTACGCATGTCGAGCGGGCCTTCACCAATAGCGCTCATAAGCTGGGTGAGCATCGCTTGATGCGACCCCATGGTGGGGTCTGGTTGACCTCAGGCTACTTCATCACGTTGGCAGCCGCGCAGAACCTGTTAAACGCACTCTACCCCGTATGGACGGTTGCCGATCATTGGCGCAATTTTGAGGCCAAAGGCTTGCTCACACTCTATGCTTTGACGCCCAATCCTGTGTGGGAGTCTGAACTGAGTCGCGCATCCCATATTGCCCCAGAGCGCAGACCACGTCGAAAAGATCGTAAAACGTTGGCGGACCGCCTGCTCAGACTTTGGGATACAGTGGTTGTACGCCCGCTGTTTGTTGAGACGTTGATACAAGCGCAAGGGGTCCCGCAGGGTGCAACAACAAGCCCCTAAGGCTTAGGCACCTGCAGAGTCGCCCACTAAGTGCTGCGCGATCTATTTGCCTTCACCACGCTTCAAGAAGCGCTCGTCTGAAAGCGCCAGCAACCAGGCGATGCTCATCGCGTAAAAACTGAGGGTGCGAAGGGTGCGCAAAATGAGTTCAGTCCAACCAAACACAAACATCCCCACGCAGATGACTAAGCCCATCGCCGCGGCGACGCGCGCCGGCGCTGCGACTTGTGCAGAGAGCCTTCTGGCAAAGATCCAGGCCGGCGCAAAGTACATCAACAGTAAGGTCGCTAAGCCTAATAAGCCATGGCTGGCTAGGCTGAACATGATGTCGCTATGAGGCTCACCAAAGCCTTGCGCGTGGGTAAAGTCAGAGACGATACCCTGGCGCCAATAATGCTCAACCATCGGCCTAAAGGTTTGGGTTGAGCCGCTGCCAAACAGCGGATCAGCCTTGAACATCAACCAAGAGACATGCCACAACTGGATCCGACCACACTCTGAAGAAATGGTTAACGGGTGTTCTATACACTCAGCCGTTTGCGTGATTGCCTGTGAAAACCGCTGGCGCATCACCGAGCTTGAGGCGAGGACAGCCGAGGCGATCAGCATGGCGATGAGGGCGGGCAACACAAGCTTACGCGGGCTTGCCTTGCCACTGACCAATACTAAGCCGATCACGATAAAAAACGGCACGGCCAGCCAGCCGCCGCGGGTTTGGGTTGCCATAAAACCAAGTAAGCCGATCACGAGTGTTAGGGCTTTGAGTGCGATCTCGGTTTTACGAAAACGCGTTAGCCGCCAACCGACTGAGAAGGTCGCCAAGACAGTCGTCAGTAACAGCAAGTCACCATACGAGACGGCATTGAACTGGGGCAAATTGTCAGGGCGCTTGACGCTAGCCCACGATAACCAAATCGCGTAACCCGCAGACACCCACGTCGCCGCAACCAAGCCCCAAGTTGCTTGCCGTAA
>Ga0192658_1127_pt1 | contig 4548 bp, 4 predicted proteins | sample LauGreSBDMM110SN_4_FD_133055 | JGI IMG/M metagenome (GOLD analysis project Ga0192658, IMG submission 133055)
ATCGGTCTGGCGCCAGAGGCTTCAGAGATTGTTTCTTATGTGGTGCGCAATCGGCCATGGCCAGTCATGTGGTCTGGTTTAAAAAATATGACTGAGCAGTTGCGCATGATTGAGTTGGGTGACACCTTGCATCCTGACCACTTGGATGTGACGGTGGCGAAAAGTGTTCGTCAGTATTTTTCTGCAGCAGAGCTTGAGAGCCTAAATAGCTCACGGCAAATGAAAGATACTCTCGCTGCCGATGCGGTTTGGTTGAGTCGAGTGAGTGTGTGGGTATTTTATTTTTCTGTGGTGTTTGGGTTGTACGTGCTCTTTACTGCCTGGCGAAAGCGCGACGCACGCTTAGTGGTCAGTTTTATTTTGATGCTCTGGCTCGGTGTCGCGGCCAACGCCTTCGCGACCGGTGCGCTTTCTAAGCCGCACCATCGCTATCAGGCCCGTATCGCTTGGTTACTGGTGTTGCCGCCACTTCTGTTGTGGCGGAACCCCGCCCTCAATGTTACTCGCGCTTGATATTACTGACCTTGATGACGTTCGCCCACTTGGCGATTTCGCCATCCACAAAGGCGGCTAGCGCTTGCGGCGTGCTGCCTGCAATGTCGATTGCCTGTTGCACCAACTTGGCCTTGAGATCAGGGTCAAGTAGCACCACGTTGATATCGCGATTTAAGCGCTCGATGATTGCGGGTGGTGTGCCTGTTGGTGCAAAGAAGCCGTAACTTGCAATCGATTCAAACCCTGGATAGCCTGACTCGGCGATCGTGGGTAAATCGGGCATCAGAGCCGAGCGTTTGGAAGTCGTGATTGCAAGCGCGCGTACTTTACCGTCTTTGAGCATCGGCAAATAGGGTGGCAAGGTATCAAGCGCCATCGTGACTCGCCCTGAAATGAGATCAGGCATTAAAAGCGACGTGCCCTTGTAGGGAATATGCAAGACGTCAATGCCTGCAGCAACTTTGAACATCTCACAGGTTAAGTGAATTAAGCCGCCCGTACCTGATGAACCACAGGTGAGTTTGCCAGGTTCTTTTTTGGCCAGCGCAACAAGCTCGGCCAAATTTTTGACTGGTAACTCGTTGCTGACCACAACGATATTACTCAGTGTGCCAGCCATCGAGATCGCAGTTAAATCCTTCTTGAAGTTGTAACCAACGTCTGTGTAATAGCTGACTGCGATCGAGTGCGAGCCGATTGAGCCCATCAGGATGGTGTATCCGTCGGGCGCGGCCTTAGCAACGTAGGCTGCACCGATATTGGCACCTGCGCCTGGCCTGTTTTCGATCACCACAGTCTGCCCAAGTTTCAAGGCAAGTTTTTCTGTAATCGCGCGCGTCAAGATATCAGTTGCGCCGCCGGCCGGAAACGGCACAACGACTTTAAGAGGCTTGGATGGGTACGCGTCTTGTGCCAGCGTGGGTGCAGATACGCCCGTGCCAAAAGCCAAGATCGCAAGCAAAAAATTGAAGTAACGATTCAAGCGCATGATGTTTTATCCCGAAAAGTGAAAGTACATCATAATCCTCAAGCAAAAAGTGTGCCCGCAAGCTTGCGCCCCAGCCTCATCATAGGCTGCATCTATGTAACCAAAGCGTTGCGCCACTGGCGAGGCTTGCTTCAATATGCTCGGATCAACTTCAATCCGCCTGAATCTTGTTATCTTTAATCAGCTTGCCGTACAGTGCGTATTGCTTTTCAGTTGCTTGTTTAAACTCAGCAGCACTGGTGCCTCGTATCGTCACACCCAGGGCAATCAAGCGCTCGCGCGTCTGCGGATCCGTCAGTGCTTTTTGCATCTCGGCATTTAGCTTGTCGATGATCGGCTTGGGCGTACCCGCCGGGGCAATCATCGCGAACCAAGAGTTAAAGAAGAAATCACTGATGCCTGCTTGCACGATGGTTGGTACGTTTGGATACTGTGCAAGGCGTTCTGGGGTTGAGACGGCCAGTAGGCGCAATTTGCCGCCCTGGATCAGCGAGGTGACGGTGCCCAAGCCTTGGTAAGTGACTTCGACTTGCCCTGCAGCCGCCGCAACGGCCGCAGGCGTTGCGCCTTTGTAAGGCACATGCACCAGATCGATACCAGTGCGTTGTGCAAACAGCGCCATGGCAATGTGCTGTGGGCTGCCGCTGCCGCCTGAGCCATAATTAATTTTGCCTGGGCTGGCTTTAGCCGCCGCAATAAAATCGTTTAGAGTTTTATAGGGCGACTGTTCTGCCACCGCAATGCCCCATTCAATCGTCGCGACTAATGAAATGGGTTCAAAGTCTTTGAGTGCATTCCAGGGGATGTTTGAATAAATATGCGGCAGCATCGTCAAGATGCTGTCATTGACGCCACCAATCGTATAGCCATCGGGCGCTGCCTTGGCGAGGCGATCTGCTCCAATGAGCCCCGATGACCCAGCCATATTTTCAATCACTATGGGCTGGCCCATATTTTGTGACATCTTGGCCGTTAACAGACGCGCCGCGCCATCGACCGCGCTGCCCGCAGCCAACGGAATAATCATGCGGATTGGCTTGCTGGGATAGCTGTCTTGCGCCTGGGCGTTCGCCAAACCAAAAGAAGCAAGCGTCAACAGGGCCAGCAGCGCGCCTTTTAAGCGTTCGGCTGAGCGGCGCTTGCCTTGCAACGGGTTCGCCGAGAGGTCCTTTGCGTTGAAACAACTTGTTGACTGCGAGTTGCTTTTTTGCGCTTGTGCAGGCGGGCTTTTATCTTGAAACCAACTTGCTGAGAGGGGGAGCAGGGGCATGAGGTTTTCCAAAAGTTAGACAGTGAGTGCGGCAATATTCAGTTCAGTCGCTAGAGCATTTAAATCCGCAACTAGAACCGGTGCAAGCGGTATCCCTTGCTGAGCGTAGGCTAAGCGTTTGGCATGGCTTTGCTCGCCAGGCAGCCATACTCGCTCAACCCCGGGCAGGCGTTCGCTGGCGCGCAGATCTTTGACCAGCTGGTCAACAGCACCTTTAAAGAAACCAGGCTCGCCAAAGGCTTTTAAATCGATCACTAAAATAGCTTGCCCTGTATTGGTGGGGGTGACGTGGTCTTTGTTGAAGTCAACCACCTCTTTGCCCATTGAAGCGCCTTGCAAGGTGCCTGCTAGCAGCCCAACGATCAAGGCTAGGCCATACCCTTTATGTCCGCCAATCGGCAATAAAAAACCTTCATCTGCACGGGTCGGGTCGGTGAGGGGGCGGCCTTGGCGATCGATCATCCAGCCCTCTGGCATGGTTTCACCGCGCTTGGCTTTGGCTTTGACTTTGCCGTAGGCCGCTACGGTTGTTGCCATGTCCAACACAACAGCAGGTTCGCTGCCAGCGGGGATCCCAGCTGCAATCGGGTTGGTAGACAGCAGCATATCCATCCCGCCCCAAGGCGGTAAATGATTAGCGTTGCCCACAGCAAAATACAAACCAATCATGTCATGCGCAATGGGCATGCGCGCATAAAGCGAGGCGGGGCCTGCATGATTGCTATTGCGCGTACCCACCCAGGCCACACCTGCGTCTGCGGCTTTTTTGATTGCGAGTTCAACCGCATGCGACACCACCAGATGCCCCATCCCGTTGTCGCCATCAACCACCGCCATCGCAGCCTTATCCTGCACGACTTTAATGTGCGGGTTGACGTTGATCCCACCAGCCCGAATACGCTTGACGTATTGCGGCAAACGAATCACGCCATGACCGTCTGAGCCCTGCAAATCGGCCTGCGCCATCAACGACGCAACTTTGTTGGCGTGTTCAAGGGAAAGCCCATTGGCTTGCAAGGCGCGCGCGATAAAGTCTCTGAGTGCGTCGAACTGAACGAGGATTGAGGGGTTGGCTGGGGGTAAACTGAATTGAGACATGACGTATTGAACTGCCCACAGTTGGGTCAAAAGGTTTAACCTTGGTGCTTGGAATGTACTCCGTTTTTTTCGTCTAAAGGGTAGCAAATGACCGCAAATGCCTTGAATGTGTTGGGCACTGACTTAGTATCTTGTTCTTTCGACCCCTTGACGGGTTATTACCGCGATGGCTGCTGTAACACCGACATGCAGGATCTGGGTAGCCATGTTGTTTGCACCAAGGTCACACAAGAATTTTTAGAGTTTTCGGCAAGTCGTGGTAACGATTTGTCGACACCACGCCCTGAGTATCGTTTTGCCGGTTTGAAAGAAGGCGATCGATGGTGTCTGTGTGCAATGCGCTGGAAAGAAGCCCTGCACGCCGGAGTAGCACCGTTTGTGATTTTAGAGAGCACCCATGTCAAAGCGCTTGAGTTCGTCACGCTTGAGCAGCTGCAGGAGTATGCGCTTGTGGCCGGGTAGAACAATCTATTGTCTCTTGCGCTTTGCCCTGTTAAGTAAGCCAAATGGCAGCGTAACAGCGCTTTCAGAGTGCGATCCCTTCGTGTGCTGCGATCAGTTCAAGTGCATGCTCGAACAGTGCACGTGCTTGGCCTGATACTTCGGCTAAATGTTCATGCAATTGTTGATCGGCTGAGTTTTTGTTTAAACACTCTTGGCTGTACTGTTCAAAGCTTGACAGTTGCGCGAGTAGTTC
>Ga0192658_1078_pt1 | contig 3844 bp, 5 predicted proteins | sample LauGreSBDMM110SN_4_FD_133055 | JGI IMG/M metagenome (GOLD analysis project Ga0192658, IMG submission 133055)
ATCACACTGATTCCTCGGTAAGGCGTTGACTGATCTAGGCCAACTGCGCGCAACCAAGTAAACGTGACGCCTTCAAACGCTGGTTCTTGATGAGCGAGCTCAGGCCGCGTCTGATCGCTCACGACTAAGGCACAGTCTGCCGGCACCTCAGGCGCCATGATGCTTGCCTGTTCTACACCTTCAAAAAGATTACGCTGGTAAAAGCGTTTGTCTATCAAACTCAGCCAAGGCCCCATCCCCCGAATCTTTTGATAGTACGGATCGACAAAGACCTGGGGCGAGCGAATCGAATACATCGCAAGAGATGGCGGCCAGCCCGGCGCTTTCGTTTGAAAGCGCTCGGCTGAAGTGATGCCGTCTACGGTACGCATAATGCGCAAGTGCTCGACGTACCATTGCGCCCATTGCGGCTCTTGAGTGGGATCGGTGATCCCACTTTGGCTCATAAAAATCATGATGACACGCGTGAAGTCAATACGCTTGCGAAAACAGTAGCAGAGCGCAATCGCAGCCGGCGCAAGCGCAGTGCCTGAGTCATTACTAGTTAATTTGGAGACCAGATTTCTTAATCACCGGACCCCACTTGATAGTTTCTGCCTCAATCAGCGCTGAGAAGAGTTCGGGAGCACCCCCGACCAGCTCAAAGCCCATTTTCTGAAGTCGCGCGCGAATTTCGGGATCATTAATGGCCTTGTTAAATGCTGCGTTCAGTGTTTTGATGGCCGCAGCAGGGGTATTGGCGGGGGCTAGCACACCGTTCCAAGAGGTGACGGCATAGCCAGGCACGCCCGCTTCGGCGATCGTGGGTAGCTCGGGCAAAGTGAGCGAGCGCTTTTCGCTGGTGACCGCGATTGCTCTGAATTTACCACTGGCGATGTTCGGTAAAAGAGTGGCTGGTTCACCAAAAATCATATCGATCTCGCCAGACAGCAAAGCGGTCGCTGCGGGGGCACCGCCTTTGTAGGGAACGTGCTGCAACTGCACGCCCGCCATGTCGGCAAACAGTTGACCCGTCAAGTGATTGATCGCACCGTTACCACTTGAGCCGTAGGTGAGTTTGCCAGGATTGGCTTTTGCTGCAGCAATCACGTCTTTGACTGTTTTGAAAGGTAAGTTGCTATTGACGACCAGCACTTGTGGCACTGAGGCTAAAAAGATGATTGGAGTGAAGTCTTTTTCTTCAAAGGTCATCTCTTTATAAAGATGCCGGTTGATAGAGTGCGTACCCGAATAGGCAAACGCGATGGTGTAGCCGTCTGCTGGCGCGCGCGCAACCGCGGTGGCACCGATGTTGCCTGCCGCCCCGGCGCGGTTTTCAATCACCACGGGTTTGCCCAAGGCGTCTGCAACAGGGTTTCCAAGCAAACGTGCCATCACATCACCGCCACCGCCGGGTGGCCAAGGCACAATCCAGCGAATCGCCCGATCAGGAAATGTCTGAGCGTAGCTAGCTTGTGTAATAGAAAATAATGCGACTGCAATAAAGACTACGCGCAGGAAGGCTTTGAGCATAGTGGTCTCCGAATGAAATTATTGAGCTCAGGCTATTGACGCCTGAGTCTGTGGTTTTGGGCTGTTTCTGCAAATTTAACCGATTACAGCTGTACTGACGTCATGCCAACGCCGTCAAAGCTTGCCACCACCAAGTCACCAGGCTGAGCCGCAGGTAGCCCACACCAACTGCCAGTCGTCACAACAGTACCTGCGGGGACTGAAGCGCCGCCAGCGGTGACCTGACGTAGCCAAAACGGCAAGAGCCAACGGGGGTCTTGCATTGAATGGGTACCAATAAACTCTTGGGCAGTCGCCTGACCAATCTTGACGGTACAACGCTGGCGCGCCCAGTCACGCTCAGCTTCTTGCGCGCTGTAAGGCATCCAGTTGCCCACCACCAGCGCGCCGTGGGTCTGCAGGTCGGCTAGTTTTAGCAAAGGTTGCAGTTGTTCGGTTTGTTGCCAGCGTGAGTCAACCACTTCGATGGTGACCGCCATCGCGCCAATTAAGGCATGTGCTTGTTCGTGCGTCAGCGATTCGGCCTCGGCGGGCGATACCAGTCGATTGGTTTTGAGGGCGATTTCGATTTCAATTAAACGCAAATTGAAAGGCCAGTCACTGGCTTGTGCGGCGCTAGCCCAGACACCCGAGTCTAAGAGAGCGCTCGACAATAAGCTGGCCTCTCGTGAAGATGCGCCTGATTTCCAGTGCCGGCCGACGGCGGCTTGCTCGGGGGCCAGTTCTTTGCGCACCAGTTCTTGAACCGCATAGGCCTCGTCGTTGGATTGCAGTTGATCGACGTGTTGGGCCGGATCGGCCGGTTGTCGGTCACGGCGAGCCGCTAAAAGGGTTTGGGCAATGGCGGCAATATGGGGATTTGTCATTAAAAAAGGCTCTCGGTCAGATAATCAAGGATAATCGACTTCCTGACTTCGCACAGTACACACGAGATTTATGGCCCTACGCGCAACCATTTATAAAGCTGAGCTCAATGTGGCAGACGCCGATCGCCACTATTACGGCAGTCACGCCCTGACGCTTGCTCGGCACCCCTCTGAAACCGAAGAGCGCTTGATGGTGCGTGTACTAGCGTTCGCACTGCACGCGCACGAGGATCTCGCCTTTACAAAGGGCTTGAGTGACGCAGATGAACCCGATATTTGGCTTAAAGACTTGACTGGTTCGATTGACCTTTGGATTGAAGTTGGGCAGCCTGACGAGCGGCGCATCTTGAAAGCTTGCGGCCGTGCCAAACAGGTCGTTGTGTATTGCTATAGCGGCCAGAACAGCAAGATTTGGTGGGATGGCATCCGCAACAAGCTCGAGCGGGCGCGTAACTTGACTGTGGTGTGTTTGCCTTCAGAGGATACTCGCGAATTAGCCGCACAGACACAGCGCAGCATGATCTTGCACGCCAACATTCAAGATGGTGAAATTTTTATTTCAAATGATCAAGGTCAAATCACCTTTGTGCCAGAGGTTTGGCGCGAGGCAAAAGACTAAGCCCTGTTGTGTCAAACGAAAGACAAAGCGCTGTTGTGTCAAATGAAAAACCAAGCCCTGTTGTGTCAAATGAAAGACTAGGCGCTGTTGTGTCAAACACGATCGTTGCGATTGAAAAAAAACCGTGGCTTCGCCCAGAGCGCGCGGCTTCGCTGTTGCGACTGGTCGTTGTTGTTGCCGTGCACGGCGCGGTGATCGCTGCCTTACTGAGCTGGTCGTGGCCGCCCGCTCCGATTGAAGTTTCGATATTGAGTCTCGAAGATCTTGGGGGTGATGTGCCGGCCTCGCCAGAGCTGCCGGCCGCAGAGCGTTTGATGCCTGAAGTAGAGGCGGCAGCCCCAGCGACCGAGATCTCGCCGACAGCCGTTGCGCCCGCGCTTGAACTTGCACAGCCTCAACAGATCGATATCGCACTTTCACAACTCGTGCCCCCCGCGCCCGAGTCGCAAGTCGCACCCGAGCTCTCACCCGAACAGTTGCCTGAGGCGCAAACGCAACCTACCGAGACTCCTGATATCGCACCGATCGCACCGACTACACCGACTACACCGACTACATCTACTACACCAACTACACCAACTACAACAACTACACCAACTACACCAACTACACCGACATCATCTGCTTCAACACCCGTACCACCTAAAGCACCAACGGCAGCGACCGTGCGGCCAACGCCCGATTCTGACGCCTCCGCGCCGCCTAGATCTGCTGCCAAGGTGACGGCACCTAATGCTGGAGCGACTGCAACGCCTAATTCAGCCTCAACAGGCAATACAGGTTTGACCGGTAATGCGAGTGGCAGCGCTCAACCAGGCGCAGGCACTGAGCCCGCTCTGACGGCGGC
>Ga0192658_1128_pt1 | contig 3350 bp, 2 predicted proteins | sample LauGreSBDMM110SN_4_FD_133055 | JGI IMG/M metagenome (GOLD analysis project Ga0192658, IMG submission 133055)
CACCGCCCGAGGTTGAGCGCAAGATGATGATTGCGCTGGTGAGCAATAGCCCCGAGGCCAAGGGGGCGAGGGCGTTTTGCACAATTGTTGTCCAGGGTCGGTCATGACTTTTGTGCCAAGCGCGCGTCACAAAATACGCCAAGATGGTTGAGGGCCCAAACAACGCAAGCGAGGCCACCAAGGCACCTTGCCAGCCACTGACTTGCCAGCCAATCAAGGTTGCTAACAAGGCGCCTGGGCCAGGTGCCGCGCGCGAGATCGCAAATAAATCGATAAATTGCGCGTGGGTCAGCCAGTGATAAATGTCGACGGCCTGCAAATGCATATCGCCCACGACACTTTGCCCGCCGCCCACTGAGATCAGCGATAGCGGTGCAAAGACAACAAACAGATCAAGATAAATGTTTGAGGTTTTCATCAGACACGCGGCCTTGTCGGTTTAGAGCCGATACGCTTTTGATGGATATTGGCAAACACGAGCCCGACAAGCGCCAAGCCCAAAATGACGGGCACGAGCGGCAGCTTCAATAAAAATAGCCCAATAAACACTGAGACACTAAGTGCTATTGGCCAAAGGCCAAGAGAATATGAGCGTTTAAGCCCGCGGATGCCAATCGAGGCCGTGAGCCCCATCGCGCTTGCGGCCAAGCCTTCAAGAAAATCGTGGATCCAACTGATTGAACCCAAATCAAGCAAGACAATACTGAGCAGTACGGCCAAGATCATTGGCGGCACGATTAACGCCATCACCGACACCAGCCCGCCCAGGCCACCACGCAGTTTGTGACCGATATGCAAGGCCAGGTTGGCCACATTAGGCCCAGGTAAGATCTGGCTGATCGTGAGGGCACTCATGAACTCGTCTTCGGTCAAAAAGTGATATCGATCAACAAAATCACGGTACATCCAGCCTGAGATGCCGCCACCAAAACTGGTCGCGCCGATTTTGGCAAACAGAATAAAAAGCAGCCCAAGTGTTGGGGCTGGCGTGGGCGAGGCCGGGGGTGTTGGGGTGACCGTGGATGCTGACATGGCCGCTAGTATAGGCATCGGCGGCCTAGGCTGCAGGGGAGTGTGGCAGGCTGGGCGGCACACTTGCCTCTGTTAGAATGCGTGGCTTGTTACAGCGGACAGGTGGCCGAGCGGTTGAAGGCGCACGCCTGGAAAGCGTGTATACGTTCATAGCGTATCGGGGGTTCGAATCCCCCTCTGTCCGCCAAGTAGTCAATGCATATGCGCCTCTCGGGGCAGTTTTTATTTATACATACCCAAAAGCATACCCAAAAATATTTGCTTGATTTCAAGTCAAGTGGGATTCAACACGACTGCTGGTTGCTTGCAGTAAACAGACCGGTCGCGCTTAGCCGTCCTTGTTTGGTTCCAGCGACACCCCACCCCTTGTCGATTTTAGCCAACCGACACCCCACCGTACCCCCACCCCCCCCAAATCCATTTGGGTCCCCCCGGCTACCTTTACACCTTGTTCTGCACGAACGATAACCAAGTTTTTGAAAACACCCCCGTCACTTTTTAAAGTATCAGTATTTTTTTATTTTTATTGCATACCGCTTGAGATATTTGGCTCGGATGCGGACGCAACAATCCACCCGAAGGTGCCTAGTACCCGAGTGGATGACCAAGTGGGCGAAGCTTGATTTTAAAACTAACTTGGACCTTATCCTGCGAACTTTTAGACCGCGCTCCCTGCGCACACGGTTACAAGTAAGTTGCAATTGATTTGGGTCAAGGATAAGATCCCGTTTGCGCTAAATAGCGTACCTTTGCGCGAATAAATATCACTAACTTTATTTTAAACGGTCGTTCTCGGTTTGGTTGCCTGTTGACCCCTTCGAGCTTTTAGTTCAATAAGTGCTTTGTACGCTTTGTGACCAACTGGAATCGCTAACGTACAAACACCATGGCTTGGCTTGACCGTAGATGACTTTATCTCTGAACAGTGCGATCCTCACCCACTTGAGGCTGATCTTCTTGCGCTGGCTGCGCAAGCAAACGCAACGACGCCAGCCGCTAGGCGGTGCGCGCTTATCTCCATCCGCTGATTGCCTATTGCCCCTGATGCACCGCACTCACCGATCTACGGTCGTGCCTTCCCGGCAGCAAAAATTTTTGGAAAGCAACGTGGGCCAGATGCAGCGGTCTAGTATGCGTAGGTTTGGGTTAAAGTTACTTCAGTCGATTGCATGCAGTTTAGCCACTATTACTCTTACAGCACATGCTTTTGCTGCGCCCACTGTCATGGTATCAGTGGGAGGACAAAGTTATAATGTTACTTACACTTACCCAGTTACTTCATATGATGTTTCTACAGCATTAATCCAATCGCAACCTTGGTGGGGAAGTTCCTCAAGAGCTCAATCATTTGCTACAGCAGTAGGAACCTCATTGGGAAGACCTTATTTCAATGTTCTTGGACCTTTATTTGCGTATGCAAACTCAACGAATGTTGATATCTGGGTATATTCAAACGGCAGCATCATAAATGCTTCAGCATCTTCAGGCTCCAGCTGGTCATATGCTACTGCTACTTCAGCCTCATCTCCATCAGCTCCTACCACAGAGTCATCAACACCAGTCACCTCGGATATTTTGTCGGGCACCAGTGTCGGCTTAAGCAGTATTGGCATCACAGCCAACCCAGTTCTTGCAGGCGGCGCCTTGGTTTTACTGAATGCTGACAGCTCGGGCCTTTCATTCGCCATTACTAGCGCCGGCGGTACGATTCAAAGCCCAACCTCAAGTTCTGCCACCCTCTCTGGAGTGTTCTCTGGTGCGGGTGGTTTAACGTTCACAGGTGCGGGTACGACTGTGATGAGTGGTGCGAACACCTACAGTGGTGGCACGACGGTTTCAGGCGGCACGTTATCGGTGGCGGGTGCTTCTCCCACTGGCACGGGCGATGTATTCGTAGCCTCTGCAGGCACGTTGATGGGCACGGGTACGATTGCCGGCAATAGCACCGTGAGTGGTGTGCTTAAACCGGGTAACTCACCGGGCTATTTGTCCTTCACTAAAAACTTGACGTTGAACGCTGGCTCAACCTACCAGCAAGATATCGCCGGTTCCGTGCAAGCAAATAGTGCAACTCCTGTGGGGGCTTCAGGCTATTACTCGTTTGTAACTGTGGGTAGTCAACTGGTAATTAACTCTGGCGCAACCTTGACCCCGCGCCTCTCAAACCTCTTTAGCGCAAACGAGTCAGGCTACGGCAGTGCGATCTACATCCCAGCGCTAGGCGATCGCTTCCGCATGATTACGGCCACGGGCGGCATCTCCGGTCGCTTCAGCACACTCACCCAGCCAGCAGAACTCACTAGCGGTACGCAATTCAT
>Ga0192658_1241_pt1 | contig 3320 bp, 3 predicted proteins | sample LauGreSBDMM110SN_4_FD_133055 | JGI IMG/M metagenome (GOLD analysis project Ga0192658, IMG submission 133055)
GATTTCATGTCGGACCCTTCAGATTAAAAGAAATAAGGATAATTCTGTAAATAGTATAAACGATTAATCAAAAATAGTATAAATCATTTATATATTTAAAAAATAGTCAAGACATGCCAGTCTTGCATTCGCGTCGTTGCCGCAGACGCCACGCCCGATCAAAATCACAGGTAGTGGGGGCTCTTTCATTGCTCAAAATTTTGCGATTAAAATGACGTTCTTGTAATGGTATTTTTGGCCAGCGAGGGTGATCCCAGCGAAGGTCGTCGCATGACAACGATTTAGGCTCGAAATGAAAATGATGTCGTGGAGTTCGTGGTTATTTATACTATTGCTTTCTGCCACACATGTCAGTGCAGCGACCTTTAGCTTTGTCGCACTGGGCGATCTGCCCTACGGGTCAGACGAAACTGCCGGCGTTAAATATCGCCAATTGATCACCCAAATCAATGCCTTGAACCCTGAATTTTCAATTCATGTTGGGGATTTCAAAGCGGGGAGCGCGCATTGCTCTGACGAAGAATTTGAACGCCAGCGCAAACACTTTGATTTATTCAAAGGCGCACTGATCTACACGCCTGGCGACAACGATTGGACAGACTGCGGTCGTAAAAGTAACGGCAGCTATGATCCTCTTGAGCGACTCGAAAAACTCAGGGGGCAATTTTTTAAACCTGACACCTCTTTGGGTCAAGCACCCCTACCCCTTATCACACAAGGCAAGGTAATGCCTGCCTACTCGACCTTTGTTGAAAATCAGCGGTGGCAATTTTCTAATACGCTATTTACGACTGTGCATATTGTAGGTAGCGACAACCGCTTTGCACCTAACAACGCTGAAGCTGAAAAAGAATTTCTGGCACGCGAGCAAGCGAACATTGCGTGGATGAAAGAAACATTTCAGATTGCAGCGAAGCAAAAACTACAGACCCTCGTTTTTGCTTTTCAAGCGGATGTGATTCGAGGGATGTCGCGCTCGGGCACTTGGGCCGAAAAGACAGGATTTCACGCCTCAATTGAAAAAACCTTGCTGCCTCTTGCTAAAGAGTTTCAAGGTTCTATCTTGATTGTGCATGGCGACAGCCATAATTTCGAATTCGACCAAACATTTATGCTTGAGTCGCAAGTCTTAAAAAACGTCTATCGTCTTGAAGTACCCGGTGCAAAAACAACTGGCGCGGTTGGCGTCACAATTGAAGAGGGCAATTCAATACCTTTTTCAGTCAAAAAAATCATTGTCCCTTAAAACGCCCCGCTAGTGGTCTGCTTGAAGGTAAGCTCTATGTCCAACGCCACGATGATGGACGCTGCGAGACTATTAATTTCACCGGGCCGTTGTCGCACCTCGTGCACGCGGTGTGGTCGGACTAAACGCCGTGTTTTCGGCGGCTGCGTTCTCAATCACCGCGGCATCTTCTTCAAGTAGCAATCTGTCTGCAACGAGTGCGCGCGTCACTAGGCGTATTTTGGTCAGATACTCGTTGATTCCACCGGGATAACGTGCATCAAGTGCTTGACGCGAGTCGTCAGATTTTCGGCCTGCAGTTGTTTTCGCAAAGGGTCGATAAGTACTACTCTGGCGACATGCCATCACAGTCAGTGGTGCATTCATATAACCATGACTCGCGATCGGTACCGCAACATCGGGCAGCACAACGCCACTCATGGCATTGCCGTCGACATCGCGCTTCGGCACCATTACTGTCGCGCCTGCAAGAAAGTTCGGTGCTTGAAACACTTCAGTGTCGGTGAAACGCGCTTCAAGGTCGAACAGACGGCTAGCTGGCGGTGTCTTACCTTGCACCCACTCGTCTAGCGCAACCAGCTGTGCCCGCACGGCTGGTGCCCAATCGATTTGGCCAGGTGCTTCGGTACACTCTGCATTTTTATCGCGACCATTAATATGCGGCGAGCCAGAGATATCGAACATGCGAACATTCTCAGGCATAGGCAAATCGACGATACCCTTGGCGCCGGTGCGCGTGAGCGCCGCACGCCCACCCAAATAATCGTTATAGGCGTGGTTCACCACCACCCGTGGAAGCTTGCGATACTTTGTTTGTGCAACCTGCATCACATCGCCGTAGGTGAAGGGCTCTTCGTGAACACCGCGTAGTTCGGGCTCAGTGTGGCCTGGCGTTTGCCATGCTACAGAGCCAGGCCCTGGCCCTGCGGCAAGCAACGGCAACTGCCCGGCCCCAGCCTGTGTGATGTGCAGTCCATCAAACACCATCTTGTCGTCAAGCTGATTAAAGCCATTGAGCAAAAAGCTCTTCAAGAAACGCCCCGTTTGCGAGTAGCCCACTGCATAAGTGCGCTCAATCGCAGCGACAAGCAGGTTACCTGCGCGCGCGTCACGCAAAAACAGCGTGATATCGCGCACCGCAGCGAACCCCACGCCTTCGGCATAGAGCTTACCGCCCTTGTCGTCAGAAAAAATCGGAAACACCGGCCCCTCGCCCTGCTCCCAATGCACAACTGCCACCGACCAACCTCGGTTCTGCAGAAACCCGTTACCCTGATCGAGTGAGCCAATCGCAAGCGGCCGAGCACGAGGGCTGTTGTACAGCCCGTGGGTGATAGGGCGACCACGATTCGGCACGTCAATTAACAAGTTTCCGTTACCAGCACGCGGTGATTCTGGAATAAGCAAGGTCACCGGCGTACGATATTCAACAAGCCCACGCGCGTTGCGTGGCGCCTTGTCTAGCCCAGGGATTGGCTCTGATGGCGACAACTCACCTAACGCCTCTGCCTCGATACGCAGATACTTGCCTACGGCAAAGTCGCCGTAGAGCTCGGTCGATTTAATTGCAAACTCTGTGATCGCGGCAGCTGCAACAAGAGGCATGATCTTTTTGTACCTGTTCTCATTAAAAGACGCGAGGGCGTCATGACCTGGGTGTTTTACAGTCTGCGTTGCCAAAACGTTGAACGCACAAGTTGCGAGTACAGCTACGCATCACGGCATCGCGTGGATCTGCGTTGGTATCAATCACCTCTAGTGACTGATAGGTGCGGTACTCGCTACGCATCTCAGGCCTACATTTTGTTTTGACACGATTATCTTCGGTGCGGCTTTCACAAATTGACCCGCCCGTTGGCACTGTGATAACCGTAGTGCGTGGCACGAACACCTGAATCGTATTAGGTGGAAATTGCCGATACGCACTTGGCGAACATTCGTCTTGCGCTTGCAAATATTCGCGAGTCACGCAACCCGACAACAGCACCAGCAGACACAGTAAGATTTTTTTCACAGTACCTCTTTCACTTGACTAGGGGCGCTCCGCGCCAAGCTTTTGCGTCAAACCGGGCGG